>Ga0126307_10001879_pt1 | contig 14026 bp, 14 predicted proteins | sample Plot28_FD_89955 | JGI IMG/M metagenome (GOLD analysis project Ga0126307, IMG submission 89955) | Serpentine soil microbial communities from UC McLaughlin Reserve, CA, USA - Plot28 | ecosystem: Environmental > Terrestrial > Soil > Grasslands | place: USA: UC McLaughlin Reserve, Lake County...
GACGAGGCGCGCACCGAGCTGGCCGGCGAGCCCTACAAGCTGGAGCTGATCGGGCTCAAGGGCCCGGGCGCCGCGAGCGCGGCGGACGGCGCGGACGCCGAGGTGGGTGGCGGCGAGCTCACGATCTACGACAACCACCGTCGTGACGGCGAGCTGACGTGGAAGGACCTGTGCCGCGGTCCGCACGTGCCGAGCACTAGGCACATCCCGGCGTTCAAGCTGATGCGCAGCGCCGCCGCCTACTGGCGCGGCAGCGAGAAGAACAAGCAGCTGCAGCGGCTCTACGGCACCGCGTGGGAGTCGCGGGACGCGCTGAAGGCCTACCTCGCGCGGCTCGCCGAGGCCGAGAAGCGCGACCACCGCAAGCTCGGTGCCGAGCTCGACCTCTACTCCTTCCCGGACGAGATCGGGTCGGGCATGGCGGTCTTCCACCCCAAGGGTGGCGTGATCCGCCGGGTCATGGAGGACTACGTGCGGCGGCGGCACGAGGAGGAGGGCTTCCTCTTCGTGGCGACCCCGCACATCAGCAAGGAGGGGCTCTTCCACACCTCTGGGCACCTGCCCTACTACGCCGACGGCATGTTCCCGCCCATGGACGTCGATGGCGGCGCCTACTACCTCAAGGCGATGAACTGCCCGATGCACAACCTGATCTACCGGTCACGCGGGCGGTCCTACCGCGAGCTGCCGTTGCGGCTCTTCGAGCTCGGTGCCGTCTACCGGCACGAGAAGTCGGGCGTCGTGCACGGGCTCACCCGGGTGCGCGGACTGACGATGGACGACTCGCACTCCTACGTCACCGCCGAGCAGGCGTCCGACGAGATCAAGCACCTTCTCAGCTTCCTGCTGGGGCTGCTCAAGGACTTCGGCCTCGACGACTTCTACCTCGAGCTGTCAACCCGCGACGCCGACTCGGACAAGTTCATCGGCACCGACGAGCAGTGGGAGGTGGCCACCAAGGTCCTGGAGGACGCGGCGACCGACACCGGGCTCGAGCTCGTCCCGGACCCGGGTGGCGCGGCGTACTACGGACCGAAGATCTCGGTGCAGGCGCGGGACGCGATCGGCCGCACCTGGCAGATGTCGACGGTGCAGTACGACTTCAACCAGCCGGCGCGCTTCGAGCTCGAGTACCAGGCTGCCGACGGCTCGCGCCAGCAGCCGGTGATGATCCACTCGGCGAAGTTCGGCTCGATCGAGCGGTTCCTGGGCGTGCTGGTCGAGCACTACGCCGGCGCGTTCCCGCCCTGGCTGGCGCCGGTGCAGGTGGTCGGCATCCCGATCACCGACGAGCACGTGCCCTACCTGCACGACGTGGCGGCGAAGCTGCGCGCCCGCGGCATCCGGGTCGAGGTCGACACCTCCGACGACCGGATGCAGAAGAAGATCCGCACAGCGCAGAAGCAGAAGGTGCCCTACATGCTGCTCGCCGGAGACGAGGACGTCGCCAAGGGCGCCGTGTCGTTCCGCTACCGCAGCGGCGACCAGAAGAACGGCGTGCCGGTGGACGACGCCGTCGAGGAGATCGCGAAGGCGGTCGCCGACCGGGTCCAGGTATGAGGGCCGCGTGAGCGGCGCCGACCGGGAGGGCGTACGTCCCCAGGTCGGTCCGATCGAGGGCGTCGGGGAGCCGGACCGGCTGCAGCGGCTGTGGGCGCCCCACCGGCTGGCCTACGTCACCGGTGAGGACGGCACCGGCCGCACCGACGACGGCGGCTGCCCGTTCTGCCGGATCCCGACGCTCGACGACCGGGAAGGCCTGGTGCTGGCGCGCGGCGAGACGGTCTACGCCGTGCTGAACCTGCACCCCTACAACCCGGGCCACCTCATGGTGGTGCCCTTCCGGCACCTGGCCGGGCTCGACGAGCTCACCGAGCAGGAGTCGCTCGAGCTGGCCGTCTTCACACGCAAGGCGGTGGACGCCGTGCGCGCGGCCTCCTCGCCGCACGGGTTCAACGTCGGGCTCAACCTCGGCCGCGTCGCGGGTGGGTCGTTGGCCGACCACCTGCACCAGCACGTCGTGCCGCGGTGGGGCGGCGACGCGAACTTCATCACCGTGCTGGCCGGCACCAAGGTGATCCCGGCCCTGCTCGCCGAGACGCGTGACCTCGTGGCCGCCGCCTGGCCGAGGGGCTGACCCGCCCGGCGTCAGGTCGCCCGGCCAGCGATCGAGCGCACCGGTCGCTAGGGTCGCCCGGTGACCTCGACCGACAGACGCACCACGGTCCTCTACGACGGCACCTGCGGCTTCTGCACCCGCGGCGTGGAGCTCGCGGTCGACCGGCTCCCGCGTGGCCGGGACACCGACTGGCAGCCCTACCAGGCCGTCGACCCGACGACGTACGGCCTCAGCATCGCCGAGGCTGAGCGCACCCTGCACCTCGTCGAGGCCTCCGGGCGGATCTCGCACGGCGCGGGTGCCGTGGGCCGGCTGCTCGTGCTGTCCGGCGGCGCGGTCGCCGTGCTGGGCAGGGTGCTGCTCGCGCCGCCGGTCTCGTGGCTCGCCGAGGCGGCCTACCGGGTGGCGACCCTGCTGCGGCACCGCCTCCCGGGCAGCACGCCCGCACTGGCCCGCCTCCCCGAGGACCGCCCCGGCGCCCGCTGAGCCCGCGCGCGCCGCTGCCCGCCCCGCGCTCTAGTGGTCGGCGTTCTCCTCCTGGAGCTTCTGCGCGAGCTGGGTCGGCATCGGCTCGTGCCGCAGGTAGGTCCGGGCGAACGTGCCGGTGCCGTGCGAGAGGGAACGCAGGTCGATCGCGTAGCGGGTGATCTCGACCTGAGGCACGTCGGCCCGCACCATCGACCGGCCGCTACCGACCGACTCGGTGCCGGTCACCCGGCCGCGGCGGGTGGACAGGTCGCTCATGACGGCGCCGACGTACTCGTCGGAGACCAGCACCTGCAGCTCGTCGACTGGCTCGAGCATGTGGATCCGGGTGGCTCGGGCGGCCTCCTTGAGCGCGATCGCGCCGGCGGTCTGGAAGGCCATGTCGGAGGAGTCCACCGAGTGCGCCTTGCCGTCGATCAGCGTGACCCGGATGTCGACGACCGGGTAGCCGGCCGCGACGCCGCGCTCCATCTGGGTGCGCACGCCCTTCTCCACCGAGGGGATGAACTGCCGCGGCACCGCGCCGCCGACCACCTTGTCGACGAACTCGAACCCCTGGCCGGACTCGAGCGGCTCCACCTCGATGTCGCAGATGGCGTACTGGCCGTGGCCGCCGGACTGCTTGACGTGGCGGCCCTTGGCGGTGGCCTTGCCGGCGAAGGTCTCGCGCAGCTGCACCCGCAGCGCCACCGTCTCGACCTCGACGCCGTAGCGGTTCTTGAGCCGGTCGAGCAGGACGTCGAGGTGCGCCTCGCCCATGCACCACAGCACGAGCTGGTGGGTCTCGGGGTTGTTCTCCAGCCGCAGCGTCGGGTCCTCGGCCACCAGCCGCCCGAGGCCCTGCGACAACTTGTCCTCGTCGGCCTTCGACCTGGCGACGACCGCGACCGGCAGCAACGGGTCGGGCATGACCCACGGCTCCATCAGCAGCGGGTCGTCCTTGCTGGACAGCGTGTCTCCGGTCTCGGCCCGGGTCAGCTTGGCGACCGCGCAGATGTCGCCGGCGATCGCCTTGGGCACCGGCCGCTGGGTCTTGCCGAGCGGCGACGTGATCGCCCCGACCTTCTCGTCGACGTCGTGGTCCTGGTGGCCTCGGTCGGTGCCGAAGAAGTCGGAGAAGTGCCCGGACACGTGCACGGTCGTGTCGGGGGAGAGGGTCCCGGAGAAGACGCGGACGAGGGAGATCCGGCCGACGTACGGGTCGGTCGTCGTCTTGACGACCTCGGCCACCAGCGGGCCGGCCGGGTCGCAGGACAGCGGGCCGCGGGGCGCGCCCTCGGGCGTCGACACCGGCGGCACCTCGTGCTCCAGCGGCGACGGGAACGCCTGGGTCATCACCTCGAGGACCTCGGTCATGCCGAGCCCGGTCGGGGCGGCCGTGGCGAGCACCGGATAGAAGGACCCGCGGGCGACGGCGGTCTCGAGATCGTCCACGAGCACCTTGAGGTCGATGTCCTCACCACCGAGGTAGCGGTCCATCAGCGACTCGTCCTCGGACTCGGCGATGATGCCCTCGATCAGTGCGCTGCGCGCGGTCTCGATGAGCGGCAGGTGTTCGGGGTCGGGCTCGCGCTCGACCCGGCTGCCGCCCGAGTAGTCGGACACGGACTGGGACAGCAGGCCGATCACCCCGCCGGGTGAGCCGTCGTCGGCGGCCATCGGCAGGTAGAGCGGCAGCACGCCGTCTCCGAAGACGCGCTGGCAGATCGCGACCGCCTCGTCGAAGTCCGCCCGGTCCTTGTCCAGCTTGGTGACCACCACCGCGCGCGGCATCCCGACGGCGGCGCACTCCTCCCACAGCATCTGCGTCGCGCCGTCGACCCCGTCGACCGCGCTGACCACGAACAGTGCCGCGTCGGCGGCGCGCAGCCCGGCCCGCAGGTCGCCGACGAAGTCGGCGTAGCCCGGGGTGTCGAGCAGGTTGACCTTGACGTCTGCGTGCACCACCGGCGCCAACGAGAGCGAGACCGAGCGCTGCTGTCGCTGCTCGGCCTCGTCGAAGTCGCTGACGGTGGTGCCCTCCTCCACCCGTCCGGCGCGGGGGATGGTCCCGGTGGCCACGAGGAGCGCCTCGACCAGAGACGTCTTCCCGGCTCCGGAGTGGCCGACCAGCACGACGTTGCGCACGGACCCTGGCTGGTCGGCCGTCGGTGCAGCTCCGGCGGCTCCGGCATTGCTCGTCTGGACCATCTCGACCGCCTCCGCGACGTCGTCGTCGACTCCGTGCGCCGCGTCGCGGGCGCACCCGAACGCCTTGCAGCCTTCACCCGCGAGCCGCCGTCGCACAAGGGCCCGACGGGCCTAGCGTGAGCGACCATGGCGCCCGTCCTCGTCCAGGAGCACGCCGCCCTGGTGCACGGGCTGTGCGTGGCAGCCGGCATCGCGGCCGGCGCGGCCGTGCTGGCGCTGGAGGTCCGGCGGCGCGGCGCGGCGGACGAGCGGCTGCTCGTGGTGGTCGCCGGCGTCGTCGTCGGCGGAGCCCTGGGGATGCGCGCCGCCGGCCTGGTCCGGCTGGTGCAGGCCGGTGACGCCTCGCTGCTCGTGCAGGCGTGGGAGACGGGCGCCAAGAGCGTGCTCGGCGGGCTCTGCGGGGCGTACGTCGGCGCGCTGGTCGGCAAGCGCCTCGCGGGCTACCCGCACCGGACCGGCGCGCTCTTCGCACCGGCGGTCGCCCTGGGGCTCGCGGTCGGGCGCGTCGGCTGCTTCCTCACCGAGCCGGTCGGGCAGCCGACCGACCTGCCGTGGGCGCTGCGCGGGGCTCATCCGTCCTTCCTCTACGAGATCGCCTTCCACGCGACGGCCCTGGTCGTGCTGCTGGCGCTGCGGGACCGGCTGGCCGACCCCGCGGACCTGCTGGTGGGCTACCTGACGGCGTACGCCCTCTTCCGGCTCTGGGTCGAGACGACGCGCACGAACGACGTGCTCGTCGTCGGTCTGACCGGGTCGCAGTGGGTGGTGCTGCTCGCGCTGCCCCTGCTGCTGGCCCGGTGCACCCGGATCCGCCTCGCTCCCCGGGAGCCACAGGAGCCTCGGCACCAGGAGGCCGTGGCGTGACCGAGCCGCCCTGGGCGCAGCGACCGCCGCGCCGCTTCGCCACCGGTTCCGTCGTCCTCGGTGCGGTCGTCGGCGTGGTCGGCACGGTCGCCGTGCCGATCCTGCTCGGGCTGGTCGCGTCGGTCGCCGGACCGCTCGGCATCGCCTTCGGGCTGCTCGTGCCGGTGACGGTCCTGGCGGCGCTGGTGCTGGGCATCGTGCTCGCCAGCACGCCGGGCTCGCCGCAGCGGCGGGGCTTCGGGCTCGGCCTGGTCATCGGCTGGGGGCTGCTCCTCCTGCTGGCCGGCGGACTGTGCATCGCCCTGATCGCGGGGTACAGCGGTGGCTGACCAGGACACCGCCCTGCCCCCGGCGACCGGCATGCCGCTGCGCGGCGACCGGGTGCGCCGCTACGTCAACGCCTACTGCCCGCGCTGCCACGAGGAGCACCCGGAGCGGCCGCTCACCGAGGTGGCGCGGCTGTCCGGCTGGCTGGCCGAGCGCGCCGGGCGGGTGTGGCTCGAGCGCGGCTGCCCCGAGCACGGGCTGGTCCGCACCCTCTACGACGAGGACCCCGAGATCCTGACCTGGCTGGAGCGCTGGACGGCACCCACCAAGGCGCACCAGCCGGACACGCCGGGGTCGTTCGCGCCGCTGCCCGGCGGCTACCTCGACGGGCTGGGCGAGATGCAGACCCAGCACACCTGCATCCTGCTCGAGGACGTCGTCGAGACCTGCAACCTGCGCTGCCCCACGTGCTTCGCCGACTCGGCCCCGGACCTGTCCGGCGTCGTCCCGGTCGAGGATGTGCTGGCCAACCTCGACCAGCGCATCGCGCGCGAGAACGGCCGCCTCGACGTGCTGATGCTCAGCGGCGGCGAGCCGACGCTGCACCCCGAGCTTGAGCGGCTGCTCGACGAGGTGGCCCGGCGCAACGTCGTGCGGGTGCTCCTCAACACCAACGGTCTGCGGCTGGCCCGCGACCCGGGGCTCGGGGACCTGCTGGCGCGCCACCGCGAGCGGGTCGAGGTCTACCTGCAGTACGACGGGGTCAGCGCGGAGGCGCACCGGCACCACCGCGGCGCGGACCTCCGCCGGATCAAGGCCGACGCGCTGCACGCCCTGTCGGACCGGCAGATCTTCACGACGCTGACCATGACGGCCGCCCTCGGCGTCAACGACGGGGAGATCGGCGACGTGCTCCAGGTCGCGCTGGACACGCCCTACGTCGGCGGGGTGTCGATCCAGCCGCAGTTCGGGTCGGGCCGGTCCGGCGCCATCGACCCGATGGACCGGCTGACCCACACCGGTGTGCTGGCCCGGCTGGGGCCGCAGACCGGTGGCCGGGTCACCTGGCGCGACCTCACGGCTCTGCCGTGCTCGCACCCGCACTGCTGCAGCGTCGGCTACCTGATCCGCGACGACGCGGGGAAGTGGCGGTCACTGGTGTCCCTGGTCGGCGAAGACCGGCTGATGGAGCACCTCGACCTGGTCAGCAACAGGATCGCCGACCGGGACATCCCGCGCCAGGTCCGCTCGGCGGTGAAGGAGTCGCTGCTGGGCCTGCTGTCCGAGCAGTCGTCGCTGTCGCACCCTAGGGTCGCCGACCTGTGGCGTGACCTCTGCGAGCAGTGCGACCTCGGCGTCGCCTCGCTGCTGCGGCTCGCGCTGCCCGGCCGGTCGAAGGCGCTGCGCCGGATGCTGGGGGAGCGGGTGGTGCGGGTGACGGTCAAGCCCTTCATGGACGTCTCGACGATGATCGAGGAGCGGCTGACCCAGTGCTGCGTCCACGTCGGCACCCGGTCGGAGCGGCAGGACCAGTGCGCGCCGTTCTGCGCCGTGCAGGCCTGGCCCCAGCTGTCGGCGCAGCGGATGTCGGTGGCCGCCGGTCGCCGGTCGCTGCCGTTCGAGGTGATCACGTGACCACCACCCAGCAGGCCGACGGCAGTGCCGCGGCGACGTACGACCCGTTGCGGCTGTGCGTGTTCACCACCGTCGCGCTGCTCACCTGGCTGATCGGTCCGGCCGTGGTCGTCGCTTTCGCGGCGCTCGGCTTCACCGGCTACGTCCGGGCCCGGGGGGCCGGGCTCACCCGCAGCAAGTGCCTGCTGCGCGACACCCGGCTGGTGCTCGGCTACCTCGCCATGGTCGGCCTCTCCGCCCTGGCCGGTGTCGCCTGGCAGCTCCGGGACCTGCTCGGCTGACACTGGGCTCACGGAGTGATGGGCCCGGGTCGGTAGCATCCGCCCACCATGCTGAACCGCTTCGCGCGTGCCCTGTTCACGCGCATCTTCCGGCCCATCGCCGCGTTCCTCGTCCGTCGTGGTGTGAGCCCCGACGTCGTCACGTTCATCGGGACGCTCGGCGTGGCCGGGGCGGCGCTCGGCTTCTACCCACAGGGCGAATTCTTCTGGGGCACGGTGGTGATCACCTGCTTCGTCTTCTCCGACCTGATCGACGGGACGATGGCCCGGATGTCCGACCGGTCCAGCCGGTGGGGCGCCTGGCTGGACTCGACGCTCGACCGGGTGGGCGACGCGGCGGTCTTCGGCGGCATCGCGCTCTGGTACGCCGGCGACGGCGACGACCTCCTGCTGTGCTCCCTCGCGATCTACGGGCTGGCGGCCGGGGCGGTCGTGTCCTACGCGAGAGCCCGGGCCGAGGGGCTCGGCATGACAGCCGCCGTCGGCATCACCGAGCGGGCCGACCGGCTCGTCGTGGTCCTGGTCGCGACCGGGCTCGAGGGCCTCGGCGTCCCGTACGTCCAGGCGCTCGCGCTCTGGTACGTCGCGGTGGGCAGCACGGTGACGATCGTGCAGCGTGCGCTGGCAGTACGTCGTCAGGCGCTCGCCGAGACCCCCTGACGTGCGGGCCGCTCTCGTCGAGGGGGTGACCTACCGGCTCTACGCCACCGGGTGGTGGCTGGTGCGCCGGATGCCCGAGCGGGCGGCGTACGGACTCTTCCGGTTGGTCGCGGACCTGATGGCGCGCCGGGACGGCCCGCCGGCGCAACGGCTGCGGACCAACCTGCGACGTGCCCGCCCGGACGCGACGGACGCCGAGCTTGCCGCGCTGACCCGCGACGGGCTGCGGAGCTACCTCCGCTACTGGTGCGACGCGTTCCGGCTGCCGGACTGGCCTGCCGAGCGGGTGGTGTCGCGGGTGCGGGTCGAGGGGGAGCACCACCTGCGCGCCAGCACCGGGAAGGGCGCCCGGGGGCTGGTCGCGGCGCTCATGCACATGGGCAACTGGGACCACGCCGGCGCGTGGGCGACCCTCACCGGGGTGCCCGTCGTCACCGTCGCGGAGCGGCTGCGCCCCGAGCGGCTCTACGCACGCTTCCTGGCCTACCGCCAGGGGCTCGGCATGGAGATCCTGCCGCTCACCGGCGGGGACGGCGACCTGCTCGACTCGCTCTCGACCCGGCTGCGCGGCGGCCGCCTGGTCCCCCTGCTCGCCGACCGCGACCTGCGGACCTCGGGCATCGAGGTCGACCTGCTCGGCGAGCCGACCCGGATGCCGCCCGGGCCGGCGATGCTCGCGCTGCGGACCGGTGCCGCCCTGCACCCGGTGAGCATCTGGCACGAGCCGGTGCCCGGTGCGACAGGTCGGGCGGGCGACCGGCTGGTGATCCGGTTCCACGACCCGGTCGGCGCCCCGGCGACCGGCACCACGCGTGAGAAGGTCACCCGCATGACGCAGGAGGTCGCCGACGTGTTCGGCGACGCGATCCGCGCGCACCCCGAGCACTGGCACATGCTCCAGCCGCTGTGGCTGGCCGACCTCGCCCACGTCTCCCCCCCACGCCGGTGAGGGGCTGATGCGCGTCGGCATCGTGTGCCCCTACTCGTGGGACGTGCCCGGCGGGGTGCAGTTCCACGTCCGCGACCTCAGCGAGGTGCTCCGGGAGCGCGGCCACGAGGTGTCGGTGCTGGCGCCGGCCGACGACGACACCCCGCTCCCGCCGTACGTCGTCCCGGCCGGTCGGGCCGTCCCGGTTAGGTACAACGGGTCGGTCGCCCGGGTGAACATCGGACCGATCTCGGCCGCCCGGGTGCGGCGCTGGGTCCGCGACGGGCAGTTCGACCTCCTGCACATCCACGAGCCGGCCACCCCGTCGCTGTCGCTGCTCGCCTGTTGGGCCGCGACGGGGCCGATCGTTGCGACCTTCCACACGTCCAACCTGCGCTCGCGCGCGATGCTCGCCGCCTCGCCGCTGCTCGAGCCGGCACTGGAGAAGATCGGCGCCCGGGTCGCCGTGTCGGAGGACGCCCGGCGGACGGTCGTCGAGCACCTGGGCGGTGACGCGGTGCTCATCCCGAACGGCGTGTTCGTCGACCGCTTCGCCGGCGCGCGGCCGGACCCGGCCCGGCAGGGACAGGGCGGGACGGTGGGGTTCATCGGCCGGCTCGACGAGGCGCGCAAGGGTCTGCCGACGCTGCTCGCCGCGATGAAGTTGGTCCTGGCACGCCGGCCAGGTGTGCGGCTGCTGGTGGCCGGCCGCGGCGACGCCGACGAGGCGGTCGAGGACCTGCCGGCGAGTGTCCGCGACGCCGTCACCTTCCTCGGCGTCGTCAGCGAGGCGGACAAGGCGCGGCTGCTTGCCAGCGTCGACCTCTACGTGGCACCCAACCTCGGCGGGGAGAGCTTCGGGATCATCCTCGTCGAGGCCATGTCGGCCGGTGCGCCGGTGCTCGCCTCGGACATCGACGCCTTCCGGCGGGTGCTGGACGACGGCCGGGTCGGCGAGCTCTTCCCGACCGGGGACGTGCCCGCGCTGGCCGATGCGGTCGTTTCGCTCCTGGGCGACTCGGATCGACGCGACCGGCTGCAGGCGGCGGCGACCGGCTGGGTGCGCCGCTTCGACTGGTCCACGGTGGTCGACCAGCTGCTGGCCGTCTACGAGACTGTCGCCGCCGGCGCTGACGCGGTGGGCGAGGCAGACGTACGGCCCTGGCGTGACCGGTGGCGTCGAGTCGTCGATGCTCCCGGGGGTGCCCTCGACCGCGAGTAGCTCGGCCCACCGGCGCTGCCCAGGCTCCACCGACCAGCGAGCAGAACGGAGTCCTCCATGACCGAGGAGCTCGAGCCTGCACGTCCGGTGTCGACCTGGCTGGTCGACGAGGACGCGTGGGAGCACGACGAGGAGACCGGTGGGCAGGTGGCCATGCTGGTGGACACGCCGGCGGTGCAGGCGGGGATGTGGCGGCCAGGGCGCAGCGGCCTCGGACCGATCGAGGTCGACCTGGAGCACACCGAGGTCCTCTACGTCCTGGCCGGCACCGGGCGGCTGGTGGTCGACGACGAGGCCCCGCTGGAGCTGGTCGCCGGCCGGGCGGTGCGGATCGAGGCCGGCTCGCACGCGCACTTCATGGTCGACGCGGAGTTCCGCGAGGTGTGGTTCTACGTCTGAGGCAGGATGTCGCCCGTCGCCCGTCGCCCGTCGCCCGTCGCAGCCGCGCAGCCGCGCAGCCCACCAGCCGCGCCGCGCACTAGCCTCGCCGGGTGTCCAGTGCGGCGTACGAGCTCGTCCTTCTCGGGGCTCTGGTGCTGCTGGTGGCGTGGTACCTCACGTTCAGCGCCACCCGCCTGGACCGGCTGCACGCCCGCAGCGAAGGCGCGTGGAGCGCCCTGGACGCCCAGCTGGTCCGGCGGTCCTCGGTCGCTCAGCAGCTCGCCGCCTCGGGCCGGCTCGACCCGGCCACCTCGCTGCTCCTCGCCGACGCCGCCCACGAGGCCCGCGAGGTCGACGCCGAGGGCAGGGAGCAGGCGGAGAGCGACCTCACAGCGGCGCTCCGGGCCGCCTTCGCCGACCCCGAGCTGGTCGACGACCTCCGGGCCGACCCGGTCGGCCGCGAGCTGGTGGCCGAGCTTGCCGCGGCCGGGCTTCGGGTGCAGCTCGCCCGGCGCTTCCACAACGACGTGGTCCGCTCGGCCCGGGTGGTGCGCCGCAAGCTGGTGGTCCGTTATCTCCGGCTTGCCGGACATGCGCCGTGGCCGCAGACCTTCGAGATCAGCGACACGCCGCCGGGGACCCTCGCCGCTGGTGCCGTGACGTCGGACGCGTACCGTCGTCCCACGTGAGATCCCCCCTGCTGCACCACCGTTCCCGCATGCTCGTCGCCGGCCTGCTGGCCGCCGGGCTCGCCCTGGCCGCCTGCTCCTCGGACCCCGAGCCGCAGACCAAGGCCAAGGCCTCCCCGTCGCCCTCTGCCACCGAGTCGAGCACCCCCCCGCCGCCACCGGAGCCGTCCCTGCTGTCGGGCCGGATGGGTGCTTCCAACGGGCCGGTCTACGCCGTCAAGGTCGACAACACCGCGAAGGCGCACCCGCAGGCCGGGCTCTCCAAGGCCGACGTCGTCTACGTCGAGCAGGTCGAGGGCGGCGTCACCCGGATCGCGGCGATCTACTCCAGCCGCTACCCGACGTACGTCGGGCCGGTCCGCAGCGCGCGCATCACCGACGTCGACCTGCTCCGGCAGTACGGCACGGTCGGGCTCATCTACTCCGGCTCGCAGAACCGGCTGGCCGACAACCTGCAGGCGGCCGACCTCAAGCTGGTCTCCTTCGACCAGGACCACACCGGCTACACGCGCGCCGGCAGCCGCCCGATGCCCTACGACGTCATCGGCAGTTTCGACCGGCTGCGCCGGCGCGCCGGCAAGATCGGCGAGCTGAAGGCGCCGGGCTACTCGTTCGGTGACCCGCCGGCCGGCGGCAAGAAGGCCACCACCTTCACGGTGAACTACCCGATGGCACGGGTCACCGGGACGTGGGCGCCGAAGAAGGGCGAGTGGCAGCTGTCCATGGACGGCGTGCCCGCGAAGGCCGCCGAAGGGGGTCGCCTCACCACGTCCAACTTCGTGGTGCAGTTCACGACCGTACGGCCCTCGGTCTACCACGACGTCAACGGCGCCAACACGCCGCTGACCGAGACCGTCGGCAAGGGGAAGGCCCTGTTCTTCCGCGACGGCCAGGTCTACGAGGGCGCGTGGGAGCGGGACAAGTCGTGGCAGCCGACGACCTGGACCATCGCCGGCGAGGAGGCCGTCCTGGCGCCGGGCGAGGTCTGGATCTCGCTGCTCGGCCGAGACCGACCGGTCGACGTGCGCTGACCGGCGTGTCTCTGCCGACCGCCGGCAGGACCTACCATGGGGGAGCAGCTGTATCCGTCGTCCCGTGAGGTCCTCCGTGTCCACCCCCGCTGAGTCCAGCACCCCCGTCGAGCCGAGCAGCTCCGACGACCAGCCCACCGGCACCGCACGCGTCAAGCGCGGCATGGCCGAGATGCTCAAGGGCGGCGTGATCATGGACGTCGTCACCCCCGAGCAGGCCAAGATCGCGGAGGACGCCGGCGCGGTCGCCGTGATGGCCCTCGAGCGGGTCCCGGCCGACATCAGGGCCCAGGGCGGCGTCTCGCGGATGAGCGACCCGGACATGATCGACGGCATCGTCTCGGCGGTCTCGATCCCGGTCATGGCCAAGGCGCGGATCGGGCACTTCGTCGAGGCGCAGGTGCTGCAGGCGCTCGGGGTCGACTACGTCGACGAGTCCGAGGTGCTCACCCCGGCCGACTACGCAAACCACATCGACAAGTGGGCCTTCACGGTGCCGTTCGTCTGCGGCGCGACCAACCTGGGCGAGGCGCTGCGGCGCATCACCGAGGGCGCGGCGATGATCCGGTCCAAGGGCGAGGCGGGCACCGGCGACGTCTCCAACGCCACCACCCACATGCGCCAGATCGGCGGCCAGGTCCGCCGGCTCACCTCGCTGTCGGAGGACGAGCTCTACGTCGCGGCGAAGGAGCTCCAGGCGCCGTACGACCTGGTGGTCGAGGTCGCTCGCGCCGGCAAGCTGCCGGTCGTCCTCTTCACCGCCGGCGGCATCGCCACCCCGGCCGACGCGGCGATGATGATGCAGCTGGGCGCCGAGGGCGTCTTCGTCGGCTCCGGCATCTTCAAGTCGGGCAACCCGGCGCAGCGCGCCGAGGCGATCGTCAAGGCCACGACGTTCTACGACGACCCGGACATGCTGGCCAAGGTGTCGCGCGGCCTCGGCGAGGCCATGGTGGGCATCAACGTCGAGGACGTCCCGGCGCCGCACCGCCTCGCCGAGCGCGGCTGGTAGGACCGCGGAGGTCCGCGACCGAGATCGCTCGCGACATCCGGCTGCCCGACACGCCGTGACGACGGCGTGTCACCGGCCCGAAGGTCGCAGACGATCTCGAGAGCCCGCCCGTGGTGACCCGATGACGCAACCGACGATCGGCGTGCTGGCCTTGCAGGGCGACGTGCGCGAGCACCTGGCCGCGCTGGCCCGCGCGGGGGCGACCGGCCGGCCGGTCCGCCGCCCGGCGGAGCTCGAGGGGCTGGCCGGCATCGTCCTGCC
>Ga0126307_10001880_pt1 | contig 14025 bp, 15 predicted proteins | sample Plot28_FD_89955 | JGI IMG/M metagenome (GOLD analysis project Ga0126307, IMG submission 89955) | Serpentine soil microbial communities from UC McLaughlin Reserve, CA, USA - Plot28 | ecosystem: Environmental > Terrestrial > Soil > Grasslands | place: USA: UC McLaughlin Reserve, Lake County...
GGAACGTCCTGTATCTGCAACAGGACCAATATTTGCTGAGGGAGGACTTTATCACTTTATTGTTACTATAGAAACAATTGATTTTGATAGAACCTTTCTTCCAACAGATAAACAACCAGTGTTCGAAGGTTGGCTTAGTGTAGGTTATACAACTAATAAGGATCTTCACGTTAATGGAACATCTTTTCCTATACAAGCAATTTCCTATTATGATGAACTAAAGAATTTTGACTATGATTCTTCAGATAAAGAATTAAAATTTGCAATGCCTTTTAACTGGAATCTCGATAGATTGGAAAAGGTGAATCTTTATGTTCATGAGGAAATATCCATTCCAAATCCTAGTTCTCTTGCTGCCAAGGGATATACAGGTACTGTCAATAATATTGATTTAGCTCCTAATTTAATAATGATAGATAGAACAAATTCAACAAAAGATATTGTACATATCATGTTAACAAAACCTAGTATTTTGGATATTGCTCAAAAAATAATAGAAGAGAATAACAGTAGTAATAATCAAAATATGACAAACGAAATGAGATTTACTCTATCTCCTTCTCAAAGTGTTGTTAATCCTGGCTCTATGATTAATTCTAACTCAAAGAATATGTCAATGTCAATGAATAATATGTAACACACTATAGAAACAACAAAAATATTGTAAATTTTGTATATATGTAAAATAATTTAAAATAGAAATGTATCAATTATAAATTAGAATTAAAATGATTAGTTAATTGCAAATATAAAAAAATTCAATTTTTTAGTATATATAGATTCTTATGATGATCTTCAAATTTTTGCCATCATTGGGATGCAAAGGAATATGTACATATCATTGAGTAATCAAACCAAAAGGCAGTGGACAGGGGTATATAATAGGACAGAAGCGCTGCCAAATTTGTGAAATCTTTATCAATTGGCAAGGTATATGGTGTCCTTGCTGTTGTTATAAATACTAGTATAAATTCTAGTAATTTTATTATTTGACAATGATAGCAAAAACTGATTTTTATTATTAAGGTTTATGGTTAAAGAAATACATCAATAAATCTGCAATTAAGATTATTTTATTTCATTATTTTATTTCACAAGATGGTACCAAAATTTATGTCAAATTTGTTTCATATCCCACTGAGACAATTACAAAAGTGTAGCTAATTCTTTGGATTTGTTGGAGGCAATATTTAACTAGTATAATTCATTAACTTAAGTAATACATCTAATACTCAAATATAAACCAATTTAACAATGTAATAATGTAAATTGAACTTATAAACTAGAATTTTTTAGGATTGCAAAAAGGTTAAGATTAAAGAATTTGGTCATGATTACTATTCCCTTTAGGACTAAATAATATACAAAAAGCTCAAAAAGATTCTATCGGCAAATATTAGTAGAGGTTATGGTTAATAGTAAAACTCGTGTTGTCAACTGCAAAAAAGAGCCTTATGATGTTTACATTGGTAGACCATCAAAATTGGGCAATCCATTTAAAATTGGAAGAGACGGATCAAGACAAGAGATGATACTTAAATATAAAGATATGATTATTGCCAACACTGAATTAATTAAACAAATTCCTCTAGAACTAAGAGGTAAGACACTAGGCTGTTGGTGTAAACCCGATGCTTGTCATGGTGATGTGTTGGTAGAATTGGCTGATAAAGATAAATGAATATACACTAGTATACAATACACATAAAGTCTACAGAGATTCTATGTTTATACTATAAACAAAACCAAAACTTTTACATTACATAATGATAGACTGGAATTCATTCAACAGTTTTTGATTTATTATTTTCTATATTCTCATTAGTTAGATTTGAGAAGTTAGTCATTACTATTGGAAGAAGGTGCATAACTTTATAGATCATTGTTGTTTCGGATTGTCTATGGTTAATGTCACGCAAATTATTATTAATAATAACATAAATTAATTATTAAATATTAATGTATGCCTATAATTGTGACTATTTAATAATAATTTAAAAACTTCATATTTTGTTATCATTTTAAAAAAGTGAATTTAAACGTCTAAATAAAAGCGATACCAAACTCTACTATATTGATCATATTAATTTGTGGTTATCCTGGAGTTGGAAAAACAACATTAGCAAATGAGCTTGCACCTTTGATTAATGCTGTTGTTTTATCTACAGATAAGATTAGAAAAGAACTCATAGTTAATCCAAATTATAGCGATAGGGAAATAAGACTAATCTATGATATATTAATATTGTTTGCTAAATATCTTCATAATTCTGAAATAAATTGCATTCTTGATGCTACTATTAATGAACAAAAATCAAGAGATGATATTAAAAAAAGATTGGACCTAAAAGATGAACAATTTAAAATTATTGAATGTATTTGTCCTGAAGAATTAATTATTTCACGAATACAAAATAGAAAAAGAGATTATTCAGATGCAGATATATCCATTTATAAAATGATTAAAAATAGATATGAACCAATAAAGGAAAAACATATAACAGTAGATACAAGTAATTCTCTAAAAGAAATAGTAGAAGAGATCATAAATAAAATACAAGATTATGAGCCTTAACCAACAAAATATAATTTCTCATTTAAAGAAAAATACTGCACAAAATTATAAAAGTAGCCATTATACATTAATAGTCATTTCAAAAGTAAATGATTCTACAATTGCTTTTAATAATTGAATTGAAATCCTCTTTTTATGTCAAATTTGTTTCATATCCCAATGAGATAAATACAAAAATATAGCTAATACATGGTTCTCTATAATCGACTAAATAATTGGTTAATTCAACCATAGAATAACCACATCACTATTCTTACAATAAAAGAAATTATACATAGATCATCAAGAAATTTGATAGTTTTACAATAAAAAAACTTTATCATCTTCTTCCTACGTATTTCACTATCATGCAAAATTTAAAATATATTAAAACAGTTTTTTGGAATGTTGGAAATCTCTTTGATACTCTAGGTAATGAAATAGCAACAGACTTTGAATTTACTGAAGAAAGAGGATATAATGGAACTGTAAAAAAGAAAAAAATTGAATATTTGGCTAAAGGAATAAAATTATTAAAATTTAACAAACCAAATGTTGAAGATAACGATCCTGATTTAATTGGGTTTTGTGAAGTTGAAAATAATGATGTTTTGAAAGATTTAGTTGATGCAATAAATCCAAATAAATACCAAATTGCATCCTATGATAACAGTCCTGATTTAAGGGGAATTGATACTTGTCTAGTATATTCAAAGGAAATGTTTGATTGTTTAGAAACAAAAGGATATGATATTGACTTTAGGTATCCTACTAGAGATATTTTTTATGTGCATTTAAAGGTTAAATCAAATAACGCTGATCTTCATGTTTTAGTGAATCATTGGCCTTCAAGGGTAGGAAAAATTTTAAGTTGCCAACCCAATGATACAGCTCAAGCTAGAAATACAGTCGGCGAAAGATGTGGAAAAATTGTAGATGAAATACTAAAATTTGATCGGAAAGTTATAGATAGATTTCCAACGTTAACTAAAATTTCTAAAGATCAAAACTATTTAGAGGATTTAGCAAAATTATATCCTGATAAAGAATTAAAAGTATTACCTGATAATAATCAATCCATCTTAAAACAACTTGATGATAAATGGAATTCAAATTTGCTAGTAATGGGTGATTTTAATGATGAGCCATATGATGAAAGTGTTTCGAGATATCTTGGAGCAGTATCGGATATTAGACAATGTAGAGAACTTATAGAAATTTTTGAACTAAAGGAAAGAGGAGAAAAAATATTTCAAGATATTTCATATAAAAAATACTACTTAGAAGAAAAACCAAGTTTATTTAATTGTATGTGGAAATTAATGGGTGATCCAAAATCAATTCAATATGACGATTCACTTGACAGTCAATATTCAAATATAGTGGATGCTGATGTTCCTGGTGGATCCTTATATTATTGGAAAAACAATAATTGGAGTATATTTGATCAATTTGTTATTTCAAGAGGATTATATTATGGAAAACAAAAACTACAATTGGATATCGAGAGTATAAGAATTTCATACAAAGGACTACGGCTTATAGACAAGGGCAATTTATCTCAATATAAATTTGATGATACTCCCTATCACATTGACAAGAATAAGGTTCATCCTATATTAAAAAGCATACCATTTACATTTGCCTATATTAAAAATAAATATGACGATGAGCAAAATAAATGGATACCCAATCTTAATAGTCTTTATCCGGAAGAAGAATCAAATAAGGGATTTAGTGATCATTTCCCTATTCAATGCGTAATAGAGATACTATAAATATATAGAATATTTATTATTTATTCTGTTTTAGAATATTATTACAATTATCTTTTTATGTCAAATTTGTTTCACATCCCACTGGGAAAGATACAAATGTGTCATGAATCTACTCTTTTTTGAAATAGAAATTTCAAAATAAGCTTTTCTTATCTGTATCAAGTAATAATGCTATAATTATAATGAAAAATTGTTGCAGAGAAAAATAAAAGATATTTGTTAAATATGTTATCACATCTAAATAACAAATATCGTTTATAGTTCATATATCTTCGTGTTCTGTTTATACATTCGTTTTAGGTAACACCAATATTTGACCAATCATGTTTGGTAAATGCACATGACAAACATAATTTATTATTCCAGGATTGTTTGCTATAAATGAAACAGTATTAATTTGTCCTCTCTTAAGTTCAAATGTTCCTATCCCATCTACAGTAACTACATGATGTGCTCCTTGTACTCCTGTGAAATGAAGAGTAACTTTATCACCTTGGTTAACGACTATTTGAGCTGGTGAGAATGTAAATGATCTAAAATCCCAAGCTCCTATTTTGTTAGGTTCTGTTATTCTAAACCCTCCTCCAGTTGGTATAGTAGAATTTAGTGGAGGTTGTTCAGCTGGATGTATCGGAGTATTCTGAGGACAAGTATCACATTTTACTGCAGCATTTATGTTTGTCAATCCGTCAAAATGAACAGTATTTATCCAAAATTCCTTGTTCGTTGTTTGATCTGGATTAACTGTTTTTACTACTGTTTCTTCATTATTGTTACCTACTGATGCAGCATTGTATTCATTTGCTGTTTCTTTTGTAGTGGTTGTTCCTGATGGATAGAATTCTTCTGCCACTGCTTTCTGTATATTTTGACTATTGTCGATGCCATTTATTATAGCTACCACTACTATTGTTGCAGCTATTATTGTTACAGCCATTAGCTGATTTTTTTTTGAAGATATTATTTGCTTTTGATTCATTTTTATATTCATCATCTTTATGTTCTAGTTTTCATATAAACAAGGAGACAAATCCCATCTCTGAATTTCACAAATGGAATTCGTCTAACTATTTTTTAATTTGCAATATTATTATAAAGTATTAGTTGCTAAATAGTGGTGAATTAGTCTAAAAATGCTGGAAACTCAATATTACACTCTTATTAAAGCTATTGTTTATATTGTTGCTGCTATTATTCCATCCTACTTTATTTTAAAATCAAGAAATACTAGCAATAATAACAATCATCTTAGAAAAATAACCATAATACTTCTTGGTTTTATTTTAATGCAGGTTTTCTACCATATTGTTGGGGCTCTTGGCTTTAGATTATTGGCAAAGGGGGTTCTAGAACCATTATCAATGACGGTATTGCTTTTGTTTGGAATAATATATCTTGTAACTACGTTGAGAATAAAAAACAAAAAACAACAACAACAGCAGCAGCAACAGGAATTTAAGACATGATAAATCTATTTGAAAATAACAATGCTGATAGTCATTCTTATTTTCTCTATTCTATGAATGATATTACAATCATTTTATCATTGATATCCTTGATCATATTTGTATGGCTTGCAGTTAAATCCAAGAGCATTAAATCATTCCAATTTCAAATATCCATATTTATTGCAGTTTATATTTTAGGACAAATTATAGAGAATAATAGAATTTCTGTATTTTCAACCTTGCCACTGAATTTTGGATCACAAATTCATATTGGCTCTGCAATCTTTTTCACTATTATGATGTGGTTTAGATTTTATTATGCAGTAAAAGGAGGAAAAAAGATGATTGAAAGTGATATAGATGATTATAATGGTAATGTTAATGGTAATAAAAGCAGTAAAGATAGCAATAATAATTGATGATTATTATTCTTATTATTCTCTATTGATCATCATTCTAATGAATAAAAACGTACCATTGCCTTTTTTATAATATCGGAATTTTGTTCAGCTTCTACAATCACATTATTGCTTTCGTATTTGACATTTACAGATTTGAAAACACTATAGTATAAGCTAAATTTCTTTCCTTCTGGTGTAATGACAATTTTATCAACCCTAACAAGTCCTTCATTAATTAACCATTTTGTTTTTCTATAGCATGTAGTATGTGCAATATTATTTTCTCTGGTAATATCCGCAATTGATTTAGAATAAAGCATAATAGTATCCAAGATTTTCGTCATTTCTTCATCAGCCAAAGCAGTAAGAATTGCTTTCTTTACTCTTTGGCTTTGAATTATCATTATTCTCTGATTCCTTCTTGGTTAGTTCATATTTAATAGATTAACGATTATAGATTTTCTATTTACTTTTGAATGGACTGACAGTATAAAAAAAATTTGGAAATTCTTAAATTTATTTTAAATGTTTTCGATATTTTTAGCTAAGATAAATTCTATTTGCAATTCGTATATAAAATTTATATCTTCTTCTAAAACAAAAAAGTAAATCATATAATAAGTAAAATTGTAAATGATGATATAAATAACAAGAAAACATTGAAACAAACAAGAATTAATTAATTAATTAATTTACTTAGAAACAGAAGATCTATAATAATAACAATAAAGAATATTCTTTCTTCATTAAATTATTTTTATAAAAATTATTTTTTAATATATGATATAGGGAGCACTATCTTTGCTACTTAAATCAGAGTAATCTAGAACAGGGTACCTTCTATTGAAATATTTAGCTAAATGTATTAGGATGATAAGTTATGCAAGAATACACATGAATTTATAATACTTTGAGCTACAAACATCATGAAAATTGGGTCGTAAAGATTGGGATTATATTGGAGTTCCTAAACTCTTGGGAAAGAGATTAGAAAATTTTTTAAAAACTCCTCATGCTAAAAAGTCCGGAATATTTAGCAAATCAGAACTTTTACGTAATGCAATAATTAAATATTTAGAAGAACAAGAAAAACATCTCAATAATATTGAATCAATTGATGATTTTATTTTCGAGATGAAAGAAGGAGATCATATTTTGGTTACATATAACAATAACCAACAATTATCTGAAATAGTTATCTCATCTATAAAACGAAGTATTGATAAAAATCAATTATTTGTATTATTCATATCTAAACTACAAGAAGAAATATTTGTACATACTATGGATAAAATAAGTGATATAACTACTATATATAACAAACAGGACATCATTATAATTCATACAGAAGATCATTATATTGAAGGAAATTACTCTATGGATTCTATTTTTGCAAAATTCAATGAGATTAAACAACTTGCTCAAAGAAATTCAAAATGTGGAATAAATATAATTGCAACAATAGCAGGAGATTTGTTTAGAAGACAAAAATATAATGATGCTATATCTATTGAATCGCAATGTCATAAATCGATGAGTGTATTCGATCTTCCTATTACATTGTTATGTCTCTATGAATCTATACCAGAAGAACTTCAAGATATCAGTTTAGAAAATCATGACATAATTCTAAAACATATTGTTACTAAAACAGGTATTAGTTAGACTAGCTACATTAAAAATAAAAATATCAAATAAATCTCAAATTTTAATAGTCTTACAGTAATCTTACAGTAAGTATCAAATCTTATATATTATTAAAAAACTTTTATGTTTATGAGATCAAACAACAAAATATTAACATTTTTAATGGCAGGAGTTCTTATTGTATCATTGATTGCAAGTACAAATTTCTGGAAGCAGGTTTCTTTTGCACAAGAAAAGATACTTTTTACATTCTCCGCAGGAAATTCATATACACAACAGAATGAGAAAGCACAAAATTTAACGGAAACAAATATTCCAAAAATTCTTCCTCTAGTTAGAGGTTTTGCTGATGGTAACGAGGTATTCTATATTACAACAGAAGTATCTGATGAAAAACTAGCAAATTATCTTACTAATCTAATTAAATCAAGAGTTGTATATACTCCTGCATTAAAATATGCACCACCACAATCACTTGCAAATATATATGAATTTACTAATGGCATTAAAGGAAGTGGACCAGAAGGATTCCAGCCAAACATTGCAGATTCTCAACCTGGCGATAATAATATCTATTCACCATTATGGAAAGTTAATCTTGTAACATGGAATAATGGCATAATGCCAAGAGAATTAACATCAGAAGATGATATAGTAAATTCAATAAAGAACAAAGAGATAACAATTAAACCAACAGAAATAATTGTTAATTGTCCATTTGTACAATGGAAAGATGGTTCTCTAAAAGTTAGAGAAAATAAAACATTAACTGATGACTCTCCATATGGTGGAGGACAAGTTCTTGATATTGATACTAAAAAAATGCAAGTTACTTTTGTTGCACATAGAGGATTTGCTCATGATGGTTCTACTATCTACTACATAGCAACTGATGCATCTGTTAAGAAAGTTGCAGATGACCTCGGAGTTGTATTTGTCAATAAAACTGGTTCAACTCTAAAATCAGGTTCATCATCCGACCTTTATGTATTTATAAATGGCATAAAAGGAAATGGTCCAATGGGGTACCAAGCAAGTATTGCATCTACTAATGCAGGTGATGAAGCATACAGTCCACTATGGAGAATTCAAACTGTAACATGGAAAGATCCTATGCAAACGCAATTTCTTATTTCACTTAATGAAATAACAGAACATGCAAAACAAGGTGATTTAACAACAGAGGTTGCTGGAGTAGTAGTTAATTGTCCATTTGTTGAAGTATAATATCTTTTTTTTATTATTAGAAATAGATGTGATCATGATATGAAAAGATTTTGGCATATTAGCAGCAAGAATTGGTATGGCTTTTACTTTTTGTTGGCCAGGCATTAACAAAATAAACAATTCTGAAAGCAGTAATTTTGGACAATGGCTATTAAATTCTCTTGGTTTTGATCCAACAACGGCAATACAAATAGTATCGGGAATGGGAACACTTGAGGTACTATTTGGAATTTTTATAGGTGTAGGATTGCTTCACGACCATCAGCAATTTTTATGATTATGATTCTAATAAGTTCTCAAGCGATGTTTGGTTTTATTTATACCCAAGGTCCGGCTATATGGAAAGATCCAGGATTATTAGGTCTTGCCATTTTATTATTATTGTCAGGTGCAGGAAAATTTAGCGTAGACCATTGGATTGCAAAGAGAAATAAGATATACCGAACTAATATTCTCAAATTTTTTCTTAAATGAATAATTCCAAACAATATCCGCTAAGAGATAAACCGTAAGTTCTTGATCCTTATGTCAAAATTGGGATACAGTATGTGGAATTGCCGAAATTTATAAAGTTAGGTTAATAGATTTTGTTTAGAATAACAATAAGAATAAAAAATAGAACTTATTACTAATTTATTAAATAAAGTTGTTTATAATATCACATTTATATTGGAATTATTTACAATAACACATTCATTTGTTATTAGTGAGATATATTCTCTTACTATTGATCTAATGCATCCAAGGGAAATGTTTTGATATTATATTAAAAAATTAAGTATTACAAACTAGTTAAAGTTTATAATATAAGAATTTTTAGTTTAATGAATAAAAATTCTAAGGTCAGAATATTAACTGATGAGTCTAAAGTTAAACTATTAAATAAATTAAATATGTCAAATTATGAAAAATAGGGTCAAATAATAACAAACATGCTTAAGTGTTCTCAACCTTATACTAGAGTCTATTTCTCATAGCTAGGTAAAGTTTTTACGCAATTATGCTATATTTCAATTGTTGGTAGCAAGGACCAAGGATGGTTTAGGAATTGGATACGGAACGAATATCGATAATAGTATTTCTGCTATTGATATGAAGGATATAATGCTTTTTCTCAGTTTATTAACGAAAGAAAATCAAGCTGAATTGTCACAGAAGTGGTCAGAAGATAATAAAAATAATTATGAGGACATGAGACAATTTGCTAAAGAAATAGCTCATCAGTGGTTTAGGCAAAGTTTCTGTCAAGACGGTTTTTGTGATGCCAAAGATCCCAAAATTGATATAAAAGAACTAAAAACTGACTTCAAAAAATGGGCTATTTTTTTTGTCGAATATGAAAAATATGAAGCAGCTTTACTATTTGCTTATTGGCTCTTCTTTTCGGGAATGGCACTTGTCTATCATGTAGACACTATTAACTTTAGCAAAAAGATGAAAGAGAAGTTTTCTGGGGAAGAGAACACGTCAACATCACTTGTATTTTTTAAATTTCTAAAATCTTATGCTCAGGCTAAAGGTATCCCTAACGAAGCTAAAAATGGAGGAGGTAATTATTATGAAACAATAAATGAAATAAATAATTGTATTAATGAGAGTAAAGAAAATACCCCAACGGTAGATAGTCAGAATACCCACGATGTAGTCTTAGCTGCAGTAAAAGATAAACATGAGATGATAGAAGATTGCATAAAAAACCATATAACCAAAAACAGAATAGGACAAATAATTTCTCTGAGCTTTCCTGAACTAAAAGATAGTGATGTAAATACTCAACAAAATGCCCTGTTATCTGTTCTCCATGCAGGAGTAGCTAAATTCTATTTTAATCAAGGGAGGATTGATGATTGTAATATGAAAATAGAAATGGCTTTAGAACTTTCCTGATAATACGCTGGCGTTGATACAGCGTGAAAAATTGGACAAGATAAAGAGTGAGGATTCTAATACTGAAGAAAAAAAAAATATTCGCTGCCTATTAAAAATTTTAAGAGAATAATAAAATTGATAGAAAAGGAAGATGAATATAAAACACAAGACTATACTCAGGATAAAGGACGTTATAAAGGACAATTTACAAAACTTCCCTTATTACAATTAAGAATAAAATTTGATGCGAACATGGAATTAGCCTATTTGTATTCCAAAATAGGCGATTATAAAAATGCAGGTAAATGCTATAAAAAACTGAAGGAGGAGCTTAATCGGAAGAATGAGGAGTTGACAAAAGATGGATATTCTCAATTAGAATCAATTTTGTTACTAAACAAAGGTCGCAATTTTATTGATAGTGAAGATTATAATTCTGCTATAGAATATCTTAACGAGATAGTAGAAAAAGGGGATGATATACCTAAAGACATTAAATCTATTGCACATATGAATCTAGGCTTGGCATATTATGCCGGTGAAGATAATTTCGAGAAGGCTAAAGCAGAATTAATTACAGCAATAAAAATTGATCCAACTAATTCCCATTCGTATTATAATCTTGGAGTATTATATTATATGGAGGAAGGATCTATAGAAAAGGCAAAAAAATTCATAAAGAAATCCCTTTATACAAATATTGAAAATATTGATAATGTTGAAAATCATAAAGACTATGATAAGTTTAAGAAATCATTAGATCTGTTAAGCGAAGAAAAGAATGCAAACCTAGGAAGTGGTTGGTGGCAATGGTGGTTCGGAGCATCAAAAAATAAAGTTAGAAAAAATTCGAAAGAAAGGATATTCAAATATGTTAGAACGATAATTGGCATTATATTGCTGCTTATTACTTCTGCATTAGTAATTAAGTTACACCTTGACGTATTTAATGATGATTTATCAATTCCTGATATAGATGATTTACCACTTACTGATTTTACTCTTCTGGGAATTAATATAGCACTTCTCTTGCTACCAGTTTTAAGTAAGATAAAAATAGCAGATGTAGAAATGGAAATTCCGGTTGAATCGAAAGGCAATCAAATTTATCAACTTATGCCAATTACAAATAGTATTATGCGTAGGAATGTTAAATTGAATCTTGATTTTGGGTTATTTATCATTGATTTATGGTATTAAATGAACTAATTAAAAATTCATAAACAATGAATAAGTATTGAAAACAATATTGTGATGGTTCTAATCCCAGATCTTTGGATTAATGAACTAGACAAAATAATGATATTGATACTAGACTTTTAAAAAAAAAAGGTTTAAACTAATCTTTAGAGATACACCAATATTTGATGAAGTAATGTCTTCTAAAGAATAGAGGGCTATGGTTTTAATTATTATCTTTGCAATTCAATGTGTTATCAAAAGGGTTCGTATTGTAAACAATATTGTGACCTTTATGTCCTTATTATTATATTCCAGATGTTATTTCGTTGTATAAACTTTGTATGGTAAATTGTTTTCCAGATCAATATATTTCCATTCAGTTTCTTTTATCTTCATTTTATGAAATTCTGATTGTAGTGTAGGGTGTAGTAATTTATATACATTATTTCCAACAGATATTTTGTTTGGTCCGGTTAGAGAAGTCATCTTTGCTGCTACATTCATAGGATATCCAATCAGATCAATAGGTGCACTTTTATCATATCCATATCGTATAGCTAAATTCTCTCCCTCATCTATTCCTATTTTAACAGCTAATTTTGGATAATGATCTTTATCTTTTTCTAAAATTGGATTAATACCATTTTCTATTACATTAATCATTGATTTAGCACATTGAAATGCAGTATCACAAGATAGATACTTGTTAAAGCCACTTGGAAAGAATGCAATAACCGCATCTCCTACATATTTTAACACAAATCCATTATAACTTTCAACAACGGAAGAAAGTTCATGTGAAAAGACTTTGATTATCTTTGCCATTCTTTCTACTGGTAAAGCCATACTCATCTTTGTTGACCCTACTAAATCAGCATACATTACAACAAGAGAAAGTTTAGAGTCAACATGATGGAGAAGAAAGTCTTGTCCTCTTTTTATTGATGTATTATATTGATAACGCTCATGTAAAACACTCCAAAGCCTTTCTTGTCTTTGTGAGAGTAATGTTTGTAAATCATAGATAGTTCTGTTTCCAATAGAGGAATTGGTAATAGTATTTCCATTTGTATGCCTGTCTGTACTGCTATAAGTATTATCACTTCTATCATCAATCAATCTTTCTATTATTTTTGCTTTAATTACCTCATTATCTTCTTGGTTGTTATTATTATTATTCTCAATATCTATTGATCTTTCTTGTAATTGTATCTTGTCACTTTTATGCTTGGAAGTATTATCACTAAGATCTCTTTCAGAATCTTTATTTTCTTTATCTTTATCTTGTTCCATTAAAAGCCGTTAATAAAACCTGGTAATTATGTAATTTAACTATTTGAATGAGGATGAAAAAATATAGAAAGTAATTTGTTTGGAAATTTAATATGTAAAACATCATCTGTATCGCCTAATCGTCCAAAACCGTTATTCGTGCGTAATTTTCAATATTTTTCTTTGGCGATACTGTCTTCTTGTCCTGCAGTATCGTAAGGTGTATCGACCAGACATTCTTCCTTATTTCGTGCTTGATTCTCAGTTTCCGGTCGATAGGACGATATGGACAACAGAAAATATATATCATTAGGGTTTAGTATCCATTATTCACACAAAATTTATAAACAATTATCATGTTTATAAACTGCGTTTACCTATGAGATAATAGAAAACACATCTTATACATCTATTATTTACAAATTTAATTCATATATTTTAATGGTTGATGAAAATCTAATTTCTCTCTCCTTTTACATCATGAATAGTAATAATTCCAATTTTTTTATCTATCATTTGGTAAAAGGAATTGATATTATCTTATAAATGTAATAATTAATGATAGTTATTACATTTGTCAAAATCTAATTCTTCTAAATTATTAATTTATTTCACTAAGACTATGCAACTGTTTTTGATTAGTGAAC
>Ga0126307_10001881_pt1 | contig 14023 bp, 11 predicted proteins | sample Plot28_FD_89955 | JGI IMG/M metagenome (GOLD analysis project Ga0126307, IMG submission 89955) | Serpentine soil microbial communities from UC McLaughlin Reserve, CA, USA - Plot28 | ecosystem: Environmental > Terrestrial > Soil > Grasslands | place: USA: UC McLaughlin Reserve, Lake County...
CGGTTCGTCAAGGGCACCACCCGGGTCTCCAACCACACCGTCTGGCGGGCGCTCGACATCGACCGGGTCGACGGCCGCCCGGTGTCGCGGGCCAGCGCGGCCGCGCGCGACCTGGCCCTCTGGCTGGACGGCCTCCAGGGCCCGCTGCGCCCCTCCGAGGTCGGCTCCCCGTTCCGCTTCGCCCGCCGCCCCTACTTCACCGACGAGGGCCACCAGAGCCATGTCCACATCGGCTACAGCGACCCACTCGGCTGACCGAGCGCCCGCGGGAAGGGCTACCTGCGCAGCAGCCTGATCGCGTCGGCCGCGATCCAGCCCCGCCGGAGGCTGCGGCTCGACACCTCGACCGAGACGGTCGCCGCCGCCCCGACCGGAACGGCGCCAAGCCGGTACCAGACGGGCGTGTTGGGAAGGGCCCTCGTCGTGCGGGTCCTTCCCCTGCGGGTCGTCTGGTCCACCTGGGTGGTGATGGCGGCGGTGGGGCTCCCGCCGACCAGCACCCGCAGGGTGACGGCCGGGTTGAGGTCGCCCAGGACCGGCCACCACGCCGAGACCTCGTAGGTCCCGCCGGCCGGGACGTCGGCGATGAACACCGCCGGCCGGTCGGTCGCCGTCGGCGCCACCCGGTAGTAGCTGGGCCCCCAGCTGTGCTGCGGATGAGGGGCGTGGCGGACGGCGCCCCGGCTGGCCGTCGTCCAGTCGTCGCTGGTCGGCCAGAAGCTGTAGGAGGTGTAGTCGACCACGACCCGGATCGGGCGGCTGGCCGGGTTCCCGTTCCAGCCGACCAGGGCCAGATAGTAGTCCCAGTCCCAGTACCCACCGGGGTCGCCGTGCGACGTCCCGGGCGCGTCGTCGTGGCCGATGATCCGGGTGCGGTCAACCGGGATCCCATAGCGCCGGCAGATGTCGCGCACCAGGGCGGCCGAGCTCGCGTACATGGCCTCGGTGAACTGGACAGGGTCTGTGGCGAAGCCGTCGTGCTCGATGCCGATGCTGTAGCCGTTGGCCTGGTTGGCGTGCTGGGCACTGTACCGCTCGGGGACCACCTGGGTGATCTCGCCCCCGCTGCTGATGACGTAGTGCGGCTTGAAGCAGGCGCTGCCGCGTTGCCAGCTCTGGATGGCATGGGCGTACCGTCCCTGGAGGACATGGACGACCACGTGGGTGATGCGCGCCGCGGCGCGGGCCCGGAGCGTGCCGTCCGGGTTCCGCGGGATCTGACAGACATGGGCCGGGACCACCCGGGTCGCGGCGGGGGAATCGGCGGCGAAGGCGGGTAGGGACGCGGCCTCGCGCAGCTCCCAGGTGTGGGTTCCCATCTGGCACCTCCAGGTCCGGCTGACCCCGCGTCGGCCGGTCACCGGACCTGCTGCAGGAACCGTGCCAGCCGGACCCGCCGCCGGGCCCGGTGGCGGCTCAGGGCTAGGGCGGCGGGCGGGTGGCGACGACCGCCAGCCCGTCGGAGTCGGCGCTCGCGATCACCGCAACCATCGCAGCCCTGGTGGTCACGTCCAGCTTGGCGAAGATGCGGCGCAGGTGGGTCGAGACCGTCCAGGGGCTGACGGTGAGCTTGCCGGCGATGGCGGCGTTGGTGAAGCCGAGGGCGACCATCCGGGCGACCTCGCGCTCCCGCGGCGTCAGCCGCAGCTGGCTCGGGCGGTCGACGGCCGGCTGGCGGGTCATCACACAGCGGACGCCGTCGACCTCCAGGTCCAGCAGCACCTTGTGGTCGTCGTCGGCGTCGCCGTTGGGCAGCGAGCCATGCAGCAGGCGCGTGCCGGCGATCAGGCGACGGATCAGCCGCCGCAGCTCCAGTTCGATGTCGGCGGTGGTGAGCAACATCGCCGGCAGCGTCGGGGTCGCAACCTCACCTCGATCGATGCTGGTTCCGACGGCCGTTTCGGTGGTCCCAGTCACGTCGTCTACCACCCCCTGGCCCCACAAGCGGAGGCCGCTCCAGCGCCTCAGCCGATTCTGTAGGTTCTCATATGGCCGGACTACGTTTCGTCGCACGATTGGGCGACCTGCGAGCATGGCGACCTATCCAACCCCCTCCGAACGTGGGAGCCTGACCTGGCGGCCCGCAAGCGAGTGACTGGTCCCGGCCCCGGCCCGCGCCCATACTCCCGGCTGTCCGACGCCCGAGGACCAGTGGGGGACAGCGATGACCGCGGCCGCTCCTTCATTCGCCTTGGCCGCGCGGCTGCAGCTGCAGGTGTCGCCGACGTTGCTCGCCTTCGCCGAGGTGCTGGCACTGCCGCTCGCCGACCTGGAGCAATTGGTCGAGCAGAAGCTGGCCGCCAACCCGGCCCTGGAGTGCGTGGACCGGCCGGCCTGCCCAGGCTGCGGGCTGCCGCTGCCCGACGGCGGCTGCGCCGCCTGTGGTGACCATGACCGCCCGGCCGTGAGCCGCCTGGCCGCCGGGGAGGCCGAGGCCGCCAGGCCGGAGGTGCCGCACCGGCCAAGCGCCGCCGAGCTACTGCTCGCCGAGGCCGCCCCGCTGCTGGCCGCCGGCGACCGCTGGCTGGCGGCCTGGCTGGTCGGGGATCTCGACGGTCGCGGGCTCCTTGGCCGTGACGCGGCGGCGGTCGCGGCCGAGCTCGGCGTCGACGTCGCCCGCGTGGCCGCGGTGATCGACGCCATCCGCGCTGTCGGGCCACCGGGTGTCTGCGCCGTCGACGTCCGCGACTGCCTGCTCCGCCAGCTCGAACCCTATGAGGCCCGCGGCGACGCGCCAGATCTGCTGCGGCCGATCATCGCCGAGTACCTCGAGGACCTGGGCCGAGGCCGGACCGGCGCGGTCGCGGCCGCCTTGGGCGCCTCCCACGGCGACGTGCTCGCGGCCCGCGAGTTCCTCCGTCGCCACCTGCGCCCCGCCGCGACCCTTCCCGAGCCGGCCGGGCTGCCCGTCCCGGCGCCACCCGACCTGGTCATCCGGACCGTCCCTGGCACCAGCCGGTTCGAGGTCGAGGTGGTCGAGACAGGCGGTCTCGGCGTGCGCCTGGACCCGGCCTGGGCCCGGCTGGCCGAGAAGGCGCGGCGCCGGCCCGGCCTGGTCCCCGAACGCGACCGCCAGCGGCTCCTGGCCGACGCCAGCAGCGCCCGCGCCTTCCTGGACCGGCTGGCCGAACGCTCTCGCGTCCTGCGCCGTATCGCCGGCCACGTCGCCGAGCGGCAACGGGCGTACCTGCGCGACGGCCCGGCAGCCCACCTCCCGCTGACCCGTGGCGAGGTCGCCCGAACCCTCGGCCTGCACGAGTCGACCGTGAGCCGGGCCGTCGCGTCCAAGCGGGTGCGGCTGCCCGACGGCCGGGTGGTGCCGTTCGCCGAGCTGTTCGGCTCGGCCCGGTCGGTGCAGGACAGCCTGCTGGCGATCGTCTCCAGCGAGGACCGGCCGCTGACCGACGGCGAGCTCGCCGCCGAGCTGCGCACGCGCGGCCATGCCGTCGCCCGCCGCACCGTGGCCAAGTATCGCGACCAGCTCGGCATCCCCCGGCGGGCCTGCCGCTGAAGGCGGCTTCACCGCGTCGCCCCCGGCCCCGAAGCGCGCTTCGCCCCCTGCCCGCGGCGCCCGCCCGTCACCTGCGGCCACCGGCTGGCACCGATCTTGCCGCCTGAATCACCAGCAGCGCTGCGTCCACGATCACGAGGAGGTCGGCAATGCACGACCTGGACCGAAGCATGTTCGAGGTGGGAGGCGAGTTCGAGAGCCAGGAGCTCGGCGCCCACGGGGAGCAGGAGCTGGAGCAGGAGGACTTCCTTGGCGTCCTCGGCTCGCTCCTGAAAGGGGAGGTGAGCCAGGAGGAGCAGATCGGCGGCACCGGCGAGCTTCAGGAGGTCGAGCTGGCATCGGAGCTGCTCGAGGTGACCAGCGAGGCCGAGCTGGACCGCTTCATCGGCGACCTCATGCGGCGCGCCGCCGGGGCCGCCCGCGGCTTTGTCCGGTCCCCGACCGGCGAGGCGCTCGGCGGCATCCTCAAGCAGGCCACCAAGCAGGCGCTCCCGGTCGTCGGCCAAGGGCTCGGCGGCATGGTGTCGCCGGCCTGGGGCACCTTCGGCGGGCGCGTCGGCCAGGCTGCCGGCGACCTGCTCGGCTTGGAGCTGGAGGGGCTCAGCAGCGAGGACCGCGAGTTCGAGGTGGCCCGCACCCTGGTCCGCTTCATGACCGATGCATGCCGCAACGCGGCCGCCGCCCCGCCGGCCGCACCGCCCGAGCGGGTCGTCAGGTCTGCGGTCGAGACCGCGGCACGCCGCCACGCCCCCGGGCTGGTCGCCAGCCCGGCCGTCCAGAGCCCCGGCCAGTCCGCACGCCAGCGCAGCGGCCGCTGGCAGCGCCAGGGCCGGGCCATCGTCATCCTCGACGCCTGACAGCACAAGGAGGAACGCTCGTGAGCGTCTACGAGACCAGTGAGACCGCCGAATTCGAGCAGCCGGAGATGGAGTTCGGGCCGGGCGAGACCGGCGCATACGAATCCGCGTACGAGTTGACCGAGACCGAGAGCGAGGCCGAGGGCTTCCTCGGTGGGCTGCTGAGCTCGGTACTCGGGGGGGAGGTCGCCCAGGCCGAGGCACCGCTCAGCGAGATGCAGGAGATGGAGCTCGCCAGCGAACTGCTGGAGGTCACCAGCGAGGCCGAGCTGGAGCAGTTCCTCGGTGGGCTGTTCAAGAAGGTCGCCTCCGGCGTGGGCAGCTTCATGAAGTCCGGCACCGGGAAAGCGCTCGGAGGGATCCTCAAGAACGTCGCCAAGAAGGCCCTGCCGGTGGTCGGCGGCGCGCTCGGCTCCTTCGTCGCCCCCGGCGTCGGCACCGCCCTGGGCTCCAAGCTGGGCTCGATGGCCTCCAACCTGTTCGAGGTCGAGCTGGAGACCATGAACGAGCAAGAGGCCGAGTTCGAGGTCGCCCGCCGTTACGTCCGCCTGGCCAGCACCGCCGCCCGCAACGCGGCGCTGGCGCCGCGCAACGCCCCGCCCCGGACGGTGGCACGGGCCGCGGTGGTGTCGGCCGCCCGCAAGCACGCCCCCGGCCTGGTGCGGGGCACGCCCTACCAGGTGCAGCGGCGGCCGGGCGGGCCCGGCCGGCCGGGCCAGCGCCCCGGCGCCCAGCAGCGTCGGCCACGGCCCCGCCCACGTCCCTCCGGCGGCTCCTACGCGGGCTACACCGACGGCATGCCCACCTGGGGCCAGTACGGCGACGAGCCGGCCTGGGGCGACGGCGACGGCGACGACTACGGCGGGTACGACGACGGCAACGGCGGCGCGCCGTGGGCGCGCCAGGCCCGCTCCCAGAGCGGCCGCTGGATCCGTCGTGGCCGCAAGATCGTGATCCTCGGAGCCTGACATGCCACCAGCGACCGTCGCCTCCTGGCTGATCGAGCAGGAAGCCCGCGCCCTGCTCACCCGGCTCGAACGGGTCAAACCGTTCGCGTTGCACGAGACGATGGTCCCGGCCGCCGGGCTGGTGCCCGCGGCACAGTCGGCGGTCGAGCGCTTCCTGCTCGGCGGGCGGCGCCGTCTCGGCCAGCGGGTGCGCAGCTACCTCCGGTGGCTGCGCGGGCCGGGACAGCAGGCGTCGCCTGCCGAGCAGCAGCGCCGCTTCACCGCCATCCGCCTCCAGTTCAACGACGTCCTGTCCCAGTTCGACCTGTTCACCGAGGTCATCACCCAGCGAAGCGAGCACGAGACGGGAGTGTGGCTGTCCGGGCTGGACGTGGTCGCCCGCGATGCTCTCATGCTGCCGGGCGGGTACTTCGAGCCGCCGCCGGTGATCTGCTATCTGGCCAGAGGGCCGGGAGCGGCCATCCGGCGGGCCCGCACCCGGCTGCCCGGCGGCGACCAGAACCCGGTCGCGATCATCCGGGTGCCCCGCGAGCGCATGGTCGGCCACGGCATCGCCTCCTCGCTGTTCCACGAGGTCGGCCACCAGGCGGCGGCGCTGCTGTCGCTGGTCGAGTCGCTGCGGCCCGAGCTGACCGCGACCGCGGCCCGCCTCCCGGCCGGGCAGCGCCCACCGTGGCAATGCTGGCAGCGGTGGATCTCCGAGATCGTCGCCGACCTCTGGTCGGTCGCCAAGCTCGGCATCGGCTCCACCCTGGGCCTGCTCGGGGTGGTCAGCCTGCCGCGCTGGTTCGTGTTCCGCCCGAGCGGCGACGACCCGCACCCGATCCCCTGGATCCGGGTCCTGCTCAGCTGCGCCATGGGCGACGCCCTCTACCCGCATCCGCAATGGGCCGCCCTGGCCAGCACATGGCGGTCGCTGTACCCCGACGACGCCGTCAACGACCGCCACCGTCGCACCCTCGCCGAGCTGCAGGCGACCATGCCCGGCTTCGTCGCCCTGCTCCTCGACCACCGGCCACCCGCCCTGCAGGGCCGCTCGCTGCGGGAGGCCCTGCCATTGGAGGACCGACGACCCGAGCGGCTGCTCGCCCACTACCAGACCTGGCGGGCCGACCCGCCGAGGATGGGGGCGGCGCCGCCGGCGCTGGCCTTCGCCGCGCTCGGGCAGGCGAGGGCGGCCGGGCGGCTCAGCCCGGAGCTGGAGAGCCGCATCGTCGGGAACCTGCTCACCCACTGGGCGCTGCACAGCACCCTCGACATCTCGGCGATCTGCGCCGACCGAACCCTGACGCTCGCACACCGCAGAGCGTCCTGACCCCAAGGCCGGAGGAATGAGCGTCATGGCAAACGGCGAGACAAACTTCGAGACCTGCTCGGACATCAAGCGTCCGGTCGCCGCCGGGACGGTGGTCGTCTTCACCATCAAGCCGCTACCCGAGCCGGAGCAGTTCGACATCGAATGGCACATCGACGGGCCGTTCACCGGCATGAGCCGGCGCGTCCCCGGCGGCGTCACCTACGACTGGGACACCCAGGGCGAGCGGGCCGGCTCCTACACGGTCTTCGCCCGCCTGTTCAGCAAGTACGACGGCAAGAACCCGCCAGGCCAGGAGGAGGTCCCCCAGGAGGCCACGGGTCTGACCGGCTTGGCCGCACCGCCCGACCCGCCGACAGGCTCCAGGACCAGGAGCGCCGCGCTCGCCTCCCAGCCACCTGACGCCGTCCCGCGCCAGTTCGTGGACGCCACATCGTGGAAGGTGCAGGTGACGCCGTCCTCGGCGGTCAACCAGGAAGGCGTCGTGCCGGTCAGCCTGCAGCGGACCGCCCTCATCGAGACCGTCGACCAGGCGCTCTGGGTGATCATCCGCAACCGCACCAACGCGGTCACCTTCCGCCCCTACCAGCAGTTCATCGACGGGGTGATGGGCGTCGAGCAGCCGCGCGGCAACCAGGTCAGCGCCCTGCCCTTCCGCGGCGGCGACGCCTACGCCCTGCTCAAATACGCCACCGAACTGTTCCTGATGCAGGAGGTCGGTCTGCTCGACCCCCTCGGCGTGCTCCAGTCCGGCGTGATCGACCGCACCAGGCGCCCGGTCGGCGTGCTCGACCCGGAGCTCGCCATGAACAGCCTGGAGGCGCAGCTCGACGACCCCACCCAGGCCGAGGCCCTGCGCACCACCGAGGAACGCCGGCTGGGCCGCCCGCTGAACCTGACCCAGATCAAGCGGATGCGCGACAGCTACTACCGGCAGCTCTCGGCGGAGACGCCCCCGGGGCTGGTGCTTCCCTACCTCGACATCATCCGCGAGCGGCTCGCCGACATCCCGCTCAAGCCGGTGGAGACGCTGCCCACCCACGCCTACGGGATCCTCCGCTCCCACCTGACCGCGCCCCTGGCCATCGAGCTCATCTGGTCGTACTGGCACGAGGAGGGCATGCTCGCCCAGACCCTCAACGCCGTGCTGGCCCGCTTCCAGAACCGCCGGCTCACCGCCGACGGACGGCCCGACCCGCTGGCCCGCTTCGACGTCGACCCGCTACGGCCGCTCGGCAACATCTTCTGGGGCTGGATGGAGGACGAGGTGCACCGCCTGACGGTGCGCCGCCGACATTTCGAGTACGAGCACGAGTACGGGCTGAAGCTGCACGGCCGGGCCATCCCTCGCGGCGTCCGGCCGGTGGACCGGCGCTCCAAGTTCCTCGAGGCGTTCCACAACCTGCTGTTCCTCACCCACGTGTTCTTCAAGGAGGACGACGACACCACCATCATCGCCGACGGCTTCCCGGTGCTGAACGCCCTGCGCGAGACGCACCTGCTGCTGGCCGAGGGCGCCCACAACCAGTTCGGCGACCTGCCGTCCACGGCCAGGGCCGAGATGCTCATCATGGAATGGCTGCTGGCGCGGCCCGAGATGCGCGACTTCCTCGGCGGCCGGGTGATGGTGCCCTACGAGGAGGCCTGGATGGACCGGGTCGACACGATGAAGTCGATGCAGGGATGGACCGACATCAGCATCACCCACTTCCGCGACATGGGCGTGTTCGGCGAGCAGATCCTGCTGTCGATCCGATATGGCAACTGGAGCGTCGAGAACGACCCGCAGGCGGCGGCCAACTGGGCCCGCTACTGGCGGCCGGAGATCCAGCGCTACGCGCACGCCTACCGCTCCGCGACCGGCGTCGACCTGACCGAGCGGGTCGACGCGACCCTGCCGGCGGTGCTGCTGCGCCAGCGCCTGGCCACCCAGCAGCGGGCCGAACTCGACGGCGGCCGGCCGGCGCCGGCCCTCCCGGGACGGCGGGAGGCGCCGCTGCCGGGGAGCATCACCCGCGGCCGCGTGCCGGCGCAGCGGGAGCTCGAGTAGACGGCCCCGGCCGATGCTCGACTTCCGCTCGTCGCTGTACCTCGGCCTGCACCATCCGAGCCGGTCCCTGGCGCCCTGGGACCGGCTCACCACCGGGGTCCCGGCCGCGCTCGGCGAGCCCCCGGCGGCGTGGCTGGTGGCGGCCGCGCTCGCCCGGTTGCAGGGATGCGAGCGGGCCATCGTGGCCCGCTCCACCCTGCACGCCTTCCTCGACTGCTTCGCGGTGCTCGGCGGCCGGGACCGGCCGGTGCTGGTCGACACCGGCGCCTACCCGATCGCCGGGTGGGCGGCCGGCGCCGCCCTCGCCCGTCCGGTGGTCCGGTTCGGGCACCACGACCCCGACGACCTGCGCCGCCGCCTGCGCCGCCTGCGCCGGCCGCTGGTGGTCTGCGACGGGCTCTGCCCCGGCTGCGGCGCGGTGGCGCCGCTGGCCGGCTACCTGGAGCTGACCGACCGCCACGGCGGCCTGCTGCTGATCGACGACACCCAGGCCCTCGGCGTCCTCGGCCGGCGCGACCGGCCCGGCCCCTACGGCACCGGCGGTGGCGGCTCGCCGGCCTGGGCCGGGGTCGGCGGCCCGCGGGTCCTGGTGGTCGCCTCGCTCGCCAAGGGCCTGGGCGCGCCCCTGGCCGCAATCGCCGGCGGCGCCGGGCCGCTGGGACGGCTCGCCGACGGCCGCCCGGCCCGGGTCCACGCCAGCCCGCCCTCGACGGCCGACCTGCACGCCGCCTGGCACGCCCTCGACGCCAACCGGCGGGTGGGGGAGGCCCGGCGGGAGCGGCTGCGCGCCCTGGTGGCACGGCTCCGCCGCCGGCTGGTCGAGCGGGGCGTGGCGATCTGCGGCGGCCCCTTCCCGGTGCAGTCGCTGCCGGCCATGCCGCCGCCGGCCGCCGCCCGCATCGCCGCGGCCCTGGACGCCCACGGCATGCGGGCCGTGCTGCAGCGGCCCCGCTGCCGGGACGGGGCCACCGTGACCCTGCTGGTCAACGCCGACCACACCGCCGGCGAGATCGACCGGGTGGTGGACGCCCTGGCCGGCGCGCTCGGCGCCACCCGCCGGCGGGAAGGAGCCCGGCGTGCTGGCTGACCGCGACCCGGCGCCGGCGATCGTCGACTGCCACTGCCACGCCGGCACCGGCGACGGGCTCACCGGCCCCTGGGACACCCGCGCCGACCTCGGCCGCTACCTGGAGCGGGCGGCGGCCGCCGGCATCACCCGCACGGTGCTGTTCGCCGCCTTCCACTCCGACTACGCGGTCGCCAACCGGGAGGTGGCCGCGATCGTCGCCGGCGACCCCGGCCGCTTCCTCGGCTTCGCGTTCGTCCACCCCGAACGGGACCGCGGCCGCGTGTCGGAGCTGGTGGGGGAGGCGGTGACCAGGCACGGCTTCCGCGGCATCAAGGTCCACCGCCACGACGCCCGCATCACCCGCGAGGTGTGCGAGGTCGCGCGCCGGTGGCGGCTGCCGGTGCTCTACGACCCGGTGGGGGAGCTCCCGGTGATCGAGATGGTCGCCACCGAGTACCCGGAGGTGGCGTTCATCGTGCCCCACCTGTCGAGCTTCGCCGACGACTGGAAGGCCCAGCTCGGCTTCGTCGACCAGCTCGCCCGCCACCCCAACCTGCACGCCGACACCTCCGGGGTCCGCTACCACGACCTGCTGGAGGCGGCCGTCCGCCGGGCCGGGCCGGGTCGGGTCCTGTTCGGCTCCGACGGGCCCTGGCTGCACCCGGGGGTCGAGCTGGCCAAGGTACGGGCGCTGCAGCTGCCGCCAGCGGCCGAACGGCTGGTGCTCGGCGGCAACCTGCTGCGGCTGGTCGCCAGGGTCCGGCGGCCGGCGCCGGCGACCGCAGCGGGAGCCGGCCGGTGAGGGCGCCCGCGGCCGGGCCGGGCTGGGACCGGCCCTCCGCCGGCCGCCTCCGCCTCGCCAAGCAGCGGGCCTGCGCCCAGGTCGACACGCTCGCCGACGAGCTGGTCGCCGTCTCCCACCGGCTCCACGCCGACCCCGAGCTCGGCTACCAGGAACGGCGAGCCGCCGCCCTGCTGGCCGACCGCCTGGAGCGGGGCGGGCTGGCCGTGGAGCGGCACGCTTACGGCCTGCCGACCGCGGTGGCCGGCCGCGCCGGAGCCGGCGGGGGACCGCTGGTGGTCCTGTGCTGCGAGTACGACGCCCTCCCGGGCATGGGGCACGCCTGCGGGCACAACGTGATCGCCGCCGCCGGCCTGGGCGCCGGCCTGGCCCTGGCCCGGCTCGCCCGGCCGCTCGGCGGTCGCGTCACCGTGCTCGGCACCCCGGCCGAGGAGGGCGGCGGCGGCAAGATCCGGCTCGGCGACCGGGGCGCCTTCGACGGGGCGGCCGCCGCGATGCTGGTCCACCCCTCCTCGTACGAGATCGTGCTGCCCCACATCAACGCCGTGCGCATGCTGGAGGCCACCATGATCGGCCGCGCCGCCCACGCCAGCATGTACCCCGAACGGGGAGTGGACGCCCTGGACGCGCTGGTGCTCGGCTACCTCGGGCTGGCTGCGCTGCGCCAGCATCTGGTCCCCACCGACAAGGTCCACGGGATCATCACCGAAGGGGGCGTGGTGCCCAACGTGGTCCCGGCAAAGGCCGTGGGCCGGTTCATGATCCGCAGCGCAGACCAGCGCGGCCTGGACGCGCTCGGTCGCCGCGTGCTGGCCTGCCTGTCGGCAGGAGCCGAGGCGGCGGGCGCCCGGCTGGCCGTCCGCGAGGCGGGACCCAGCTACCGGGAGATGCGTCACAACCTGCCCCTGGCCGGCGCCTTCGAGGCCAACCTGCGCACCCTCGGGCGGCGACCGCTCGCCCCCGGGCAGGTCCCGCCGAGCCGGGCCGGCTCGACCGACATGGGCAACGTCAGCCAGCTGGTGGCGGCCATCCATCCCAAGCTGGCCATCTGCCCGCCCGAGGTGGTGCCCCACAGCCCGGCCTTCGTGGCCTGGGCGGCCGGTCCGGCCGCCGACCGCGCGGTGGTCGACGGAGCCAAGGCACTCGCCATGACGGCGCTGGACGTCTGGCTACGGCCGGCGCTGCGGGCGGCGATGCTGGCCGCGTTCGCCGTCCCGGCCCCGGCCGGCGTCAGCCACCCGGCCCGTCGCGGGCATCGGCCGCCCGCAGCGCCGGCCGGCCGGCCGGATGGCGCCGGTCACGCCACCCGGCCCGGCGCAGCTGCAGCGCGCGGTCGGTGACCCCGAGGCGGACCGCGGCCTGGCGCAGGTTCCCGCCCGCCTCCTCGAGCGCCACCCGCACGGCCGCGTCGGCGGCGGCCTCGCGCAGCTCCCGGAGCCCCCTGCCGCTGGCCAGGCCCCGACGGATGGGCTCGTCGAGCTCGGCGCCGTCGAACCCCCCGGGCGGCCCGTCCGCGGCCGGGCGGTCCTCCTCAGGGATGTCGCCGGCGGTGATCGGCCCGGCGCCGACGTGCCGGTTGCTCACCCGCTGGGCAAGCTGGCGCAGGTCGCGGACGTTGCCGGGGTAGTCGCGCCGCAGCAGCAGCTCACGGACGGCCGGGTCGAGCCCCGGCACCGGCGAGCCGGGACGCAGCTCGGCGAGGAAGTGGCTGAACAGCGGCAGGGTGTCGGCTTTCCGCTCTTGCAGGGGCGGCAGCCGCAGGGTGGCCGCGGCGATGCGGTAGTAGAAGTCGCGCCGGAACCGGCCGCCGGCCTGCTCCTCGGCAAGGTCCCGGTTGGTAGCGCAGATCAGGCGGAAAGAGGTCGTCTGCCAGGCGTTGCTGCCCACCCGCTTGTAGGTCCCCTCCTGGACCACCCGCAGCAGCTCCGACTGGAGCTCGACGGGGAGCTCGCCGACCTCGTCCAGGAACAGGGTGCCGCGGTTGGCGAGCGCGAAGGCCCCGTCCCGGGCGGCCACCGCCCCGGTGAACGCGCCCCGCTCGTGCCCGAAGAACTCGCTGCCCGACAGCGTCGGCACCACCGTGGTGCAGTCCACCACGACCAGCTCGCCCTTGGCCGGGCGCGGGTCCAGCTCGTGCACCAGCCGGGCCACCAGCTCCTTGCCGGTGCCGCTCTCGCCGGTGAGCAGCACCGAGGCGGCGGTGAAGCGAGCCACCTCCACAACCCGGCGCAGGGTCGCCCGCCAGCTCGGGCTCTGCCCGATCAGCTGCCCGCGGACCTGGGGAATGTCGAGCAGCTCGTCCACCTGGGCCCAGCGCCGCAGCCGGGCCGCCACGTCGACCGCGACCGCCGGCCCGCTCCAGGCGAGCACGTCGGCGGCGCCAAGGGCCAGCAGCCGCCATGCCTCGCCCATCGGCAGCTTGCCGGGGCCGGCCAGCGCCAGCACCCGCCGCTGGCCGAAGCGGCTGAGGGCGCGGACGGCCTCGGCCGTCTCCGTCGACACGGCGTCGACGAGGACCACCCCGGGGCCGCCGCCGACCTCGGCCCCGGCCAGCGCCAGCTCCACCCCGGCCGCGGTCAGCGCGTCGACGATCTCGTCCAGCATCCCGCGGTCGCCCGCGACCAGGCTCACCACCCACGCGCCGATCGAAGGCACCCCGGCGACCCCTCCGGCCTTCCGCTGACTTGTCGTTCTTGAGTGCTAGTGTCGGATCCGGCGAAGTGCGAGGCTAGTCGCTTCTTCGAGCCTGGCTTGATCACGTGTCGCACGATCGCACGACTTGTGTCCGCAACCATCGAGCGGTACAACCGGTTCGAGGCGTCTATCCGAGCGACCCTGGAGTGCTCGCCGGCATCCGGCTGGGGCGGAGTTCCCCGCGGCCGGCCGCGCCGCCGGGACCATCGCTCGCCACGACGCCGCCGGCCCTGGCGAGGGTGCACCTCCTCGCGGCCAGCCCTGGACGGGGGCGGCCGGCCGGATGCGCCAGACGGCGCCTTGTCGCAGCTTGCCACCCCGAGACGGGGGAGAGATGACCATGGCCACCATCAAGCGACCGAGGAACCTCAACCAGGACGAAAAGACCGCTATCGAGCAGGTCGAACGGCACGATCACTACAAGGGGTCGCCCACCCCCACAGACCTGGTCGGCACGCACGGCTACACCGCCAAAGAGCTCGACGCCATCACCGACGCGATCCAGAACACGACGCTCGAACGCGAGACCAGGCTGCTGCTGAGCAGCGAGAAGATCGTCGGCCGGTACCTCCTGGCGTATGGAGCAGACAACCCGGACCCGAAGCAGCGGTCGACCGGCGTGGCCCGCGACTTTGTGGTCAACCAAGCGAGGACCACCGGCCTCGGCCACCTCAACGCCGCCAGATCACAGCCGCCCTCGACGCAGCAGCAAGCACCTTCGCCCGCACCCCCACCAGGGCCCGCAGCCCCCCCACCC
>Ga0126307_10001882_pt1 | contig 14022 bp, 19 predicted proteins | sample Plot28_FD_89955 | JGI IMG/M metagenome (GOLD analysis project Ga0126307, IMG submission 89955) | Serpentine soil microbial communities from UC McLaughlin Reserve, CA, USA - Plot28 | ecosystem: Environmental > Terrestrial > Soil > Grasslands | place: USA: UC McLaughlin Reserve, Lake County...
CAGCTTGCAATGAAGTTGAGCTGTCTGCCCCGTTGGCGTGCAAACGCTTGTGAGCAGAGCCTCCCAACTAGGATCTCATGTACCGATATTGCTACGTGGGTCAATAACAGTGCAAACCGCTGTCACTGATCTGGACCTTGCGCTCGTAGTCCTTACTAAGTCGGCGGTTCTTACCTAGCCATCCGAACGTCCTCTCTACGACCCAGCGCTCTCGCTCGTGGACGAGACGCAGAGGTTGTCCGGTACGGAGCGCGACCGTCTCATGGGTCGCGCCCCCGCAACCCGCCCCCAAACGACCACTTTACAGCTCAGATGCCGCGTTTGGAGATGGCTGTGGAGCGGTCTAGCGTCACGTGGGTATGATCGGGTCCCCTTGCTCTCGGTGGTCGTCGTGTTCCGTCCTGTTGAAGTCTTGCTTCATGCTTTGGATTTCACCGCGCAGCGGGCCGGCGTCCGGAGCAGCCCTCACGTTCGAGGCTCTAATCGATCTCTAACGATTCTCTCATTGCGCTCTCATGTTGGTGGGCGAAGATCCCCTCGACATTGCAAGAGAGTAAGTGGAGGTAAGCACGATGACGCAGTCCGTAGAGAGTAGAGAGCGCGGCGCAAGGAATCCGGCGGGGGGATGGCCGTCCGTTCCGGAAGGATACAGAGCCACGGAGATGTACCGGGCCGTCTCGGACGCCTGCTACGTCTACCGATACCGAGACCTGGAGCACAACCTCTGGAAGTTCGGGTGGCGTCAGGCCCGCAAGCGCATCCTCCGACACGGCGCTTTGAGTGGCGAGTGGGAAAACCGCGGACACGGGGAGCTACGCCTCAGGCGCAGGGGGCTCGAGGTGCGGCTCGACGACGGTACCAAGCGGCTCATAGGATGGAAGGAACTCCAGGAGTTTGTCCGGGCCAGGCGGTACTGACGAGGCAGTACGCCCCAGGAGACCACGGTCTTCGAGCGGTTCCAACCGGTAGAAGACCCGCCGAAGCTGCTTCGGCGGGTCTTCTTGTGTGTCCCCACTCCCTTCTTAAAAGAAGCGTAGGCGTCCGCGCTCACGAGAGTTCGAGTTACCTCGAATACGTCCGTTCCTTCGCCGCTTGAGGAAGGATAGAGTGCAAGAGTTCACGAGAGATGCCAGAACTCTAATCTGCTTCTCAGGAATGCCCCTTACGATCACGAGAATGATCCCACAGGGATCGTGAAAGATGAGGATGAGGCGAACAGCATGATGGGCTTCATAGGCAGTCTGGACCAATTCTTATTCCACCTGGCGAACGGGGCGTGGGTGAGCCCGATGCTGGACCGCCTGATGCTGACCTTGAGCGTCACGGGGAACGCCGGCGCGGTCTGGCTCGGCTTGCTGGGGGCTCTTGCGATCCTCGGCGGTAATACGGGGCGCAGGATGGCACTGGCCGGGCTCGTCGGCCTCGCTGCCGGTTTCTTGGCCTCGGACCTCGTCAAGGAGATCACGATGCGTCCCAGGCCTTTCGCGGCGCTCCCCGACGTACGTCTGCTCGTCCCTGAGCCCGGCTCCTACGCTTTCCCCTCCGGGCACGCCACCAGCGCCTTCGCCGCGGCGTCGGGCACCGTGCTCGCCGCGAAGAGGCTCCTGGGGCGGGTGCCGGCGTGGGGCTGGGGGATGCTCGCTCTGGCCGCCGCCATCGCCTACTCCCGGATCTACGTCGGCGTCCACTAGCCGACCGACGACGCAGCTGGGATGCTGGTGGGGACGGCCTGTGGCTGGAGCGGTAGCCGCCTGACGACCCGCTGGGGAAAGAGCGAGGGACCGGACCGGCCGGAGGAGACAAGAGATGCGAGCGAAGAGGCGCCGGAAGTAGAATGCCAACCTATAGGATATCGAGGAGGAGATGAGACTAGGAACGCGCATACTGCTGGTGGAGGACGACCGCCCGATCGCCGGCTTCTTCAAGCCTGGACTTGAGCACCTGGGCTACCGCGTTCGGTGCGCCTACGACGGGGAGGCAGGCCTGAAGGAGGCACAGGAGTTCCGGCCCGAGCTGATCGTGCTGGACATCATGCTGCCGAAGCTGGACGGGGTTGGGGTGTTAAAAAAGCTCAGGCAAGAGGGCAGCAGGGTACCGGTGATCATGCTGACCGCCCGCGATACCACCCTCGATAAGGTGCATAGCCTCGATTACGGCGCCGACGACTACGTGACCAAGCCGTTCGAGATGGAGGAGCTCCTGGCGCGCATCCGCGCCCTCATCCGGCGGTCGGAGGGCGAGGAGATTCTCAGGGTCTCAGACCTTGAGGTGAACACCACGACCCGCGAGGTCCGGCGGGGAGAGCGGGAGATAGAATTAACCGCCCGCGAGTATGACCTCCTGGAGTTTATGGCCCGTAACCCCCGCCGCGTGCTCTCGCGCGACTTCCTACTCAGCAGGGTGTGGGACCAGGAGTTCGGCCTCACCACGAACGTGGTGGACGTGTACGTCGCTTATCTCAGGAAGAAGGTGGACGCGCCCGGCGAAGAGAAGCTAATACGTACCGTCCGGGGGGCGGGATACGCCCTGAGAGGGACATAAGCCCTTGCCGATCCGGTGGCGTCTGACGATCTTTATCGCCCTGGTGATCGGGGCCATACTGCTCTTGTTGGGCGTAGCGCTCTTCTTCTTGAACAGGAGCGCGATGTTGTCGGAGATCGAGGACACCGCCCAGAGCCGGGCGATCGCGGCCGCCCAGGCCATCAACAGCGGGGAAGATCTGAGCAAAGAGGACATAGAACTACTCACCCTCGACGGGGTCTTCGTGACCTTGCGCGACGGGAGCGGCAACGTCCTCACAGAAACAGTGAAGCTTCCGGCGGACGCGGAGGCCAGCGACACTGCATGGCGGAGGGCGCTCGACTCCGGAGACGGCGCCTCCGGGACCGTGGACTTCTTCGGGGAAGAGGATTCCGTGTACGTCTACGCCGTACCGGTAGAGCCGCCGAGCGGCCCAGCCCGGGTGATCGAGGCCGGGAAGTCCTACGAGTCGGCCAAAGAGAGCGTCGAAGTCTTCAGGAACGTCCTCGCCGGTGGGATTATGGCGGCCTTCTTGCTCTCCATCGGGGGCGCGTACTTCCTGGCGCGGGCGGCTTTACGGCCCGTGGACGCCGTGGTGAGCGCGGCCAGGGAGATGGGCGAGGACGACCTGGCGAGGCGGCTACCCGTGGCGAACCAGAAGGACGAGATAGGTCGCCTCGCCACCACGATCAACGGCCTCCTCTCACGCCTGGAGGCAGCCTTCGCGCGAAGGGAGGAGACCCTGAGCCGCCAACGGCGCTTCGCCGCCGACGCGAGCCACGAGCTACGCACCCCGCTCACCGCCATCTCGGGCCACGCCTGGATGCTCGACGAGTGGGCCATCGAGGAAGATCCTAAAAAGGCCAAGCAGAGCGTCTCGGCTATCCGCCGGGAGGCGAGGAAGATGCGGGGTCTCGTCGAGGAACTGCTCGCCCTGAGCCGGGGCGACGAAGGCGCGCCCCTGGATGTCGGTCGCTACGACCTGGCGGAGGTCGCCAAAGAAGCGGTGCAGGCGGCCCGGGCCGCGGCAAACGGGAAGGTAGCGGTGGAGTATGCCGGTCCCGAGTACGGTGTCGAGGCAACCTTCGATAGAGGGCGTGTCCTCCAGGTCGCCGGCATACTCCTGGACAACGCGGTCAAATACACGCCGGAGGGCGGGAGCGTGGCCGTCAGGGCGTGGGATAAGGACGGCCGGGCCGCGCTGGAGATCTCCGACACGGGCATAGGCATCCCGGAAGACCAGTTGCCCCTCGTCTTCGAACGCTTCCATCGGGTGGACCCCTCTCGTACTGAGGAGGGTGCGGGCTTGGGGCTGTCTATAGCCCGCCAGATCGCCGAGTCCCACGGTGGCGAGATAGAGGCCAGGAGCGTGCCCGGCCAGGGCTCCACCTTCGTACTGCTCATCCCCAAGACGGACACCAACCTTAACGGCCGGTAGCATTCGGAACCCTCCGCTCACAAATTTCGGCTTCTCACCAACTTCTCATAGGGCTCTAAGCGTTCTCTCAGGATCGGGCGGGATACTGGACCAGTGAGCATCGGAGATAGGCTCCGATGCTGTAACGCCGAGTGGAGAGAATGATGATCAAAGAGACCGCAACCACGAACCCTAGCGAAGAAACCTCGAACCTCGGGGGTGCGAGCCCTCTAGAGGAGGGGCGCTGGATGAAGCTGGTCGAGGAGTGCGTGGAGATGGTCGACGATCTCGACGAGCACATGGGGAGCTTCGACGCGCCGCGCCGGGAGGTGGCGGGGCACGTGATGCTGCGCCTCGAAGAAATCCTGGGCCGCTCAGGGGTCGAAATCATCTCGAACGACACCATCTTCGACCGTGCCTGACACAAGCCCGACGCGGACCATTCCGCCCTCGACAACGGCGCTACCGTCGGCGAGACCCTGAGCCCTGGATTCGCTGTGGGACCCCGGGTACTGCGCCGGGCGCGAGTACGGTTGAGTACGGTTGGCATGAAAGGAGATCAAGAACTATGATCGAAGAGACCGCAATCACAAGCCCCGACGAAAGAGAAATAGACCGACTCGATTGGAGAACCCGGAGGCCCCCGTTCGAGAGGACGAACTTCCGTCGCGCCGCCCTCGTAGTGAACACGCGCTCGCGCGTCGGGGAGCCGGCCTTCGGCCTGGCGCTCGACCGTCTGAGCGCTTATGGGATACCAATGGACGCCGTTTACGCCCTGCGAGACCCGGCCCGCCTGGCAGAGACGGTCCAGGAGGCACTGCTGGAGGGTCACGACCTCGTCATTCTCGGGGGCGGGGACGGGTCGGTGAGCACGGTAGTGGATCTCCTGGCAAACAGCGACGCGATGCTGGGCCTCCTCCCCTTGGGTACCGCCAACGATTTCGCCCGTACATTGAGGATACCTTACGACCTCGAAGCAGCCTGCAGCGTCATAGCCCACGGCAAGGTTGTTCATGCGGATCTAGGGCTGGCCGGGAGCAACTACTACGTGAACGAGGCCTCGGTGGGTCTGGGTACCGAGGTGGTCGAGAACCTCTCCCCCCGGCTCAAACGGACCGCCAGGGCCCTAGCCTACCCGATAGCAGCCGTAAGGGCGTACGCGAACCACCGCCCCTTCTCCGTCGCGCTCGACTTCCCAGACGAGGACCACGAGCCGGCCGAGCTCGATGGGCTGCTCCGGGTCGCCGTAGGGAACGGGCGGTTCTACGGCGGAGGGATGATCGTCGCGCCGGACTCGGGCGTAGACGACGCGGCCCTCGACGTCTACGCCATAGCGGCAGGGAAGGGGTTGGACCTTGCGCGGGTGGTGAGGGGGCTGTGGACCGGGGAGTTTGTGGAGAGCCCGTGCGTCCGCTACTGGCGGACCTCGCGGGTCCGCATCCAGACCGACCCCCGGCTTTCGATAAACGTTGACGGGGAGCTCGTCTCGCGAACCCCTAAGACCTTCTCCGTAGCCCCAAAAGCCCTCAAGGTCTTGGTGCCCGAGGCGTACGGGCGGGCCGAGACGGACGAGACCTCTGCGACCCGCGAGACGATCCTGAGCCGGTAAGGGGTCTCTTTTGCGGAGAGGCGCGTGCGAACACTACGCACGCGCCCCGTCCGGTCCGCGAACTAGCCTGCTGACCTCCGACTCTAAATCGGCATCTGGTCCGGTTGCAGTAAACAGGCAGGACTAATCGGCTTGGCGCTCCTTCCACCGACGCCAACGGCTGGTACTCGCGCAGCTTTTCGTGCAGTACTTCTGCTTACCCGAGCCGGGATAAATGTTCGTCCACAGCCGGGGCACTCCATCATTGGAGCCCGTTCAACGATTATCAGTGCGAGACGCAAATACGCTAGGGACAGTAAGTTCGGGGGTTTGGTCGAAAGGAGGAAGCGGTCGGGACTGCCAACCCCTCCTATCGCAGTGGAGACCACGCCCTGGGTGCACCCCTCAAGCGCTTGTGTAATTTGCTCGCCCAGAAATATGCTCGCCTGCGCCATAAGCGTCTCGTCGTCTAGCGGTCTATGGTCGAAGTAACTTGAGAAGTCTATCTTCGCTTGGCGCAATGAATCGGCTCGTTCGCCGCTAACCGAATCTCTCAGACCTACATAAAGCTCCAGCAACTCGGCAAAGGCACGTGCTTCTGCCCAGACTTCTGCCAATGGCTCACGGCACTTATCAGAACCAAGCTCTTCTGACCCATGACGAAGTAAACCGTAGCGCCTAACAAACGCCAGCACATCTCGCTCATCCAAGTTCTCCAAGTCAGCAGCCAGGTCGGCGAACGCAAACAGAAGTTCGTTGTCAGTTTCGTGGAGGTAGGCGGGGCCGGGGTCCACACAGGGTGCCCTGACCCGAATTTTCCTTCCGGCCCCGCATAAGGCCGGAGAAGCCGTTACCCTCCTCTCCGGCCCCTTTCGTGCTCTCAGGTGCGCGGGGATGGCCTCTAGCGGGCGGCGTCGGGCGGTGCGGAGGTCCCCCTCCTGATACCGTTTCTGAGCAGGTCCTTGACCGCTAGGGCGGCCTCGTCTGCGCGATCGCCGGGGAGGTTCAACCCTTCGCCGCACCCACTGCACCCAATGCTGGTACGTCCCTCTTGGTGCCAGTCCTCGGCGCGTCCCAGCAGGATCACCCTCTCTCCACACCTCTTACACTCAAGGACGATACGCCCCGAGAGTTCTATCCAACGCTCCCCGTTTGCGCCGGCGCTATCTTTCACGTGGCCCCCCCCTACTTCTCTTGTCACTAAGCCCGACGGCACTGAGGGGGAGAAAAGGCGCCGCCGGGAGGCTCAAGTGTAGTACCCGGTCCCTTGCCGCTCTAGCTGGACGTAGACCGGGGCCATCCGCTGAAGAAGGCTGCCCCCCTCCGACAGCCCATGGATGCGCCCCGGTTAACTACGCCGCAAAGCAATCTACACCATGCGCAAATGCATACAAGATCTACCGAAATTACCCTATGGCGTCGGTTAAGGGTCAGGGTTTTTAGGCTTTGTAGAGCCAAAAAAGAGGCCCTAAAAACCTTGGAGGGGGGCTAAGGGGGCCTCTTGCCACGCATTATAGCCAGCAGCGGTATTAGACGCTAGATGTAGCGCTTGCTGGTGCGTACTTCCCTATCTGTTGTGTGTTTTCGATCCTGCACTACCTGCCTTATCGAAGATGGTCTACGCTGTGTCCAATGCGGCAGGACAACGACCAGACGAACAACGGACGGCGCGACGAGTCGACGACCGGACAGTCGTCCGGACACCGCTACACAGTGCATGAGGCCGCCTTGCTAATGGGGCTGAGCGTGGATGCTGTTCGCAAGAGGGCCGAACGCGGCACTCTCAAGCGGGAGAAGGCGCCGGACGGCACCGTCTACATCCTCTTGGACGTCGACCAACCCACGACAGGACGCTCGACTAGTCAGCAGTCCACTGGCGACGAGACAACGATTAGTCAGAGCACTTTGGTGGACAGTCTGCACGACCAGGTCGAATACCTGCGCCGAGAGCTTGAGATTCGCAACGACGAACTCAGGCGCAAGGACCATCTACTGGCTGCTGCCCTGGAGCGCATCCCGGCTATCGAGCCGCCAGAGGCGCCAGTACCCTCCGAGAGCGCTGGCGAGCCCTCAGATTCCGCAGAGCCCCGGTCCGCTACCGAAGGGCCACAGGAGCCAACCACGCGCCGCGAGCGGCGATGGTTACGGAGGTTCTTCGGGTTCGAGTAGTGCTCCTCATTTCCTTAGTGCCAAACATGAGCTGCTCCGATGCCTCTATTCACCGGATTGCCGACAAGGTGCCTTGTTGGTAACCCATAGCTCTTGCTAGAGACTGACCTCCGATCTAGATCTAGGTTTGGGCAGCCCAGCAAGGCTCTGACGCGCCTGCTCAGCATGCTCACCCTCAGGGCCAAGCTCCTTGCACCCTAGGCATCGGGCGCGTTTGCCTCCGCTCTCGGTAGCGACCACCACTATAGGGTAGTCATGTTTGCAGCTCGTGCTTCCGTTCCTCCTGAGGGATATATTATCCACGGAAGCTACCTTAGGCCTCACCCATATGCTTTCTTTGCTCTGCTCAATGGACCTCCTCCTTGATCTCGCTCCCTAACAATGGAATAGGATTATTTACGCAGCCCCGCCGGTACCGGTTCGAGCTAGTAGGATCAGCGAGGCAGGCGGCGTAGGCTCTACAGCAGCTTGCGGTGATGTTGCAGCAGTAGGCATATCATAGGCAGATGAAAGCCTATTCCATAGACCTGCGCACTAAGATAGTAGAGTCTGTAAGAAGAAGGGGCGTCTCCACCTCCGAGACCGCCCGTAGGTTCAGAATCAATCGTTCGACGGTCGCACGCTACCTTAAGCAGCTCGACGAGGGGGGCTCTCTAATCCCCAAGAAGGCTCCGGGCTCTCCTCCGAAGCTAGATGGAAGCGCTATGCGGCTGCTTGAGGAAGACATCAAGAGCCGTCCGTGGGCTACCCACAAACACAGGAACGAGTTTCTCTTTGCCGCTTGCGGCGTTGAAGTGAGTGAGACGACGATCTGCCGGGCGATTAAGAAGCGCCTTCCCCACAGCCGAAAAAAAGATCTACAGGAGCCAGTGAGAGAGACGAGTGGCTGAGAGTGGTGTGGCGTTATGTGGTCGGTGGGCTCGACAGCCGCAGCTTGGTGTTCGTAGACGAGATGGGTGCCCATACCTCGCTGGCTCCTTTGTACGGCTACTCGACCCGTGGGCAGAGGGCCTTTTTCAAGGTGCTAAGAAACAGGGGCACGAATACGACGCTGCTTTCGAGCATGAGCTTGGAGGGTATGGGGCCTTCGATGGCTATCGAGGGTTCTACGACCAAGGAAGTGTTTGAAGCCTACATAGAGCACTTTCTGACTCCCACGTTATAAGGGAGGGGCAGATGGTGGTGATGGACAACCTCTCCGCCCATAAGGGCGAAAGGGCCAGGAAGTTAATCGAAGATAGAGGCTGCGAACTACTCTTCTTACCGCCCTATTCGCCCGATCTGAACCCTATAGAAGAGGCGTTCTCGAAGATTAAGCAGCTGCTGAGAGTGATCGGGGCGCGGGCGAAAGAGGCACTGGTGGAGGCCATAGGTAAGGCGCTCGGCGCGGTCACCGCCAAAGATGCCCGGAGCTTCTTCGCTCACTGTGGTTACCGCACACTGGGGCAATGATCGCAAGATTCCCTGTAAAGAAACCTCATAGCACCTTCGAGCAGGCCGGCCGGCCTGCTGAGGAACCCCGCGATGAACGACTTGACGAAGCCGAGACCTCGAATGGGCAGATCCTCACGCTCCCAAGTGCTCGTCTAGGAACCGCAGGATCTCCGCCCACGCCTTGACGCCCGCCTTGGCGTTACCCTCAGGCGTGCCACCCGAGTACAGATTTTCGGTCCAGGTGACTGTGGTTGGCGCGAAAGGTGGCCGGATGATGTGTCCGGCTTCGGCAAGGTTGAGATGCTGGTCGCTCGGCCTTCTCGCTTGCGCGCGCCGACGCATGAGTGCGGCAACCATCTCGGCTGCCGGCCACATCTGGTCGTCGCTGCCGCTCACGAAAAGGATAGGGGCCTCGATTCGCTCAACGCGGATCTCGGCATTCTCCACGGCTGACCGGTCACGCAGTCCTGCAGAATGCGCAGAACGTAGGTGGAGGGCGCTTGGACGGGGGTGCCGCGACAGTCTCTTCAGGAGTGCGTTCTTGATCAGCTCGGGAACCAGCTGCTCCCCGTGCAACGGGACCCACGGCAGGGGCTTCCCGGCTAGTGTCCACGACGACTTCTTCGGCGGCCGGCCCTCGGACTTAGCCTGCCAGATCACGCTGCTAGGGGCGATGGCCACGACGGCCTGTGTGCCTAAACCTTCGATTTCAGACAGCGCAGCGAGCGCACCTTCGGCCCCCACCGAAGCGCAGTAAATCCCCACGCGTTCACCGTCCACGGACGGGTGCGCCGAGAGCCGGCGGATGCCAGCAGCGAGGGTCTCGAGCGGCATCTCGCACAGCGTCTTCGGCAAGCTCTCGAGCCCCATGTAGCCTACTACCACCGCCGCGTACCCGCGTGAAGCCAGCAACGCGGCTGTGGGCTCCATCAGCTGGGCGCCGGTCGTTCCTGGGATGAGCGCGACCGCCGGGTGCGGACCATCCCCGGCCGGTTCGAACAAGAACCCGACGAACCCGTCGCCCCGAATCTCCGAGCGGGTGACGCCTGGTCCACTCCAACGACGAACCCCAACCCCGCTCGCGGTCTCGCCTCCGGCCTCGGCGGTGAAGGCGAACTCCAGCTGATCTCGGGGTGCTGCGAACATCGACGGAGCGAGGTCCTCGCTGGCAAACCGCATCGACCAGATAGGCCCGGCCGGATCGACGGATCCATAGCTGCCCGACGCTGGAGCCTCGCGTGAGATGTCGACTGTACCGGTCGGGTCGGTCCTGAAGACGTTTCGTGACTCCCAGCGATGATCCTTGGCGTCCGTGGCCGCGACGATGATCATCACCTCGCTCTGTGGGGGGCCGTTGATCACCTTCACGGAAGGGGTTTCGTCTGCCAGGCCACTGGTCGGCTCGATCTCTAAACGCATCCTCCATCACCCCTGAGGTTTTCTAGCCAGCGTTAGGCTAGAAGTATCCGTTATGGAGTTATAGACGACAAGGTAGGGCGCGGGTGATGCAACATCACCGCAAGGCGCTGTAGTAATAAGAAGTACTGATATGGCTGCAGCGAACACCACTAAGTGGATCGACTTAGGCCTGCTAGGCCTGCCCCTCTACGGAGCGCTGATGCAGCCATCGATAAAAGCACGACAGGTGGGGTGCTCAGCGCCTCGCCACCGCCACATGTTGTGCTTTGGACTGTAGGGGCGCGATGGTCCACGGTGGCGGGGGCGAGGCTCGCTAGCCCGCCCCACCCGTTTTTTGGCTCAAGAATGCGCCAAACGCTAACCCTCAACAGACCCTAAAAGGTGATGCCAGTAGATCTTGCGCGCCCCGCAATGACGTGTAAATTGGTCAATCGGCGTGGTGCCGACCGGGGCGCGTCCTAGCCGGGACTGATGGAGGGGGGCAGTCTTTTCGGCCGGGGCGCGCCCCGGCTTTTTGTAGTGGGGGGTTAGACGGCTCGGTTGGGATACACTTACCCAGTCGACGGCGCGTTGGTTCCCCCCTCCGCGCCGTCGGCCCATAGCGGGCGTAGAGGTAACGGGTGCAGCCCTCTGACTACAAGCCATTTCAAAAACTGCTGAGGTCTCTTATCTAACGCCCAAAAGAAGACCGGGCTTGAGACCGAGTGGAGCGAGGGGTGTTAATAGAGGATAGAAGAGGTTGCCCGGCGAATAAAGCCGCAATCCATAGGCAAGGAGGGTAGGAACGCGCGTTCCTACCCTCCTTGCCTACTAGTTCGTCGTTTTTATCCTTAGGTCAATTTCTCCTTAGCTTTGTCCAACAGTCCCTTATCCTGCTCTCCCTGTTGCTCTTCACCTGCGCGAGCGTCTCCTCCTATGCGAGCACCTACCCGCCTCTCTATCGTCTGGAGTGCCTGCTGGAGGTACTCCTTGAAGACTGGGTAGTTCTCGCTCATCGGGAAGTGGCCTATGCCCTTCATCTCGATGAACTCTGCACCCTTTATCTGTTCGGCGGTGCGCTTGCTATCCTCGGGGGTAGTGAGGTAGTCGTAATCCCCAGTTAGCAGGATCAACGGACACTGCTCCGCGTTTATCTCCTCCAGGCTTTGCCTGAGGTCATGGTCCACAGAGTAGAAGTAGAGGTCGCCTTTGAAAGCTTCAGAACCCTGCGTGTAGTAGAACCATGTCGCCCAGCGATCCTTCTCGGGTGACTGCGGTGCCATCAAGTCCCACACCCCACTGGCGCAAACCTGTGCAGCGTTTGCTTGGGGGTGCTGCCACCAGTCGAGGTAGAAACCTGGTGAGTAGTCGGCGGCCTCGACCGCAATGACAGCTTTGAATCGGTCCGGATGACGATGCGCGCACTGCAGCGAGGCATTTCCGCCAAATGAGCATCCCATGAAGATGGGGTTTTCGAGCTCCAAGGCGTCGCAGAAGGCAGTGATGAAGGCGGTGTAGTAGTCGGCAGTAAGCTGATACTCCTCCTTCCACCACTCCCTATTCTTCGGCGGGTCAGATTTGCCGTGACGGGCAAGATCGTAGGCGATCACACGGTAGTTCTGCGTAATCTCTTCATCCTCCAGAAGATCGCGCCACTGGTGGTTGTGGCAACCGGCAGTGTGCTGGCAGACAAGCGGCTGGCCCTGGCCGTTCTCCAGAAAAAACACCTTGCACTCGTCACCCATGACGTCGATGGTCACGTAGTGGCCTGTGACCGGCGAGAGATGAGCCATCCTTCTTTCTCCTTTCTTACCTAAACAGGCACGCCGCTCACCCGAAGAAGTTCGAACTGTCGGGTGAAGCAGCGCAGGTTCTGCATCAACACGAGAAGATCACCTTCGAGGCTCAAGTCCCTCTGAAAAGAGGCCGACCAGATGCCATGGTACATCGGCTCGGGCGTCTCCTCCGCGAACTTGCGCCAAGTCTCAGCACTTGCGCGAAGCGCGAACTGGTAGCGCTCGTCCAAGGGGCCGGGATCCACCAAGATCTTCTCCACCTTACCGGCATGCATGACCACCTGGAACTCGTGCTCCCCCATGTCGAGCATGTAGGAACACGAGTAATACTTCCCGTGTGCTTGCAGCTCAGGGTCTTCGTCACTCGCGCGACGAAACTCATCGACCCAGGCTTCGGCGGTAGTGCTTACAGCCATCGGCTCTCCTTTCCTTATCACCTACTTTCACGATAACAGACGAGCCTTCGAGGCAAGTTAAGCGAGCGCAAAGCTCACGTTAAGAATTGCACAACTAGAAGCTATCTTTCAGAGAAGCTATCTTTCAGGAACGCTTCAGCAACATGAGGATGAACGCGATCAAGAAGAATGCCCGAAAGGTCGATAGGCAGCGCTCGTGCCGCACCAACAGCCGTCGGAAGTTGCCCAGCCACGCGAAGGTGCGCTCTACCTTCCAACGCTCTGCGTGGCCCTGACCGACCTTCGCCGGGCGTCCTCGCATGGGACGTTTCCTTGCCCGCCGCTGGTAAGAGGGGATCGTCGGCTCGATCCCCTTCGAGCGCAACCACTCCCTGAAGCGCTTGCTGTCGTAGGCCTTGTCGGCGACCAGCTCTTCGGGACGTTGCTTCGGTCTGCCTTTACCCCGGCGGGGCACCCGCACCGTCTCGAGCGCGGGCACGGCCAACTTCACCTCGTGCGGACTGGCGCTCGCAAGATGGAAGCCGATGGGCAGCCCATTGCCGTCGGCTACCAGCATCACCTTGGTGCCCTTACCACGCCTGGTCTTGCCAACGCAAGCTCCCCCTTTTTGGCCGGCACGAAGCTACCGTCTAGGAACGCTCTAGCCCACTTGAGCTTTTCCTGCCCGTCCAAGAGGGCCAGCAGCTCGCGCCAGATGCGTTCCCAGGTGCCGCCCTCTTCCCACTCTTTAAGCCTCCGCCAGCAGGTAGCAGGGGATCCGAATTCTCGGGGCACATCCTGCCAACGACATCCGGTACGCAGCACGTAAAGGATGCCGTTTAAGGTCTTGCGGTCGTCGGCTCTGGGACGGCCTCGGTGTCGCGGGGGCGGGAGTAACGGTTCGAGGTGTTCCCACTGCTCGTCGGAAAGCTCGGTCGTTTTCATGAGTGTCAGGATAGGAGGTAACCGGGGTTTTTGAAATGGCTTGTAGGCTTGCTAAGGCCCTCCGGAGAACTACTGGAGGTGATGAGCAGTTCGGAGGGCCTTCCTGATCCAGCTGGCTGGAGCCCGCGAGAGAATGGACCCTAGCCACGGCTGGTGCTTTTTTATATCCTACCCTGGTTGGACGATCCGTAAACAAGAAAGCCGGAGCCCCGTTAGAGGACCCCGGCCCGGCTGGTCAATGGAGCTTCTTTATTAACGTCCCTTCAAGGTGTCGCCTACGTCGCCCAGCAAGCCCTTCTCCTTGCGCTCCTTCCTGTCGCGCTCCTTCTCGGCCTCCTTGGCCTTGGCCTGCTCTTGGCG
>Ga0126307_10001883_pt1 | contig 14021 bp, 10 predicted proteins | sample Plot28_FD_89955 | JGI IMG/M metagenome (GOLD analysis project Ga0126307, IMG submission 89955) | Serpentine soil microbial communities from UC McLaughlin Reserve, CA, USA - Plot28 | ecosystem: Environmental > Terrestrial > Soil > Grasslands | place: USA: UC McLaughlin Reserve, Lake County...
CTTCAACCTGGCGGAGGGCCCCCGCTGCCGGATCTGCGAGGACGCTCGCCGCGACCAAGCGGTGATCTGTGTCGTGGAGGAGCCGGCCGACGTGATCCCGATCGAGCGGACCGGCGAGTACCGCGGCCTCTACCACGTGCTCGGCGGGGCTCTCTCGCCGATCGACGGCATCGACCCCGAGGACCTGCGGATCGCTGAGCTGGTCGACCGCGTCGACGACGAGGTGAAGGAGATCGTCCTGGCGACCAATCCCACGACGACGGGGGAGGCGACGGCCCTCCACATCGCCGATGCAATCCGCGACCGCGTCACCGTGACGCGCCTGGCCAGCGGACTTCCGGTCGGTGCCGATCTCGAGCACGCCGACGAGGTCACCTTGGGGAAGGCCCTTTCGGGACGTCAATCCGTCCCCTAGTCCGTCCGTCTCGCTGTCCGGACTGAGACTCGGTATCTACATGCGGCGGGTCGGGTCGTCGTACCCGCCCCGCCGCTGTGGGTACTCGTCGTCCTTTGATCCGCCCTGCTGGACCAGCTCGTAGAGCAGCGACAGCGCCAGGCCGGCGCCGCCGGCGATCATCAGGATCAGGCCGACGGTCTGGATGTTGATCACGTCGGTGTTGACGTTGATCGCATAGCGCAGGATCGCGCCGACCGCGATCAGGAAGATTGCCGTTGCAATGGTCACGAGGGCCAGCATACCCACGGCCCTCGCTGCTAACTGCTTGCCCGCCTACGGGGAGGGTGAGGACGCTGCGGGTGCGGCGGTGGTGGTCTCGCTGAGCCCGAACCGATCGTGCAGGCGGCGCAATGGTCTTGGCGCCCACCAGTTCCAGTCACCCAGGAGCTCCATCAGCGATGGGACCAGCAGCGCCCGGATCAGGCTGGCATCGATCAGCACGGCCAGCGCCGTTCCGACGCCGTTTTCCTTGATGAAGATGATCTGCGAGGTCGCGAAGGCGCCGATCGCGATCGCGAAGAGCAGAGCGGCCGCCGTCACAATCCGCCCGGTTCGCTCGAGTCCCACGGCGACCGCCTCCGAGCTCTTGATCCCAGAGTCGTGTGCCTCCTTGATCCTCGACAGCAGGAAGACCCCGTAATCGGTGGAGAGCCCGAAGACCACGGCGAAGAGCAGGATCGGCATCGTCTGCTCCAGAGCACCCTGGCCCCGGTAGTCGAGCAGGCCCTCCAGCCGGCCGTCCTGGAAGATGAAGACCAGGATCCCGAACGTCGCGCTCAGGTTGAGCGCGTTCATCACGAGCTGCTTCACAGGCAGGATCACCGATCCGGTCATCAGGAAGAGCACGATCAGCGTCGCGACGATCACGATTGCCAATGCGATCGGGGCGTGCGACTCCAGACTCGACTGGAGGTCGATGAAGTTAGCGGCCGCGCCTCCGACGAGCACCGTCGAGCCATCCGGCTCCGGCAGCGCCCGGATGTCCTTGATGGCGTTCCGGCTCTCATCGGAGATGTAGCTGCTGCCCTGGTAGGCCTGGATCACCGCGTCGCCATTGGGGAGGTGGATCGGCGGCTGCACCGCCGTGATCCCCTGCACCCCGGCGATCTCGCGCCCGACCACCTTGAGCGACACGTCCGAAGCGTTCTCGACCACGGCGAGGACGGGTGTGTCACGGAAGGGCGGGAACTCGGCGCGCATCACGTTGTCGACCTGACGTGCGCTCGCGCTATCCGGCAGCACCTGCGCGTCCACTGAGGTGAACTTGAGCGAGTAGAACGGGATCCCGAGCACGATCAGGAAGACAGCGGTCGCGGTCGCAATAGGGATCGGGCGCCGCATGACGAACCGCGAGAGCCGGTACCAGAACCCCGACTCGGTCTCGGTCGCCTCACGCTCCGCTCGCCGCTGGAGGAAGGCGGGCGACAGTGAGTTCACTCGGTTGCCCAGCAACGCCAACACGGCTGGCAGCACTGTGAGCGCGATCGTCGCCGCGAGCAGCGCGACGAGTGCTCCGCCGAGCCCCATCGAGTACAGAAAGCGCTGCGGGAAGACCATCAGCGAGGCGAGGGCCGCGGCGACGGTGAGCGAGGAGAACAGGACGGTGCGCCCGGCAGTGTTCATCGTCCGCCGCATTGCATCCATCCCTGGCCCGGTCCTCGCGATCTCCTCGCGATAGCGCGAGACCACGAACAGGCTGTAGTCGATCGCGAGTCCTAGGCCGAGTCCAGTCGTCAGGTTGAGCGCGAAGATCGAGACGTCCACCACCTCGTTGGCCAGGCGCAGCAGCAGGAAGGTGCCGACGATCGCAAGTCCGCCGATCATCAGTGGCAGCAGGGCGGCGACGCCGCTGCGGAAGAAGAGCAGCGAAAGCAGGAAGAGGATTGGGAAGGCGAGCATCTCGGCCATCCGCAGGTCCTTCTCAACCTGCTTGTTCACCTGCTCCTGCGCGAGCGCGATGCCGCCGACGCTCACTCCGGGTTGCCCGTCGAGATCGTCCGCGATCGCTTTCGCCGCATCCTGCTGCTCCTTGTCACCGGTCGGCTTGAGGGAGACGGCGAGGTAGGTCGAATCCTTGCCGCGCGAGAGGAAGTCGGGGCTCCGGGTGTCGAGATAGCTCGTGACCGACTCGACATCCCGGTCGGCTTTCAGCTGGCGTTCGAGCCCGGTGATCCGCTCCCGCCCGGCCTGCGTGGTGGGATCGACGTTCTGGACAAGCACAATCACGCTGGTCTGACGGAAGCCATCGTCGTTCAGGCGGTCGCCGGCCTTGACGCTCTCGGTCGCCGGATCGTCGGCGCCGTACGGAGCGAGCTTGCTGGCGACGCCGCCCCCGAGGGCGCCGGCGATGATGAAGAAGATCACCGCGAAGATCGCGACGCGCTTGCCGCGACGCTGGGCCAGAGATGCGAGTCCGTTGAACATGACTACCTCCCCCCGGCGACCACTGCACCGGATTTCACTCGTTCCAGGTCCTCGGCGGCGCGTTCGAAGAACGCGGCCGACCACTCACTTGCCTCGATGCCGTAACGGAGCACCGTGAGCGAGCCGATATCCGGCTCGGCCGCGGCTCCCTCGGGCACTCCCGTCTCATCGACCGCTTCCCAGATCGCACGGAGCTCGGCCGCCTTGGCCCTCGAGGCCGCGGCGCGTTCGCGGGCGATCTCGGCTGCGCGCGCGGGTTCGATCGAGCCCGCGAAGAAGAGCTTCAACAGTCCCTCGTCCCGGGTCTCGAGCACGTCGGCCGGCGTCCGCATCCACTCGCGGGCGGCGCGCTTGCCGGCGGCGGTGAGACTGAAGGTCGTTCGCTGGCGCGCCCCGGTGGAGGAGTCGTCGCCCTTGATCACCCCGGCCTTCTCGAGCTTCTTCAGCTCGGGATAGATCTGCCCGTAGCTCGCCGCCCAGAAGAAGCGCGCAGAGCTGTCCACCAGCTGCTTGATTTCATAGCCGGATCGCGGCCTGGCGGCCAGCATTCCCAGAATGACCTTGCCGGTGGCGCTGAGTTCCATCGTGGCACCAGATATATCAATCCGATATATCAGCTGTGTGTGATGTGGCTCACAGGGCTATTCGGCGGAGCGTCCCTGCGGTTCCCATTCGAAGCGGCGTGAGGCGATAACGATGCTCGCGATCCCCCAGAGGACCAGGGACGCCCTGCGCCATCCGGCGACCGATCTTATTGGGCGTCCCCTGAAGCTCGCCTATGCTCGGGTGCGATGGCGACGAAGCAGGTAACAGACGGAATTGTGGTGATGAAGTTCGGCGGTACCTCGGTTGCGGGGACCGACGAGCTCAAGCGTGCCGCCCGGCGGATCGTCGCCGCGCGCGAGCAGGGCCACCCGGTCGTGGCCGTGCTCTCAGCCCGCGGCAAGACGACCGACCGGCTGCTGGAAGCCGCGCGAGAGATCTCGCCCCGCCCTGACCCCCGCGAGATGGACATGCTGCTCTCGATCGGCGAGCGCGAGTCCTGCGCCCTCTGCGCGATGGCGATCAACGACCTGGGTCACCGGGCGATCTCGCTCACCGGATCACAGGCCGGGATCGTCACCGACTCCTCCCACACCAAGGCGCGCATCCTGGACGTGCGCGCCGACCGCATCCGGTCCGCCCTTGGGGAGGACTCGATCGTCTTGGTCGCGGGCTTCCAGGGCGTGTCGACCGAAAGCCGCGACGTGACCACGCTCGGCCGCGGCGGGTCGGACACCACGGCCGTTGCGCTGGCGGCCGCCCTCGGCGGTGAGGTCTGCGAGATTTACACCGATGTCGCCGGAGTCTTCACGGCGGACCCCCGCATCGTGCCCGACGCCCGCAAGCTGCCGGTGGTCTCCTACGAGGAGATGCTGGAGATGGCCTCCTCGGGTGCCCGGGTCCTGCAGCTGCGGGCAGTCGAGTACGGCCGCAACCACGGCGTCCGCATCCACTGCCGCAGCTCCGCGGACGAGGGCACCGGTACCCTCGTCGTCTCGGAGCAGGAGACCATGGAACAGCCTTCGGTAACCGCAGTCACCCACTCGACCGACGAGGCCCGCGTCACGCTCACCGGCGTGCCGGACGAGCCCGGCGTCGCCGGCCGCATCTTCGGCGCGCTCGCCGACGCCAACATCAACGTCGACATGATCATCCAGAACGAGCCCGTGTCGCACGACGGGGGCGCCGACCTCTCGTTCACCGTCGAAGCTGACGACCTCGAGAGGGCGGTCGAGGTGATCCGGATCGAAGACTCCGAGATCGGCATCGAGGAGGACGAGAAGATGGGCAAGGTCTCGATCGTCGGCGCCGGCATGCGAAGCCACCCCGGCGTTGCCGCCCAGGTCTTCCGAGTGCTCGGGGAGCAGCGGATCAACATCGAGATGATCTCCACGTCGCCGATCAAGATCTCGTGTGTCATCCGGGCAGACGAGGTGCCGAAGGCGGTCAAGGCTCTCCACGCCGCGTTCGAGCTCGGCGAGGGCGCCATCCAGAAGGAAGACCCGACCGGCACCGAGCATCGCCCGACCGTCTCGGGCTGACACGTACCCTTAGGCCATGAGCCCGAAGGGCGAATACAGAGTCGGGATCGCCGGCGCCACGGGTGCCGTCGGCTCGACGATCCTCGAGGTGCTCGCGGAGCGGAAGTTTCCAGCCGCCGAGGTGCGGCCTCTCGCCTCGGCACGCTCGGCTGGGAGCAAGGTGAGCTTCGCGGGATCCGAGCTCGAGGTCCAGGAGCTGACCGATGAGTCGATCCAGGGCCTCGACCTGATCCTCTCGTCGGCGGGTGGCAAGGTGAGCTCGGCCTGGGCTCAGAAGTGGATCGACGCGGGCGCCGTGGTGGTCGACAACACGAGCTTCTGGCGCATGCACGACGACGTGCCGCTGGTGGTCGCGGGCGTCAACGACGACGCGGCCGGCGACCACAACGGGCTGGTGGCCAATCCCAACTGCACGACGATGCAGATGATGGTCGCGCTCAAGCCGATCCTCGATGCCGCGGGCATCGAGCGGCTCATCGTCTCCACCTACCAGTCCGTCTCCGGCACCGGCAGACACGCGATTGCGGAGTTGCGTGAGCAGTCGAAGGCCGTGCTGGACGGCAGGGCGGTGGAGCCGAGCGTCTATCCGCACCAGGTGGCCTTCAACGTGCTGCCGCAGGTCGAGAACTTCAAGGAGGGCGACGACTACACGACCGAGGAGCGCAAGGTGATGGGGGAGACACGCAAGATCCTCGGGTTCGGCGATGAGGTCGGCATCTCGGCCACCTGTGCGCGCGTCCCGGTGATAACCGGTCACTCCGAGTCGGTCAACGTGCAGACGGCGAAGGACCTCTCGCCCGACGAATGCCGCGACCTTCTCTCGGGCTTTCCCGGCCTGATCGTCCTCGACGATCCCGGCGCCGGCGTCTATCCGCTGCCGATCGCGGCGGCGGGGCGCGACGAAGTCCTGGTGGGCCGGATCCGCCGCGATCCCTCGCACGCGCGCTGCCTCAACCTCTGGGTTGTGGGCGACAACCTCCGCAAGGGCGCCGCGACCAACGCCGTGCAGGTCGCCGAGCTGCTGCACCAGAGGGACCTGATTCGGGTCCCGGCGGGCGCGAGCCTGAGCTGATTCGCGTACTCAGGTTCATCACAGGCAGGTGACGCATCCCCGTGGCAGCGGGGCTATATTCGCCCCCGATTGAGGGGTGACGCCAACAAGCCCGGCTCTGGGCAGCGCACGGGGGAACGGCCGCAGGGCCTGCTGGTCGCGCTCTGCGTTCTGCTCGCCTTCGCGCTTGGCGCCGGCACGGTCGTCATCGCCAAGACGATCAAGGGCGATTCATCCGGGGAGGTCATCAAGGGCACCAAGAAGCGGGACCGGATCTTCGGCCGCGGCGGCGACGACCTGATCAAGGGGAAGAAGGCACGCGACCGCTTGTCCGGCAACAAGGGGGACGACACGCTCGAGGGCGGCAAGGGCAAGGACAAGCTGCGTGGGGGTCCCGGCAGGGACATCCTCTCGGGCGGGCCCGGGAACGACCGCATGGTCGGCGGGCCTGGGTTCAACCAGCTCAACATGCGCGATGGGGTGGAGCAGGGGTCACCGGGCAACGATGTCATCGATGCCCGCAACGGCGAGACGGATGAGATCGACTGCGGGGCCGGGAACGACACGGTCTACGTGGACCGGGCGGAGGACGGCGTCTACGGCTGCGAGAAGGTGGTGACGCCTTGACGGACGGCGGCGAGCAGACGATCCGGCGACGGGAGTTCCTCGCCAAGACCGCGGCCGTGGCGGGCGTAGCCGGTGTAGCGAGCGCATGGCCGGTGGATGCGCTGGTGCGCCACGCGGGCCGGGTTCAGGCGTCGACCCCGTTCCCGAGCCCCTCGAACATGCCCATCGACACCTTCGTCGTGCTGATGCAGGAGAACCGCTCCTTCGATCACTACTTCGGCTGGCACCCGGACGCCGACGGGAAGAACGCCGGCCTGACCTACCCGGACGACCAGGGCAACCAGCACCCGACGCATCACCTCGCTCCGGATTTCCAGGGCTGCGCCTTCGAGGATCCCGATCACTCCTGGGAGGGAGGCCGCACCCAGTACGACGGCGGCAAGCTCGACGGCTTTCGCCGCTCACCGAACGACGACTTCGCGCTCGGCTACTACGAGAAGGGCGACCTCTCCTTCATCCCGGCCGTGGCCGACGCGTTCACGCTCTATGACCGCTACTTCTGCTCGCTGCTCGGCCCGACCTGGCCGAACCGCGAGTACATGCACTCGGCGACCTCGGGCGGCAACAGGGAGAACGCGGATCCGGCCGACGTGATCGCGGCGCTGCCCAACGGCGGCCTCTACCGCTGGCAGACGATCTGGGACCTGATGATCGCCAAGGGCCTGAGCGTCACCTACTACTACAGCGACCTCCCCTTCATCGGCATCTTCGGGCCCCGCTTCCTGCCCATCCTCAAGCCGGTCTCCGAGTTCTACGCCGACGCTGCGACCGGCAATCTTCCGAACCTGGCCTTCGTCGACCCGATGTTCCTCGACGGCGGCGGGGGAGACGGCCTCTCAGGCGACGAACACCCTCACGGCGACATCCGGATCGGCCAAGCGTTCATGGCCGACGTCGTCAACGCGTTCGTCTCCTCGCCGCAGTTCAAGCGCGGCGCGATGTTCGTCAACTACGACGAGTGGGGTGGCTTCTTCGATCATGTCGCGCCCCGCTTCGTGCCGGACGATCTCGCCAGCTCCAATCTCGACGAGAGCTTCGGCGTGACCGGCTTCCGGATCCCTGGCGTGGCGATCTCGCCGTACGCACGCCGCGGACACGTCAGCCACATGACGGTCACACACGAGTCGATCCTGAAACTGGTTTCGTACAAGTTCGGCCTCGGCTACCTCAGCGAGCGGCACCGCTATGCATCGAACATCGGCCGCTCCTTCGACTGGGAGCACCCCAACTTCAACCCTCCCAGCCTGCCGCAGCCATCACCGCCGATCACGACGCCCTGCAGCCTTCAGATCCTCGGCTCGGAGACCTCGGGCGGGGAGGACGCGGCGGCAGAGCGGGCCGAGGAGAACGAGGGCCTCCACATCGGCTCGCCCGAGATGCTCACCTACTTCGATCACTTCGGCTACCCCACAGGTCCGGCGAAGCCCGATCAGATCTTCTCCAGCCCGGACAGCACCGTGCAGCGGCTCAGCAAGCAGGTCTCCGAGTGGGAGGCGAGCAGGTGATCCGGCGGTTCGCGATGGCCGCGGTGCTGTTGGCCGGAATGGCGGGCGCCTGGGCATCGTCGGCGACGGCCGAGGTCCCGCACGTCAAGCACGTCTTCATCATCGTGCTCGAAAACGAGGACGCGGCGGACACCTTCGGGGTCAAGACCGAGATCCCGTATCTCGCGAACACGATGGCCTCGGAGGGCGCCTTCGTGCGCAACTACTACGCGACGGGCCACCTCAGCCTCGACAACTACATCTCGATGGTGAGCGGCCAGGCGCCCAACCCCTACACGCAGGCGGACTGCCCGGTCTACGTCGACGTCACCCCGGGTCTGCCCGTCGCGGACGGCCAGACGCTCGGGATCGGCTGCGTCTATCCACCCGGCGTGCAGAACATCGCGACCCAGCTCGAGGGCAACGGCTACAGCTGGAAGGGCTACATGCAGGACATGGCGAACTCGGCGCCGAGCCAGCCGGCGAGCTGCAGGCATCCGGCCCTTGCTACCGCCGACGGCACCCAGACGGCCAAGCCCACCGACCAGTACGCGGCTCGACACAACCCGTTCGTGTACTTCCACTCGATCATCGACTTCCCGACCTGCCAAGCGAACGACGTCGACCTGAGGGCGCTCACTGGAGACCTGCGCTCCGCCTCAACCACACCTGCCTACTCGTTCATCAGCCCGGACCTGTGCAATGACGGGCACGATGAGCCCTGCGCCGATGGTGCCCCCGGCGGCATGAAGCAGGCCAACGGCTTCCTCAAGGACCTGATCCCCCAGATCACCTCGTCACCCGCGTACCAGGACCGCGGGCTGATCATCGTCACCTTCGATGAGGCCGAGGGCGGGGAGTCGCCGACCGACGATGGCAGCGCCTGCTGCGGCGAGGAGCCTGGCCCGAACACGCCGGCGCCAGGTGCGCTCACCGGGGGACCGGGGGGAGGCCGGATCGGCGCGGTGATGGTCTCCAACTGCATTCAGCCCGGAACCGTGTCGACCGAGCCTTACAACCACTACAGCCTGCTGCGCTCGGTCGAGGACAACTTCGACCTGCCTCATCTCGGCTACGCGGCGGCGTCTGGGCTGAAGCCGTTCGGCAAGGACATCCTGAACGTGCCGAGCTGCCCGAAGTTCGCGACGCCGTGCAAGGCGCGGAAGCACAAGAAGAAGCACAAGCGCGGGGCGGAGATCTCCAAGCACAAGAAGCACAAGGCCAAGAAGTGCAAGAAGAAGAGGAAGAAGCGCCGGAACCCGAGGCGCTAGCTCGGCGCCGGCTCGCGGCCGCGCTCCATCGCGGCCGCCACTTGGGCGCGCTTGGAGGCGCCGAGCTTGCCGAAGATCCGGGACAGATGGCTCTCGACGGTCTTCTCGCTCAGATAGAGCTCGCCGGCGATCTCCTTGTTGGTGCGGCCCCGCGCGACCAGGTTCGCGACCTCCCGCTCCCGGGCGCTGAGTGAGTCAACGCCCTCGCCGATCGACTCCCGGCCGCGCTTCGGCCTGGTGACCCGCCGGCCCATGGCGCGGAGCTCCCTCGCGGCCTCGTCGCGGTAGCGGTTTGCGCCCACCGCATCGAGCTGGGTGCGGGCACGTTCCAGCTGGGCGAGGGCCTCAGCGCGGTCAGTCAGGGCGAGCGCACGGCCGGCCAGGATCCTCGCTCGGGCCTCATCTACCGGGAGACCGCCGCGCTCGGCGAGGGCGGCGGCTGAGAGGGCTGCCTCGGCGGCGGCCTCGAAGTCGTCACGGGCGAACGCGAGTGCGGCCTGCGCCCGCTGTGCCTCCGAGCTGCGGCCGTTCAGGCCCAGTCCCTCGGCAGCCTCCGTCGCCAGGCCCGCCCAGTTCGATGCTGCAGCGAGATCTCCGGCGGCGAGGTCCAACCTCGTGAGCAGCTCGTATACGTGTGACTTGAACGCCTGTTCGACTAGTGGCATGGCGGCACCGCCGATGGCCTCGAGGACATCCTCCCGGCACTGGACTGGATCCTCACCCGCGTCCAATCTTGCCTCGGCCAGGTAGCAGGACGCGATTGCCGAGATCGGATCTCTTGAGCCGCCCGCCGCCTTGACAGATTGCCGGCCAAAGCTGACCGCGGCCGGGATGTCGCCGGCGAGCGTCGCGCCCCAGCACCGTCCCCAGAGCGCCCAGGTCAGGAACTGATCGTTGCCGGTCAGCAGCGCCTGCTGGGTGGCGGCATCAAGCAGCTCGGCCGCCTGCTCAAGCTCGCTGCGCCAGAGGTGGACCAGAGCCTGGCCGATCCGGGTGAGTGTCGTGACGTGGCCGTGCCCGGTCGCTTGGGCGACCGACATCGCTCGCCCGAATAGCTTCGTGGCGCGGTCGAAGCGCTCCAGATAGACCTCGGTCATCGCACACCAGACGATCGAGTGAAGCCGCCCGGCGATCTGCTCGTCCTCGATCTCCTCCAGCAGCTCCTCTGCCTCATCGAGCCGCTCTCGGGCGGCGTCCAGATCGTCAACCATGTACTCGGCGCTGCCCAGGGTCCCCGTGGCGGTGGCCTCGGTGGCCCGGTCGCCTCGGGCGCGGGCCTCCTCCAGAGCCTCCGCGATCCAGCGACGGAGGCCGTCGAAGTCGCCGGTGAAGAAGCAAGCCCCGGCGAGCTGCAGTTTGATCTCCGTTGCCTCGGCGGAATCGGGCATTTCCGCGAGTGCGATCTCCAGGCCATCACGCGCCGCCTGGTGGCGACCGAGCAGCTGATCGATCTGTGCGGCGGAGGCGACGACCCTGCCCCTGATGGCGAGCTGACCTGGATCGATCAGCTCGAGGATCTCGTCCAGGGTGGCCCGGGCTTCCTCGAGGCGGCCCGCGTAGCCGAGCGCCTGCGCCATCGGGACCATCAGGGCTAGGCGGGGGCCGGGCTCTCCGTCCGGCATCAGTCGCAGGGCTGCTCCGTACCAGTGCGCCGCCGCGGCTGGCGCGCGCGGGTGGGCCGTCTGACCGGCCTCCGTGAGGAGCGCGATCGCGGTCTGATCGCCGGGCTTGGCGGAGCATTCGATGTGGCGGGCTCTGCCGAGCGGCGAGGCTCCCTGGCGTTCGAGCACCTCCGCCACCCGCGCGTGGGCTGCCAGTCGCCAGCCTGGCTTGGCCGACTCGTAGACGGCCGAGTGCACGATCGGATGACGGAAGCGGAAGCGACGGGGCACGTCCGTGGTCCTGATCACGTCGAGGTCGAGGAGCTCATCGATTGCCGTGAGCGCATCTGCCTCGCTGATTCCAGCGGCCTCGGCGGCCAGTTCCGGCTCGAAGCTCTCGCCGGCGACGGCTGCACCCCTCGCCAGCTCTCCGTCGACCGAAGACAGGGACCGCAGCTCGCCCGCCAAGGCGGCCGCCACCCTGTCTGGGACCTCCACCGTTCCTGCACCATTCCCGTTGACTGTCTCCTGGACTCCGTCCCCGGAGGTTCGGGCGAGCTCCTCCAGGTAGAACGGATTGCCGCCGCTAAGCCGGAAGAGCTCCTCCCGGTCCGCCGGATCAAGCGACTCCAAGAGCGGCTGGGACTCCTCGCGGCTCAGTCCGGCGACCTCAATCGTGGTGAGTAGCTCCTCCCGTTCCGTATCGTCGATGGTGGCTGCGAGCTGTGGTCCGAGCTGTCCCGAGCGGTAGGCGAGCAGGAGACAAACCGAGCCATCGGGTGGGCGCCGGAGAAGGTTGGCCACCAGCTCCATGCTCGCCGCATCCACCCAGTGGAGATCGTCCAGCGCGAGCACCAGCGGCTTTTCCGCCGAGAGCAACGCGAGCAGCTCGCGGACAGCCGCGTGCGTGCGGTATCGCTCGTCCTGGGGTCCGGGCGGTGGATCACCGAGCCCGGATAGGGATGGAAACACCTGCGCGAGCTCTCCGAGGCGCTCCGCCCCCAACCCCTCGAATGACCGCGGGCCCTGCGCGGCCAGGTAGGCGTCGAGAGCGTCGGCGAACGCACCGAACGGAAGCTCTCGCTCGAACTCCGCGCCGCGGCCGTTGAGGACCAGATAACCGCGCTCGTCGGCGCGATCGCAGAGCTCGGCCAGCAGGCGCGTCTTGCCGATCCCGGGCTCGCCGGCGAGCGCGATCGCCACCGATGCATCGGTGAGCGAGTCGAAGCCAGATTCCGCGGCCGCTATCTCCCGATCCCGGCCGATCAACCCCGTGCGCACTGACATTCCTTGTCTCCCCTAGGTGACCGCGCGAGCGTAGCCGACGCGGAACGCGCCGCCTACCTCAAATCTGGTCAATCCCTTGAAATCCGCAAGGTTCAGGGATTTCCCCCATACAACCGTTTCGCGGCGGGCGACATGCTCGCCCGGATGCCGCGATTCATGCTCACCCACAGGCACGCCTCCGAGGAATGCCGGGTGGCCTTCGCCTCCTGGCGGGGCTTCGACAGCCCCCTGCGCCATGAGGGGACCTTCGGTTCCTGCCTGCTGGTGAATGGGACCACCGAGCACGAGATCTGGTGGTCCGTCAACGCGTCGAACGCCGAGGCCGCCCTCGCCCAACTGCCCACATACGTCGCGGAGCGCACAGACGCAACCGAGATCGGAGAAGTGTCAATTCCATGAAGAAGCGAATCGGAATCGCTGCAGCAGCGAGCCTCAGCGCCCTGGCGATCGCGGGGATTGCCCCTCCCGGCGCAGGCGCCGCGGTGAACTTCTCCGGGACCACCCCGGATGCGGCATCCGTCTACTTCTCCTCCGACGAGCGGCTGGTCGCGGAGGACACGGACTCGCTCTTCGACATCTACTCGAGCTCCGGCGGCGCCGTCTCGCTGGTCTCGGCGCCGGGCGTCGGCGCGAGCGGCGCGCCGGGTGGCGCCGGCTTCGGCGGCGTCTCGGCCGACGGGACCAAAGTCTTCTTCGTCAGCACCGAGAACCTGGTTGCGGCCGACACGGATGGCCTCAACGACGTCTATGAGCGGTCAGGGGGTGTCACGACGCTGATCTCCGTACCGGGCGTCGGGTCCAGTGGAGCTCCTGCAGCAGCCAGCTTCAGCCGGGTCTCCGCCGACGGATCGAAGGTCTTCTTCCTCAGCACCGAGAACCTGGTTGCGGCCGACACGGATGGCTTCCAGGACGTCTATGAGCGCTCCGGCGGCGTTACGACCCTGATCTCCGTCGAGGGCGTTGGCTCTTCCGGGTCCCCCACCGGTGTGGGGGTCGCCGGCATCACGAGCGATGGCAGCAAGGTGTTCCTCACCACACTCGAGAACTTCATCGCAGGGGACACCGACGGACTTGCGGATATCTTCGAGCGATCGGGTTCGACCACCTCATGGATTACGGCTCCCGAGGTCGGTGGGGCGGCCACGATCGGCACTCCGAACTTCGGTGGGTTCTCGGCTGACGGTTCCAAGGTGTTCTTCACGACCGAGGACGCGCTGGTCTCGACTGATGGGGACGGCACCCTGGACGATGTCTACGAGCGGTCCGGCGGGGTGACGACGCTGATCTCCGAGGCCGGAGCTGGCGGGAGTGGTCCCGCCGACAATTCGAGCTTCAGAGGCGCATCCGCGGACGGGAGCAAGGTCTTCTTCTCCTCAGAGGAGGACCTCGTGGCAGCTGACGCAGACGGGCTGATCGACCTCTACGAGCGCTCCGCCGGAACCACGACCCTGATCTCCGCGCCGGGCGCCGGCGCAACGCCGCCCGCGACGGATGTCTTCTACAGCGGTAGCTCGAGTGACGGCAGCGCAGTCTTCTTCGAAACGGACGAGAACATGGTCGCCGCCGACACCGATGGGCTCTTCGACGTCTACAAGCGGACCGCGGGAACAACCAGCCTGGTCACCCCCGAGGGGGCGGGGGCGAGCGGCCCCTTCGCCAACGCCAGCTTCGACGCCGTCTCCGCCGACGGCAGCGTCGTTCTATTCGAGACCGACCAGAACATGGTCGGCGCCGA
>Ga0126307_10001884_pt1 | contig 14017 bp, 12 predicted proteins | sample Plot28_FD_89955 | JGI IMG/M metagenome (GOLD analysis project Ga0126307, IMG submission 89955) | Serpentine soil microbial communities from UC McLaughlin Reserve, CA, USA - Plot28 | ecosystem: Environmental > Terrestrial > Soil > Grasslands | place: USA: UC McLaughlin Reserve, Lake County...
AAGGGGTCCAGGAGCTCCTGGCGGAAGCCCGGCGGCTGGAGGGGACCGGCATCGACTTTGGCGTGCTTGACCGCCGGCTGAAGGCGAGGTCGTGGCGGCTCCGCCCCGCCGACCAGCTCGCCGGGGCGCTCAGCGCCCGGGAGGTCGACGTGCTGCGGCTGCTGTCTGGCCCGCAGTCGCTGCGGGACATCGGTCAAGCCCTCTACATTTCCCATGACACCGTGAAGAGCCACGCCAAGGCCATCTACCGCAAGCTCGGGGTCTCCTCGCGCACAGAAGCGGTCGCCCTTAGCCGCCGGCTCGGCCTGCTGCGCTGACTGTCAGATCACCCGTGGATTTCCCCCCATCGGGGTGATGTGTCGAGGTGTTGGGACGGGCATTGTCGAGCATCTTGCTCTCAAGCAGACGAGACGCTGCCAAGGTGTGCGAGAAAGGGGTCTGCCGTGAGTCAGCCTCAGGCCGCGCTGTCTCCTGACAGCGGTAGGTCACCGGTTCCCCGGTCGGTCGCTTCAACATCTTCCGGTCGGGTCGCCGAGCTCGCCACGGTCGTCGAGGAACGAGGGGTCACCGAGGAGATCCGGGTCCGCAGCGAGCAGCTAGCCAGCGCCGAGGGGACACGGGATGCCGAGCGTGAGCGCTACCGGGAGTTGTTTGAGGCGACTCCGGCCGCTTATCTGGTAACCGACCTGGTCGGGGTCGTCCGGGAGGCCAACCGGCGGGCTGTGGAGCTGCTCGGGGTCGAGCACCGCTTGCTGGTCGGTAAGCCGCTGGTCGCCTTCGTGACCGCCGAGCAGCGCCGGCCGCTCCGCAGACAACTCAGCCACCTGATCGCGTCAGACCAGTTGCACGAGTGGACGCTGTGCCTGCAGCCCCGCCACCGGCCCCCGGTGGCGGTGTTGGCCACCGTGGGCCTGGCCCGGGACCACACCAACCAGGTGACGGAACTTCGCTGGCTGCTCCGCCAGCAGCCCGATGCCGCAGGGCGGGCAAACGCCGACCCCCAGGTGCTGGTCGAGTTGCTGACCGGCCAGTCACTCTCACCGGTCGATTGGTCGGTGAACGCGATCCCCAACCTCACCAGCACCCTGCGCGAGGTGGTTGAGCTGATCGTCGGGCACCTGGGCGCTGACGAGGGCGCGCTGACGCTGGGCGAGGAGGATGGCGCGCTGGGATGGGTGACCGCAACGAGTCGGTCGGCCTACCTGCTCGCTCGGATCGAGCAGGACTTCGGGGAGGGGCCTGGAGTGGAGGCGTGCGTCGCCGGGCGGCCGGTGGCCACCTCGGACATCCGTGTCGGGCAGCGCTGGCCGCGGTTGGGTCCGGTTGTGGCCAGCCACGGCGTGCGGGCGGTGCTGGCCGCCCCGGTTCGGGTCGACGGGCGACCTGTCGGGGTCCTCACGGTGGTGGCCGCCTCGTCACGGTCATGGTCGGAGGGGGAGGCACAGGCGATCAGCGCCCACGCGGCCATGCTGGAGCGGCTGCTGGTGACCGCGGCCGATGCTGTCAAGCAACGACGGCTGGCCGGCCAACTCGGAACCGCCTTGGACACCCGGATCGTCATCGAGCAGGCCAAGGGCGTGCTCATGGAGCGAAAGATGCTGCCTCCCTCCCAGGCATTCCAGGTCCTGCGCCGCATGGCCCGCTCCTCCTCACGCAAGCTGGTCGACGTGGCCGCCGACATCATCGCCAACCCAGGGGCTTGACCAGGCAAGCATGAATTCCGCTGGGGCAGAAGACCACGCGTCACCCTGCGCTGGAGGCCCATGTCCGCCCCGAGGCGGCCTGCCGAACCGAGCGCGTAGCCGGGTTGGCTCGTCGTTTTGCCTGGTGTGCTGGCTGGGGCGCTGGCGCTCGTCGCTGGGCTGGCCATGTTGGCCGCCAGGTGCGCGAGCCGCAGGGTCGGGGTCGGGCAGTGACCGATCACGCCGGCAGTCGTGACTTCCTTGCCTACGCCTTCATTTGTCCAGGTCAGCGGCTAGCAAATTGACAATTCTGCTCCGGCAGCAATCCAGTGCATGTCGCCTTCGGCGAGGATATCGGCCCTAATGGCTGGCATGACCCTCCTGGGCTTGTGCTGTCGAGCACGAGCTACCCATACCAAGGGTACTTGCATGCGCAACATTCTCTGGGATGTGCTGCATCCAGCCCTCCAGGAGAGTGGTGGTCCGAGCGGCCCCGCCGTTGGGCTCCGGGTCGAGGTCACCGAGACGAGCCGCGAGCTGCCAAGGCTTGTGTCACTGATTCCGTAGGAATCACCGTCCGTGCCGATGGGAAGGGCCCAACGAGGCAGGATTGGCCAACGCACGCTGGGCTGGGAGGAGAACGGCTCACCTTGATATCAGATCACCTACACCTTGCGGGCGGCCCAGTGGTGCTGCCAGCCGTCCTCGGGTATTGACGACTGGGAGGTGGAGCGGTCGCTGGCCTGGCTGCTGGCGAAGTGTCGCCTTATCGTCCGCTATGAGCGGCGCGCCGACGTCCTGACCGCGTTCCTTTCCTTGGTCTGCGCGCTACCTGCGCCCGCCAGCCCCGACTGTTGTGAAGACACCTCTCAGGGGCGGCTCTCGAGCAGGTCGAGTTCTGCGGCTCTGCGGGTCGCCTCGGTACGGGAGCGACAGTCGAGCTTGGTGAGGATGTTGCGAACGTGCATGTCGATGGTGCGTGGACTGAGGAATAGCGCTTGGGCGATTTCGCGGTTGGTGCGCCCGACCGAGACCAGACGCAGCACCTCGACCTCACGCCGTGAGAGTCCGGCGTGCTCGAGCTGGCCTGCGGCCCGTCGACCGAGTCGACGCTCGACCTGCTCGCCGAGGCGGGCGAGCTCCTCAGCCGCAGCCCTCGCAAGGGGACGGGCACCAAGCCGCCGGGCGGCGCGGTAGGCGGAGATCAGATGGTCGATCGCTAACCCTCGCTCCCCGGCGGCCGCGAGCGCGATGGCGGCTCGCAATTCGGTCTCGGCCCGCTCGTACGGCACGCCGAGGTCGCTAAGGAGGTCAAGGGCGTGCGTGAACTGCTGGGCGGCTCCGGCAGCATCGCCGCCGACCAGCGCCAACTCGCCCAGGGCGTGCCCGAGCCCGGCTATTGCCTCGGCCGTGCCGAGCGTTCCGGCGGTGTGGGAGAGCAGTTCAGTCGAGCGGGCGACGTCAGCCTTGAGGCCCTGGCGGGCGAACAGGGTCGTGGTCCAGCGAAGCGCCGACACCGAGTAGTGACGCTCCTCCCGATCGGCGATGCGGCCGATGAGGTCGCGGGCACCATGTAGTGCATCGTCGACGCGGCCCTCCAGGGCGTTGGCGCGAGCCAGCCCATGGGCGGCCTCGACCTCTAGCCCGAACAGTTCGTTGCGGCGGCTGAACCCAAGACTGTCGGACAGCAGGCGTCGTGTCCGTTTGGTTTCACCGCGCAGGACGTGCACGATCCCGAGCTCGGCGGCGGCGACCATCCGGGCGGTCGCCGGTGCGTCGTCGGCGTCGAGGGTCGCTCGGCAGACCTCGATGGCGCGATCCCACTCGCCGGTCCTGACCATCACCGGCGCCAGGCAGGCAAAGCACACCTCCCCCATGCCGGCGATGCCCTGTTGCTCGCAGAAGTCGCTGGCGGCTGCGTAGGCGTCGAGCGCTTGGGGGTAGTCGGCAGTGTGCTCCAGGGCCGACGCCAGCCGGTAGTAGGCCTCGGCCGCCGCCTCGCTGAGGTTCTCCGCCAGCGCCAGGGCAAGCCCCTCGTGGGCCAACGCCACGCCGCGCTGGGTGTCGCCGAGCTTGGCCCGGATTTGGCCCTCTAGCGACAACGCACGAACGCGCAGCTGGACCGAGCCAGTACGCTCCACCGCCGGGCCAGCGCCGGTGATGAGGTCCAGTGCGCTGGTGAGGTTGGCGGCCGACTGTAGGTGCGAGGCTGCGGCGAGGCGCTCGGTGGCTGCCTCGAGTTCCTGGCCCTGCTCGGCGAACGCCTCGGCTGCGGCGGCGTGTGCCGCCAGCGCGCGGTCCCAGGCTCCCTGGAGCTCGTAGATCCCGGCCAGGCGTCGTTGCAGCTCGGCCAGCCTGCTGAGGTCACCCCGAGCTCGGCAGCCCTCCGCGACCTCTTGCCATGCCCGCGCCGCCCCGGTGAGGTCGCCATGGAGCTGCGCGCAGCGCCCAAGGCGCTCCAGCGCGGCCAGGCGGTCGTCCTCGTCCTCGCCCTCCGGCCACAGCTCGATGGCGCGGCCGATCGCCCGGGCGGCGTCGTGGTAGGCGTGCACCTGGCAAAACCGCTCCGCCGCAGCCAGCAGGCTCGGACGGGCACGGTTGCGTTCGCCGGCGGCAAGCCACTGCTCGGCAACTGCCTCGGGTGCGGCACCGCGCCGTGCCAGCTCCTCCGCCAGCTGCCGGTGGTAGCTGCGCCGCCGGGTCCACGGCGTGTCGTCATAGACGGCCTCGCGGATGAGGGCGTGTCGAAACCCACCCTGTTGGTCCACCTGCACCAGGAAGCCCTGCTGGATCGCTTCGTCGATGCCGTCGGCGCCGCCGAGCGCGGCCAGCAGCTCCAGGTCGAATCCAAGCCCGGCCGCGGCGGCGATCTCCAGGGTGTGGCGCCCGGTCGACGACAGCCGCTCAGTGCGCAGGAGAACGGTCTCCTTGATGGTGTCGGGCAGCGGGAGGGCCTCCTCGGGCCCGAGCTCAACGGTGCCTGCTGCGGTCGCCAAGCGTCCAGCGGCCGCAAGGGCGACGGCGAGTTCCTCGATGAAGAACGGCATCCCTTGGGTTCGGTCGTACAGTGCCCGCGCGAGCCTGTTTCCAAGCCCCGCCCCGAGCACCTGGGCGGCGAGCGCAGTGGTGTCCGCTGGGCCGAGCGGTTCGACGGTCAGCTCCTGGAGGCGCCGGCGGCGGCGGAGCTCCGAGCGCACGCGGCGCAGGTGGTGTCCGCGTGACACCTCGTCGCTGCGGTAGGCACCAAGGACCAGCACCGGCGCCGTCTGGAGCGTTCTGTCTAGCTGCAGCAGCAGTTCGGCGGTCGCGCCGTCCACCCACTGCAGGTCGTCCAGGAACACCACTGTGGGCTGCCGACGCGCGATCTGCTCCAAGAGGTTGGCGACCGCCTCGAACAAGGTCGCCTGCTCGGTGTCGGAGGGTGGCGAACCGAGCTCGGGGAGGATCAGCGCGAGATGCTCCGCCAGCGGCCCGGATCCACCCAGGCCGTCGGGGACCGCACGCTGGTAGCCGCGGAGCGCCGCCACGACGGGTGCGTAGGGTCTCACCGCCCGCGGGTCGGCGGCACCGCGCAACACGAGCCTGCCGTCCTCGGCGAGGGCGGATTCCACCAGCGCGGTCTTGCCGACGCCAGCGTCGCCGGCGATCAGCAGGATCCCGCCGTCGGCCTCCGCGGCTACCGCGATCGCGTCGCGGAGCGCGGCCTGCTCCCGCTGTCTGCCGACTAGTTCCATTGCCCTTGGCATGAATTGCAGTGTAAGGCGACCACGCGGCCACCAACCCCCAGGACACCACAGCCGACGTCTCGTCCTGGGGCACGCCGGCGCCTGGCCTCGTCGAGCAGCTCAGCCGCAGGGCGCCGCCACGATCCGGCCCCAGCGCATGGAGCGCTTGACGGTCGGACCGTGGAAGCTGGCCCTCAGGTCCCAAACAGCTCCCGCCGGCTCTCATGGCTGCCGCAAAGGACGAGCGCTTGCAACCCATCGCCCTCGACGCGCCGTTGCCCCTTGCCGGCGACTCGGCTCATCCTCAATGCGGCGGCAGCGGCGGGCAGATCGTGGCAGTTGCTGCGGGCGTTAGGCGGTGTCCACCTCGATAGTGACGGGCACTCCGTTGGTGATGACGTCATAGACTGCCGAGCGGGCACGGGACTGCTCCAGGAGCTCGCGCAGCTTGTCGGCCGGCGCGTCACCCTTGATCGTGAACCGCACGGTGATCTGCTGGTAGCCGTTGCGCACCTCAGGGTCGAGCCCGAGGATGCCGTTGAGGTCGATGTCGCCGGTGACCGTGGAGCGGACCTCGGTGAGCTTGACCTTGCGGGCGGCGGCGATGTTGGCCAGGCCGGCCGTCAGGCAGGCGGCCAGCGCGTGCAGCACGAACTCCACAGGGGTGGGCCCATTGTCCTGGCCGACCAGGACGGCGGGGTGGTCGGCGTCGAAGACGAAGGTCCGCTCGTGGGTGCGTTCTTCGCCGACCCCGAAGTAGTCGGCGATGGTGCCGCGGTTGTGGGTGCCGCTGACCCACTGGTTGTGGGCGCGGAACTGGAAGCGGGCTGCCTGGGGGGTCTGCTTGACCGCGTCGAGGGTGGCGAACAGGGTGGCGGTGTCCACGCCGTTGCGGATCGGGTCGTGGACCTCGGCGGTGGTGTCGGTGGTGGTCATCGTGGCACGCCTCCCTGGCGTCGGGTCGACTGGTGATGGCGGTGGCTGGGGTCTTGTCGGTCCTGGGTCCGGGCGGTGGCCTCCTTCCGGTCGCCGGTGTCGGTCAGGCGGTTGCGAGCAGGCGCGCGCCTGGGACGGGCCGGGCGGCCAGCGCCGCCGCCTCCCTGTCGATGGCGGCGCTCAGCTGCTTCTGGAGCGCGATGAACGCCGGCACCGGCGGATAGGCCGCCAGCCGACAGGTGATCTCGAAGATCTCCCGCAGAGCCTGGTCGCGCTGGGCCTGATAGGCCGCCAGGGCGGTGGGCTCCTCGGCGTCCCCATCCAGCGCCCGGTCAAGCGCCACGGCCAGGAGCTCGGCGTCGCGGAAGGCATCGCTGATGCCGTAGGCGGTGATGGCGTCACGGTAGTAGCCGGCGTCCCCGACCAGGGCCCAGCCCGGGCCGAACGCCCGGCGCACCTGGTTGGGCTGGCGGAGCACGCCCTGCACCGGCGAGATGCGGCGCGCGTGCCGCAGCCGCTCGACCAGCTCGGGGTGCGACCGCTCGAGCAGCTGGCCGAAGGCCTCCACCCGTGACCCGGTCCTGCGGCGGACCGCCCTGGCGTCGGCGGCGGGGTTGCAGACCCAGATGCAGGCCTGCCCGTCATGGGTCGGGAACACGCCGGCGAAGGACCGCTCGGCGACGAAGAACTCGAAGCCGGCCCAGCGGCCGCCCGTGTCGTAGTAGGCGTACTGGGCGGCGCCTCCCGCCGGGCCGGCCTGGTCGACCCGGGCCCCGGCCAGCTCGGCGACCCGCGAGCGGAGGCCGTCGGCGCCGATGACGTGGCGGGCGCCGATCTCGACCGGGGCGCCGGAGCGGTCGCGCCCCGACACCCCCACCACCCGGCCGCGCCCGTCCCGCCGCAGGGCGGTCACGGTGACGCCCTGGCGTATCTCGGCGCCGGCGCGCTCGGCGGCGCCGGCGAGGATCGTGTCGAGCACGTACCGCCGGGGCGCGACCAGCAGGTCGACCCCGGCCTTCTCCTTGATCGTGCGGGTGATCGACTCGCCGGCGGCGTTGAAGGTGACCTGCCGGATGGCCGGGGCGCCGCTGTCCAGGACGTCGTCGAGCAGCCCCCAGCGGCGCAGCTGGACGACCCCGCTGCGGGCCAGGGAATGGGTGGACACGGTATCGCTCGGGAACGACGCCTGGTCCACGACCACCACGTCGTGGCCGAGCCGGGCCAGCAGCATGGCGGTGGCCGATCCGGCGACTCGGCCGCCGACGACGACGACATCGTGACGGCTGCGGTCCGCGGTCTGCATGGCTGGTGGCTCCCGTCAGGTCGGTCACGTTCAGGTCAGGAAGGTAGGTGGCCCCGGCTCCTGGCCCGGTCGGGGCGGCGACCAGTCCAATCCGTCGCGGGAGTCGACGCCGTAGCGGCCGGCAAGGATCGCCAGGGTCACCAGGCAGAAAAGAAGGATCAGCAGCACTTGCATCTCAGACGCTCCCCGCTCGTTGTGCTTGGCTCGGGTTCAACGCTAGAGGGCGGGAGCGTCGCCAACATGCGCAGGACCACCGTGTCTTTAGCGGCGGCATACCGTATTCGTGAGGCGCAGGGTCAGATGTTGTTAACAACCTCTTAGCCAGCGCGGCGAGCCGGTGTCTGGGCGCCGCCGACCACAACAGGTTCCGTCGGCGGAGTGCTCGTCAGGACCACCGGTCGTGGACGTCGGATCGTCAGCCGCTCCCAGATCCGGCGGTGGACAACGGTCGGCTTGCGGCGGGCGCGCAGCTCCCGCACCAGCCGCTGCCTGGCGGCCTGCCGGTGCAGGTCCGCCACATGCTGGGCGACGAGCTCGTCACGGGCGACGGTGTACATGGTGCCTGCCTCTCGAGTTTCGACCCGGGCTGTCGGTCCTTCTGCGGTGGGGCCGTTCACCTCGCCCAAGTGTCGGCGGCGCCAGGCAGCGGCACATCCGTGCAAAGCACGGATCTGCGCACGGACGATGTCTGGCTGGCGGCGTCCGTGGAACAGCCGAGCAAGCTTTGCCGTCCAGTGCTCGGCTTGACCTGGCAAGATGCCCCCATGACCCGCCTTTCCGGCAACCCGCCAGAGCGGCTGGCCCGAGCCGGCGTCACCGAACGCGAAGCCGAGGTCCTGTCGGCCGTCGCCGAGCGCCTGCACAACCGCGAGATCGCTGACCGGCTGTACATCTCGGTGCGGACGGTCGAAAGCCACATCAGCGCCCTGCTGCGCAAGCTCGGCGTGGACGACCGGGCGGCCCTGGTCGCGGTGGGCGCAGAGCTCGGCCGGGCGGCGCACGCTGGGACCGCCCTGCCCGTCCCGCTGACCAGCTTCGTGGGCCGCGAGCGCGAGACCGGCGAGATCGCCGCGTTGCTCCAGGGCCATCGGCTGGTCACCCTGACCGGCCCGGCGGGCGCGGGCAAGACTCGTCTGGCGCTGCAGGTGGCCGCAGCCGGCGCCGAACGCCTTCCCGGCGACGTGCGCCTGGCCGACCTGGCTGCCGTTGCCTCCGCCGATCTGGTCGCCGACACGCTGGCGCGGTCACTCGGCGTCAGCCCCCAGCCGACCCGCCCGGTGCGGGACAGCCTCCGCGATGCAGCCCGCGAGCTGCAGGGTCTGCTGCTGGTCGACAACTGCGACCACGTGGTCGCCGAGGCCGCTGCGGTCGTCTCGGACCTGCTGACGGCTGGTGACCAGCTGCGGGTGCTGGCCACCAGCCGGGAGGTCCTCGGTGTCCCCGGCGAGGTCAGCTACGAGGTCCAGCCGCTGCCCGTCCCCAGCCGCCAGGCGGCGTCCCGGGCGGCCACCGCCGAGGGGTACGACGCTGTGCGCCTGTTCGTCGACCGGGCGATGCACGCCTCACCGGGCTTCGCCCTGACCGACACCAACGCCTCGGCGGTGGCCGCCCTGTGCCAGCGGCTGGACGGGCTGCCGCTGGCGATCGAGCTGGCCGCCTCCCGCGTGCGCAGCTTCCCGCCAGCCACACTCCTGGGGCTCCTTGACCAGCGCTTCGAGTTGCTGTCGGCCGGTGCCCGCACGGCCCTGCCGCGGCACCGCACGCTGCGGGCCGCGATCGACTGGAGCTATGACCTGCTCGGCGACCAAGAGCGCGCCCTGTTCGACCGGCTGGGGGTGTTCCCGGCCGACTTCGACTACGACGCGGTCCAGGCGGTCTGTGCCACCAGTGGCTCCGGCGGCGACAGCGTGGTCCGGGTGTTGCCAGCGCTAGTGGACAAGTCGCTGGTGTCCACCGCCGGGGGCGACACGCCCCGCTACCGGCTGCTGGAGAGCCTCCGGGCCTACGCCGCCACACGCCTAGCTGGCAGCGGCGCCGACACCGACGCACGGCAGCGGCACGCCGCCCACTACCTGGCGGTGGCCGAGCAGGCCGCCGGGCGGCTCCGGGGGCCGGAGCAGCGGATGTGGCTGGACCGCTTGACGATCGAGCAGCCCAATCTGCGGGCCGGGCTGGCCCACATTGTTGCCAACGGCGACGTCGAGACCGCCCTATGCTGGCTCTCGGCCTTGGAACTGTTTTGGGACGGCACCGGGCAGCGTCGCGAAGCCCATGAGTGGATCCAGCGGACGCTGGCGTGCGGTGAACCGCCCGCCACGCCGGGGGCGGTCGCTGGGCTCGCCGCAGCCAGCATCCTCCTGCAACCATGGGACGACCAGGCCGCGCTGGAGCTGGCCCAATGGGCCGCCCAGCTCGCGTCGCAACTCGGCGACACCGAGCGGGCCCGGGCGGCCGCGGCGGTGGGCATGGCGGCCACCTACGGGACCCGACCGGAGCTGGCGCTGCCCGCGCTGCACCAGGCGCTGGCCCTGTTCGGGAACGAGCACCCGTGGGAGCGCGCGAGGGCGCTGCAGAGTCTGGCGCTGGCCACCGCCGAGCCGGCTGAGGCGCTCGGCTGGGCGCGGGAGAGCCTGGCGCTGTCCCGCCAGGTCGGCGACCGCACGCGCGTCGCCAACACCCTGTTCATCATGGCCGCCCGGGCGATCGACGTCGGCGTCGCCGACGACGAGGTCCAAGGGTGGCTCGCCGAGAGCCTCGCGCTGAGCGAGGCCGCCGGCAGCGACCACGAGCGCGCGCACGCCCTGCTCGGCTTCGGACGGCTCGCGTGGTTACGCGGCGACCGCGACCGGACGGTGCAGCTGCTTGAGGAATGCGTGCCGATCATGCGGCGGCTCGGCGACCAGCGCTGCACCAGCAGGGGACTCCACCTGCTAGGCGAGCGGGCACGTGAGGACCAACAGCTCGCCCGCGCCGAGGAGCTGCTGCGCGCCAGCGTGGAGGCAGCCGAACCCGCCGGCGAGGCGACCGTGGTCGTCGACGCGCTCGAGGCACTGGCAGCCGTCCTCTCCGCCACGGACCGCCCCCGGCAGGCCGCCGTGCTCATCGGCGCCGCGGACACCCAGCGCGGCTCGGGCAGCACGTCCCAACGGCCCCCCCAGCCGCCCGACCAGCACCTACGCCGGTCACTCATTCGGGGGCTGGGACGCACCACCTTCGACGAAGCTCACACCCAAGGCCGATCGCTGTCCCCCACCGCGGCCCTCCGGCTCACAACCTCCGCACACCCATCCAGGAACACCGATATTGATTCAGGCTAGGCTGTACTATTGACCCATGAGCACCTCGCTTGCTGGCGACGTGGACGTACTGGAGCGGGTCGGGGCCGCCCTCGCCGACCCGACCCGCCGCCGCATCCTGACCATGCTGCTGGCCGGCCCGGCCTACCCGGCCGAGCTGGCCCGGGTCTTGGACGTGAGCCGGGCCAAGGCCTCCAACCACCTCGCCTGTCTGCGCGGCTGCGGGCTGGTCACCGCCACCCGGGAGGGCCGCAAGGTCCGCTATGAGCTGGCCGACCAGCGCCTCGCCGGCGCCCTGGGCGAGCTGGCCCGGGTCGTGCTCGACGGCCCGGCCTGCCCGGCCCACCTGGCGCCCCGCCCATGACCACCATCCCCTTCGGCCCCATCGGCCCCAGCCCGGCCGTCCGGGCCGCCGCCGTGCGCCGGGGTCGGCTGCTGAATCGCCTGACCATCGGCTGGAACGCCGTCGAGGGCATCGTCGCGGTGGTGGCCGGGGTAGCGGCCGGGTCGGTCAGTCTGGTCGGCTTCGGCTTGGACTCGGGCATCGAGGTCTCGGCCGCGGTGATCTTGGCCTGGCGGCTGGCCCAGGAACGCCGTCAGGGCTGCACCCAGGCGGCCGACCGGCGGGCCACCCGGGCCATCGCGGTGTCGTTCTTCGCCTTGGCCGCCTACGTCGGCGTGGAGAGCATCCGCGACCTGCTCGGCCGGGCTGAGCCGCAGGCCAGCCTTCCCGGCATCATTCTGGCTGGACTGTCGCTGGTGGTCATGCCGCTGCTAGCCCGGGCCAAGCGCAAGGTCGCCCCGGTGCTGGGGTCGCGGGCGGCGGTGTCGGAGGCCAACCAGACCTCGCTGTGCGCGCTGCTCTCGGGGGTGCTGCTGGTGGGGCTGGCCGCCAACGCCGCGCTTGGATGGTGGTGGGCCGACCCGGCCGCCGGCCTGGGCATCGCCGCCCTGGCCGCCGCCGAGGGCGTACGGACCTGGCGGGCCGAGTCGCTGGCCGACACCTGCTGCGACTAGCTCCACGGCAAAGGGTGCCGCAGCGGCAGCCGCCCGAACATGAACTGCTCGTAGCATTAGTTGCATGGCGCCCGATGACCGTTGGTTGGCCGCGGTCTGGCCGTTCGTCAGAGGCCAGCTGCCGCCCGCGCCAGCGACGGTGCTGGAGGTTGGCTGCGGGACGCTCGGTGGCTTCGTGCCAGCGCTGGGGGAGCGTGGCTACCAGGCGCTCGGGGTCGACCCGGAAGCGCCGGAGGGGTCGGACTACCAGCGGGTCGAGTTCGAGCAGTACGAGCCCCAGCACCTAGTGGACTGCGTGGTGGCGTCCCTGTCGCTGCATCATGTGGCTGACCTGGATGCGGCCTTGGACCGGCTGCAGGACCTGCTGGTGCCCGCTGGGAAGCTGGTGGTGGTTGAGTGGGCCTGGGAGCGGTTCGACGAGGCCACCGCCCGGTGGGGCTTCGCCCGGCTGGCCCCGCCCGCCCCCGGGGCCGAGCCGGGCTGGCTGCACAGGCACCAGGAGCGGTGGGCGGCCTCCGGACAGTCCTGGGACGGCTACCTTCGGGAGTGGGCCACCGAGGAGGGCCTGCGCCCCGGCGAGCAGATCCTGCGCGGGCTGGACATGCGGTTCACCCGCGAGCACGCTGCCGACGCGCCGTACCTCTTTGCCGACCTGGCCGATACCGGCGAGGCCGAGGAGCAGGCCGCCATCGACGCTGGCCAGATTCAGCCCGTCGGCATCCGATACACGGCCACGCGCGCCTGACCGGACGGGCCAGGGCGCAAGGACGGTGGCTGGGTCAGGTCTGGTGGCGGCCTTGGTGAAGAGCTCCAGGAGGGCGATCCAGCCGCCACTCCGGTGATCCCGTCGCGAAGCGCATGGCCGTCGACGAGCCGCTCCAGGTGCCGGTGTTTCAGGGTGACGGTGGTCAAGGGCATGAGTGCCGGGTCGCATCAACCTCTCGCCGTCGGCTCCCTTCCTCTTGTTCGAGCGAGGAGGAGGGCGCGGCGCAGCAGCCAGGCGTGGATGGCGGCCAGCATGCTGCGCCGGTCGGCTTGTCGTTCCTCGAAGGCGCTGGGTGCCTCCAGCCGGGCGAGCTCCTCGGCGTAGGGCACGGTCTCGGCAAGCCAGGCGGTTGCAGTGGCCGCGAAGGCGGACGTGACGTCGAGTTCGATGACGTCACCGAACCCGGCAGCGGTCAGCAGCCGCTGGTGGTCGCTGCGCATGGCCACTGCCCTTGGCCCGGCGGCCCGGGCTCGGCGGCGAGCCGCCGGCGACAGCCCCGGCGACTCAACGATGGTGTAGAAGCCGATGCGTCCTCCAGGTCGCAGGAGTCGTCTGCAGGCTCTCAGCACGGAGAGCTTGGCCCGCAGTCAACACAGCACATCGGTGTGGATGACAGCGTCGAAGCTCCCAGCTTGGAACGGCAGTGCGCTCGCCGCGGCGGCCACCACGGCCGTGCGGGCGGCGAGGCCTTCGCGGTTGGCGGCCACGCGCAGTCCTTCCAGGGGCAGGTCGGTGAGGACGACCTGGCAGCCGGTCCGGGTGGCCAGGTACAGCCCTGGCCAGCCCCGCCCCGTGCCCAGGTCGAGCAGGCGGTCGGTGGCCGACAGGTGCAGCTCGTGGGCGAGGGTGTCGGCCTGGTCCATGGTGGTGTAGCCGTTGGCTCCCCAGTCGCCGCCGATGACTCGCTGCTCGATCTGGCAGGCAATGGGCGGCAGCGCGGCGCCGTAGCGTTGATCGAATAGGGCTCGTGCCTGGAGCTCATCTTTGATCGTCACGGTGGGCCTCCCTCAGGTCTCTGAGACGGGTGGTCCAGCCTTCCTTGGGTGGGAGCAACCTATGTCGCCTTGTGTGCTTGCCGAGCCACGGCGGGGTGACTGCGAATGACTTGGACGGCGCGGGTGACCCCGTCCTCGGCTTCGACCCGGCGGCCGAGGGCTGCCGCCCGGGCGGGGCATGGCCGGGTCGCTGACGGCCGAGCGAATGGTCTCCACTGCCGGTGTCTTCCTGCGCCGACCCAGCGGCGCGTCAGGGATGCGGCTCGGCGGCGGCGGGCTTGCGGGCCCGGATGGGGT
>Ga0126307_10001885_pt1 | contig 14013 bp, 17 predicted proteins | sample Plot28_FD_89955 | JGI IMG/M metagenome (GOLD analysis project Ga0126307, IMG submission 89955) | Serpentine soil microbial communities from UC McLaughlin Reserve, CA, USA - Plot28 | ecosystem: Environmental > Terrestrial > Soil > Grasslands | place: USA: UC McLaughlin Reserve, Lake County...
ATCGGAGGCGAGCGCAACTGGGACTACCGCTTCTGCTGGGTGCGTGATTCCGCCTTCACGCTCGGCGCGCTGCTGGAACTCGGCTGCCCGAGCGAGGCCGAGGCGTTCTTCTGGTGGCTGCTGCACGCTTCACAGCTCACCCACCCACGCCTCCAGGTCCTGTACCGGCTAAACGGTGGGGAGCGCGCTCGCGAGCGGACACTCGAGCTGCACGGCTACCGGGGCTCGCGCCCGGTACGCGTTGGCAACGACGCCGTCGCGCAAACTCAGCTCGATATCTACGGCGATCTTCTCCAGACCGCCTTGGTCTACACGCAGGCCGGGGGACGACTCGACCGCGAGACGGGCAAGCGCCTCGCCGGCAACGCCGACCTCGTGTGCCGCATCTGGCGCGAACCCGACTCCGGAATCTGGGAGGTGAGGCGCCAGCCCGGGCACTTCACCCATTCCAAGATGATGTGCTGGGTAGCGCTCGACCGCGCGCTGCGGCTGGCCGAGGCGGGCCACCTTCCACGCGACCACGAATCGACGTGGCGGCGTGAAAGGGAGGCGATCCGCGACTTCATCGAGACACGCTGCTGGTCCGACCCGCTCGATAGTTACACGCGCGAGGCCGGCCGCGAAGAGCTCGACGCGAGCCTGCTTCTGGGGATCCTGCTCGGCTACGACGCCGCACACCCCGATCGACTCTCGAGGACGGTCGAGGCCATACGGCGCGAGCTCGGGCGCGGTCCGCTGCTCTCGCGCTACAGCGGAGAGGACGGGCTGCGCGGCGGCGAGGGCGCATTCCTCTGCTGCTCGTTCTGGCTCGCCGACGCGCTCGCCCGGATTGGGCGCCTCGAGGAGGCCACGGCCCTCATGGATGAACTGGTCTCGCTCGCGAATGACGTCGGCCTGTTCGCCGAGGAGGTCGATCCTCTCACGCGCGAGTTTCTGGGCAACACCCCACAGGGGCTGGTCCACCTCGCGCTGATCACGGCCGCGGTGTCGATCTCGAAGGCAAACGCGACATGAGCCTCTGGGGAGTGCTCGCTGGGGGCTTCGTCGGCACGCTGGTGCTCACCACCGCACTGCGGACCGCCAATGAGCTCGGCCTCACCCGCATCGACCTGCCGTTCCTGCTCGGTACGGCAATGACCCGGGACCGCGCGGGCGCCAAGGCGCTCGGGTATCTGATGCACCTGGTGGCAGGCGAGCTGTTCGCACTCGCCTACTACGCGATCTTCGCCGCGAGTGACACGAGCGGCTGGGCGCTCGGAGCGCTGCTCGGATTTCTTCACGGAATCGTCTCAGCCACGGCGCTAGTCAACATCCTGCTGCCGGCGGTCCACCCCCGTATGGGGAGCGAGCTCACCGCCGCAAACAGCAGTCCGCTGCTCGAGCCTCCTGGCTTCCTCCTGCGTAACTACGGGCGCGGCACGCCGACCGCAACCCTGCTCGCACACATGGCCTACGGCGCGATCGTGGGCGGCTTCGCCTCGATGGCCGGCTGAGCACGCGGACTCCGGTCAGCCACGCTTGAATGCCGGTGCATGCGCATCCGGATGGGCTCTCGCGCCTCGCCGCCTCCGTCGAGGAACTCGCGGGAATCCAAGAGCGCGACGTCGATGAGCTCGTCCGCATGGGCGAAGTCGATCGGCTGGATGTTCAGCGGGCACGGCGGGGGCATGACGATGAGGTGCGCGTCGGCACGATGTCGCTCGATGTCGTCGATCAGGCGACGGTGGGTCAACAGGCTGATGGCGTGGAGCGCCATGGCGAGCGCTCCACGCGGCGGCTCATCGAGTGAGCAGGCGTGGCCCGTCGGCAGCACGTAGATGCGCTCCGCTCCGAGCTCGACCGCGTGGGAGATCGGCGTGTTGTTGGCAACGCCACCGTCCATGAGGGCGCGGCCCTCCCACGAGACTGGCTGAAGCACACCCGGGATGGCGGCGCTTGCTAGCACCGCCTCGAGTACGGGGCCGTGCGAGAGGCGGAGCTCCTGCCCTGTCACTACGTCGACCGCGACGACGTGTAGCGGGATCGGGAAGTCCTCGAGCTCGGGACACTGCACGTGTCGCTCGATCAGCCGTTCCAGGCCGGACTCGGGGACGAGATGGTCGCGGACTCCGAGGAACCCGAGCAGCCCCGTCAACGGGTTGACCGGGAACACCTGGCCGCGACGCAGCTCGCGCCAGATTCGCGCAAGGTGTCAGCGGTCCCGCTCGCCTGGGGGCGCGATGCGATGTAGGCCCCGTTCAGCGCGCCGGCGGAGGTGCCCACGATCAGGTCAGGCCTGATGCCGCGCTCGTAGAGCGTCCGCAGCATCCCAACCTGGATCGCGCCGAGACTCGCGCCGCCGGACAGCACGAAGGCCACCGTCGGCTGCTCCTTACGCACATGATTTGTTTGCGCCGCGGCGACGGCGATCCTTACCCGCCGCGCCCGGCGGTCGTTAGTCGGCGTCGCCGGGCTGATCGTCGTCGTCCCCGGCGTGATGGATCACGAGCGTCGGACGGTCGGTGTGGTGCACGAGCGTCGAGACGCTCGCCAGCAGCATCGAGCGCGGGCCCGTGAGCCCACGAGAGCCCATCACGATGGCCGACGCGTCGTGAAGATCGGCGGTCTCCATGATCGTCGTCCAGACGGGCGGGGTGGCCTCGACAGCGATCGCCTCGGCCCGAAGGCCCGCCCCCGCGCGATCTGAGCGCCCTCCTCGGCGACGCACCCGCCGGCTTCGGCCCCCGCGCGATCGAGCTCGGCGAAATTGACCATGTTGGAACCCGCCCCATACCACGCAAAGGCGCCGACCTCGGACGTCGGCTGCCACACGGTCATGACGCGGGCATCCATGCCGGTAAGGAGGCCTGCAGCGCTCCGGATCGCGTTCTTGGCATGCTCGGATCCGTCGTACGCGATCAGCAGTGGACCGTCGCGATCCACAGACGGAGGGCGATCAACGTGCTCAGTTGAGGTCATGACTTCATCGTCGCGTCCCGAGCACGTCCGTACCATGGGCACCAGCGCCCATCTCCCGGCTACGCCGCAGCAGTTGCCGCTCGACGACGGCGGGCTCGTCGACCTGGCGCGGCAGCAGGATCTCGCGCGCGATCACGAGTCGCTGGATCTGGGAGGTGCCCTCGTAGAGCTGCATGATCTTGGCGTCGCGCATCAGCTTCTCGACCGGGTAGTCCTTGATGAAGCCGTAGCCGCCGTAGACCTGCACGGCGTCGGTCGCCACCTTCATCGCAGTGTCGGCAGCGAAGCGTTTGGCGTGTGAGGACTGGAGGGTGTTGCGCTTGCCTTGGTCGAGCAGCACGGCCGATTGCCACGCGAGCAGCCGGGAGGCCTCTAGCTCGGTGGCCATGTCGGCGATCATGAACTGGATCGCCTGGTGCATTGCGATCGGCACGCCGAACTGGACCCGCTGTGTCGAGTACTCGGTGGCGAACTCGAATGCGGCGCGGGCGATGCCGGTGGCCATCGCCGCGACCCCGGGGCGCGTGCGGTCGAGCGTCATCATCGCGAGCTTGAAGCCGTGGTTCTCGTCGCCGAGCAGGTTCTCCGCCGGCACCTCCGTGTCGTTGAAGCTGATCGCCGCCGTGTTCGAGGCGCGCAGCCCCATCTTGTCCTCGTGCTTGTCGACGGTGACGGTGTCGTCGCGGGGGACGACGAAGGCCGAGATGCCTCGGTGCCCTGCGTCCTTGTCGGTCTTGGCGTAGACCGTGTACCAGTCGGCGTAGCCGCCGTTGGTGATGAACACCTTCGACCCGTTGATGACGTACTTGTCGCCCCTGCGCACGGCGGTGGTGCGCATGGCCGACACGTCCGAGCCGGCGTCGGGCTCGGTCAGGCAGAACGACGCGAGCCTCGGGGCCGCGGTCAGCATTCCGAGGTACTCGGCCTTGATCTTCTCCGAGCCGCCGAGCAGCACGGGCGCCGCCGCGAGCTCGTTGGTTCCGAGCGTCGTTCCGATCGCCGCACATCCCCAGGCCAGCTCCTCGCCGATCAGGACGCCGTCGACGTAGGACGCGCCCGCGCCGCCGTATTTCTCCGGCAGCTGGGAGTTCATCAGTCCCACTTCCCAGGCCTGGTTGATGATCTGCTCCGGCCAGGTCGCGTCGCGGTCGTACTCCCATGCGACCGGCCGTATCTCCTTTTCTGCGAAGTCGTGTGCCAGCTCGCGGATGTTCCGCTGCTGCTCGGGAAGCGTGAAATCAAGCATCTTCGGCCTCAGTCCTGGCTCTCGAGCGCGTTTGTCCCGTTGCCCGTTAGCGCTCGCGTGGCGGGTGCTCTTACGCAGGGCGGGAAGGGTTCGAGTCCGTCCTCTGCCAGCCGCGCGCGTAGCTTGCGCCGGCCGTCGTGAAGCGTCTTGTAGAGGGCGTTGCGCGTCGTACCTCGACGCTCCGCGAGCACGTCGATCGGGACGTCGTTCAGCGTAAGCGCGACGAGCACACCGCGCTGGTGTGGGTTCAGCACCTCGGTGATCGCGTCGCGAATGGCGTCGATCAGCTCCGAGGCTTCCGCTTGACCCGCAGGAGACGTCCGCCCGTCCGGAAAGCGCGCCCACCCGTCGGCCTCGAGTGGGAGCTCGCGTCCGTGCCACGGGCGTCTTCGCATGGCCGCGGCGGCCTCGAGCAGCGCGAACTTGTACGCCCAGGTCGTGAAGCGGCTGTCCCCGCGGTAGGTGTGGAGCTTCCTCAGGACGGCCATCAGCGCGTCGTCCGCCGCCTGGTTAGCGAGGTCGTCGAGGTTCCCTGCCGCGGCCGGAGCGCTCGACTGGCGCCGAGCGACCTCGGTGAGGGCTGCGCGCAGCAGCAATGCGTGTAGGCGCTCTACGGCTGCGTCGTGCTCGGGTCCCTCGGCGTCGAGCGCGCGGAGCCAGCCAGCCGACTCGGCGTCTAGGGCCTCGCGACCCGAAGCTTGGGCCGGCGCGTGCGCGGCGGCTGCGCCGGCCCTCATGCCGCTCTCCCGTTCGTCCACGCCTCCTGCGGCGCCAGCAGCGTCGGCTGGAGGCCGAGGAGACGCATGTCCCTAAGGGCATCGGCAAGCCGATGCCCTGTGAGCAGCGGCTCACCCTCCGGCAGGTCCAGCTCGATCAGCCAGCCGATCTCGAGGTCCAGGTCCGGAGCGCCCTGCGTCAGCCGCGACAGGCGGAGCGTGCCATGCGGTGCATCCGCTCGCAGTTCGTCGAGCTGCTTCTTGAGCCAGGGCTCGAGTTCTTTGGCCGACACCGGCGCACACGGGTGGCAGCGGATCGCGAGTTGCACCATGCGTCGATCATCGAGGAGGGCGGGGTGGCCAACAATGGGTGTGAGCCTCCATCCCGGGTGGCTCAGATGGGACACGCCGATCAGGGATGAGCGTTACGCCGTATAGGCGCGAGCCTGCCCCGACGCAAGCATGGAAGCCGCCATGCGAAGCGATCCTTTCCTTGACTTTCACCGCACTGCAGAAGCGGCTGGCTACCCCGCCATGCTCGTCGTGAGCATGGTCGCGCTCGCGGTCGTTCTGCTCCCGGTCATGCTGCTGGCGCTGACGCGGGGCGTGTGGGCGCTCGTTCTTGCAGCCCTGAGCATCTTCGCGGCGCTCGGTCTCCTTGCCGGTGCGTTCGAGGCCGCCGTGGCAGACGCCGACACCCGCCCCCGCGACGGTGACCCCGAGTTACGTGCCTTACGGCACGACTAGCCCGCGCCGGATGGCGTAGCGGGTCAACTCCACGCGGTTGCGCATGCCCAGCTTCTCGAGCACGTTCGCCCGGTGGCGGTCGACTGTCTTCTTGCTGATGAAGAGCTGTTCGGCGATCTCCTCGCTCGTCATGCCTTCGGCGATCAGCTTGACGACCTCGAGCTCACGGGGACTGAGCGGATCCTCGGGCGTCGTCTCGCCGCGGCTGGCTCGGTCGAGGTAGTCGCGCACCAGCGCCCTTACCGCGGCGGGATAAAGGAACGGCTCGCCGCGCATGGTCGCCCGGCACGCCTCGATCAAGTCGCGGTTCGCCACGCTCTTCAGCACGTAGCCGGAGGCGCCGGCCTTGAGCGCCTCGAAGAAGTACTGCTCGTTGTCGTGCATCGACAGGATCAGCACGCGCATCTCCGGCTTGCGGCGCGAGAGCTCGCGCGCCGCCTGGAGGCCTGTCATCCGCGGCATCGTCACGTCCAGCACCGCCAGGTCCACATCGTCGGCCAGGGCGAGCGCGACTGCCTCCGCGCCGTCGCCGGCCTGGGCCACGACCTCGAGGTCCGGCGCCGAGTCGAGCACCATGCGCAGACCGTCGCGCACCACCTCGTGGTCGTCCGCCAGCAGGATGCGGGTCTTCAGCGGGGTCGTCATTCGTGCTCTTGTTCCACCGGGATCGTCAGCCGCACCTCGGTGCCCTGACCTGGTCGCGAGTCGATGGTGAGCCGGCCGCCCACGAGGAGCGCGCGCTCACGCATGCCGGCGATCCCCGCCGTAGCGGCCGGCAGCTGCTCCGGCATGCCTGTCCCGTCGTCGGCCACTCGGAGCGTCACGCTGTCCGCGTCTGCCTCGAGCGACACCGTCACCGAGCCAGCGTCCGAATGGCGCAGGGCGTTCGTCAGGCTCTCCTGGGCGATTCGGTAAAGGACGAGCTCCACCTCTGCGGGCAGTGGCGGCAGCGTCCCCTGCAGCTCTCGCTTGACGCGCGGCCCCGTCTGGGCGTCGACCCGGGTGGAAAGCGCGATCAGGGCGTTCACGAGCCCGAGGTCGTCGAGCGCCTCCGGTCGCAACTCGCGGGCGATCCGGCGCACCTCGTCGAGGCTCTCCCGGACCGCGTCGGCTATCGCGCGCAGAGCATCGGGCGCCAGCGCCGGATCGCCGTCCGCCGCCCGCTCGGCCTGGATCGTGACGGCAGTGAGCGTCTGCCCGATCTCGTCGTGGAGCTCCCGCGCAACGCGCAGCCGCTCCGCCTCCTGCGCGGCGAGCGCGGTGCGCGCCGCCTGATGGCGAGCGCTCTCGAGCCTGTCGAGCATGGCGTTGAAGGCACGTGCCATCGCCTGGCCCTCCGCGCTACGCGGATCGACCCCGGAGAGCCGCCGACCCGGCCTGTCCGGATCGACCGAGCTCATCACCTCCGTGAGCCTGAACAGCGGCGCCAGAACCCTCCGCAACAGAACTAGGTCCAAGCAGACCAGCACGACGAAGCCGGCCAGGAGCAGCGCGAATTGCTCGATCTGGATCGGGGCGTCGATCTCGATCGGACTGAACGTCAGCAGGAGAAGCGCGACGAGGAGCACGATCCCGTTGGCGAGGAAGACCCACCACAGCAACGACATCGGGTGCCGTCGCGTTGTCTCAGCCGCGGGCACCTCGCCGTCCGATGGGGAGCGCGTGGAGCGGGCATCCAGTGACGAGCGTGTGGCGGGCGGCGTCGAAGTCATGGGCTCGACACCGTCGAGCCTATCCCTGACGCTCAAGCCAAAAGCGCCGTCGCGCAGCTGTCGGAAGCGGCGACGCGGCGGCGTGCGCATCTGGCGTGGTCGGACGGACCGCATGGGAACTAGCTTCGCCGACGGGACCTGACTTGGCGATGGGTACTACCACGCATCCGGGTGGCCCCTACGCCGACGGCGGGCCGCGTGCACGATTTGCACCATTGGAGCCCGAAGGCGGTCTTGCCAGGCTCGTGACATGGCAGAGCGCCGAACTCTCGACATCGCCGCGCCGCGCGGAGGAATCGCGTCGGGCAGCGCCGAGCGCGACCCTGCTAACGAGCTCTACGACCAGGCGTGCTCGCTGCTCGAGGCGGCGCAGGGCCTTTGCCCAGCGGCCGGACTGCCGGTGCTCTGCTCCCGCACTCGCCGCCTCGCTCGGATGCACGAAGCGTCGCTGCAGGAGCTCCGGGACGCCGTTCCGGAGCTGCGCGATACGGCTTTGACGACGCCTGCCGATGCGAAGCACGTCGTGGGATTGCCCACATTGACCGAGCAGAGAGCTTGGTCACAACGGCACCAGGAATGGTGTCTTTTATGCATGGACCGTCGCCGGGCCCGACGCAAAGCTCAGGTGCCTGCCCGATGAAAGGAGAGGCATGGCACTGTTCCGGCGTAAGGCGACCGTCGAAGATGAGCCCGAACGCTGTCCGGTATGCCGGGAGCGGCTCCCCGACGACGCGCACGAGTGCGCCATGTGCGGAGCGGACCTCAAGCCGCTGCGCCCGTCGTACGAGCGCCGCGTCGGCCAGCCCGTCGAACGCGACCAGCGCACAACGGGACCGCGCCCGATCGCGTAGGCTGCGCGCGACCCCGAGCACGAGCACAGACTCGACGCTCAGCCCTTGCGCTCGATTGTCATAGGAACGGATGGTTCCCCCAGCGTCGAGGCAGCAGTGCGCCGGCGGGCGGAGGTCGCGCGGGGCAGCGGCGCCCGAGTGCACCTGGTGACGGCCACCCGGACATTCCGTCGTACCGGGAGACGATCGGAGCAGTGCCAAGGCCGAAGCCATCGATCTTCGCGAGGTGGCTGAGGCCGTGCTGCCCCGGGCCGCCAGAGAGCTCGAGGCCAAGGGCGTCGAGGTCGGGACGCACGCTCGGGAGGGCGATCCTGCAGATGTGATCATTCAGGTTGCCGAGGAGCTGGGCGGCGAGCTGATCGTCGTTGGGTCAAGCGCGCTCACCGAGCTCGAGCGGTTCCTGCTGGGAAGCGTCTCGAGCAAGCTTTCCCAGCACGCTCCCACCAGCCTCATGGTCGTGCGGGACGGGTAGCGCGCCAGCTGTTGCGAGAGCCGGACGCCTAGGAACGCGGCGGCACGATCAGAACCGGCCGCGTGGAGTTATGGACCACGCCGTAGGAAACGCTGCCGAGGAACATGGACGCGAGACCAGAGCGGCCGCGGCTGCCAAGCACGATCACCTCAGCGTCTGCCTCGTCCGCCACGGCCAGGACGGCACGCCACACGGTGGCGGTGTCCCGCTCGGCGGCCCGGGCGACCGCTCGGGGCGCGAGCGGTCGAGCGTCGAACCCCGCAGCGGCAGCGAGCGCAGCGCCTTCGGTGGCGGTCGCCAGCGCGCGTTCGGCCGTGCGCGAGTCGAGCTCCTCGACAACGTCCTCGCTGATCGCCCTGGCCTCCCGCCCGAGCTCGGTCGCGCCCGATGGCGCATGCCGCAGGATTGCTGAGCCCACCGACTCCCAGACGGTCAAGACGATCGCGCTCCGTCCGCCCAGGACCAGGCCGACCCGCTCGATCGCCTGCCGGGCGGGCTCCGAGCCGTCAAAGCACAACAGCACCGTGCCGGCCCCTCCCTCGTCCGCCGTGCTCATCGCGCCCCGGATCGTACGTCAGCGCGAGCTGGGTCCGAAAGCGGGCCGCCCCACGGCTCGAGATGCCTAGGCAGGGCGTTCGCGTATCCTCATGCGGCCGGTGGCCCGCGAGCAACTTCCCCGCTTCGTTCGCCGATGCTTGCTCGCTCGGGCGTCCCGTGCGACGCGGGGGGCTGGGCCTTCGAGGGCAAGTTCGACGGCATGCGGACCCAGCTCCGGCTCGACGAGGGCAAGCTCTGCCTGCGCTCGCGACCGGGCCGCGACTGCACCGACGCGTTCCCCGAGCTTGCGCCTCTGTCTGGCGAGTTCCGGAGGCGCCGGCTCTTGCTAGACGGGGAGCTCGTCTGCCTGAATGACGAGCGCGCTCCCGACTTCGCGCGCCTGCGCGCCAGGCTGCGTTCGGCAGACAGGGAGCCGCGCCTCCCTCACCCGTCGATGTAGCCAAAATGTAGCCACGATCCGCCGGGAACAGCCGAATGGTTCCGCGACGACATGCTCAACCTCCTGACGAGCAGGCGATGAGGGACAAGGGGAGGGTGCACAGGCAGCACCAGACGCCCGCAGACCGCCGCGTGGCGCAGTGCAGGAAAGGCGATTCAAGAAACGACCCCATGGATGACGATGCCTGACAACGGCGACGTCGACCCGCAGAGGGTCGCGGAGCTGGGTCGGCTGGCGCGTTCGCGCCGAGGTCGGGCCGCGGGGCGGTCGCGAAGGCCAGCGCGCTCCGGACGTTGGAACGGTTGCGCCGGGGGAAGCCCAGGTGCCGCCGATGCCGGACGGCTGGTATCCGCATCAGCCCGGCGACCCGTTCTACGAGCTCGATTGGGTGTTCCTGCACGAGCACCCCGAGATCCTGCGGCGCCATTGGGAGGCGGCGTGGCGCGAGGGGCGAGTATGAGTGCCCGGGTTTGCTACTCCCGCAGCCTGGGCCGATCGACCATGACGATCCTGCGTGCTGCTTCGAGTACGGCGTCGACACGTTCGAGATCGGGCGAGTTCTCCTTAGATGGTCCGGCGTGACGTGTAGCTAGCGGCTGTGCCTTGGAACACGGACGGCGGCATGTTCGACTTTCTCTGCATCGGTTTTCTCGAGGCGCGCGTGGCCGCCAGCTCACCGTCGAGGATTTCCCTGACGCCGTACCGATGAATTTCGATTCGCGGGATTGGCGAAGCGAGCGGCTACAAGCGCGCCTCAACGGGATGCGGCTCGGCCAACCCCGGGCCACTCGCTCGTGAAGCCGCGACACCGCTAAGCACGGGGCTCAGGATTCTCGCCCCGTCTGCTGCGGGGCGCTTCGCGGCGATGTGCGGGCTCGGCCAGGTCTCGGACCTGGGCTGCGTATGCGCATTTGCGTAACTGCGCAGATATGTCGCAATTCGCGCGATTTTTTGAGACCCGGTAGTGGCGGATTTGAGGACTTGCAGCGCCTACTAGCACAGCCCGAATGCGCGGCCTCAGTTGCCTAAGACCCTGCAAACCACGCGGTTCAATGCTCGCCTCAGAGTCCTTCTGAGGGGAAGGACGAATGTGATTAGGAAGCATTTCAACTTGAAGCGCCTCTCGGCTGTCGTGGCCGTGACGGCGCTGGCGGTGGTGTCGGCGGTGTCCGTCGCGCTTGCCGACAACATCCAGAACGACGTCGTGGCGTCCGGCGTGCCGGCGTCGAAGATTGTCACCGTGACGGCTGGCGGTGCCGGCGCGACGGTCAACTACAACATCGCTGCAACCAATAACAACTCGACCGACACGACGGGACCAAACGGCGAGGGGTGTAACGCCGTTTCGGGCTCCGCGACGGTCACACCTGCGGGCATGCCTGCGGGCGTGACGGCGGCTCCCACCTCGCTCGTTTTCACGGACTGTTCCAGCGCGCAGTCGATCATTTTCACGGCTGCCGCGAACACTACGCCTGGGACCTACGAAATCACGGTTGGAGTTTCCGACAGCAACAACCCCGCATCTGACTACAACACACAGCCCGCCAAGTTCAACCTCGTGGTCGAGGCGGCGTCCACGACCCCGGTAGACACAACCGCTCCGACGAGCTCCGCGTCCGCGGCGAACGCGGACACAACGACGTACACGTTCGGCGCGTGGACGAACCAGGACGTGACCGTGACGCTGACTGGCTCGGACACTGGTGGCTCCGGTGTCAAGGAGGTCCGCTACACCAAAAACGGGGACACCCCCAGCGCGTCGGTCGGCACGGTCTACAGCGTGCCGTTCCTGATCAGCGCCGAAGGGACGACGACGGTGAAGTTCGTGGCTATCGACAACGATGGAAACGTCGAGAGCCCGGTCAACTCAGAGACTGTCAAGATCGACAAGACCGCGCCGGTGATCTCACTCAGGCCGGCGGACGACAGCTGCAGCCTCCCAGGCCTCAGCGGCTGGTGCCGGGGTACCCAAACCGCGGGGTTCAGCGCATCCGATCTGCTCTCGGGGCTGCTGAACGGACAGTCCTCCCCGTGGGAGTTTACGAAGTCGACGACAACAAACGGCGACGCTGTGCAGATCTCGTCCGGGACGCTGGACGACAATGCCGGCAACACCTCCAACTCGGTCAGCGCCGGGCCCTACAAGATCGACTCGGGGGCGCCAAGCGTCTCGGTCACGGGCGTCGCGTCCGGCGGCAGCTACACGCTGGGTTCCGTACCGACCGCCGCTTGCACCACGACGGACACCGGCGGCTCCGGCGTGCTTGATCAAGCGACTGTCGCGGTGACCGGCGGCACGGTTAATGGCGTCGGGAGCTTCACCGCCACATGCGGCGGTGCGAAGGACATCGCCGGCAACCCCCAGACCGCTCCCGTGAGCGCGAGCTACACGGTTGTGTACGGCGGCGTAAGCGGCATCCTGCAGCCGATCAACCCCGACAACAGCAGCGTGTTCAGCCGGGGCCGCGCCGTGCCGGTCAAGTTCCAACTGGCCGGTGATCCGCCGGCATTCACGACGACCGCCTGGTCGCTCGCGCGGGTCCGGGTCAACTGCGCGGATCTGGCCGATGAACTGAGCTCCGAGAGTGTCCCCTCGGTGACGCCCTCGGCCGTGTTCAGGTACGACTCGACAGCCGACCAGTACATCTACAACGCCGACTTCCGAGACAAGACGGCCGGGACGTGCTGGAAGGTGCAGGTGACGCTCGACGAGGGCACCGTAATGGATTCGGCCGTCTTCAAGCTCCAGAAGTAGGACAGTAAGAGATCCGTAGACCGAGAGAGGGCGGGGCGCCGTGAGATCCCCGTCCTTTCTCGTCCATCCCGCGCAAGTTAGGCTCAGCCAATGGCGGACGCGAAGCTGAGCCGCCGCGTCGGAGAAGGTCGCCGGCTATCCACCACTCTCAGAGCTGAGCGATCTTCAGCGTCGCGAGTTCCACGAGGCGCTGCTCGACGCCAACCCCTTCGAAGATCTGTCTGGGAAGTGGCAGGCGGCGGTCCTGAAGGCGGAACAGGACCGTCCGAAGCTGCGCGTGGTGACTAGCGAGTAGGTCGGCGCGCGGTCTTGCGCCCCGCGCATTTGACTCCGTCTCAGTCGCTGCCTAGCCAGCCCGCGCCGGGCCGGCTCGTGAGTGAAGCCGCTACACCGCTAAGGACGGGGCACGGGATTCTCGCCCCCTCGCTGTGCCGCTTGTGCTTCGCATGGAAACCAGCGCTCGGCTCGGCGCGACATTGACTTAGCAAGCAGGCGGAAGCAGCGGCGCGTTGAGGCAGGCGATCGGCGTGGGGCGTCCTTGTTTGCTCTTGCAGGCGACGTCGGGGAGGCTAGGCATGGTGAAGACCAACATCCTCCCGCTGGCCATCACGATGATGGCCGGGCCGCAGATCATGTCGGCGATCGTCTTCGTGACCTCCGAGCGGGCGGTGAAGAATTCGACCGCCTTCGTGCTCGGGGTCCTGCTTGCCACCACGATCGGCGTGGCTGCCCTACGCGGGCTGCTTGCGCTGCTCGGGGACAATGTCTCATTGGGCGACCGCTCCGATAGCGGCTCCGCGGGCCACATCATCCAGTACGCGCTCGTCGCGCTGCTGATCGCCGCCGCGATCAGGAACTACGTGCGCCGTGAGACGGTCGAGCCGCCCAAGTGGCTCGGCAAGCTCCAGGACGCGGACACCAGTCAGGCGTTCCGCACTGGCCTCCTAGTCATCCTCTTCATGCCCTCGGACCTGATCGTGATGACGACTGTGGCGACGAACCTGGAGCACGGCGGCGATTCGCTCGGCGCGGCGGTGCCGTTCATCCTGCTCACCGCCCTGATCGCCGCGTTGCCGCTCCTCGGCTATCTGATCTTCCACCGGCGCGCGGTCGGCGCCATGCCGAGGCTCCGTGACTGGATGAACGGCAACAGCTGGTTGGTGAACATCATCGTGTGCGCGATCTTTATTGTGCTGATCCTCTAGCCTCGCGCGGATCTGCTTGCGCTGCCGCTTCGAGGCAAACGCGAAAGCGATCCGCCTATCGGGACGAGCGCTCCCTATCGCGCATTGCGACAGCGGGCGGCTCGGCTCCCCGGAGCGCCGCTCGTCGCGCGATTGCGGTAGCGCGCCACCGGCTCTCTGGACGGCTCGTCGTGGCGAGGCGGACAGCCGCCCCCGGGCCTGTCAGCTTTCGTTCAGGCCGCCGGTCGGCGCTTCAGCGCATAGCCTCCGTAGGACGACGACGTGTCGCGGCTCTCCTTGATCCCCAGCCGTTCGCCCATCTCACGGTACGTGATTTTGCCGTGGCCCCGATCCCACATGGCTTTGACGGCGGCG
>Ga0126307_10001886_pt1 | contig 14008 bp, 17 predicted proteins | sample Plot28_FD_89955 | JGI IMG/M metagenome (GOLD analysis project Ga0126307, IMG submission 89955) | Serpentine soil microbial communities from UC McLaughlin Reserve, CA, USA - Plot28 | ecosystem: Environmental > Terrestrial > Soil > Grasslands | place: USA: UC McLaughlin Reserve, Lake County...
GCGGAACATGGGCCCGCGCGCGTTCATGCGGCGGCGGATGGCGAAGATCCTCCCGCAGACGATGTCCTACGACTACGTGGGCCGCCAGCTGCGCGCGGCCACGGGCGAGGGCTACTCGGCCGCGCACAAGCGCGAGCAGGCGCGCATCGTGCGCGTGGCGCTGGACCTCGAGGAGGACCGCCTCGAGCCGGACAGCTCAGCTCAGCGCCCGACGATGTAGCAGGGCGCCGAGCGCCCGCCGCCACGGCCACAGCTCGGACACGGCCGAGCGCAGCCGCAGATCCGGGGCGAGAGGTAGTAGCCGAGCGAGAGCAGCCCGACCAGGGAGACCGCGAGGTGAATCGCGGATCGCCCGAACGGCATGTAGGGCGCCATCCGGCCCAGGAAGGGGACGTCGACTCCGGGGAAGCGCCTGGCCGCGATTCACACCGAGACGGCGATGACGAGCGCCAGGCCGAGCAGGGAGAGCGTCGCGGCCTCGAGGGTGAAGCTCCAGTCCATCGGAGGCTCGTTGACGAACCATGTCTCGTGCGCGATGGGGAGCACCGTCAGCGTTTGTCCCGCTGGGCGTCCGCCAGGGCGTCCGCGATCCGCTCGGACCCGAGCCGCCGCTGGATGCGCGCGGCCGTCACGGGCGCGAGCTCCGCGATGCGCGTGCCGAGCCGCAGGCTGAGCGGCGCCACGTCCAGCTCGGCGCAACCGCGCTCGATCCCGCGGACGACCGCGACCGCCACCTGCTCCGGCGTGCGCGTGCCGACCCAGCGGGGAAGCTTCACCCCGCTCTCCGCGAAGAAGCCGGCGTCGCTGATGAAGCCGGGGAAGACGACCGTCACCCCGACCCCACTGCACTCCGCGTCCTCGCGAAGCGCGGCCGCGAAGCCGCGCAGCCCGAACTTGGTGGCCGAGTAGATCCCCGACCGCGGCGTGGCCACCTTGCCCGACAGCGACGATACGAACACCACGTGGCCGCGCCGGCGCTCGAGCATCCCGGGGAGGACCGCGCGCGTGAGCTGGATGGGAGCACGCAGGTTCACGTCGAGCGCACGGTCGATCTCGTCGGGCTGGAGATCGTCGACGCGGCCACTCGCCGGGAGCGCCGCGTTCGCTACGAGCACGTCCACCGCTCCCGCCGCCTCCGCGAGCCTGGCGGGAACGCCGCGCTCGGACAGGTCGGCGGCGAGGACCTCGGCGCGCTCCCCCAGGCTCGCCCGCAGCTCCTCGAGCAGCACCTCACGGCGGCCGGAAAGGATGACGTGCGCGCCGCGGCCGTGGAGCGCGCGGACGACGGCCCCGCCGATGCCACCGGTCGCCCCAGTCACGAGCGCTCTGGCTCCCGCGAGCTGCACGCGCGGGAAGCTATCCCAAGCCGGGCGCGTATCCTCGATGGATGCTTCGCGCGCCCATCCGCCTCGGCCTGCAGATTCCGAACTTCAACTTTCCGGGTATGGGTGAGGAGGAGCTCTTCGAGCGCCTGTCCGACATCGCCAGGACGGCCGAATCGTCCGGCTTCGACACGGTCCTCGTCATGGACCACTTGTTCCAGATCCGCGGCGTCGGCCCGCCCGAGAACTGGATGCTCGAGGGCAACACGATCCTGTCCGCGCTTGCCGCCCGGACGAGCAGCGTCAATCTCAGCCTGCTCGTCGGCGCCGTGACCTACCGCAACCCGGCGCTCCACGCCAAGCTCACCACCACGCTCGACGTGGTCTCAGGCGGCCGCGCCATCCACGGCATCGGCGCCGGCTGGAACGAGCACGAGGCCACCGCGTACGGCTACGACTTCCCGCCGCTGCGGGAGCGCTTCGAGCGCCTCGAGGACCATCTCAACATCGTGCGCGCGATGTTCACGCAGGAGCGCGCCACCTACCAGGGCAAGCACCACAGCGTGCGCGACGCGTACAACAACCCGAAGCCGATCCGCGGGGACGTCCCGATCATGGTTGGCGGGAGCGGCGAGAAGAAGACGCTCCGGATGGTCGCCCAGTACGCCGACGCCTCCAACTTCTTCGGCGACGTCGAGCGGATCAAGCACCTCGTGGGCGTGCTCGAAGGCCACTGCGAGCGGCTCGGCCGCGATCCGTCCGAAATCACGAAGACCCGGCTCGGCACCGCGATCGTCGCGCCGACGCAGGAGGACGCCGAAGCCCTGTTCGAGCGCATCGCCGCCTCCAGCGGGATGCCGCCCGAGCGCCTCGCCACCTGGATCGTTGGCGACCCGGATACGGTCGCCGAGAAGTGCAGCGAGCTGCTCGATGCCGGCCTCGACGGCCTCATCTTCAACAGTCCGCTGACCCACGACCTGGAGGCGGTCGAGCTGCTTGGGAAGACGCTCGGGCCGCTATGCTCGGACGTCCCTAGCGGGCGTAGCTCAGTTGGTTAGAGCGCCGGCCTGTCACGCCGGAGGTCGCCGGTTCGAGTCCGGTCGCTCGCGTCGCACAGTCATCCTGCAAACAGCTGGGTTTCGGTGCGGCGGCGGCTAGTTCGCACTGTCGGCCGACGCCACTACGACGCCACTACGTTCGACTCTTTGCCGGTCGCTGCCGCGATAGGGCGCTGTGTGCGTACCTCGGGCAACCTTGATAGTTGAGCGCCGTGCGGCTAGCTTCGTCGCACCGGGCAATTCGCCATTCTGAGGAGGTCGTGGTGGCTGGTGTAGAGGCGCTGGATTTCGATTCACCGGACGAGACGCGGACGCCCGACAAGACTCGCGTCGACGTGATTCGGGTGGGGGGCACCACCGCTGCCCGTATGACGTTCGAACCGGGCTGGAAGTGGTCGGAGTGCGTTAAGCCGGTCGTGGGCACGGACAGCTGCCAGGTCCGGCACGTGGGGGTCGCTCAGTCCGGCAGGCTCCACATCACACACGAGGACGGAACCGAGGCCGACATCGGGCCCGGCGACGCTTACGTGATCGAGCCGGGTCATGACGGCTGGGTGGTAGGCGATGAGAGCTTCGTCGGCTTCGAGTTCGAGGCCCGCTCGGCGGAGGAGTACGCGCGCTCGTAAACAGCAGCCCTCTGGAAACAGCCTCGCGCGGCTGGCGAACACGGTCCTCGTTCTCAGCGTTGAATTGGTGGCGTACCTCCATCGATCGGCTTGCGAGTTGCGTCGCTCACGTTCAACCCTCGCCAGCGCTGTGCCGGGCGCGTGCGTCGAGCCGGGCGCGGATCGCCCCTTCTGCGTCACGGGCGAGGTGCCCGTAGTGCTCGTCGATCGTCTTCACCGACGCGCCCATAACGCGGGAGAGCTCGAAGATCGAGATGCCGGCGGCGAGCGCCTCCGTGGCGAACGTGTGGCGCAGCTGGTAGGGCCCGCGCCTGCGTAGCCCGGCCGCCTCGAGCGCCGGATACCACTCACGTGTCCGCCACGTGTCGAGGCCGATGTGGCCGCCCCTGATCGCGGGGAACAGCAGCCGCGTGTTGAGCCGCGGTGGGAGCCCGTCGAGCGCGTCCATCGCCCGCCTCGTCAACGGGACGCGGCGGCGGGCCGTCTTCGGGTAGGGCGTGAGCACGCCATCGGCGTAGCGCCGCTGCACGACCACCGCCGGTCCAGAACGGTCGATGTCCCGGCGCTCGGTCGCGGTCCACTCGTTCGTACGCAGGCCGGTCTCCGCGCAGAAGACGACAAGCGGCCCGAACCTCGGGCCCATCTCAGCCGCGACCGCGTCGACCTCGTCGGGCGTGAACGGCAGGAGCTCCTCGCTGCGCGGCTCCGGATTCCGCCCAGCGTCGACGGCCGGGTTGCGTCCCAGGTAGCGCCAGCGCACCGCGGCGCCGAGCGTCTGCCGAAGTGCCAACGTGAGGCGGTAGCGCGAGGTGTTGGCGAGCCCGGAGCGCCAGCGCGCGATGTCGTCGGCGGCACCCTCGAGTTCGGCGAGCGTCCAGTCGCCGAACACCGTGCGTGCTGGCGCGAGCCGCTCCTCGAGCGTTCTGCGGGTGCGATCAGTGACGGTCACGCCGTGTCGCTCCAAGAACAGATCGCAGAACTCGTCGAAGGTGATGTCCGGGGATGGCGAGCCACGGTCGAGCCTCGGGGCAACGTTGTTGGCGAACCAGCGGCGCGCCTCGGTCTTGGTCTTGAAGCCGGCGTAGTGAGGCCGACGACCGTCTTCAGGCCAGCGGATCCCGTAGCCGGTGGCGGTGCGGTAGAGGCTGCCGTTCGTTCGACGCGGCATCAGTCCTCCTCCTCCCGTCCAAGCGCCTGCTCGATACCCTCGCGGTCCGCTGCGCCCAGCTCGAGGGCGAGCTTGTCCTTCGGGAGCGTCGCTCCCTCGGTCCACCCCTCAGCAGAGGCGATATGCAACATCCCTCGCCCAAGCGCGTGCGCAAGCGTCCGCCGGTGATCCTTCCGGTTAACGTCGAAGCTGGCCAGGGGGACCAACTCCTCGTCGCTGCGGTAGAGCACAGTCAAGTGGCAACCAGAGCTGGCCCAGGCGGCGGTTACCCGCACCTCGGCGAGGTGGCGGAGCTGCTCCCGGCTGATCGTGACGATTACCGCGCCACCGTATGGCGTCTGACCCACCGCAACGATCTGCGGGGCAGATCCAAACACGTCCATCTAGTTCTCCTCGTCTTCGGTGGTGGTTCGCATGATCGACTGTACCGTTGCGCGTAGGGCGGCGCCAGGCGTGGTGGTTCGCACTCCTCGTCTCGGCGTCGCCCGCTCTGCCAACCACGCCTCGAGCTCGTCCTCCCCGCACCGGATGGCGCCGCCCGGGAGCCGGATCGCCGGCACCTCGCCGCGGCGGGTCCAGCGGAGCACGGTCTCGCAGCTAACGCCGAGGTGATCGGCCACCGCGCGCGCGGTCAACAGGCGACTCATGAGTCGCCCCACTTCTCACGCAGCCGGTCGATCTCGGCCTCGGCGTACTCCTCGATCTCGGGCTGGTGGCCGTTTCCGGATTCCGCGGAGGAATGCGGGATGTCAGGTGTCACCCCCTTAGTGGTTGACACTGACACCCCCCTCCAGCCGTTCTCCGTCCGGACCGCGCGTCCGGCCTCCGCAAGGGCGGTGAGCGCCCGCCGGACGGTCGCGTCCTTCGAGTCCCTGCCCACCTCGCGCGCGAGTGATGCGATCGTCCGCGGTTCGTCGCCCAGGAGCTCGAACAGCTCCTCGGCGAGACCGGCCTTGACGGTGGCCCCGGCCGTGCCGCCTTCGTACGGCTCGACCTCGTCGATGAAGACGAGGCCGGCGGCGCGGTCGGGCTCGATCGCGAGCCAGCGCGTCTCGGGTTCCTCGTCGATCCTGCACTTCACCGTCTCGAGGAACCGGCGGTGGCGCGCGTCAGGGTCCTCCTTGACGCGCCCGAACTTGAACAAGATGTCCGTGCCGTCCCTGATCGCCGAGCTGCCCCGGTAGGAGCTCGTCTCGTCACGCCCGCGGTGGTGGACCAGGATGATCGCCGCCGACGTCTCGCGGGCGAGACGTCTCAGCGCCGACATGATCGGCTCGATCTGCTCCGTGTTGTTCTCGTCGGCGCCCGAGCTCAGGATCCTCAGCGAGTCGAAGATCACGATGTTCGCGCCCTCGGACTCGATCTCCGCCTTGAACCAGTCGATGTCCTTCACGATGTGGAGGCCGTCGGCGTCGTAGGGCTGGACGGAGCCGGCGCCGATTCAGGCCGCGCGGAACCGCCGCTTCAGCAGCTCCGCCCCGTTCTCGGCGTCGAAGACGATCGACCTCCCCTCCGTGCAGGAGATCCCGGCGACAGTGCGGCCGTCGTGCACGCCGTGGGCGAGGGCCAGCGTCAGCCAGCTCTTGCCCTCGCCGCCCCTGCCGGCGACCGTGGTCAGGTAGCCGTCCGCGGCGATGCCGTGGCACCGCCACGGGATCGGCTCGTCCGGCTCGGCGAGCAGCGCCCCCATGTCGAGCTTGCGGCCCTTGTATCGGGGGGTGCCAGTGCCACTCCCTAGGGGGCTGGCACCTGGCACCTCCCCCAGAAGGGGGACAACCTGAGCCGTCGCCTCCTCGTGGGCATGGCCGCACACGGGCTCATACCGGACGTTGCCGTCCTCCAGCCGCTTGACGAACATCGGCTGGCCGCAGAAGACCGGCCCGTCCCCGTTGTTCTCCAACGCGACCGGGCACGAGCTCCACCAGCCGCCGTCGGTCTCGGTGACGGCCGCGCGGTAGCCGAACAGCTCCACCAGCGCGTTCACTTCCGCTGGCCGCTTCATGCCGCCTGCTCCCCGAACTCGAGCTGGTCACCGTTCTCCGGGTGGCGGCGGTACCAGTAGTCGGCCCCGTTCGCAGCTATGAACTCGTCAATCTCGCGGAAGCGCCGCGCGACCTGCTCAGCGGGGGTTTCTCTAGGCGGTTCGGATGATGGGCCGTCGTCGCTGCCGGAATCCCCGCTGCGCTGGCTGGAGCGTCCGCGCTGAGCGGCCGGGGCACCAGCGCCACGCGCGCGCGGGCCACGCGGAAGGGCGACCAACGGCGTGGCGATCTCCTCTGTGGACGGCTCCGCGCGGCGGACCTCCTCGTGACGGGCAGCCGGCGGGTACGCCTCCGGGGCCCCGGATGGCGATGTTCTCCGGGATCGCGCTTCCCCGGGTCGAATACAGCTTCGGCGCGGCGGTGTCCGGAAGTGCGCTCCCAGCGTTCGCGACGACCGCCGTCGTGGCAGGGATCGCGCTACCGCGAGTCGATCCCGACGCCGGCTGCGGCAGCTCGGACGGCTGATAGTCGTCGGGGTTGTACTGGACGAACAATCCGCCCGTCTCGTCGAACTCCGCCTCCGTGAAGGCTATAGTTGCGGTTGCAAGTTGTTGCTGCACGAGATCTCCTCCTCGTGTCCGGGAGCCCCGGTTGCGGCCGGGGCTCTTTGCTTTGCTAGTTCGCCGTGACCTCCGCGGCTAGCGCTTCCTGTGCTTCCTCCGCCGTCCAGCTCGCCTTCGCGCGGATCGCTCCACGTGAGATCGTCGCCATCACGAAGCCCCCATCGGACGGCCGCAGCCCCACGAGCTCGCCGTCGTCGGCGGAGGTGATCGTCCAGCCACCCACGAGGACGGCCGGGCGGCCGGTCTTCAGGCGGTTGAGCCCGACCTCGTTGAGCCCGAGCTCGACTGGCAGCTCGTGTGCGACTCGGCGGTAGAGCTCGGCCTTGTCCTCCTCGGTCTGGTCGTCGGCGACCTCCTTGTGATGGCGCATCAACTCGTGGAGCGCGTCGACCGCGAGCCCGACGATGTGTGCCTTAGACCAGCCGGGTTCTTTATGCAGCGCCTCGATCCTGTTGGCGGTCTCCTTCCTGAGGCTGAGGTTCATCTGGACGAATTCAGACATGGGAGCGCGCTCCTTGGTAGTGTGTAGCAGAGATTACTACACCATACATAGCAGGAGTGGGGATGATCGACGATATGCCCGACCGGCCCGCGCCACTCACCGAGGCGGAGCGCGACGCGCTCATCGAGGGGGCGCTCGAGTCCAACACCGGACACGCGATCCAGGGGGTCTACCTGCAGTCGCTCGTGTTGAAGCGCTGGTTCGCGGACGTCGACCCCGCCGAGCTTCTCGAAGCGCGCCTCGAAGCATCGGACAGCGGGCTGGCGGCGTCCCAGAAGGCCCTCGACGAGATGCCGCTGGAGGAACGCAGCGAGCTGCTTAACCGCGCAATCGAGCTGTTCCGCATCGGCTGCATGGAGGCCATCCTCCAGCTCGAGCGGCTGACGCTGGGGCTCTGGGAGGATCCCCGGTCGTTCGACGCCGACCTGGTCGCGACCGTCGCCGGCCTGCCCATCGTCGCGCGCGGTGAGCGCGCCCTCGGCGAGCTCTGACGACCCCACTAACCCGCCCGCTTCTCCGCCTCGGCCGCGTCGTGGCAGTCGGCGCACAGCGTGATCAAGTTCTCCAGCGTCGTCGGCCCGCCGTCCTCGGCCGCCACCACGTGATGCACCTGCAGGTCCTCGGTGGCCCCGCACCGGGTGCACTGGTGGCGGTCACGCTCAAGCACGCGCGCGCGCATCTCACCCGCGCCGGGTTCGTGCCAGGCACGGCTCGAAGGTGATCGGATTGCGTGGCGGGGGCAGCGGGACCCGCGCGGAATCCGCGTCCTGCACACCGTGCAAAACGATCCCGGCATCTACCGGCTGGGCAGACTCACGAGGCGGGGCAGAGGTGTGCCGTTGACAGCTACGCGAGAACGGCAGACAGTATTCGCCGGATGGACGACGATGTCGAATCCCTCAGGGTCATCCAGTGGGCCGCGCCGTCGATCTCCGCAGCGCTGGCCTTCTTCTTCGGCGAGACGGCAGCGCTCATCCTCCTTGTTGCAGGAATCGCCTTCGGCCTCTCGGCTGTTGTCGCGGCGGGGATTATGAGATTGCGGCGGGCGAGTAGTCGACGAACCCACCGTCGCCGGAGTCGACGTAGCGCCGATGCGGTGCCATTGCGCACGAGCGTGAGGGAATGGGGCGAAGCGGCTGACGTGTGGTCCAAAGTGCTGCTCCGTCTCAGCCTCATCGGCTTCGGGATAGCAGGCGGGGCGGTGGTTGGCGGCACGATTTCCCCGAGTTGAGGCTGCCGTCGACAAACTCACCGCTACAGCCACCCAAGGATCTTGGTCTCCGGCGGCTCGGGGGCGCTGGCGGCCTCGTAGGCCATCACCAACGCGATAAGACCGTCGACCGGCGTGCCGCGCTCCGCCTGGTCGATCCGCCAGCCACGCCGGCCATGACGCGCCACGGCCGCCGCAACGTGCTCGTTCAGCCGGTCGTCATCCGGATGGTGGATGCGCCCCTCGACAACCGCCTGGTGCAGCGCCGCGCTGGCCGGGATCATCCTCGAGTCCGATTGTGCGAAGGCAGTTGTCTTGATCCCGCGCTGCTCGAGGCCGCGCACGAGCACCTGCGCCCTCCAGGGGTCGAAGACAACCTCGCGGATCTGGAACCGCTCGGCGAGGCGGAGGATCGTCTCGTTCACGCCGACGACGCCGTCGTCACCCGAGAAGATCGCCGCGTCGAGCGCGTAGTGGTCGTCCCCGAGCCGGGACACCCAGACGCAGGCGGAGTCGGCGCGCGCGCCGCCGACGTCGACGCCGACCCAGATCGGGCAGCCCTGCTGTGGCCGGCTGCCGTTCGCACACTGCTGCCACGCCCGCGCAGGAAGCCAGCTGCCGATCCGGCCCACCCACCTGTTCAGATGGAAGCGCTGGTAGTCGATCTCGTGGAGCGCCTCGCGCTGCTCCTTCAGCCACCTGGGCGTGATCAAGGAGAGCGGGTTCGCCTTCTTCGCGGCCTGGTGGTCGGTGAGCGGGACGTCCTTAGGGACCATCCATTCGAGCATCCGGATGTTCGGGCCGCGAGCGTCCGTCAGGCAGCCGCGGACCCTGATGTCGTCCTGGGCTAGACACCTGGCCCGCAGCCGGCCCATCGGCGACTCGGCCCCCCAGCCCGCCGTCGAAACCACCGCCATCGTCGCGCCGGGCAGCAGCGCGCTTCGGAGCGCGGTGTAGATCTCGTCGTCCTTCGCCACACAGAACTCGTCGTACAGCACGAGCGTCGGCGTCAGCCCCAGCAGCCGCCCGGCGTCCGCAGACTTCACCGTCAACGTCGAACCGTCAGGGCCGCGCAGCTCACGGAACCTGGGCTCGAATTGCTGCTCCACCGCCGGGTGCATCGCCACCTGCCGCGCGTAGCGGTCGATGATCTCGGCCTGCTCCTTCGAGTTGGCCACCACGACCGCCTGCGCCTCCGGCGTCGTGAGCAGGTGCCAGGCCGCGAACGTGCCGACCAGGCGCGATTTGCCGTTCTTCCTAGGGAGGGTGATCAGCTTCTCGCGCTCAGGGCCCAGCAGCGCGCCGGCGATCTTCGCCTGGAATGGTTCGACCGGGAATCCGACCGTCTCACAGAGATCGAGGAAGGATCGGAGCTGTTTCTGGCGTTTCGGGTCTCTCACGGGGCACCCACAGACACCCGATTCCGCTCCGTGAAGCCAAACGGCAAACTGCGCGCGCCCAGCGCGCTACCCGCTGGTCTCCGCGGCGAACAACGCCAAAAAGCGACTTCCAGGCGGGCAAGGCGGGGTGTAGGTTGAACCTCACACCCTTGTCTGCCACGAGGAGGGATGTTCATGGAGAGCAAGCCGCCGCCCACAGCCTCGGATCCGCGCAGTACTGAGGAGCAGTCGCCCCCGACGGCGGCACCAGCGCCGCCGTCGTCGACGGGGGCACAGAGTGCCCAGACCAAGGGTGGGGGACTGGCCGAGTCTCGAGCATGGCTCGGAGATCAGCGTCTTGTGCGTCCTCGCGAGGGCCGCATGGTCGCCGGCGTGTGCGCGGGGCTGGCGCGCCGCTACGGCATGCCCGTATTTCTTGTTCGCGTGCTCGCGGTCGCAGCTGGCATAGCGGGCTTTGGCCTGATCCTCTACGCGGCCTTGTGGATCTTGATGCCAAACGAGCGCTGAGAACAGCGGGCACTACAGGATCCGCAGCGCCGCGGACAGCCGCTCGACCGCGTAGCCGGCGTTGGTCTCCATCCTGACGTTTTGCTTGTTGGTGAGGCCGCCGTCGGCCTCGAACGAGCGCAACTCGACGGGCGAGACGTACAATCGCCCGAAGGCGGAACTGTCGAGCAGCGCCGTGCCCGCCGTCTTCCAGATCCGGACCTGGAGGCCGTAGGGCGCCGGTGCGGCGGCGCCGGCGTTGAAGACGTAGAACGCCTCCGAGCCGGAGCTCTTCAGCAGGTCGAGCGTCTCGGAGCCTGCCGGGTCGATCGCGAGCACGTCTGGGTTGTAGCCCTGCCCCTGCACGACCGTCTTGGCCTTGCGGATCTTGTCGAGCACGTTGCCCGTCACGGCGGCAGCGGTGCCCGCCGTGGCGACGCCGCGGCGGACGAGCTCGTCGAGGCCGTCGTTGATTGCCAGCCTCAGGTCCTGCTCGACAATCGACTGGAACAGCGGCTGCGCCGCGTGGATCCTCGGGATGCCGGACTGGACCGTCGCGACCTGTGAGAGCTGCAGGCTCTGCAGCTCTGCCGCCGAGCTCGTCTCCGGCTTCGTGCTCGTGGCGTCGATCGCGCGGATCACGGCGGTGCCGGCCAGCGTGCGGCTGGACTGCCGTAGGTACGAGATAGCCGTTGTAGCGTCGCTGACCCCGGTGGTCGGCAGCACCGGGTACAGCCAGCGCTGGTCGTAGCCGAGCGCGACGCCGTCGCGGCGGACCGGGTTGAGGTCCGTCAGCACGGTGCCGCCGCCCCATGTGAACGACCGGAACTCGTCCCAGCTGACCTGGGCCGTCCTGTCCTCGAAGAAGCCCCGCTGCGCGTACGCGTCCGCGAGGCCGTAGATCACCAGCTGCTCGCTGCGCTCCTCCACCCGCAGGCTCCCTGCCGGGGTGCCGTTCGTGCCGTTTGAACGGCTCTCCGGGGCCTCGGGCGCGGTGTCTGCGCGCGCCTCCGTGTTCTGCTCCTGCTCCACTGCTTTCTCCTGTTCCGGTGACTCTGTTTGGTCGGCGGAGCGGAACTCCACCGTTGCGTGCTCGTAAGCCGGTGCCGTGACGACACTGACGTCCCTCAGTTCGGAGATCTCCGACACGTAGCGAACGTCGCCCTCCCAGCGGTCCTTGGCGACACGCATCCGCCATGAGCCGGCTTTGAGGTCTCCGCGTTCGACAGCCTCGACCACGTCTTGCCGTGATCTGGGCGGGTCCACCGCCCAGTGGAGGCCGTCGTCGCGGTCCTCGAGTTCGAGCGTGGTCGGGTAGCGGCCGATCGGCACGCCGGCGTGGTCGACGGTGGCGACGAGGTCGTCGAGCTTCGTATTCCTCAGCGCTGTCGGCTCGATGACCTCGCGCCAGCCGCCCATGTCGCGGCTCTCGATGCCGTACGGGATCGTGCCCCTGATCCTCTTGCCGTCCGCCTGTAGCGGCAGCTCGCGGGTCTCGACGTCACCCGTTCGTGGTCTGGCCATTGCTGGCTACCCCCTCTGGTGACGTGATTGCGGTGATGGCAGCCTGGATCGGATCCGGCTGCCCGTCCTCGGGCTCGAGGTCCTCGAGCCGGCGGACCTCGTCCCTGGACATCCAGCCCTGGAGCGGGTCCAACGCCGCGTGATAGAAGGCTGCGCGCCCGGCGCTGTCGGGCCGGAGCAAGGCGTCAATGTCGAACTTCACGAACTGACGCTGAAATGCCAAGTCGGTGTCGTTGCTGATCGCGAGCTCGATCCTCCGCAGCCACGGCGCCAACGAGAACCTGGTGAAGTCGAGCGACTGCTGCTCGACCGTGCTGTAAGTCAACGAGTCGCCGGTCGGCGCGCCGAGCATGTGCGGCGGGATGCGGAACACCCGGGCGATCTCCTGGGCGGCGAGCCGGCGCTGCTCCACGAACTGGCTGTCGTCGAGCTTGTTCGCGATCGGGTGGTACTCGGCGTCGCCCTCGATCACAAGAATGCCGTGCGGGCGCGCCTCGGCCTTGATCCGCTCCTTGGTGCGGTGCTGCTCGCTGAAGGAGGCGCCCTCGCCGAGTCGCAGCACGCCGGCGGGCCTGGCGGTGCCGCCGGCCGCGCCGCTGTCGAAGTAAGAGAGAGCGTGCTTGACGAGCTCGTCGGACAGGCCGAGCACGTTGGCGGCCTGCGAGACCGCCGACAGGCCGGTGAGCCCGTCGACGCTCAAGCCCTTGATGTGGACGACGTCGGCGGTGGTAAGCATCCGCTGGGTGCCGCCGTCGGAGTAGCGGAACAGAACCTGGCCGCCGTCGAGCTCGGGACGCACACGCTCGGGGTCCAGCAGGCCGAGCTGCGCGACCTCGCCGGCCTGCCGGTACTTGGCGAGGTAGCCGTTGCCGTACACGGCGAGGTGCGCCATCAACGTGCTGACGAGATCGGCCTGGCTCATGGCCGGGCCGGGACACTCGAGCAGCTCCACCAGCCTGCCGGAGCTAACGCGCTCCCGGCCCGCGGCCGTCTTGCGGTACACGTGCAGCGGAAGCGAGGAGGCGGCGTCGGCGAGCACGCGGACGGCGGCCCAGACGTCGGCTATCTGGAGCGCGGCGATCGGCGTGATCGAGGACGCCGTGTACGAACCGAGCAGCGGCAGCTCGTTCTCGGCCGGCGGCAGCGACCGAGCCTCGCCCGGTGCGTGAACGTCAGTCCGAAGGTCGTCGCCGCGGAGGTATGAAAGGAGCCCCATCGGGCCGTCCTGTCTTCTCGTCTCCGCGGCACCCGCGAGGGCTGACCGCTGTGTTCAGGCTGGCCACCAGACGGCGGCGCCTACCTAAAGGCTAGCGAACTAGTGCGGTTATGCACAAAGGCCAGACCGCTCGTTGTCGGGTGTCACGCCCACCGGAGCGGCGCTGGACGCCTAAACCCCCTAGGTCAGGCGTGCGCCGGCACGAGCACCTTGTACCTGGCGCGGCTCACGAGGACCTCACCCATCTCGACTCCTAGGCGCTCCATCTCGATGTCGGCCAGCTCCTCACGCACGAACCCCGCGGCCAGTGCCACGGACTCCTCGCCTGAGTCGCGGTCACGGCAGATGGTGAAGCTGTAGAGCCTGCCGTTCCCGCAGTCGATTACCTGGTAGTCGACGAAGCCGTCGAGCATCTCGAGTCGGGGCACGAACTTCTCGTCGACGCGGTGCGCGACCTCCGCCACCTGTGCCGGATTGATCCGGTACGACCGGATGCTTGCGTGCATGCCTCCTCCTCCCGAGCGGGAATCTCCCTCAATCCCTCACTCAGCGCGACGTTACTCCCGCGCGCGACGCAGGGCAAGCGGGCGCTCGCGCGGGGAGAGCTGCGATCGCTGAACGGCCGCCGTCGCCACTACATCGCCACTACGTCCGCGCCTCTGTGCTCTCCGGTTCCGCTTGCCTATGCGGTCGGGCCGGCCGCAATCCCGCTCGTGGTGTGCGATTGCGCGTCCTGCGTCGCCGTCCGTCATCGTGCGTCGCGACGGTCTAGGCGGCCTGTCACGCCGGAGGTCGCGGGTTCGAGTCCCGTCGCTCGCGCTCGAAGTTGTGCCTGCAAAGTTGCGGCTTTCGCCGTGAACGCGCTTCGCGCTAGTCGCCCGTCTAACACCA
>Ga0126307_10001887_pt1 | contig 14004 bp, 16 predicted proteins | sample Plot28_FD_89955 | JGI IMG/M metagenome (GOLD analysis project Ga0126307, IMG submission 89955) | Serpentine soil microbial communities from UC McLaughlin Reserve, CA, USA - Plot28 | ecosystem: Environmental > Terrestrial > Soil > Grasslands | place: USA: UC McLaughlin Reserve, Lake County...
CGACTGCCCCTCGATGAACTCCATCGCGATGTAAAAGTCATCGCCATCCGGACCGAAGTCATAAACTGCCGGGACCATCCCGTGTGACTGGGCAAACCGCTGCTGGAGGATCGCGCCCTTGCGTTCAGCCTCGATTCGTTCAACACCCCATTCGCCGCTGTGCAGCACCAGTTTCAACGCAACCGGGCGGATGTCGCCGATGCGGGTTGCGGCAAACACCGTCCCGAAGGAACCACGTCCTACCGGTTTGGATCCAGTGATCTGGAAGTCTTCGCGAGCCATCAGCGTGGCACCGGGCGTGAGCGACGCGGCGCCGGCGCGGGGGGCGGCGGCAGAATGATGTTCGAGGCCAGCACTTCCGCGCGACGTGCCGCGCTCACGCCCTTGACAAGCTCCGGTTCGAACCCCGCGAATACATTGCCCGTCAGAGTCACACGCGATGACGCGCCCGCAGAGATCGGCGGCTCTAGTGCGCGTGTTGCTCGAACAAAGATGTTGTTCACCAGGCTCGCCTGTGCGTCGTCGGGAACGGAGATGACTCCGCCGGGAACACTGAAGCGACTTCCCTGCGCGGCAATCGAAGAGCCCGATGCGAGCGCGACCGCATGACTGAAGGAGCCGGCCACTTCGACCAGCTCGAGTCCGACCGAAGCTCCGGCACCGATGCCAATCCCGATGCCTCCGGGCTCGCCGGCCGCGGAGAGGATGCGCACGCCCGACACACGCATGTTGACTGGCCCTGCTGCTGCCACGGAAGCGACCGATGGCGCCAGCCCACGTGGCCGGCGTATGGCGACGCTTCCAGGCACCCTGGCAATGAGGTTGACGCCGTCGAGCAGAAGCACCTGCTCTTCGTACTCACCGGGCTCGATGCGCACCGTGTCGCCTGGCCGCGCCTGCGCAAGCGCCTGGCTGATGCCGCGATAGAGTCCGCTCCCGTCCGCGGATACGACCAGCGTCTGCGCCGCTACCGCCTGCGTTTTCGCGACGTAGAACATCAGCCCCAGCGCACCGGCTACGCCACCCAGCGTTCCGACCACGAACCAGGTCGTGCGGCTGCTGATGACCGCCCGCGCGGCGCGGCGGACGAAGCCGGGTCGAACCTGCTGATTGAGGGGTTCCGCCGGCCGCCCCGCAGCATGGATAGGCTCCGTTGGTGTGAGTGAATCGGTGAGAGCGCCACCAACTGACGCGGCAAACCGCGGGCCCTCCGCATACACGACCGTCACGTTATCTTTTCCGCCGGCGTCGTTGGCCGCAGCCACGAGCGCGTCGACGATTCGCGGCGGGTCTCCTGCGTGCTGCCGCACGATGTGCAGAATGGTTGCGGAGGGCAGCATGTCGCTCAGCCCGTCCGAGCAGACGAGCACGGCGCAATCCGGTTCGAGTGGCTCTTCGATGACGTCGACGAACTCTTGTTCGTCCTTGTCGCGAAAGATGCTGCCGACATCCCGGAACACCTCGTTCCGCCGCGGATGGCGCATCGCTTCGACTTCGCCAATGTCGCCGGCATCTTCCCTTTCACCGACGGGCGAGTGATCCCGCGTCACCTTCCGCAAGTTGCTGCCGCGGATCTTGTACAAGCGTGTGTCGCCGACGTGGCCCACGACCATCCGTCCGTCGCTGACGAGCGCGAGCGTGATGACGCAGGCCATCCCGCGGAGTTCGACTGATTCCTGCGCCCGCTTGAAGATCTCGTTGTTGGCGATGGCGATCGCTTCACGCACCTTCTCCGCCGGTGTTCCCAGCGGACGCGCAAGTCTCTGCAGGATGACGTCCCGGGCAATCGCGGCGGCAACTTCTCCTCCGGCCACGCCGCCGACGCCGTCGATCACGCCGAACAGCCCGCGAGCTGCGTCGAGAATCGGCAGGTCTTCGTTGTTGGTGCGCGCACGGCCGGGATCCGTTCGAGCAGCGCCCTGCAGCAGTTCCGCTGTGAGCATGCGCACGTCAGTCACGGTCGTGCACCCTGGCGAGAAACACCAGCCATCCGACAGATGCGACGAGCGCTGCAATGAACACAAAATGAGCGAGGTACAGCCAGGTCACGACTATGCTCCGGACGGCTCGACGCGTGCCTCGAAATGAATGACGAGTGCATCGGCGAGCTGGATGGTAGCGGGAGAGGTGAGTGGCTGCTCCAAGCCTGGCCTGAGCGCCCCGTCAGGACCGGTAACCGCCGGTGAGACAGGTGCACCGTTGACGAAAGTGCCCCAGGTGCTGAGGTCCTGTATGAAGAAGCTGCGGCCCTCCCGCCGGATCCGCACGTGCTCCCGCGATACCTTCGGCGACGTCACCAGCTGCACGTCGACCCAGACAGCGCTGCCACCTCGCCCGATCGAGAGCGTGTCCTTGCGCATGCTGAACAGGTGTGGCCCACGTTCGTCTTCATAGCGTAGCGACGCCCTTTCCGCAGTGCTGTGATCGGTCGATTGCGCCGGAGCGGATGGCGCCTGTGCCACTTCCACCGTCGTGCTGCTGCGCCCTGTGCCGGTCACCACCGACCGGACAATGCGGGTAGTGGGAGGGCCATCGAACTCGAGAGGCGCCGGCAATGACAACAGCGATTCGATGCCGAGGTCCCCGGGCTCGAGCCCATCGTTGCGATCCGGATGGATGTACACCTCCCAGCCTGCGGCGGGAATCTCGATCGGTGCGGCTTCCTCCTGCTCGATCAGCCGCGACAGCATTCCCCCGCGTAATCGACCTTCATTGGTCTTGCGCACTTCTTCGCTGAGTGCCTTTTGCAACTCGGCCACGATGCGGGGAACGATGCCCTCGATCCGCTCGTAATCGGTGGGGTGCAGATAGACGTGGAAGATGGCCGGCGGCAGGGTCGTGAACGGCAGCTGATACATGTTCATGAGCAGTTCGTCGCGCATCGCGTTCCAGATGGTGATGCCGCTCGGGACCTTCAACGCTGCTGCCATGTGCACTCCTTGGCCCTCCTGCCAGTGGATACTATGAGCAGGCTCCGGGTGGAAGTCTCAAAGGTTCGATAAGGATTCGACAGGTTCGCGAACGATGAGGATAGAGTTCGGCTCATTTGTGCTCGATTCAGGATCGCGCGAGCTCCTGAAGTGCCGCTCGTCGGCCGCAGTCGCCGTCCACCTGTCGCCCAAGGCCTTCGACATCCTCGAAATCCTGGTGGCGCGCCGGCCGAACGTCGTCAGCAAGGACGTGCTGCTCGCGGAGGTCTGGCCCGGCAAGGTGGTCGAGGAAGCCAACCTGGCGATCGTTGTCGGCGAAATCCGGAAGGCGCTCGGCGACGACCCGAAATCCCCGGCGATCGTGCTGACGGTTTCGCGCCGCGGATACAGGTTTGCCGCTGACGCGCACGATCTCGAACGGTACAACAACAACTCGACGGCGGGCCATGATCTGGTACGGTGCTGGCTGATCTGGAAAGACACCACATTGCCGCTGCGCGAGGGGGAAAACGTGGTCGGCCGTCACCCGGCGAGCGCCGTCTGGATCAATGCGGCCAGCGTGTCGCGCGTTCACGCGCGCATCATCGCGACGGCCAGCGGAGTGACCGTCGAGGATACCAACAGCCGGAACGGAACCTTCGTCGATGGAAAACCAATCGCCGCGCCACACCTGCTAATAGACGGAAGCACGTTGACGTTTGGTTCCGAAGAGACATCCTTCCGCCAGTGGTCCGATTCGGCAGCGGCCGGGACCGAGCCAGTCAGTCGGAGGAAGAAGCGCTCGTAGCCTCAGTCGCGAGCGGCGCGCGCTTCTGCCTGATCCAACCAGCCGCGGCGGATCTCATCGGCCGGAACACTCGACAGGTATGGCTTGATGTCCACAATCGGCGTGCGGTCGAGCATGTCGATCCCATGCACGCGCAACCGCGGCCCATCACGGCCAAGGAGGCGGACCACCGTGAGGCCAATCGGGTTGGGCCGCTGCGGGGAACGGGTTGCGAACACGCCATGCGGACGGTTGTCGGATGGAGGGTACGCCACCAGCTCCGCACCCCCGGCTCGATCGAAGATCCACAGCACGATCAGGTGCGAAAAGCCCTCGATGTCAGCGAGCCCGGCCTCGAGCTCCGGACGAATCTCGAGCACGCCCTCCGACTGGTGGCGCGCTCCCAGCCCCTTCGGGACTGAGGCAGTATCCGTATAGGGACTTCGTACGAACCCGATCGGTTCCAGAGTGATCGCGCTCATTCCCGCTCCTCAGATGCCCGTGTACCAGGCCCACCCGTTCTGAATGTTCCCTTTCTTGCCGCCATCGTCGAACTCGTCAGCGACGACGATGCGTTTGAGGTACTTCATGCTCTTGTAACCCATTTGGCGCTCGACGCGGAGTCGTACCGGGGCGCCGTGCTGGATCGGGAGATCACGTCCGTTCATGCCGTAGGCGAGGATGGTCTGCGGGTGCAGCGCATCGAGCAGATCGATGCTGTCGATCCAGTCGTCGTAGGAGTAGAGCATCACGAACCTGGCGGTCGGAAGGATACCGGCGGCATCGAGGACGAGGCTTAGCGGTACGCCATGCCACTGGCCGATCGCCGTCCATCCCTCCTCGCATGTGTGCCGCGTAATTTGCGATCGCGACTGAAGACGTTTCAGCTCTGCCAGTGAGAATGTTCGCGGCGTGCTCACCCGTCCTTCAACCGGAAGCCGCCAGTCGGCGAATCCACCGGCGTGGAAACGCCGGTATTCCTCTCCAAGGGCTGTCTTCTCACTCACGCCGGGATCAGTGGTTCCCGTCGCAGGAAATGAGGTGATGTCGTGCTCCGTGTACTCCTTCACCAGCGACTGCCCCGGCAGCAGCGCGCGGTGGGCGGCATAGGTGAGTGTATCCCCCATCCTCAGCAGGTTGCCGTAGGTGGGCGGTAGATCCTTCGGATAGCGCGTGAGCAGCAGCCCTCCAATCGACGCCAGTCCGGTGACGATCGCGCGCCGGCGGGTGATGAGCCTGGTTTTCATGTCATTCCCCCACGGTGATGGCCCTGATCTGCCGTTTGAATCCGGACTTGACCACCATCGCGACGTGCACGACAACGAACAGAACGAGCGCGACGAATGAGAAGAAGTGAATGGTGCGAGCTGACTGGTACCCACCGAACAGCTGCAACAGGAATGGAACCGACGCGGTCACCGCCGGCGACATCGTCAAGCCGGTCACGACCATCAGCGGCGCGGCGACAAAAACGACGAAGGTATACGCGAGCTTCTGCAGCAGGCTGTATTGGGGGCCACCGGTGGCGGACCGGATCCTGAGCCGAAGATGATCGGAGAGATCGCGCAGCACGGACATTGGCGCGAGTTCACGTGTCTGAGGCAGGATGTGGCGGCGGAAGTGACCGCGGAAGATTCCAAGCAATAAGTAGATGAGCCCCGGGATCACGAGGCACCAGGCCGCCAGAAAGTGCAGACTGCGCCCCCACCCGTTCTGGTTGAAGATATCGAACGTGCGGCTCGCACTGATGGGTCCGTCGGCCTTCTCGAAAAATCGTGACCGCTTCTCCCAGCCTCCATGCTCGAAGTTGCGACTGATGGGGAGCTCGAGGAGCGCTGCTGTGAGATCGTTGCCGGCCTCGCCCCAGTACAGTCGCGGGTGCGCCATCAGGATCACGAATCCCGTGAACGCGAGGGTCAGCACACTGACGCTGAGGAGCCAATGGGAGATCCGCACCCAGCGGGCGTGATGGAGAACGATACTCGCGGACTCCACCTGCGCTAACACTAGACGGCTCCTCGAATGACCCCAAGCGCGGCGTCGATGTCGGCGGGCATCACGTACATGTGAGCCGAGAGACGCACCCCGCGAGCATCTCCCTGGGCGCGCACCCGGATTTTTTTCGCCCAGAGCGCGTCTTGTAATGCCTTGGCCTTCATCCCTTCGACTCTGAACGTGGTGATCGCGGAGGCAAGGCGACGGTCCGCCGGTGATGACAGGCGCGCTGCGGGGATCTTCTCGAGCCCGTCGCGCAGACGGGTTGTCAACATGCGGTCCCATCGAGCGATGCGATCGACGCCGATCTTGTTCACGAAGGTGAGCGCAGCCACCAGTCCGTCCGCCACGGGTACGCTTCCAGTGCCGTATTGCATGAAGCGGAAGGCGCCCATGTCGTGCGCGTCCCATCGTGAGCTTGCGAGCGTGGTCCAGAAGCGATCCTGCAGCTCGCGCCTGATATACAGGATGCCCGTGCCTTTCGGAGCCATCAGCCACTTGTGCGGACTGGCAACGTAGGCATCGGCCCCGAGGGCTTTGACGTCCACCGGAATCTGCCCGAGCGCCTGCGCGCCGTCGACAATTGCCAGCGCCCCTCGCTGCCGTGCGAGCGCACAGAGCTCGGTTGCCGGCATCAGGACACCCAGGCCAGAGGTGATGTGGCTGAACATCATCACCTTGGTCCTCGCTGTAATCGCGTCGGCGAAAGCCTTGACGATTGCATCGGGACCCTCGGCGAGCAACGGATCGAGCGCGACTTCCTTGACGATCACCCCGTGACGCCTGGCCCGAACGCGCCAGCCGGAAATGCCGCCGGCATGTTCGTGGTCCGTGCTCACGACCTCGTCGCCCGCCGCGAGGTCCAATCCGTTCGCGAGCATACTCATGCCGACGGTCGCATTCTGCGTGATGGCAACTTCATCGACAGTCGCATTGATGAACGATCCCGCAAGCGTGCGCACGTCCTTGAGTTCCTGATAGCCGGTGAGGGGTTCGCCGTCAGCCTTCTCGTAGGGCCAGTCTGCGAGTGCCCGCTCCAGCTTGCGATTGCCCTCGGCGAGTGCGGTCACCACTTCGATCGGTGACGCGCCAAGCGTTCCAGTGTTGCAGTAGACGACCCCGGGGGGAATCAGAAAGTGCTTTCGCGCTTCGGCGAACAGCTTCTCGTCAGGATCGGCAGCTGACGGCTCGAACCCGCCGAGCCTGGACGCTGCACCGATCACCGGCGCGACACCGGCCAGCAGGCCGGCCGCCCCTATCCCCGAAAGGAAATCGCGTCGTTTCATCTTCAACTCCGTCTACCCTGCAGCTTGGTTGCGACATCTCCCACGCGGACGATCCCGCCTTGCACGACCCTGGCATTGATGCCGCGCAGTTGCAGCTCGCGCCCCAGAGGTGAATTGACGAACTTCATGGCTGCCAGGCCGAACCGTTCGACGAACTTGGCACAGCCTGTGTGCGGCTGATCGGTCGCTTCGATGATCGCGGTTCCGACCGTCAGACGTGTTCCCGGCGGAAGGTTGACGACGCTCAGATCGAGGTCGACGAATAACTGATCTCCGGCAAGCGGCCAGCGTGCTGCATCTCGCGCGATCAGGTCGATCACCCGTGAGTTCATTACGTTGATCTGCATGTCGGAATGCGATGATCCATCCGCGGTTCGAGAACTCCCCCGCGCCCTCCAGTTGTCTCCGACCACTCCGATCGAGGGATGAAGTTCGGCTTGCTGCAGAACCTCGCGCTTACCGATCTCGGGGCGGCGGACGATCAGTCGTACGATGCCGTCGTCCTGCGGCGACCGGCGGATCACGTCGAGGCCCTCGTGCAGTTCGTCGCTGGTCACGTGGATCATCGTTCGAAAACTGGATCTTACTCGACGAACTCACATCTTCCCATCGTCATCGCTCCGACCGATCACGAACTCGCCCCTGGTGCAGCGGCCACGCATTGCGTGGGCGCCAGAACAGACCTGACGCACTGCCGCTAACGCATTCGAGATCACCGTCGTTGTAAGCCACTGTCTTTCAACCGCTTACATTTTCCGTACAGCCAGGAATGCTCCTTGCCTCCGCAACCGGGATCACCCGGAGGAGGTTCATGCATCCCATCATCAAGACTCTGCTGGTTTCTTTCTGTGTTGTCGGTGCGGCGTGCGGCGGGGGCCCGACGGAGCCTGGCAAGGCCGGAAGTTCTGGCGGCGCCACGATCGCCGGCACGGCTGCGATCGGCAGCGTCAACAAATCCATCAATGCCCTGAACGGCATGCCTGCCGCGGGCCTCAGCGTCACCATCTCAGGCACCAGCCTGTCGGCGACGACCAACGCGTCCGGTTACTTCGAGATCAGCGGTGTGCCGAGCGGGAACGCGCGGTTGCAGTTCCGCCAGTCGGGCGTTGACGCGAGCGCCGAAGTCGCGAATGTGAGCGGCCAACAGCTCGTGACGATCGAGGTGCAGGTCAGCGGATCTGTTGCGACAATCGTCAGCGACACCCGGACCGCATCCAAGGTCTCACTATGCCATCGAACCGAAGGATCGCAGGGTTACCAGATGGTCACCGTCGCGCAGGAGGCCGAACCCGCACACCGCGATCATGGCGACGCGAAGCCGGCCGAACGTGTACCTGGCACGCAGGCGCAGATCTTCGACCAGACCTGTCAGGTGGTTGGTCCGGCAGTGGATATCGAGAAGTACACCAACGGTGAGGATGCCGACTCAGCGCCGGGTCCGACGATCACGGTCGGGGCAGCGGTGTCCTGGACCTACGTCGTGACCAACACAGGAACCGTCACCCTGAGCGGCATTGTCGTCACTGACGACAAAGGCGTTTCAGTCAGCTGTCCGTCAACCTCGCTGACGGCCGCACAGTCGATGACGTGCACCGGCACCGGCACGGCGACGTTGGGGCAGTACGGCAATGTCGGTCGCGTGACGGCGACCGGCGCGAATCCAAGCGGCGGCGGCACTTCCATCGTCACGGATGAAGATACCAGCCACTATGTCGGCGTCGCACCCACTCAAGACAACGGCGAGGGGCCGAAAGTCGAACTCTGCCACCGGACCGGCAACGGTTCCTACCAACTGCTCTCGGTCGCGATCAGCGCCGAACCCGCGCACCGCGCGCATGGTGACGGCAAGATCGGCGAAGCGGTACCGATGGAGGCCGGCAAGACGTTCGGTACCGGCTGCTCGGTGCGCTAACAGACCGTCCCGGCAGCGGCAGCGGAAACGCCGCTGCCGCTGCCGGGAGGTGAAACCGATCGACGCAGCCGGGGCTCGCTCAATAGCTTTTCCCGAAGACCACGACGTAGCCATTCGGATCGCGCACTTCGAATTCCCAATCGCGGTAGGCCTGCTGCGACAGCGGCTTCTGGATGAAGGGCTGCGACGCCGACTCCCGCAACACTCGTGCGGCATCTCCAGAGGACGTCACCATTACATGGTTCGTCATCGGCGCAGGTCCACTCGATATCGGAGCTCACGCATGCTGCCCAGTGCGGCCGGCGTGATGAATTCTTCGACCAACACCCCGCCGTTGGCTTCGATCACTCTCTGTGAAGCGATGTTCGTGGAAGCGGTATCGATCTCCACATACCCGAGCCCTTCGGCACGAGCTTCCTGAAGCATCTGCCGCAAGGCCACTGTGGCGTATCCGCGCCGCTGCTTCCGGGGAACGACCGAATAGCCAATATGACCGAGGCAGTAGGGAGGAAGCGCCTCGGTTCCGCGCTGCCATCGAAAGCCGATGCTGCCACAGAACTCGCCGTCCCAGAGCCAACGCTGATAGCCGGGTAGTCGCGGCACCGACGTCCCATCCGGCATGGTAATGGGTTCACCGGCGGCTTCGCGATCCACCAGGCTCGCCAGGAATCCGTCAGGATCGGCGGCGATCCTCTCGAGTTGTTCGGTGGCAGCTTGATCTCCGAGGTTGTCAGGCGACCAGCCCCGCTTCAACGCCTCTACGTAGCCGGCGAGATACTCGCGTGAAGGCCAGACCAGTTCCATTGCAGCCCGGATTGTAACTGCGGCAGGTAGAATTCATGGACATGCCTGAGTGCGTTTCCGGCCTCCTCTCGTCGATCAACGCCTCCGACGGAGGCGTGCCGAAAGCGCCAAGACCCTGGGCCCGGGTGGAAATCAGCGGCGTCGAGGGAGATCGCCAGGAAGACCTTCGATACCATGGCGGTCCCGATCGCGCGGTCTGCCTCTACTCCCTCGACCTGATCGAAGCGCTGCAGGGCGAAGGACACCCGATCAGTCCCGGTTCGATCGGCGAGAACCTGACCGTCGCGGGTATCGACTGGATCCATATGCGACCGGACGCACGGCTGGAAATTGGTGATGTCCTGCTGGAGATCACCAAGGCGACGTCTCCCTGCACGAAGATCGCACGCTCGTTCCGCAATGATGAGTTCGTCCGTGTATCGCAGAAAGTGCATCCCGGCTGGAGCCGGTTCTACGCTCGCGTGTTGCGGGAAGGGATCGTCAACACCGGCGATCGCGTGGTTCTCCGGAGCCCCGCGCTTCTGTTCTGACCGGCCATGCCTGACTGCGACCTGCTTCTGACCAATGCCTTCGTCCTCACCATGGACGAGCAGTTCACCCTTCACGCGAGTGGCTTCGTCGCCATCCGCAAGGATTCAATTGTCGCGGTGGGTCCGGCGTCGAGCGACTGGACGGCGCGCGAAGTGATCGATTGCGGCGGACGAGTGCTCATGCCCGGGCTCGTCAATGCTCACACCCACGCGGCCATGTCATTGCTGCGCGGGCTTGCCGACGATCTCCGGCTGGACGTCTGGTTGATGGGCTACATGATGCCGGTCGAACGCGAGTTCGTCAGCCCGGACTTCGTGCGGCTCGGAACCAGTCTCGGATGTGCGGAGATGATCCGGTCGGGGATCACCTGCTTCGCCGACATGTACTACTTCGAGGATGCGGCAGCGGAAGCCACCGCCGCCGCAGGCATGCGCGCCTTCTGCGCGCAGACGGTCCTGCGATTCCCCTCTCCGGATGCGGAGAGCTTCGAGGACGGGCTCGCTCTCGCGCGCACCTTCATCGACCGGTGGAAGGGTCACCCGTTGATCGTTCCCGGCCCTGCCCCCCATGCACCGTATACCTGCACTCCAGAGATCCTGCGCGCGTGCGCCGAACTGGCCGCCGAGTTCGACGTCCCGCTGCACATTCATCTCTCGGAGACGCTGCAGGAAGTGGACGAGTCACGCCGGGTGAACGGGATGCCGGTGATCCCGTGGGTCAAGAAGCAGGGCCTGTTCGGCGCAAAGGTACTGGCCGCGCACTGCGTCCATGTTGACGATGGCGAGATCCGGGCGCTCAAGAACTTCGATGCCGGGGTGGCGCACAACCCGACCAGCAACTTGAAACTTGCGGCCGGGATCGCGCCGGTTTCGCGCATGCGCGAGTTGGGGCTCGCGGTCGGCATCGGTACCGACGGGGCGGCCTCCAACAACGATCTCGACATGTTCGAGGAGACTCGCCTGGCGGCGCTCCTGGCGAAGGGATCGACCGGCGATCCGACGTGCATTCCGGCTCGCGACGCGCTGGCGATGGCCACCCGGCTGGGCGCGAAGGCGCTCCACATCGACACGATCACCGGATCGCTCGAAGCGGGCAAGCGCGCTGACCTGATCGTTCTCGATGTGAATCCTCTGCACAATGTTCCGGCGTTTCGCCGGGACCCTTCAGGCATCTACGCCCAGATCGTGTACGCGTCGAAGTCGACCGACGTCCAGGACGTGATGTGCAACGGACGCTGGCTGATGCGCAACCGCGCGCTGTTGACACTCGACGAAACTGCGCTTCGCGATTCCTCACGCGAACTGGCGTCGCGAATCGACGCGTTCCTCACCAGTCGCGAAGTGAGCGTGCTTCAGAAACTCGTGGCGATTGGAGGCGCCGTCGAGCAGGAGAGCTTCGAAGTCCAGGTCAAGGCGCGGATCGCGTCGCCCGAGCGCGTGCTGCACGCCATTGCCGGCGATCGTCTCACTGTCATTCGCGCCAGTCACTACAAGCAGCACGACATCTACTGGTCGTTCCAGGATCCCGAGCAGGGCCGGCTCCGGTATCGCGAAGACGAATTCCTCGACGAGGCCGGAACGGTCACCGGCGCGAGGGCCAGGCTGACCTTGACCGGGTTCGGGCGGGAGGATCACTTCGGATCCGTGCTGCTGTCACGGTCGCGCTATCTTGCGCCGGCAGCGCACTCGTCCCGGTTCTATCGTGAATACTTCCGGCCCGCGTCCGAACAGGTTGTGGACAAGGTCCGTCGGCGGTGGCTCGTCGCCTATCGCGGCGTGGAGTTTTACGTGCACCTCGATCGCCTGGTCGCACCGGGAGATGACGGCTGGTATGTCGAAGTGAAATCACGAACCTGGTCGCGCCGCGACGCACGTGACAAAGCGGACATCATCATCGAGCTGCTCGCAACCCTCGGCGCGTCGCCCGACGATACGATCGCAGATGGATACGTAGACCTGACGCGCAGCACCGGTTAGCGCGTGGACAAATCAATCCTCTTCGAAGGAAAATGCGATGGTCACGCGAGTGCCTTCCTCGCGGGTGCCGCGCACGCGCTTTGGAACCGGCAGGAATCCCTCTCCAGTCTTCGACCGCCAGATGCTGGTCTCCCATTGGATGCCATCGATGCTGGCATAGACCGGCGTTCGCGCCCACGCGCGTGTGATCGGCGGCGTCAGCTTCTTCGGAATCCTCGCGTAGGTCCAGCCACCCTTTCCAGGGATCCGGCGCAACGTCGTCTCGAACGGGCCGCGCTCGATTCTCTTCACTCGAGCCGCATTTCGTTGCTGGCAACGAAGCCAAGCCGCTCGTAGAGGCGGCGTCCGTCTTCGGCGGCGTGCAGCACGACGCGCCGGATGCCGCTCTGCACGAGCGCATCGAGCACGGCGCGCATCAGGGCTTCACCAACACCACGCCGCCGCCAGGCGACTTCCACGTAGACGTTGAGAATGATCGCCTCCGGTCCGAGTTCCAACTCGCCGCCGGTTCGTGGCCGCGGCAGGATTGGCCTGATTTGAGCGCCGGCGCCACCAATGACCGCCGCCGGCGCGGCGGTCTCCTGGGCGACCCACCCGAGGTACTCTCCGCCGGGCAGCGCGGTGCGCAGGTAAGAGGCGGTCGCACGCGTCAGCGCGTCTGCTTGATCGGGCGCAAGCTTCCCCATATCCCGAAACATCGCCGCGCGATGGTAAGCGAGAAGCGGGATGTCGGTCGCGTCGGCCTGGCGCACTGTGAACAGTGGCTGAGAGCTGGGCACGGCGCGGGTACAATAACAGACGCACGGAAGCGGCCCTGAAGGGCTGCACTACGAACCATGCAGTCGAACGAGACCTGTCCAGCTCTGACGCGGCTTTTCGCTGAACTCGTCGACGGGGCCAACAGCTCCGCCGGTGCATTCGTTCTCAATTCCGGCGACCTCGGGCTGCTGCAGTCGCTGGAGAAGCTCTCTGCCTCCGACGCGTCTCGATCCGTCAACGGCGGGGCGACCATCGCCGCACACGCACAGCACCTGCGCTATGGCCTGTCGTTGATGAACCGCTGGGCGAACGAGGGAGGCGATCCTTTCGCGGATGCCAAGTGGGACGAAGCCTGGAGCACATCAGAGGTCGGCGCCACCGCGTGGAACGAGATCCGCAACGGACTGCGGGCCGAAGCGCATCGCTGGCTCGACGCACTGAACAGGCCGCGTGAGGTCAGCGACGTGGAGCTCACCGGCATGATCGGGAGCATCGCTCACCTGGCGTACCACCTCGGCGCCATCCGGCAGATCAACAAGGATGCGCGCGGACCGCGAGAGGGAACGTTCTAGTTCTGCGCAGCCCCAAGGGCTGACCTACGACAGTCGCGGTAATCAGGTCACGCCGTTTGGGCGCGTGAAGAACGTGCGGCGCCATTCGGACGCCCACCCATCAACCGCGCGCCCAGGAGCGTCGCCGGGATGAATACGATCAAGCTCGCGAACCGGAACCACAGCGGTGGCGGAAGCATGATGTTGTTGGCGATACCGGCACACGTCAGGAGCACGGCAAGAACCATCGCGTGTCCGGCGGGCGCCCGCCGGGCGAGCTTCGCAGCGACCCAGCCTCCAGCCACGCTCCCGAGAATCCATCCGGCGATCACGACCAGCAGCGCTCCCACTGGTGCGCCCGCAAGTAGCGCGCGGATCGTGTCACGATCCGTGACTCCTTCGGCGGCTTTCGCCAGTTCCGGGTAGAACACCCGGCCGTTGATCGCTTCGACCATCGTCATCACGGCGCCGGCCGCGATGAATCCGGCAATGAC
>Ga0126307_10001888_pt1 | contig 14000 bp, 14 predicted proteins | sample Plot28_FD_89955 | JGI IMG/M metagenome (GOLD analysis project Ga0126307, IMG submission 89955) | Serpentine soil microbial communities from UC McLaughlin Reserve, CA, USA - Plot28 | ecosystem: Environmental > Terrestrial > Soil > Grasslands | place: USA: UC McLaughlin Reserve, Lake County...
GTGACCGTCCAGCCCATCCGTCTGTTCGGGGACCCGGTGCTGCGCACGCCGGCCGATCCGGTCGTCGACTTCGACACCGAGCTGCGTAGGCTCATCGCCGACCTCACCGACACGATGCGGGAGCAGAGCGGCGCCGGCCTGGCCGCGCCCCAGCTCGGTGTGGGCCTGCGGGTGTTCACCTTCGACGTGGACGACGTGCTCGGGCACCTGGTGAATCCGGTGCTGGAGTTCCCCGACGAGGAGGAGCAGGACGGCCCGGAGGGCTGCCTGTCCATCCCCGACCTGGCCTGGGACTGCCGCCGGCACAAGCACGTGGTCGCCCGGGGCTGGGACATGTACGGCGAGCCGGTCACCCTGCTCGGCTCCGACGTGCTCGCCCGGTGCGTCCAGCACGAGACCGACCACCTCGACGGCGTGCTCTTCGTCGACCGGCTGGACCCGGAGACCCGCCGGCAGGCCATGGCCGAGATCCGGGCCGCCGAGTGGGCCCAGGCGCCGGTGGTCAAGGTCAGCCCGCACCCGACCTTCGGGCGGGCGCTCTGAAGCTCGTCTTCGCCGGCACCCCGGCCGTCGCGCTGCCGTCGCTGCGCGCGCTGCTGGCCTCCCGGCACGAGGTCGCCGCGGTGGTCACCCGGCCGGACGCGCCGGCCGGCCGCGGCCGGCGCGAGCGCCGGTCCCCGGTCGCCCGGCTGGCCGCCGAGGCCGGGCTGGAGGTGCTCACCCCGGCCCGGCCGCGGGAGCCGGAGTTCCTCACCCGGCTGGCGGCGATGGGGCCGGACTGCTGCCCGGTGGTCGCCTACGGGGCGCTGGTGCCGCGCTCGGCGCTGGACATCCCCCGGCACGGCTGGGTCAACCTGCACTTCTCGCTGCTGCCGGCGTGGCGCGGAGCGGCCCCGGTGCAGGCCGCCGTGCTGCACGGCGACGAGGTCACCGGGGCGAGCACGTTCCTGCTGGAGGAGGGGCTGGACACCGGCCCTGTGTACGGGGTGGTCACCGAGCGGGTCGGCCCCCGGGACACCGCCGGCGAGCTGCTCGACCGGCTCTCGGTCTCGGGCGCCGAGCTGCTGGTCCGCACCCTGGACGGGATCGAGGACGGCATCCTGGCGGCGCGCCCGCAGCCCGCGGACGGGGTGTCGTCGGCGCCCAAGGTCAGCGTGGACGACGCCCGGGTGGACTGGACCGCGCCCGCGGTCCGGGTGGACCGGCTGGTCCGGGCGTGCACGCCGGCACCCGGGGCGTGGACCGAGTACGGTGCCGACCGGCTCAAGCTCGGGCCGGTGCTTCCGGCGCCGGACGGTCCCGCACTGCCGCCCGGTGCGGTGCTGGTGGAGAAGCGGCGCGTACTGGTGGGCACCGGCACGGCCCCGGTCGAGCTCGGCGAGGTGCAGGCGCCGGGCAAGCGGGCGATGCCGGCGCCGGACTGGGCCCGCGGCGCCCGGGTCCCCGCCGGTGCCGTGCTCGGCCCGGCGCCGGGGCCGGACCGGTGAGCGGCCGCCCCGTCCCGGAGCGCCGGGGAGGCGCGGCCGGCCGGCGTCCCGGCCCGCCCCGCCCGGCCCCGCGGCGGGACGCCGACCCGGCCCGGCGCGCGGCCTACGACCTGCTCCGGGCGGTCGAGGAGCGCGGCGCGTACGGGAACCTGATGCTGCCCGCCCTGCTGCGCGAGCGCGGGCTCACCGGCCGGGACGCGGCCTTCGCCACCGAGCTCGGCTACGGCACCCTGCGCTCCGCCGGCACGCTGGACGCGATCCTGGCCCGCTGCGCCGACCGTCCGCTGGCCGCCATGGACCCGCCGGTGCGCGCGGCGCTCCGGCTGGGGGCGTACCAGGTGCTCCGTACCCGCGTCCCGCCGCACGCCGCCGTCTCCGCGACCGTGGACCTGGCCCCGCGGCGGGCGGCCGGGTTCGTCAACGCGGTGCTGCGCCGGGTCGCCCGGCAGGACTGGGCCGCCTGGGTGGCCGCGGTGGCACCGGCGGACCCGATCGGCGCGCTGGCGGTCCGGTACGCCCACCCGGAGTGGGTGGTCGCCGCCTTCCGCGACGCGCTCGGCGGCGACCTGGCCGAGACCGAGGCGGCGCTGGCCGCCGACGACGACCGCCCGCAGACCCACCTGGTGACCCGGCCCGGCCGGCTGGACCGGGACGAGCTCGCCGTGCTGGCGGGCGGCGAGCCGGGGCCCTGGTCGCCGTATGCGGTGCGGCTGCGCGGCGGCGGCGACCCCGGCGCCCTGGCCGCGGTCCGGGACGGCCGCGCCGGCGTGCAGGACGAGGGCAGCCAGCTGTGCGCGCTGGCGCTGCTGGCCGCCCCGCTGGACGGCCCGGACCGGCGCCGGCTGGACCTGTGCGCCGGCCCCGGCGGCAAGGCCGCCCTGCTCGGCTCGCTGGCCGGTGCGGCCCATCTCACCGCGGTGGAAATCTCCCCGCACCGGGCGCGGCTGGTTGCCGCGGCCACGGCGGGCCTGCCGGTCGGCGTCGTCCGGGCCGACGGCACCGTCCCGGCCTGGCGGCCCGGCGCGTACGACCGGGCGCTGGTGGACGCGCCGTGCACCGGGCTGGGCGCGCTCCGCCGCCGCCCGGAGGCCCGCTGGCGCCGCCGGCCGGAGGACGTCGGCGAGCTGGCCGCGCGGCAGCGGGCGCTGCTGCGGTCCGCGCTGGCCGCAGTGCGCCCCGGCGGCGTGGTGGCCTACGTCGTCTGCTCGCCGCACCCGGCAGAGACCCGGGAGGTGCTGGCCGACGTGCTCGCCGACGGCGCCGCGGACCCGCTGGACACGCGGCCGCTGCTGCCCGGCGTCCCGGACCTCGGCCCGGGCCCGGCCGTCCAGCTCTGGCCGCACCGGCACGGCACCGACGCGATGTTCTGCGCGGTGCTGCGCCGACGCTGACCCCGGGCGGGTGACGGGCGTGACCCCACCGGGCGCCCGCGGTGACCGGTCGGCTCCCGCCGGTAGGGTGGCGGGCGTGCCTCCGATGATCGCGCCGAGCCTGCTGTCGGCCGACTTCGCCCGGCTGGCCGACGCCGCCGCCGCCGTCCGCGGCGCGGACTGGCTGCACGTCGACGTGATGGACAACCACTTCGTGCCGAACCTCACCATCGGCCTGCCGGTGGTGAAGGCGCTGCGCGCCGCGACCGACCTGCCGCTGGACTGCCACCTGATGATCACCGAGCCGGACCGGTGGGCCCCGGCGTACGCGGAGGCCGGCGCCCGCAACGTGACCGTGCACGCCGAGGCGGCGGTCGACCCGGCCAAGCTGGCTCGCGACCTGCACGCGGCCGGCGCGCTGGCGGGGCTGGCGATCAAGCCGGGCACCCCGCTGGAGCCCTACCTGGACGTCCTCACCGGCTACGACACGCTGCTGGTGATGACCGTGGAGCCGGGCTTCGGCGGGCAGGAGTTCCGCGCCGAGGTGCTGCCCAAGGTGCGGGCGGCCCGCCGCCGGGTCGAGGCCGGCCACCTGCGGCTGCACGTCGAGGTGGACGGCGGGATCAACGCGGAGACGATCGAGGCGGCCGCCGAGGCCGGCGCGGACGTCTTCGTCGCCGGCTCCGCGGTCTTCTCCGCCGACGACCCGGCCCGAGCGGTCGCCGAGCTGCGCGGGCTCGCCGCCCGCGCCGGCTGACCGCCGTGTTCACCGGCATCGTCGAGGAGCTCGGCGAGGTGGTCGAGGTGGCGGCCGGCCCGACCACCCGGATCATCGTGCGCGGGCCGCTGGTCACCGCCGACGCCTCGCCCGGCGACTCCATTGCGGTGAACGGTGCCTGCCTGACGGTGGTCGACGTCGCCGGCGGCACCTTCGCCGCGGACGTGACGGCCGAGACGCTGAGCCGCAGCTCGCTGGCCGGGGTGGCGGCCGGCGACCCGGTCAATCTCGAGCGCGCCGCGACCTTGGGCACCCGCCTCGGCGGCCACCTGGTGCAGGGGCACGTCGACGGCATGGGCACGCTGCTGTCCCGCACCGACGGCGGCCGGCTGCGGTTCGGGCTGCCGGGCGGGCTGAGTCGCTACCTGGTCGAGAAGGGCTCGATCACGGTCGACGGGGTGAGCCTGACCGTGGTCGAGGCCGGCGCCGACTCCTTCACCGTCGCGCTCATCCGACCTGACCGCCCCGACCCACCGGAGTGCCCGTGCTCTCGCTCGTGCTGCCCAAGGGGTCGCTGGAGAAGGCGACCCTGGACCTGTTCGACGCCGCCGACCTGGCGGTCCGCCGCGGCTCGGACCGCGACTACCACGCCTCCATCGACCACCCCGGCATCGACCGGGTCCGGTTCCTGCGTCCCCAGGAGATCCCCGAGTACGTCCAGCAGGGGCTGTTCGACCTCGGCATCACCGGCCGGGACTGGATCACCGAGACCGACTCCGACGTCGTCTCGCTCGGCGAGCTGCACTACAGCAAGGCGACCTCCGACCCGGTCCGGGTGGTGCTCGCCGTGCCGCGGGAGGCGAGCTGGCAGGGACCGGGCGACCTGCCCGAGGGCGTGCGGATCTCCACCGAGTTCCCGTCGCTGACCCGCCGCTACCTGGAGCGGCACGGGGTCAAGGCGGTGGTCGTCCCGTCGTACGGGGCGACCGAGGCGAAGGTGCCCGACATCGTCGACGCCGTCGTCGACCTCACCGAGACCGGCTCGTCGCTGCGCAAGAACGGGTTGCGCATCCTGGACACCCTGCTGACCTCGTACACCGAGCTGGTGGCGAATCAGGAGGCGTACGCGGACCCGGCGAAGCGGGCGTCGATGGAGGACGTCGCGCTGCTGCTGCAGGGCGCCATCCGGGCCCGCGGGCAGGTGCTGGTCAAGCTGAACGTGGCGGCCGGCCGGCTGCCGGACGTACTGGCCGTGCTGCCGTCGATGTCGTCGCCGACGGTCACCCGGCTGGCGTCCGGGGACATGAACGCGGTCGAGTCGGTGGTACCCAAGCGCGGGGTGAACACGCTGATCCCGGCCCTGCGCGCGGCCGGTGCGCGGGACATCCTCGAGCTGCCGATCTCCAAGATCGTCGAGTGACCCCGGGTCCCGGCCGCCTTCCGGACCGGCAACCGTCTCACCCCGGCCCGACGATCCCGGCCCGGGTCAGCTCAGGTCCCGGCGGCTGACCAGCAGCAGCGAGACCACCGCGCAGACCACCAGGTAGCCGGCCGTCAGCCCGGTCGCCATCGGCCCGGACAGCACGTCCAGCACGCCGGGCGCGCCGCCGTCGGTGTCGCCCGCCGCGCCCAGCGCCCCGGCCAGCGATCCCGCGGCCGAGCCGGGCAGCCGGTCGGTCACGCCCTCGATGGCCGGCAGCGCCGCCGCGACGCCGCGCAGCAGGTTCTCCACCACCAGCGACCACACCAGACCGAGGCCGACCGCCAGGGCCGGGCCGCGGGCCAGCACGCCGACCAGCACCCCGGTGGCGGTCCACATGCCCATGATCAGCACGCCGCCGCCGTAGGACCGGGCCAGGTCGGCCAGGCCCGGCAGCGCGCCGGAGCCGCCCTCGACGGCGGCGACGACCGAGGACATCGCCAGGTCGGCGCCGACCGTGGCCAGCACGGTGCCGGCGACCACCACGGCGAGCGCGGCCAGCGTGCCGCCGAAGGCGGTGCTCCGGCCCGGGCCCTGGGTGAGGACGGTCTTCCAGGTGCCCCACCCGTAGCCGCTGCCGACGGCGAGCGCGCCGAGGATCATCACGATCGCGCCACCGAACATCGGCATGCCCTGGACGAGCACGTCCGGGACCGCGGCCGGCAGCAGGCTGTCGAGCCGGACCCCCGCATCGGCCGGCCCCGTGCTCTCGCCGGTGCGGTAGCTGATCCAGTCGAAGACGTAGCCGAAGGTGAGGTTGAGCGCGGACCACACCCCGACCAGGACCCAGGTCGCCGGCCAGCGCAGCAGCCGGCGCAGTTCGGCGCGGGTGCTGCGGGCCAGGGCGAGCCATGCGGCCGGGGCCGCCGGTGCGGTGGTGGGGCGCTCGATGGTCGGGGCGGTCATGCCGGGACCTCCGTCCTGTCGCTCGGCTGGGTCGGGTCGGCGGGGTGCATGCGGTGGGTCGGGTGGGCCGCGTCGGCCGGCCGCGCCGGGTGGGCCACGAGAGCCGGGTGGGTGCGGGTGAGGTCGAAGAAGACCTCTTCCAGCGACCGCTCGACGTGGTGGAGCTCGGTGATGTCGACGTCCGCGGCGACCAGCGCTCGGGCCAGCTCGGGGACCAGCTCCGGCCCGGCGGTCAGCCGCAGGCCGCGCCCGGTGCCGGGGTTGGCCGGCGGCTCGGGTACCACCTCGACCGCCTCGTCGCCGGCCAGCCGCATGGCCACCGCGAGCGCACGGTCCAGCGGCCGGGCCCGCAGCAGGATCCCGCTGGAGCCACGCAGCTCGACGACGGTGCTCTCGACCAGCAGCCGGCCGTTGTCGATGATGCCGACCCGGTCGCAGATCTCCTGCACCTCGGCCAGCAGGTGGCTGGACAGCAGGACGGTCTGACCGCCGGCGGCGACGTCGACCAGCAGCCGACGCATGTCCGCCATGCCGGCCGGGTCCAGCCCATTGGTCGGCTCGTCCAGCACCAGCAGGTCCGGCTCGCCCAGCAGGGCGGCGGCCACGCCCAGCCGCTGCTTCATGCCCAGTGAGTACGCCCGGAACCGGTCGCCGCCGCGGGCGGCGAGGTCGACCCGGTCGAGGACCCGGTCCACCTCGCGGTCGGGCAGCCCACGGTACCGGGCCAGGACCCGCAGGTTCTCCCGACCGGACAGGTACGGGTAGAAGCCGGGGCCCTCGACCAGCGAGCCGGTCCGGGACACCGCGGCCGGGTCACCCGGCGCCAGCTCATGCACCAGCGCCCGGCCGGACGTGGGCCGGATCAGCCCGAGCAGCATCCGCAGCGTGGTGGTCTTGCCCGCGCCGTTCGGCCCGAGGAAGCCGTACACCTCGCCGCGGCCGACGGTCAGGTCCACGTGGTCGACCGCGCGCCGCGGGCCGAAGTTCTTGGTGAGCCGGTGCGTGCTCACGATCGTCTCGGTCATGGTCCGATCCAACGGCGCCGCCGCTCGCGGGTCGTCCGCCCCCGACCGGCTTCCCGGTACGCAGATCTGCGTACGGGGGCTGCGCGGCGGCACCGACGCCGGCCGGCCGCCGCCGGCCTAGGGTCGGGGCCATGACCCGGCGCTGGCTGATCGTCGTGCCGGCGTTGCCGCTGCTCGTGGTGTGCTTGGGCGGCACCCACGCCGCCGGTGAGAACCAGGCGACCGAGCCGGCCGGCTGGGCGTACGCGCTGGCTGCGGGGGCCGCGCTGACACTGTTGCTGCGCCGCCGCGCCCCGCGGGCCGGGATCGCCGCCGCGGCGCTGCTGACCGGGGCGTACCTGCTGCTGGACCAGCCGTACGGGCCGATCCTCTTCGCCGGGCCGGCCTGGGCCTGGTGCCTGACCGCGGCCATGCCGCTGCGCCGCGCCGTGCCGTGGCTGGCCGGCTATGTCGCCGTCCTGGTCGGCTCCGCCGCCCCGCAGGCGGTCCCGGAGGTGGGCTGGGGCGGGCTGCTGGTGTGGGCGACCGCGGTGGCCGGCGCGACGGCCGCCGGGGCGGCCACCGGCTTCGCGCTGGCCGCCCGGCAGCGCTCGGAGACGGCCGCCCGGGCCGAGGTGGCGCGGCGGGCGGTGAGCGAGGAACGGCTCGCGATGGCCCAGGACGTGCATGACGGAGTCGGCCACACCCTTGCCGTGATCGCCATGCACGCCGGGGTCGCGGCGCACGTCATCGACCGGGACCCGGCGCGGGCCAAGGAGCTGCTGGGCACGCTCGCCGCCACCTGCCGGGAGGCGCTGAACGGCCTGCGCGCCGATCTGGACCGGATGCGCCAGCCCACCGACGGCGCCGCCCGCAGCCCCGGCCCCGGCCTGGCCGACCTGCCGGTGCTGCTGGACCGGATGCGCGACGGCGGCCTGCGGCTGGACGTGGAGCTGCCCGAGCCGCCGCCGGCGCAGCTGTCCCCGGCGGTCGGTGCGGCGGCGTACCGGATCGTCCAGGAGTCGCTGACCAACGTGCTGCGCCACGCCGGCACGGCGGAGGCCTCCGTCCGCGTCCGGCTGGACGGGAACCTGCTGGTGGAGGTGGCCGACCGCGGGACCGGCCCGGCCGTGGCGGCGCCGGCCGGGACCGGGATCGCCGGGATGCGGCGCCGGGCCGAGGCGGTCGGCGGGTCGCTGACCGTCGGGCCGCGCTCCGGCGGCGGGTTCCTGGTCCGGGCCGAGCTGCCGGCGCGTACCGTCCCGAGCTGACCCCTGCGGAGGACCGAGGTGACCGAGCCCGACCGCCCGATCCGGGTCGTGGTCGTCGACGACCAGGCCCTGGTCCGGATGGGGCTGCGCGCGCTGCTGGAGACCGAGCCGGGCGTCGAGCTGGCCGGCGAGGCCGAGGACGGCTGGTCCGGCGTGGCGACCGTGCGCCGGACCGTGCCGGACGTCGTGCTCATGGACATCCGGATGCCGGTGCTGGACGGGCTTGCCGCGCTGCGGGAGATCACCGCCGACCCGGGGCTGGCGTCCGTGCGGGTCGTCATGCTCACCACCTTCGAGCTGGACGACTACGTCTTCGAGGCGCTGGCCGGCGGCGCCAGCGGCTTCCTGCTCAAGGACGCCGACCCGGCCGAGCTGCTGCGCGCGGTCCGGGTGGTCGCCGACGGCGGCTCGCTGCTGTCGCCGAGCGTGACCCGGCGGGTGATCGAGCGCTTCGCCGGCGCCGGTCGCCGGCCGGCGCCGCACCCGCGGCTCGGCGAGCTGACCGAGCGGGAGCGGGAGATGGTCGCCTGGGTGGCCACCGGCCGGTCGAACGACGAGATCGCCGAGGAGCTGGTGATCAGCCCGGCCACCGTACGCACCCACGTCAGCCGGGCGATGCTCAAGCTCGGCGCCCGCGACCGCGCCCAGCTGGTCGTCTTCGGCATCGAGTCCGGCCTCCGCGTCGACGCCCCCTGATCGCCGACCCCGGGGCGGTGTCCCGACCGGGCAGTGTCGGGCCGGGGTGGGCGGCGTCCGGAACCGCCGGGCAGGATGGGCCGGTGAGCTCCTCCGAGGACCGCACCTCCGGCGCCCAGGACCGCACCTCCGGCGCCCAGGACCGCACCCCAGGCGCCCAGGAGCGCAGTCTCGGCGCCGTGCGCGCGCACCCGATCCGCCTGCGCCGCGTCGCCACCGCGGTCGCGGTGCTGGTCACCGTCACCTTCGCCGTCATCGCGGTGCTGCTCGGCGACACCAGCAGCGAGGGCGTCTCCTTCGGCGTCGGTGACCAGGTCGCGATGGTTCTGCTCGGTCTGTTCATCGCCGCCGGCATCATGCTGCTGGCCCGCCCGTCTCTGGTCGCGGACGAGCGTGGCCTGCACGTCCGCAACATCTTCGTCTCCCACGACGTCCCCTGGGAGGTCGTCCGCGAGGTCGCCTTCCGGGACGGCTCGCCCTGGGCGACCCTCGAACTGGCCGACGACGACCAGCTCGCGCTGCTCGCCGTCCAGGCCTCCGATGGTGAGCGCGCCGTAGCCACCGTCCGTGCGCTCCGCGCGCTGCAGGCCCGGCACGCCGGGGACAGGGAAGGCCCGCCCCCCGACGGGCATTCACATGGGGTAATCTGAACGGGACGACCAGCCTCCGCCCGGTGCGGAGGCGTGCAAGTGGAGCCCCGCTCCCACCCGCGCCGCTGCCGTCCAGCTGCCGGGTCCGGTCCCGTCGTGGCGATCCCTCGCCACGACGGGCACGGTGTCGCCGTTCCTGCGGCGCTCCGGTCGACCGGTCGAGCACGGGCTTCCACGAGCACGGTCCCCTGACCGCTTCCGAGGAGGCCCCATCAGCACCGAGCTCCGCATCAACGACCGGATCCGCGTCCCCGAAGTGCGGCTCGTCGGTCCCGAGGGTGAGCAGGTCGGCATCGTGCGCATCGAGGATGCGCTCCGCCTGGCCCAGGAGGCTGAGCTCGACCTGGTCGAGGTCGCCCCCATGGCCCGGCCGCCGGTCTGCAAGCTCATGGACTACGGCAAGTTCAAGTACGAGAGCGCGCAGAAGGCGCGTGAGGCCAGGCGAAACCAGGCCCTCACGGTCATCAAGGAGATGAAGCTCCGGCCGAAGATCGACCCGCACGACTACGCGACCAAGAAGGGTCACGTCGAGCGGTTCCTCCGCGCGGGCGACAAAGTAAAGGTCACCATCATGTTCCGCGGCCGGGAGCAGTCCCGGCCGGAGCTCGGCTTCCGGCTGCTGCAGCGGCTCGCTGACGACATCCAGGAGCTCGGCTTCGTCGAGTCCTCGCCCAAGCAGGACGGCCGCAACATGGTGATGGTTGTCGCCCCGCACAAGAACGCCAAGGTGGTGCGCGCCTCCCGCGAGGTCACGCCCACGCCCGAGACGGCCGGCTGACCCCACCGGGTCCGCCGACAGGAGAATCCCGCCACCATGCCGAAGAACAAGACTCACAGCGGCACCGCCAAGCGCGTCCGGGTGTCCGGCAGCGGCAAGCTGCTCCGCCAGCACACCAACCGCCGCCACCAGCTCGAGCACAAGCCGAGCACCCGCACGCGGCGGCTCGACGGCTTGACCGACATCGCGCCGCAGGACGTCAAGCGCGTCCGCAAGCTGCTCGGACGAGGCTGACGACCCACCGACCCGGCCGGCCCTGACGGCGGCCGGCGCCGGTACGACTCCGCCGCCCCGGTACCCGGCGCGGCGCCGGAAGACGAGGACAGAAACCAGTGGCACGCGTGAAGCGGGCGGTCAACGCCCAGAAGAAGCGGCGGGCGACGCTGGAGGCGGCCAGCGGCTACCGCGGGCAGCGCTCCCGGCTCTACCGCAAGGCGAAGGAGCAGCTGCTCCACTCCTCCAACTACGCCTTCCGCGACCGGCGGGCACGCAAGGGCGACTTCCGCCAGCTGTGGATCACCCGGATCAACGCTGCGGCCCGGGCCAACGGCATGACGTACAACCGGTTCGTCCAGGGGCTGAAGGCCGCCGGTCTGGAGGTCGACCGCAAGGTGCTGGCCGACCTGGCGGTGACCGACCCGACCGCGTTCACCGCCCTGGTGCGGACCGCCCAGGCGGCGCTGCCCGCCACGGCCGAAGCCGGCGGCACCGCGGCCTGACCGCGCCCGTGCGGCAGCCGGTCGAAGCGCTGCGCCGGACCCGAGTCCCGGGCCGGCGCGGCGCCGCCGGTCCCGGCCACGCCGAACCCGAGAAGGACCGGTGGGCGGCGCGGTGAGCGGGGCGGCGCCGTACAGCGAGCGAACCCCGCGGGTCGCCGCCGCCCGCCGGCTCACCCGCCGCGCGGCCCGGGAGGAGACCGGCGAGTTTCTCGCCGAGGGCCCCCAGGCGGTTCGCGAGGCGCTCGCCGCTGCACTGAGGGGTGCCCGCGGCCGGCCCCGGGAGCTCTTCGCCACCGCGGAGGCCCTCGGGCGCCACACCGACCTCGCCGACCTGGCGCGCCGCGCGGGCGTACCGGTCTCCGAGGTCACCCCCCGGGCCGCCGCGGCGCTGTCGGAGACCAGCAGGCCGCAGGGGATGGTCGCGGTCTGCCCGGCCCTGGACGTCCCGCTCGCTGCGGCGCTCGCAGGCCGCCCCGCGCTCGTCGCCGTCCTCGCCGACGTCCGCGACCCGGGCAACGCCGGCACCGTCCTGCGCAGCGCTGACGCGGCCGGCGCCGACGCGGTGGTGCTCGCCGGCGACAGCGTCGACCCGTACAACGGCAAGGCCGTCCGCGCCTCTGCCGGCAGCCTCTTCCACCTGCCCCTGGTGCGGGGTGCCGACCTTGCCACCGCGCTGGTCGCTGCCCACGGCGCCGGCCTCACCGTGCTCGCCGCCGACGGCACCGGCGAGGACGACCTGGAGGAGCTGGCCGATGCCGGCGCGCTCGCCACCCCGACCGCCTGGCTGTTCGGCAACGAGGCCTGGGGGCTGCCGGCGGCCGTCGGCGCACTGGCCGACCGGCGGGTCCGCATCCCGATCTCTCCGCGCGCGGAGAGTTTGAACCTCGCGGCCGCCGCAGCCGTGTGCCTGTTCGCGTCTGCCTGGGCCCTGGGCAAGGCCCGGGCAGACGCCCGGCGGGCGGCGCCCCGCGGTGCCGTCCGGTCGGCGCGCGGAGGTGCCGCCCGACCGCTGACTGGTGGCGCTGAGCACCCGGAGCGTGCTATGCCGTGAGGGCGCACGGCCGCCGCGCCGCGTGCCGCACAGGGCCACGAGGGGGGACCGCCCTGCTGGAGACGTACGACGAGCTGCCCGACGGTTTGCTCGTGGCCGGGCCGGACGGCCGGGTCGTCACGCTGAACGCAGCTGGCTGCCGTCTGCTCCGGGTGTCCCGTGACGCCGCCACCGGTCGGGACTACCGCGACGTGCTGCCGCTGGTCGACGCGGCCGGGTCGGACTGGTGGCGCTGCGTCGACCCGTACCGCGGACTGCGCAGCCGGACCGGCCACCCCGAGCGGTTGCTCGAGTTGCGCGGCGGCCCCCAGTCCGGGCTCGAGGTACTGGTCACCGCCCGCTACGTGCGGGAGCGGCCGCGGGGACCGGTGGACCGGCTGGTCGTCGCCTTCCGCGACACCCGGGCCCGGCAACGCGCCGACCGGGACCGGGCCGACCTGGTCTCGACCGTCGCCCACGAGATCCGCTCCCCGCTCACCACGGTGCAGGGCTTCACCTCCACGCTGCTGGCGAAGTGGCACCGACTCGGCGACGAGCAGAAGCTGGCCATGCTGGCGGCCGTCAACGCGGACGCCGACCGGGTCACCCGGCTGCTGTCCGACCTGCTGGATGCCTCTCGGATCGACGCCGGTCGGCTCCGGCTGCGCCCGCAGATCGTCGACGTGCCGGCGGCGGTCCGCCGGGTGCTGGCCGGGCGGGTGGCCAGCGGCGACCGGGACGACCGCTTCGCCCTGTCGGTCACCGGCGACCTGCCGGAGACGTGGCTGGACCCCGACCGCATCGCCCAGGTCTTCGCCAACCTCATCGAGAACGCGGTGCGACATGGCGGGGGCACGGTCGCCGTCGAGGTGGCGGCCGCGAAGACCGCCGAGGGCTCGGACGCAGTCCGGGTGACCATTACCGACGAGGGTGCAGGGATCGATGACGAGATCCGGTCCCGGATCTTCTCCCGCTTCTGGCGCGGCGGACACGCCGGCGGCAGCGGCCTCGGGCTCTACATCGTCAAGGGGATCGTCGAGGCGCACCACGGCGTGATCGACGTGGACGCGGCTCCGGGTGGCGGTGCGCGCTTCCGGGTGCTGCTGCCGGCCGGCTCCCCGCCGTACGAGGAGCCGGCCGGCTGACCGGGTGGTCGGAAACCGGCTCCGGGCGGCGCCGGCCCGGTCCTTACACTTTCCAGCGTGTCTGCACCCCCACCCGATCCCGGGCCCCCCGCCGGCCTGGCGCCGGACGCGCTCGACTCCGCCGTCCGGCAGGCCGAGAAGGCCTTCGCCGAGGCCGGTGAGCTCGACGCGCTGACCCGGGTGCGGCCGGCGCATCTCGGCGACCGGGCGCCGCTGCGCCTGGCGCGGCGCGGCATCGGCGCACTCCCGCTGGCCGAGCGCTCCGACGCCGGCCGCCGGCTCAACGAGGCGCTCGCCGCGGTGCAGGCCGCCTACGACTCGCGGCTGGCGACGCTCACCGCGGAGCGGGACGCACGGGTGTTGGCCGAGGAGGCCGTCGACGTCACGCTGCCGTGGGACCGGCGTCCCCGAGGCGCCCGGCATCCGCTGACCCTGATCGCGGAGCGGATCGCCGATGTCTTCGTCGCGATGGGCTACGAGGTCGCCGAGGGCCCCGAGGTCGAGACCTCGTGGTTCAACTTCGACGCGCTGAACTTCGGCCGGGACCACCCGGCCCGCGCCGCGATGGACACCTTCTACGTGGCCGGGGCGGACGGCGCAGCCGAGTCCGAGCTGCTGCTGCGCACGCACACCTCCCCGGTTCAGGCACGCTCCCTGCTGGAGCGCGGTGTGCCCCTGTACGTCGCGTGCCCTGGCCGGACTTTCCGCACGGACGCACTGGACCAGACGCACACGCCGGTGTTCCA
>Ga0126307_10001889_pt1 | contig 13995 bp, 15 predicted proteins | sample Plot28_FD_89955 | JGI IMG/M metagenome (GOLD analysis project Ga0126307, IMG submission 89955) | Serpentine soil microbial communities from UC McLaughlin Reserve, CA, USA - Plot28 | ecosystem: Environmental > Terrestrial > Soil > Grasslands | place: USA: UC McLaughlin Reserve, Lake County...
AAAATAATACAAAGGTAGGAAAAGACATACCTGTAGGAAGACTTCCTCAAGATATAGCTATTAATCACTATCAAAAAATAGCATATGTAGTCAACCTCCGAGATTATACTGTATCTATAATATCTTTAGAAAATAATACAAAGATAAAGGATATTCTTGTAGGACGTTTACCAAAAGCTATATCCATTAATGAGAATACGAACACAATAGGAGTAACTAATTTTGGTTCCAATAGTATATCCTTAATCGATGGTGTATCTAATGAAGTTGTAGCAGGAGTTAAATTTCAAATAAAACCAATAAACTCGGGCTATATTGAATGTGATGGATTAATTTCCCCAAATTCCCAGTATTTTTATGTATCTTCAGGGACTGAATGTATAGCAAATCCTAATAAAGGATTCGAATTCCAAAGTTGGGAAGAAAACTTAAATGATAATGAGACTCCCTTATTAAATGTTGCCTTGCCTTCTTCTACTATTTTTGATATTATTAAAGATTCATGGGTTTTTATTGTAAAATTCTTTGATATTGCTGATTTTTTTTAATATCAAATCAGAGGAATCTGAAACAATAATTAACATTACAAAATTTGGAAATTTTACTGCAAATTTTAAAGAGCTTCCACCGCCTCTTCCTCCGGAATATTGGTCTTCGTTGTTCACTGTTGTTGTTACTGTGCTGATAGGTTCATGGCTAACTCCAACTATTATAGGATGGAGAAAGGCAAAAAACCATCAAAATAAACTAAACAATTATCAAAATAAACTTAAAGATTTACATAAAGACAATAAATTAGACAAAAATGATTTTGATAAGTTAGATACATTAAGAGAAAAAGTCGTTTCTGGGTATACTAGAGGAGATATAACAAAGGACCAATATGATGTATTACTAAAGAATCTTTCAATAAAGTATAATGAAATATTCAAAAATGAAATTAAGTCACTAAAAATTCCAGTTAAAAATGAGGATACTATAAAATTAATGAATGAACTAGACTCCAAGCTCGATGATGTGTATTTAGAAGAAAAAATAGATAAGGAGCATCATACGTTACTAAAAGATAAAATTATGGAATTAAAGAAAAATAAAAATAGTAATAAATAAAATTTGATATTGTTAAATTAATTCAAATTGTGTTGAAATTTCCGTATCATTCCACCGAACCCGAATAAAAATTAGCCTATTATTATACAATTATTTTACTTTTTGAATAAAATAAGTTTCCAATAATAAAAGCTAAATACAAGCTAATAGTATCTTTACAATAGTAGACTCTTATTTTTGCACCGTTATTGGTATTGTTGAATTTAATAATATTTTTCTAATTTTACTTTCTCTAATTAATGGGAATAATGATTAACTATAATCATCTTATAATTTTTGTATTTTAAAAATAGAATATTTAAATTTATATTTTAAAAATCTTTATTTATTTAACCTATCACAAATATAATAAATATGATATGTTTGAATATTGAATAAAACAGTTAAGAAAAACAACTAGTGCTATGTTTTTAGCAATTGTACTAGTAGCAGGAACTATTGCTGCAATCTCTCCATCGTTTATTATTGGAACAGCAGCACAAGCCGAACCATACTATGGAATGGATGATAGATATGATAGTTATGAACCACCAGAATACACAGACAACAATAGCTATGAATCAGAATACCCATCTTATACACCAGATTACAAACCATAATATCCATCATATGAAAAAGATAACAGCTATCACAAATCCAAGGATAGCAGCAGTACTATTTTAAAGAAGATTAATTGTAACAATATTAATTCAAATAATAATGGAGTAGACATTAATTTAGGAATACCAAATAGTGACGTCCTAGTTGAAGCAGAAGCAGCAGATAATGAAGGTCAAACGGCAACAGGCACTAATGCATTTGGAAATGGTGAAGGCTATAATGGATATAAGCAAAATAACAATTGCTTCAAATTTGTCTGTATAAATAATAACGATAATGAAAATAATATCATAGTTATCAATGAAACAATTCCAGAACCAATACCACCAGATACAATAACTTGCTTAGAATGCTTTGAAGAAAATCTTACTCCTGAACAACTAGCAATTCTAATCGATTTTGTGGAAACATTAACAATTTCAATTCCTATTGGGGCCCATACGCTAAATAATCTAACAGAGCTATGCCAACTACTTGCAATATATTCAGAAGATGTATTACCCATTGTTGTAAATAACCTTATAGGTATTATTGGGGTTATTCAACCCGAAGAAGCCATACCCGAACCCGTTATCGACGAAATAATCCAATGTATAATAGAAGCTGTCCATAGTGAATCTTCTATTGGATAACTAACAATAGTCTGATAACCTAATACAAAAGCATAAAACGTAATTTATCCAAAACTACATCTTTTTTTAAAATTATAATTTGTAATATTAAACTACAATAGTCAAGTTATACCAATGAAACTATTAATTTCACTTATCTATTAAATTTTTCGACTGCATCCAATCTTTCTGATAACATAATTAGTTTATCTGATAAATTAGCAATCACATCTTCTTTCATTTTATCTTTTTCTCTTAATATTTGATTTATATCTTTTAACTCTTCTATTTTTGTCTCTAAATCTGCACCCTGTCTTTTTAATTGTTGTATATTTAGAAAAGTCAGGTAAGGTTCAATCTTTTGGAATATTTCTGCTTTTTCATTATCTTTCTTTCTCCAATATGTTGAGCCAGAATGACCAATAAACCATTCAGAATAATCGGAATATCCTAAATCTGAAATTGTAGTTTTTACAAAACGTCTAAATGAATGTAAGGTAATTTTTCTTCTTAGTTGATTTCCATCTTCTCTATCTCCCATTCCAATTCTATCTAATGTATTTGAAAAAGTATGTGCTAAATTAAAATATAATAATTCTGGTCTTGCATCATCAATTTGATTTATAGAGAAAATTAAGTCATATGGTTTCTTTTCAGGTATTCTATACTCTGATATACTCTTTCCTGTTTCTTTATCTATATGACAATTTCTACGTTTTCTATATTTATAATCTAGCCAGATTTTCAATTGATGTTGCATTTCTCTAGTCAAAAAAACATATCTATCGACTTTTGTTTTTGTATATTCTCCTCTAATAATTGCTTTGGAAGCACAATCATCATCAGAACCAATATCCAAATCTTTTATGCGAATGGATAATGCTTCAGTTGCTCTAAGTCCTGTAGATGCTAATAGCATTACATACGTTTTTAATCGTAAATCAGAACAACCGTTTAAAATTTTGATAATGTCTTCTTTATCTATTGCTTCTTTGTGTTTAAAAACAGTTTTTGGATATCTTACTTTTAGTTTAAATTTTTTTGGACTCAGTTCTATATCATTAAACTCAAGAAAAGTCTTTACTGTTATGATTTTATCTCTAAATGCTGTACTAGATAAATTATAGTTATTTTTTAAAAATAAACAATAATCGTTTAGGATATCGTAAAGGTCATATTCTTTATCTCTTAATTTTTGAATCATTTCATCTAAATTAATTCCACATTTTTCCTTTGTAAATCTGGCAAAAAATAAAAGACGAGAATGATATGTTTTAGCAGTATTTTGATTACGAATGCTAACACTATTAATAAATTTCATTAATGATTGTGAATCAGTCCTAGGAAGTTTATGTTGTTCAGAAATTTGTAAATTAGTTACCAAGTACTAGTTATTATAAATTATATAAATATAAAGATTTTGTATTCCTGCTATAATATACATAATGAATATTGAAATTCCTGCAGAGTGATAAAAAGGGTTGATTGGGATTACGAAACAATAAAAAAATTCAATAAAATAGCATTTTTTTAGTGTCTTATCATATTTAAAAAGTTTTGATAATTACCGATAAATTTAGTTTTAGGAAAACGTATTGTACATATTATTCACTAATAATTTATACATTATATTGACCATACACAATTTTTAATAGTATTATTGAAGTAGTTTAATGATTTTAGAATTATGAAATGTTTCTACTCTAAAACTATTAATTCTAAAAATTATAAAAAATTACAACTATATTTTATTTATAACTAATAATGTATAAATCCATTTTTCATTTACAATCTTTATTCTATAACAATTTGTATATAAAAGAATCTAAAAATTAACTATAATTACTAATAGTATAAACAATAGAATAAATGATGAAACAAACGCAAGGAATTATCCCTCATTTAAAAACAGTACAAATTCCAATAAAAAGACTAGTCCCTAATTTTTATCACTTCCATTTATATTATAATAATTAATGTTTTATTTTAAGAATTGAATAAGAATAAATGTGTAAGTAATGAGAATATTTTTGCTGATTTAAATTTCTCTATTGACATGTTTGATATATCTAAAACTATTAGTTCCATAACAAGAATTATTTTTCAAGCCATTACCTGTATAGTACCATATAAAAATTGTTTATTTGAGAATAATACTAATGAATTGAATAAAAAAATAATCTTAAAGTCTCAACAAATAGATAGTTCTAATTCGTTTTGTAAAAATAAATACAATTTGTTTAACAAAATTCAAGTCGTTTACACTATTTTTGCTTTTAAAGATAATACTCCAAAGAGAAGAGAGAAAACTATCTTAGGAAGAAAATTGTAATTATAGAATTAAATTAAATTGACATGTCAGAAGTAGCTTCACTGTTTATTTCCATTGTAGTATTATTTTTTCCTGATCTTTTTAATAAAAAATATATTTTTAATTACTTTTGGGAGATCTTATCAAGATCATATAAATCTGATACCGATTCTATTAAAGAATTTTTTATGGATATAGATTCCAACAAATTTGATAAAATATCTAAAAAAGAGATAATAACTAATTATTTTGGATATGGATTTTCTATTATTGGTCTCTTTATTACAATAATAATTACTTCACTTTCAATTATAAGTATAATATTATCAAACGTTGGTAATTTTTATATTATTACTGTCAACTTAATAATATTTATTTTCTTGATAATATTGGTATTTAAGGTTCAACAACTTATTTCTCAAAGTAAAGTCGATAATGAAAAATTACATGTATATAATTCAAAATTACTACTTAAACTAAAACTAATAATTATAGTAATTAATTTATGTATTACACTTTTTAGTTTCTCTTTAGGTAATAAATGATATATTAAAAATTGAATGTATCTATAAATAAAAAAATTGGTATTATTTTGACAATACATTTTACAAATGTATTGTCTATATCTTTAGCAATAGTTTCTATAGTTTTGTAGGTACCTATTTTGAGTTGATAAAGCTAATTCTTGAAGTTTTTTGATTGTGTTGTTTGCCTATTATTAGATGCTCTTTATTATCTAATAATCCTGTCTGACCTATAATAAAGCTTATCCCAATAGATATGTTGTGCTATTGCTCCTTTGAATTTCATCATAATAACAGTGTAGGAAAATTATATGTTAACCACTTCTCCTAAAGTAAATTTGTAGACTCATATATTATAGGAAAAGTATTATCATCATTATAGAATCTAAAAAATGTATCTTACCTAATTTATTTTTTTATGTTCTTGATTTAAATCATTATTAAATAACAATGAAGTTTCAGTATAAGAAATTCAATACTAATTAATTAATACATGTTTTAATTATTTTAATTATAATAATATGAATATAGAAAAGGCGTTCTTTAGAATTGTTGGAATATATTGTGTAAGTTGTAAACCAATAGTGGAAAAACAACTAAAGAGTGAAAAGGAATAAAAAAATTTAGTCTAGATTATTTGATATATAATATATCAGTAGAATTTAATCCTTTATTAATAGCAAAAGAAAAAATTAAAGAAAACTTGGAATAATCTGGCTATAAATTTATTAGAATCATAGACCTATAACATCATAAACAAAAATTGAAAAAAAGTAAAATATTATCTTTGTTAACCAAGTAAAATTTAATGTAAATCTATCTATCGGTCTTTAAATTCTATGTCAATAACAAATTAAAACTAATAAAAGCAAAGTCCTAAATCATTGCATTACATATAGTAATTATGTCCAATACAAAATCTATGCTTAGTTCAAACGATACAATCGTAAGCAAGAGGGGCTCCGGAGCTTTATTTATTTTAGGAGTGTTAATACTAATTATTGGATTTGGAACTACATTCTATGTAATGAATAATAATTTTCTAATTTTGATTTCAGTAAGTGGAGTAATACTAATTATTTTTTCTTTTATTTATATAATAAAGCAATTTGAAAGATCTATTATTTTGCGACTTGGGAAATATCATAAACAAATACGCCCAGGAATTAACTATAGAATTCCATTCATCGATAATGTCTTGGTTGTTGATATACGGGAAAGAGTAAGGGAATTTAAAGCAGAAAGAATGTTAACAAAAGATAATGTTCCAGTTACAATTGATGCAATTTTGAGATATAAGATAATTGAAGATAGAACAAATGATGCTATTTTAAATGTAGAAAATTTTAATGAAATGATTCAACAAGTTTCACAAACAACATTAAGGAATAATATTGGATCTTCTGTATTTCAAGATATTTTATCTAAAAGAGAAGAAATTAACCAACACATTAGATCAATCATATCAAATGAAGCAAGTAATTGGGGAATAGAAGTTGCAGGCGTTGAAATACGCCAAGTAATTATACCCAAGGAGTTAGAAACAGCAATGTCAAAACAAGCCCAAGCAGAACGAGAAAAAAATGCTAGAATTACATACAGTGAATCAGAGGTTCTTGTAGCAAACAAATTTAATGAAGCATCAAAAGTATATACAAATAATCCTACTGCATATGCATTAAGACAATCAAATATGTTGTTTGAATCTATAAAAGTTCAAGGCAATACAATAGTAATGGTTCCTTCTGAAACTTTGAATTCCATGGGTTTTGGCAATTTAGCAATGACTGTTGCATATTTGGAAAATACTAAAAAGGCGGCAACTGCCATGGAAAAAAATGAAGATAAAAGTTGATAGAATTTATATACGAATTACAAGTAAAGGAATTGATACAATAATTGATATATTAAATAATATTGAGAAAAGTGGCAGATGAAATAAATTATTATTCTTTTTCCTATTCCAACTACTTATCTCTAGGTTAATATTTTTAGAAAAAATGTGATTCTATTTAAGAATTGAGGTTTTTTAAATGAACTTCTTAACAATTTCTACTTTGATTTTTAATATTTTAATAGATAGGATTCTCAAATACATCTCACAATAATATTTAATATAAACATTAATGCCATTTACTCTAATATTAGTTGTAATGATTTCTCTTTTCTATAAATGGTAACGTTTATTTGGAAATTTCTTTTTTGATTATTCAATCATTCATATTTTTTCACTATATTTCAAGTTGAAATAGTATTCCTAGAAAGATATCTCCTCCTCTTAATTTCTAAAGTATATTTTAAATTCTGTGAGAAGTTTGATTTAAGGATTTGATAAAGTAATTGTTTTAAAAAAAGTCAAGATCTATTGTCATAAAATTATTCATACAAATCTTTTATATAATTATTAATCTTTTAAAGAAGATAATTATAAATATTTCATTTATTTCTAAATTAATTTTTCATTTGATAATGATTTCTGTAAGAAATAACTTTTCTAAAGTGATTATATTGATAAGGACTAAAATATTACGTACTATTAAAAAACAATCAGGCTATTGTTAATAATTCAATTATTACGATATCTTAATATTTCTTCAAACCATGTTTCATTTTTGGCTATTCTTTTTAGAACATTTTCTCTCCATTTTGATTCATCCATACTAAATATCTTTTTAACAAATAAATCATAATCCTTGTCAGTCCAGTCATTCTCTTGCTTGGTGAAATTTATTTCAATATTGCGCTTTCCAGGAATTTTCAATACCCGTAGAAGAGAATCTTTCTCTTTTGAATAATTATCTAATAGTCTTTTTATTACATCGTCAAATGTTTCTTTCACCTTTCCAATAGATTCAAGTTTTTTATGTGTATCATCACTAATCTTTATAGATTTAAAAACTATAGGATATTTCAAATCAAATGTATAATACATGAAGATATAATTATTCGTTTTCCTAATGTTACTTTTGAATAAATCTTTTTTGATGAATTTCTATAAATTGAAAGTCAGTTTAAAGTTGTTATTGCTTAGAGTTCTTAATTGAAGTAATGTACCAATAGAAATAATCAAATGGACTAAGATAATTGCAAGAAAATATATAGATATTGATAAAGCAGAAATTTATGGCAAAAGAATATCTCAAAAGGAGATTTACTTTTAAAAATAATTCAACCAAAACTATTGGTCAAAAAGATATAGCAGAATGATGAATTAACATTTATAGATATTGTCATTTTTATAAAATTAATTAAGCCTTAATTATTTCAAATGTCTTGGTGTAATTATTATAAAGACTTCAATTCTCATTAGAAAGCATTTGGTAATATAATATTTTAATATTTTTAATATATTTAAATTATAGTAAATTAAAATTCAAGATTAATAAGATATTATATTTTATTCTTTTTTTTATTATATTTTCTGAAATCAATTTTATAAAAAAAATAATAATACAATATATACAAAGAGTATAAATTCCAACGAGAAATTAATAAATTTCCGATCTAAAGTTACGGCAAATCAGTTTTTGATATATTCAGCTTTATTTTAAGAATTATTAATATTATTCTATTATAAATAGATAGTTTAATAATATAACTATATTACAAAATATAATATGAAATCATAAGGTTCAAAAATCTGTAGATGAAGTTATAATAACAGTATGAATTACAATAAACTAAATTCAGAAGAAGAAAGAGTCATTGTAGATAAAGCAACGGAACCTCCTTTCATTGGTGAGTATGACAATTTTTACAAAGATGGAATATATATCTGTCGAAGATGTAATATGCCTCTCTTTTCATCAAAAAGCAAGTTTAATTCCAGATGTGGATGGCCAAGCTTTGATGAGTATTATCCAAATGCAATAAGACATGTTCCTGACTCTGATGGAATAAGAACAGAAATAGAATGTGCAAATTGTAATGCGCATTTAGGACATGAATTTCTTGGAGAAGGTTTGACAGATAAAAATAGAAGAGAATGTGTCAACTCATTATCTATACGTTTTATCCCAAAGGACAAGGAGTTGCCAAAGAAAATAAATGAATAATAATAATAATGAAATGGAAATAGCAACTCTCGCAAATGGATGTTTCTGGTGTTCAGAAGCAATCTTCAAAAAAATTAAAGGTGTCAAATATATTCTACCTGGCTACACAGGAGGAACACCAAAAAATCCTTCTTATGATCAAGTATGTACCGGTATGACAGGTCATGCAGAGTCAATTCAGATAAAGTTTGATCCAAAAGTTATATCTTTTGAAAAAATTCTAAATATCTTTTGGCATACACATGATCCTACAACACTCAATAGACAAGGTAACGATGTTGGAACTCAATATCGTTCCGCAATCTTTTATCATAATGAAAAGCAAAAAGAGATCGCAGAGAATTCAAAAAAAGATCTTGAAAAAGAAAATATTTACAAAAAGCCAATTGTTACAGAAATTACTCCATTTAAGAATTTTTATGTTGCGGAAGATTATCACAAAGATTACTATGAAAATCATAAAAATGATCCATATTGCAATTTTATTATTGATCCCAAACTATACAAACTGCTTCAAAAATATAGAAATGAAGTAAAAGAAGAATACAAATAGATATTTATGAAGAAATTAGAAGTTCTTTAAATAAAGATTGAATGAAGAATTTCAACCTGATGACAGAACTCAATTTAGTTCTATTTTGAACATTTAGTTGAAATAAGAATCTAATAGAAAGTGTTTAAGATTATTTTAAAGCAGGAATTTCCAATATCATATTTTTCTATAGATAAAATTTCTATGTATAACAAAGTTTTATAGTTTATCATGATTCTATCTTTTAAAGTAATTTTTCTTCTCTTTTTACTAATCAATTATATTAACCAAATTTGCTATACTATTTATTTTATAAATGTACATTGAGTTAAAAGAAGAAGGATTTAAAATAAGGTATGATGAATATGGAAAAGATAAACAAAAGCATATTCTATTTATTCATGGTCTTGGTTCGTCTCCGATTGTATGGAGAGATATTCCGCAAGCATTATCAGAATATTTTCATACTATATCTATAGATTTAATAGGATTTGGTGAAAGCGATAAACCACAATTAAATTATACAATAATCTATTTTGCCCAATTCATTAAAAATTTTCTTACGCAGATTGGAATAAAAGATAAAGATAAAATAATAATAATAGGTCATTCATTGGGTGGATATATAGCAATAGAATATGCTATAGAGAATAAAACACATATTGAGAAACTTGTATTGATAGATTCATCAGGTATGCTAGAAAAACCGACGCCATTACTAGAACAATATCTTGATGCTGCAATGGAAACAGATCCTAATTTAAGATATAGTAAAGTTAAAAAGGTGTTTGAAAATTTATTGGCAGTACCATCTAGGCTAATTCCAATTATTGTAGATATCTTTATTTCAGTAATTGAAAAACCTGGAGCAAAACATGCCTTTGAGTCTGCTTTCAGAAATAGTACAACAACTTCTATTAATTTAGAGAGATTAAAGCAAATTAAAGATATTCCTTGTCTGATAATGTGGGGTGAAAAAGATAATCTTATACCTTTAGATCACATTAACAAATTTAGACAAATTCTCAAAGATGCTAAACTCATGGTGATTGCTGATGCCGGTCATTCGCCATTTGTAGAGAAAACAGCTATTGTATACCAAAGGATATTGACTTTCTTGATTGGTAATACATAAAAATATTACAAATAATAAGTAGCAAATGCATATAGTTATCCTAAAAAATTAATATGATCTTTTACTGTCGCGTTAAAAGTTAGTTAAATCTTGATCTTATTAAAATTATATGCAATGAATAATACTATTAATTAATAGAATTAAAAGTAAAAGGAATTGTAGTAATGTCAGATAAACAAAAAGCAAGAGGTCATTGATACTATGTATTACATATTCTACAGCTTAATTTTCAGCCTAAAGAACTACTACAGACAGAGAATCTCTTTAAACAAACTTAGACAATATAGTTAAAGTTATCTAAAGCTGATATTATTTATCATGTCACAAATTATATTAGTGGTTTTAGTAAAATATTAGCATTTGCATTACTAAATTAGTAAATGGTATATATGAAAAATATTTTTAAGAATAACAACGGACAGAAATAGTATTTTAGACAGCAGTTATCAGAAAAATTACTAAAAGATATAAGTTTACTATTAATGCCATACATGATGAGACTTAAAGTAGATTGTATCTATAATAATAGTAACGAAAATGACTAAAAGAAAATAAAAAACAAAATAACACTATAGATGAAAGAGCAAATAAATTTTTAGATCAACAAAATCAACAACTAAAAAATACAACAAATAATTTCGATAATAAAAATGTTAATGAATATCAAAGAACAACAAATGAGATAATCAATAAAAGCATTGATGTAACAAACAAATATCGACAAGATACCAGTAACACAATCCAATCAATCTCAAATAATTATGTATAATTACAAAATAATATTGATAATGCTTATCAATCGACATTATCCAAATTTATAGATGATACATCCAAATCTTGGAATAATTTTATGAATCCCGCAAGATATACTGATATATATAAAAGTAACCAAAACACTAATGATAATACAATTAATGCTACAAGAATAAATGACTGTATGTTAGGATATGTAGAAGCCTTTAACAAATCAATAGAAATTGCACAAAAATACTATGAATCTGTTCAATACTGCTTTAACTTAATAAATAAAGTAGAAAGACTATACAATTACTAACTCCTATTGTTATTATTTTTGGTAATAATTTACTAATATTGTCTATATGAAAGTACGAAATTTTAGAATTTAAGATTCAATATATATCATAGCATTTCATTCAGAAACAAGCTAAATTTATCTTAAGTATCGTATCTGCTTATCTATATAATATAAGAAACTACATGAGATTGAAAAATATTCCTTCTATTGAAATGGTATGTCTTATCCATTCAATATGACTTTTTTACCATATAATTTATAACTTAATGCTATTACTTAAATATTAGTAAATGATATATATATAATGTGATAAAATATAATGATTTTCCATTAAAAGAATGGCATCTTGAACATATGAAAAAAACTATTGTAAAATTCATAACAGGTTTGTCAGATAATCCTTCTAGATGGGAATCAAGACAAAACAAAAAATATAATAATATATTTTCTGTGCAGAGAGGATTAGCTCATGATATTAAACATGGTGTATCTAACGATGAGATTCAGATGTTTTTGCAAAAAATAGATAGTGATTCTTCTTTTACAGAATTGCGTAATAAAGAAGGATTCAGAAAAAGATTCTTAGAAATAGAGGATTTTAGGATTAAATGCAAATAGATAAAGAATTTCCTTTTCAATTTGTATTAAACTTTATTAAAATCATAATTTAATAATCATAATAAATAATCTGGGATATCTTATCCAAAAAATTAAAGTTTTGTCTTAATTTTAATGGAAACTGATATCTACTAAAATTTTTATTATTCAATATAACTGTTAAATTATAATACTAAAATTTTACAAATATGTTTATCTATTTGTAAATACCATTAAAAATGTGGTTGATCTAATTTATGGACGTGGATTTACTGAGATAATATGTGAGATGCCATTTTATCTCCAAATGTTCAAAAAGATGATAAACATAAAAATATTTCATTCCAAACCCCCAATATATGGTTCTGTAGATGTCAATAATGTTTGTAATTTACATTGTTCTCATTGCTACTGGTGGCTCAATAGAAAAAGTGGGGAACAAGATCTTAGTATTGAAGATTGGAAAAAGATAATTAAAGAAAAATTCAAAAAACAACATATCTTTGTAGTTACATTAGTAGGTGGCGAGCCTTTGCTTAGACCTGATATAATAAAGGCATTCTGTGATGAAATGCCACGAAGAGTATGTGTTGTTACTAATGGTACTTTTCCTTTGCAAAGATTTGAGAATATTTATTTTTACTGGATATCACTTGATGGAACAGAAGAAATTCATGACAGTATTAGAGGAAAAGGATCATATGCAAAAACACGTAAAAATATATTTGATTACATTGAAAAACAACCAAAGCGTAATGGAAAACCTGCATGGAAAGACATATGGATTACTATGACTATTAATTCTCTCAATTATTCAACAGCTATTCCTCTTGCACAAGAATGGAGAGGTATAGTCAATAAAATAGGATTCCAATTTCATACTCCTTTTACTAAAGATGATCCGTTGTGGCTACCTTTTGGGAATATACGCAACAAGGTAGTAGATGAGATAATTTTACAAAAGAGATCTTATCCTGATTATATCGCAAATACTGAAAAACAAATATCGTTAATGAAAGGCAATTGGGGAGGTATTGAAACAACACCTGTACAATGTCCTTCATGGGCAATACTTTCGCTAGATCATATGGGAAGAGTCAAACGACCTTGTTGCATTGGAAGTGCAAACAATAAAGGATTAAAACCTATATGTGAAAAATGCGGTCTTGGATGTTATTCTATTCTTGTTGCACAAGGTATAAAGGGCAATTAAAAAATAACTGACATAGTAGAAAGTAATACCACTTTTTTTATAGTATATAAGATTAAAATAATTTTAAACTACTTCTCAATCACATAATTATATATATGTAATAAATTCATTTATTATGTATATAGATTATTACAATTTTATTATTTCATCCCATGTTCCAGATAAAGAGAGCATATAATATTTGCTGTGACTTGCACTTTCTAAATTTATAATATCTCCAGCTGATATTTGAATTTGAAATGATTTATTTAAGAACTGCAGAAAACTAGGT
>Ga0126307_10001890_pt1 | contig 13992 bp, 18 predicted proteins | sample Plot28_FD_89955 | JGI IMG/M metagenome (GOLD analysis project Ga0126307, IMG submission 89955) | Serpentine soil microbial communities from UC McLaughlin Reserve, CA, USA - Plot28 | ecosystem: Environmental > Terrestrial > Soil > Grasslands | place: USA: UC McLaughlin Reserve, Lake County...
CGCCCTACGTCGAGGACTTCGACTGGTCCGATCTCACCGAGCCCGAGCAGATGGCGCCAGTGCTGGACTTCCTCGGTAGGGCGACGGCCAAGGTGCACTGTGTCGCGGACAAAGACTCCGACCCGACCCTCGTCGGCTTCCAGACCGAAGATGAAATCATCGAGGCGGTCAGCGGCAACGAGGAGGAGTTCGTCGAGGAGATGGTGGCCTTCGGCACCGGCTACTCCGAGATCGCCCGCGACGACCACCGGCTGTTCGTCGACGCCTTCCGCAACGGCCAGATCCCGGGCCTGTCGGAGCGATGAGACGTCGCCGTATTCACAAGCGAACCCAGTAAGCGAGCCCTACAGTCAACAGGCGTACTAGCGCTCTAGGAGCACGTTGTGGAACTGCGGGTCGGCGGTGAGCCGGTAGACTCTGGTCACGCTCATGATACTCTGATCTTGTTGCGCTCCAATGGCCCTTCGGGGATCTGGGTTCCTCGCGGGTCCCATTACCCACGACCCACGAATCACCCGCCGGGTGGTGAGGGATACTCGGTATCGTACTTGCGTCCAAGCTCCAGCATCCTCTGCAGGTCCTTTTGGGTGGGAGGCGGCGGAGGCGACGAGAGATCCGTTGCCGGCACCCCGGCCTCCTCGAAGAACCCCTCGAACCCCGCCGGGCAGATGAAAAGCAGCGTCCTGGCGGTCTCGTTGGTCCCGTTCTTCCAGGCGTGTAGCGTCCCCTTGGGGATGCGGAAGAGCGATCCCGCCTCCGCCGTGAAGGTGCGCCCGCCATCGAGAACCTCCAGCTCCCCCTCGAGGAGGCAGTAGACCTCGTCCACGCGGTGGTGGATGTGCGGAGGCGGCCCGCTGCCCGGCAAGCCCACCACCTCTACCACCGCGAACAGCCCGTCCGTGTCCTCGCCGGTCTCCTTGAAGGTGACCAGTTCGCGGTCTCCTATCCAGACCGATTTGCCTTGGCCCAGGGCGACGTACGTGACGCCGTTTTCCGCCCTTCTTTCCTCTCTCATCGCCGTAACCTCCTTCCCGTGCCTTTTCCTACTCGCCATGGTTTCACTCGCGTTCGGGTGCCGTAGCTCCTGCGGGAAGACGCACCTACCACATGAACCGTCGAACCTTCCTAGGTCCCACTCCGATGTTTGCCCCGACAAGGACTTACGCCTCGCCCGCCGTTAGATCCGGCATACCACGCCCACAAAGGGTCCTATCGCTCAGTTCTCTGACGCCGTACGGCGGCGCGACCCTTGAGTCAGCGGGCGAGGTTTTCGTCCACCACTTCGCAGCCTTGCACGATGGCGACGCGAGGAGCACCCCCATGCGTCTCGCACTCGATCGATCATCCTTGTCGACACCTCCCTTCCGGGGCTCGAACCTTGTCGAAAACAACACAAAAGCGGGAAAACAGCCCGCTCCCGAAGGGAGGTCGCGGTGGCGGCCATGTCCGTCTCCTTCCTGCCGACGCCCTACCTGTTGCTGCGGGGTTGGCCGGCTTCCACGTCCTCCCACCCGCCCCAGGGCCTCGTCCAGCCCCGCGTCATGTGCCGGTAGAGCAGGTGCGTCGCAAGGCCGGCGAACGGAAGGCCGATCACCCACGCCCGGAACCACCGCGTGCCGTAGAGCCCGCGCGCGACGACCGCAAACAAAATCAGCTTCGCGATCCTCAAGGGTAGGGGCGACCGGTCCTCGGACAGAACGACCCGAAGCTCCCTGCGGAGGGTCCCCGAAAGCGTGCCTTGCTGCCTACCGCACCCCTTCATACCTGCCTCCTTCCCCGATGGCGGGCGGCGTAACGTCCGCGACCTGGGCAAGGACGTCGTCCGAGTGTCATAGGACCGTTCCCCGTCTCGCGCCGCGCCCTCCTGTCGCTCTCGGTGCCGCCTCTAGAGGCCCACCGCAAGCAGGATGGCCGCGTCGGTGACCACCAGGGTAAAGATGGACGGCGCAAGCGACGCCCAGCCGGCCTCGCCTCCGAACGCCACGCTCCAGGTCACCTTGAGCAACGTCCCCGCATTCAGTACGACCACGCCCCACGGCCAGCTGCGCTTCCAAAACGCGACGGTCAGCGCGACGAAAAACGCGGCGACAACAGCGCCAGCACAACCCGAGCAGCAACGCTGCCCTCGGTCAAGAACTGGCACTCCCACGCGAGGTCGCTTATCGGGGCTTCGAGTTATCGGTGTTTAGGAATCGTTGCCTCCTCCGACTAGCTCAGCGCGACTGCTCTAGAACGTAGATGTGCGGCGCCGTGGGCAGCGACTCGAGCGTCAGCTCGAGCTCCGGCCCACCGACGCGCGTTATGGAATCGACCCGATGGCGTTCGAGGAAGGTGTCGACCGGCTCGATGTCGAGCACGCCGCGCGGGCTGTAGTAGTGCATCGGGATGACGACGCGTGGACCGATGGCGTCGATGGCGGAGTCGAGGTCGTCGAGCGCGATCGTCGCGTGGGCGCCCGCGAGCGCAAAGAGCAGGTCGACATTCCCGCGCAGCGCGTCGAAGCGCTCCCGCGGAACCGGGTTACCGATATCGCCCATGTGTAGCACGCGCAGGCCGCCGAGCGTGAACAGGTACAAGGCGTTGGCGTCGGGATCTCGCCCGAAGTCGAATGTCATGCTCTCCATCGCGGGGAAGGAACGGATATGCAGCCCCCGCACGTCCGCCCCCTCCGGCGGCAGCTCCAGCGCGTTGACGACGGTTGGATCGCCGCGTACGTGGCTCGGGTCGGAGTGGAAGTCGTCGGTGGCCGAGCTCATGATCACGATGTTTGCGGGTTCGTCGATCGGGTCGAAGCCGGAGTTCTGCGGGCCGGGCGTGTAGGGGTCGGTGATGACGGCGAGCCCGTCGGCCTCGAGCCGAAAGCTGGCGTGAGCGTAGAACCTGATCTTCACTGGGCCTCCTCCTGAGATAGTCGTCGCGACGGTCCACTCACAACGGAGCACCCTCACACCAAGAGACGAGCAAGTCGCACCATCGCGCCCGAGGCACCGCCTCGAAGATCCCGGCGAGCGAGACGCCCGAAAGCAACGAAGCTGACGGCAGAAGGCAGAGAACCGCCCAACACTTCATGTGCCCTTACCCTAGCGCCACGATCCGGTCCACGAGGGCACGAGTCGCTGACACGTCGATGCCGTGCTCCTTGCCGCCACGGAGGATGGGTCCCGCGATGGCATCGAGCTCCGGCGGACGCCCCGCCGCCACGTCTTTTTGCATCGAGCTCCGGAAATGGTCGGGCGCCCCTTCGAGCGCCGCGAGGATCGGCTCGGGGGCGACCTTGGCCCCCTCCGCGACCGCGACGGCGCAAGCATCGTTAACGCACTCCTCCAAGCGTGCACGCCATTGCTCGTCCAAGCGAACAACCCCGAGCGAGCCTCCCGACGCCGTAGTCGCCAGCGCAAAGGGTGCCAAGAAGCAGAGCTTGCTCCATAGCATCGCGACCCCGTCGTCTCGCACTTCGCAAGTCAAACCGGCGGTGCGCAGTTCCTCGCACAAGGCCTCCGCTCGTGCCCGTGTTGCCGGACTCGGCGCGACCTGCACGTCCGCGAACGCAGAGAGATGCCGAACGCGTCCAGGCCCCATCTGCTCAGCTTCGACCCGTATAGTACCCGGCAAGACCCGCTCGGGACCGTAGCGATCGCGTAGCTGTTCGACATGGTCCACGCCGTTGAGCAGTGGCACGACGACGCCATCGCCCAGTTTCTCTGGAGCGACAGCGCGAAGTGCCGCCTCGAGCGCCGTTGCCTTGACGGTGATCCAGACGACATCGAACTGTCCATCGAGTCGATCGGCAACCTGCGCCAGTGCCTCGAAGGTCCCGAGCGTGTCGCTCTCGACGCTCAGCCGCTCGGGATAGTGGTCCCTGCGCCCGGGCCGCACGAGCAGGGTCACCGGCTGGCCGTCCTTTGCGAGCGCGCTGCCTACGAGACCGCCAACACCACCCGCTCCGAGAACCGCATGTCGCATCGCCCACCCCCATCAACTCTTTGCGCCCCATTCTATACAGCCTCCACGAGGCCCGGAGGGGTGCGATGCACAACCGCAAGTTCTCCCAGTGATAGAGGTTCACGATCGTCCCACGCGGAAAACGGACTGCTGAGAGCCCGGCGTCTTTTACCGGCTGGACGAACCTAGGGTACTCCCGCTGTTCCTCGGGGTCCTACATCCCGTAACCGTTATAGCCGTAGCGGTGGTTGACCCCATACAGCAGCGGGCTGGTGGCTCCAAGCCGGTCGCCGGGCTCGACCACGACCCCCGTAGAATCCGATGTTGAGTCCAGGCTCGCCTCTTGTGCCCGGACCGCCCCACTCTGTGGGATGCGCCCACGAGGATCGCCACGAGCGCGAGCGTCACCGCCAGTCTCGCAACAAAAACCCGCCGTCCGCGATTTATCCCAGTGAATCCCTAGCCAGATCCTCCCCACCCTATACGTAACGAAATCACCATACACTCCGTCCGGGCTATAGGTCTCCCCAGATTGTGTATTTTTAGATGCTATATCTAAGACCCAAAGAGAGGGGATTTAGAGAAGGGGTCGCGGGCGCTGCGTGGGAAATGGAGAAAGCCCTGAGCTCCTAGCTCAAGGCCACGAACACCGAAGGAGGACACGTGTCCGAAAACACATCTCGCCTCGCCGTCGTGACCGGAGCCTCGTCCGGTATCGGAGCCACCACCGCCCGGGCCTTGGCCGGAGCCGGGTTGGAGGTGGCCCTGGGCGCCCGGCGGGTAGACCGGATCGAGAAGCTGGCCGCTGAGATCGGTGGACAGGCGAAGTTCATTGACGTCACCGATTCGGGCTCCATCGAGGAGTTCGCCTCGTGGACGGAGTCCTTGGGCGGCGCCTCGGTGCTCGTCAACAACGCGGGGGGTGCGAAGGGACTGGAGCCGGTGGCGGAGATGGTCGAGGAGAACTGGCGCTGGATGTTCGAGACGAATGTCCTCAGCATCGGGCTGATGACGAAGGCGCTCCTGCCCCAGATCCGGCGCTCCGGCAACGGGCACGTCGTGATCATCGGCTCGGCGGCGGGGGTCGAGGCGTACCCCGGCGGCTCGGGCTACAACGCAGCCAAGTTCGCCACCCACGCCATCAAGGAGAACCTGCGCTTGGAGCTCCTCGGGGAGGACGTGCGGGTCACGGAGATCCTGCCGGGGGCGGTCGAAACCGAGTTCGGGCTGGTGCGCTTCGGGGGCGACGAGGAGAGGGCCGAGGCGCCGTACAAAGGGATCACGCCACTCACCGCGGACGACGTCGCCGAGTGCGTGAGGTGGGTCGTCACCCTACCCCAGCACGTCAACGTGGACCGCATAGACGTCAAGCCCGTCCGTCAGGCAGGCGTCGCCCGGTTTGTCCGTGATGCCTGAAGGTCTCCGAGCGAGGAGACGCCGGGGACGGGGCGGCTCGATGACTGGTCGAATCATCGACCGCCACTTCGTGCGGGAGTAGGTGACGCCGATACGTCCGCCTCTCCACTGCCTCGATGATGGTGTGAGGGTCGATGCGCTCGTGGACGTAGAGGAAAGCAGTGGGCACCTCGAAGGAGGTGTTCTCAGCCTTTTACCGGCCCACACAAGCTAGGGGTCCAAGTGCAGGTCGTGGGCGTAAGTCTTCTCGCCGTCCCGATCCGTCTCCGGCGTCACCAGGCCCGCAGGAGGACGTCCGATTAGCGCACCCATGAAGTTACTATACCGGCGCGAAACACCGACCCATCACCGACCGTTTCGCTCACCGATATAGTCTACGTTTCTAATGATACTTGTGTCACATCCTAAGCTTTTTATCTAGTCTCGCAGCAAACTTTTCGTTGGACAGAGCAACAGCAACGAAGAGGTTTGCAGAGAGAACGAACCGATCTACTAGACACACCCTAGTCCTACTATGACCCATAACGCAATCGCGTTTCGCAGCGTCGGCTAAAGCACCCAATAATGTGGCATTCGGGGGCGTTCCCTGGTTCTAAAACGGGCCTGTCGGGACTACTCGACGGGTCACTTGGCCTAAGTGTCACCGTAGGACTGGGGCTGTATCTCACCTCGCTCGCCTCTCGGTATGGTTCAATAAAGGTATGAAGTTCGGCATCTCGACGTTCGTGACCGACGAAGGAATCGCGCCGGGAGTGCTGGCCAGGGCGCTTGAAGAGCGCGGCTTCGACTCTTTGTTTGTCGCCGAGCACACCCACATCCCCCTCAGCCGAAAGTCTCCTTGGCCTAGGGGTGGAGAGCTGCCACGAAGGTACTACCGGACTTTGGATCCCTTCATCACGCTCACCGCCGCGGCCGCTGCCACCGAACGCCTGCTGCTCGGCACAGGGGTAGCCCTGGTAGTAGAGCGAGACCCGATCATTACGGCCAAGGAAGTTGCTAGCCTCGACCTCGTGTCCGGGGGGCGGACGATCTTCGGCGTCGGCGTGGGCTGGAACCGCGAGGAGATGAAGAACCACGGCACCGACCCGCGAACCCGCGGCAAGCAGGTAAACGAGCGCATCCAGGCGATGATAGAGATCTGGACTAAAGACGAGCCGGAGTTCCACGGCCAGTACGTGAACTTCGACCCGATCGGCATCTGGCCCAAACCGCTGCAGAAGCCGTACCCGCCGATCTACGTCGGCGGCGGGAGTCGAGCCTTCGACAGGATCGCTCAGTTCGGCGACGCCTGGCTGGCCAACGGACTCCCGCCGGACAAGCTGGAGCCGATGATAGGCGAGCTGCGAGAAGTTGCCGGAAGGGACGTGCCGGTGAGCGTGTTTAACGCCTCCAGCGAGCCTGAAGACCTAGAAGCATACGTGCAGATAGGCGTGGAGCGTGTACTGCTCGGCCTGCCGACCCTGCCCGAAGGCGAGACCTTGGACTATCTCGCTGGGGTAGTCGCAGCTACTCGCTGAGGACGCTCCTCCTCAGGAAAGGATCGCTCGAACTGCGGACCTGCTTATTACGAGTGATAATCGGGGCATTGCACAGGCTTGCGTGGGGTTGCAAATCCCCCATATCTAAAGGTTTTCTATTCTCTGCCCCGTGTTGCACCGTATTGCGTTCCCGGTGGTGTCAAAGTGGTGTCAGGAGTGTGCTAATTACGCGTCGCCGGTTCCTTCGCAAGCCAGGGCCGGGACCAGAATATTCTCGGCGTTCGATCCGCAGGTAGTGATGGGGACGTGCTGCCCGCAACCGGGCGAGTTCACGTCTCTGAACCGTTTGCTATCCCGCGAAGTTCCGCGGCGAATTGTTCCGCGCGGAACCTAGAAGGTGCAACCACCCAGCCCGCGGAGCATCACCGACCGAACGGAGGTCTACAGTGCTCGAAGTCATCGGCGTCGGATACGGGCGCACCGGCACGCTGTCGCTGAAGGCCGCACTGGAGCGCCTCGGCTTCGGGCCCTGCTACCACGCGGTCGAGTTCATGCGCCACCCCGAGCACCAGGCTCGATGGGAGCCAGCTTTCTGCGGTAACCCCCAGTGGGCGGAGTGTTCGCAGGATACCACTCCACCGTGGACCCGCCCGCCTCTTCAGCGTTAGTCCCTCGATGAAGAAAGAGCGGATTATGGTGCTCGCGATGACGATAGCGGTCCTGGCTGTCAGCAGCCAGGCAATGACGGCCTGCCAGCAGGCCGAGGACACTGCCACCCAGCACGCCACCACTACCCATGAGCGCACGACGATCCAAGGCGCTACTACCGCCGCCTCCACCCATAGCCCCGGAGTCGTCACCACGCTTAGGGCCTGGGGCAACAACTACACTGGTCAACTGGACGACGGAACCTACGGCAACAACCGCACCACACCGGTCAAGGTCAGCGGTCTACGTGGGGCAGAGCTCAAGGCGCTCCTCGCCGCCGGTCAGGGTCACACCCTGGCACTGAAGAGCGACGGGACCGTCTCGGCCTGGGGCTACAACCGGGACGGCGAGCTGGGCAACGGCGCCAACGAAGACAGCCCCACGCCGGTGCTGGTGAAGGACTTCCGCGACCCTACCGGCCACCTGAGCGGCGTGCGGGCCATCGCCGCCGGTAGCTCACACAGCCTGGCATTGAAGGAGGACGGCACGGTTTGGGCGTGGGGTTACAACTTCGACGGTCAGCTTGGCGACGGAACCGAGGCCAACAGCACCCGGCCGGTGAGGGTGGGTGAGCTCCAGGGCGTCGAGGCCATCGCCGCCGGTAGCGTTCACAGCCTCGCGCTGAAGGAAGACGGCAGCGTGTGGGCTTGGGGTGCTAACGACCAGGGCCAGCTGGGCAACGGGACCAAGACCTTAGGTGGGAACACCTTGGGTATCAACACGCCGCTCAAGGTGAAGGACCTCAGTGGGGTCAAGCTCGTAGCCGCCGGTCTCGATTACAGCCTGGCAGGTAGTAAGTAGTAGTACGCCCCAAAAGCGAAGCTAGGAGAGCACATTCGAAAGAACACCGGTCGGTGGCGCTGTGCTGGCGTCTGTCGACGAGGAGGAAGGCAAGGCCCTCTCCGGGCCGCTTAAACGAGTCCGGGCGGCGACCAAGGAGTACACCTCTGCCGCCGTGCTCAAGAAGCTGGCCCAGGCCCGCCACGGCGTTTCATGGGCACAGTGCGGCCGCCGCTGACACTCGTTGCCACTGGCTACGATCCCAGCCCCACCCTCCAGCTGGCCGAGACGGCTCGCATATAGAGGTATCGGTCGCTGGAACTCGACGACCGCCAGAAACCGAAAGCCGTTCGTTGGCGGTTAGACGACGCTTTCTCCGCGCCCGGCAGCTTTGAGGCTCGAGGAAGAGGTCTTCTCGGAGGTTCGTGTCCCCTTCTTTCGCCGCTAGGCTTTCCAGCCTTCGACGACCGGGTAGAGCGGGCGTCCTTTCTCGGACCATGAGACCACGTTCCGGGCCGCCTTGGTGCGCGCTTCCTCCTCCGCCTCGAGCGAGTAGTAGGCGGCGTGCGGGGTGAGTATGACGCTCGGGTTTTCGAGGAGTGGGTGGTCCTGAGGTGGAGGCTCCTGCGGCAGGACGTCGAGCGCGGCCCCGGCCAGGGGTCCCTGCTCGAGGGCCCACAGCAGGTCGTCCATCACCACCAGGCCGCCGCGGGCAGTGTTGACCAGGTAGGCGCCTTCGGGCATCCGCCCGAGCAGACCCTGGTTCACGAGCCCCCGGGTCTCCTCGTTAAGCGGCGCGTGCAGCGAGACCAGGAAGCTCTCCGAGAAGACTTCCTCGAGGCCCGCCGGCTCCACCTCCTCAGGCCAGGCGTCCTCCCCGAGGTACGGGTCGCAGCCCAAAGTTCTGCCGAACCACGGGCTCGCCCTCCGGGCCAGGGTGCCGCCGATGCGCCCCACCCCCACCACGCCCAAGGTCAGGTTCTTGAGCCTGTGCAGCGGGCCCGCCGAGGCTGGGTGCCACCGGCTGCTCCTCACGCCGCGGTCGTAGAGGGGCAGGTGCCTCAGGAGGGCGAAGGCCATGCTCAGAGCGTGGGCCGCCACCTCCTCGGTGCCGTAGTCGGGGACGTTGGCCACCCACACCCCCCGCTCGCGGGCGGCCCCGACGTCCACGACGTCGTAGCCAACCCCGTAGCGGCCGACCATGCGTAGTTCGGGCAGCTCGTCCATAACCCTGGCCGTGATCGGGGCGTACTGCGTCAGCAGCGCCGAGGCCCCGCGTCCGGCCTCGATCACGTCCCCCTCGGTGCGGCACCGCGCCTCCACCACCTCGAGCCCGGCGCCCTCGAGGATGCGCCGCTCTATGTTCACGTCGGCGTAGTCGTAGTCCGCTATGAGGACTTTCAAGATCCGTCACCCCCGTACCGGCGAGTCGATGCTTATCCTTGGGGTCTTTACCCCGAACGGAGCAAGGTATATACGCCGATACCCGAGGGCGCGGGCTCAGCCCCGCTTGTAGGCAGCAAGGCGCGGAATCGGGGCCCGGGCGACCGGAGACTTCCGGACTGGCTCACGCGCTTGGCAATAGAGTGAATGGAGCGCGAGAGTCGTCTGCGGGACACCGGTCTTGGGAGGTGGTATACTCAAAGGGTAATAGAAGGTGGGTTTTGTTTTGATGGAGGCGCCGCCCGGGAAGATTCGGGGCGGCCTTTTTGTTGGCGCGGGGCCCAGGAATACGAAAGGTGGGTCCCAGAAATGGCCCAAGGAACGGTCAAGTGGTTCAACGAGGATAAGGGCTATGGCTTCATCACCCCCGACGAGGGAGGCGAGGACCTCTTCGTCCACTACTCCGGGATAGAGGGCGGCGGCTTCAGGTCCCTCGCGGAAGGCGCCAAGGTCACCTACGAGGCGACCCAGGGCAAGAAGGGCATGCAGGCGGAGAACGTCTCCGGGGCTTAGGCTTCACTAATGCGAACCGGGCTGGGGTCCTACGGGGCCCCGGCCTTCTCTTTGCTACCATCGCGTAGCTTTGCTGGCCGGGGTTTCTGGCAACGTTTCCCCGGCCTTTGTCGTGCCTGGGGATGCGGCGCTTCTTAGCCCCCGTGGCGCCGCACACGTGGTCGCGTTTGCACAAGAAAGTCGGCACCTGCACAAAAATCCTGTGCCGCTAGGTCTGTCGGTGCCGCTCCCACCTCTCCCGCCTAGGCCACCACCTCGAAGCCACCCAAGCCTTGCCGGGATTCTCCTTCTCGGGGCCAATCTCCCCGCACCGCAAACAGCGCACCCGGTAGCCGTTTTCCGTGGGCTCCACGACCACCGTCGTCGGGGCGTGGTCACAATATAGGTGCTTCCGCTGTTCGCCTTGTCTGAGTGCATGTGAAGGTTATCCCCTACTCTCGACGGTCCGCAAAGCGCTTCGGGAAGAATGTCCTAAGCGGGATGGACCGAAAGGTGCAGGGGCGTGGACCGAGGGCTTTAGCGGGGGCTACGAAGGTTCATCTACCTGGCGCTTCTTGGCCCACCGCGCCTTAGCCGCCTTGCGGGCCGACGCGGACCTCTGTTCAGGTGTCATCTTCGCCGCGCGGGTCTTCCAGCTGTAACCGGAGCGTGCCGCAGTTCGGGTCCCTCAGCCAGTCGTTGCGGCGCCCTTGAGGGAGGGCGGCTGCGCAGCGACGTCGGGGTGGTCACGGAAGCGAGGGTCGTTGGTTCGGCAAGCTGCCCAGGTATGATACTCATGAGGCTACGTTCCACGACGCCCGTTTGAATGGTGCCGGGTCTTACCGGGCCCTGTTGAGTAAGCTATGCCATCCCCGGGTGCTACAGGTCCCTCCCCCTCCCCCATACCCCCCTGATACCGATAGTCTCGGCGTCGAAGAGCGCCAAGTAACCGCAGTTGTCGCAGGGAACCTTCACGACCCCGCCGCCCTCGGTCAGGTCCTCGTCGCCCTCCTCCAGGAGTGCCCTGACGTAGGCGGCCTCCGCGAAGCGCCACCCGTCCTCCTGTTCGCAACACGGGCACGTGACTATCGCCTTCGAGCGCATTCACTCCTCAAGGACACTTCGCTGCGAGGAGCTAAGGGACACTACGGCACCCCCCTCGTCAATCCGACGCCTTGGAGACTTGGATGACGGCACCCCACGGGTAGAACAGGAGCCGCGCCGGATGCTCGCCGTGACCCTCCACCGTCAGGACGATGCCCCGATCGTTGACCTCCTCGAGGCGGCCGTCGGCGTACTCCGTGCTGCTCCCCGAGACGAAGATGAGCTCCACCGATCTGCCGATCCAGGCTTCTGGAACAGGCGTGCTCCCACCTGCCTCGCTTAACGCCCTCAGCCTCGCCTTCTCCGCCGCTCCTCGGTCCGTTCCCTCAAGAGGCCCTCCTGCCATTCTTGCGCCCTCTCGTCGCGGTGCGGCGCGCTCCGCAGCCTCCCGAGTCGCCTGCCAGCCTCGGTCTCGAGGACAGCCTCGAACGCGGTCTTGAACCGTTCCCCCATCCAGACGTCGCCGGTGACCGCCTGGCGCGGCAGAACCTCGTTTGCAACGTCGGCCACCCGCGGCTTCTCGTGCATGGCCTACTTCTTCCCGTGGCGAGCCCCGTGCTGAGGTCATGGTACTATCCTTTGGCGGCGTTCGTCCGGTACGGCAGTACGCCATACTCCTTTCACAGGAAGGACGGCGTGTGCAACAACACACCGCCGAGATCCACCGCTACCCTTACCGTCCCACGAGCTGTCCCGCCCACTCGCCGGCGGAAGTGACGTCCATCATGTGGGTATAGACCCTCGTCGTTATCGAGGGATCTGCGCTAAGCCCGCCGCCTGGTCGGTGCCCTACGGAGCCCGGCCTCCTGTGCTTACGGGGAACTCGAGAACCGGTGCCCTCGGGGTGAAAGAGGGGGAAAGGGAAGGAGAAGAGCACCGGGATGTCAGACACGCATTGTGGACGCGCCATGTTTCATCTGAATAACAGCTCGGCAAGAGCTTGGTAACAGGGCACCCTCGGGTCGGGGTTCTAGCTCCGCGGCGCTCGCCCCTCCGCCGTGGTATGCTCAGAGGAGTACAAAAGGTGGGTTTTGTTGTGACGTAGGCGCCGCCCTTGAGAAGGGGCGGCTCTTTTGTTGCGGCGGGTCCCACCGGAGCGGAAGGGGTATGCCGTGGACCTGGACCACAAGGCGTCAGAGGACCTCGCGAAGATGGCGGTCTGGTCCGAGAAGTCGCTGAGGCACGCCCGCGAACACGGCCAGCGCAAGCTGTCGTGGCTGCTGGGGGCGGTGAAGGCCGATGTCGAGTTCGAAGGTGCGTTGCATGCCCTGCTGCCGGGACAGCATCTAGCCGCCGCCCGAGGCAGCTATCGGGAGGAGCCCACGCATAACATCGACCGAAAAACTGATACGGCTGACGACGTACGAAAGCGGGAGCGGGAACAGGAGAAAGCCCAAGCCCGGATCGCCGCTTGGGAGCTATTCATGGAGACGGAGCGTCGGGAGCTAAGGCTGCGCCAAGACGGGCACCTGGGCAGGCTGCTGGGCGAACCGCAGCCTGGGGAGTCGCCCGCGGCGTTGGAGCGACTCGCCGACGAGGACCGGCTACAGGCACGAGACGGGCTGGTGGCACTGATGAGCATGGGGAAGGTGTCCTACAAGCATCTGGACGAGCTCTCCCCCAAAGACATGCCAGCCAGGACCGCGGCAAACAGGTTGCGCACGACGTGGCTCAAGGAGCGGCGGGACGGGTGGCTTGCTCGGGGTCCCGGCGGGCGCGCGTGATGGTTAATGGATGAAACCGCCATGCGGCTGCTGCACACGGACCAGGGAGCAGCTCCATGGCAAGCCTGCCCGCGAAATAAAGGCGTTCGAGGTGGCGGAGAGGGCGGGCATCAACCCTTACCAGCGCGAGTACGACGAGGCCGTGCGATACCTGATCGACAACGGCTACGTAGAACCCTGCCCGCACCCCTCGCACGGGCTGTACAGGATGACGAACAAGGGAATAGAAGAGCTGCTCGGCAACTCTTGAGGGCCCGCTGAACCCAACTGCAGAAGGCCGGCTTGCCCTCCTCTGTACCCTCCCTGCCCCCATCTTTTCTGCCAACCGCTCCAGCGCACGCCACGGCTCCTCCGCCTCCGTGGCGTCCGCGAGTACCGGCGTCATCCCCGGCGTGGCACCTCTGGGTCACGGTTACAACGGGTAGTGGAACCCGCGATCACGTGGGGAGGAACAGGAAGTGGGTTGGTTGTTCAGACGGGTGTTGATCCTTGCCGCGCCGGTCGTCTGGCGCAAGTATAAGGAGCGGCGTCGGAGGAACGGGTAGTGCGTACGACGACGAAAGGCGGGCTGTAGGTTTGTTACGCGTTCCGGGTGGCTGCCTGTTCTGGATATTGGTGAGCATCGCCTTGAGCGTGACCTTGACCATCGTCCTGAACCTCGGCTTGTTCGCGCTCGGCGGCTAGCCCCGCGAGTGGTTTCGAGGAGGCTGGAGGAGCCGATGATGCGTTGGCGGAGGGGCGACACGCCAGGGGTGCTGCGTGGTCGTGCCCAACGGGTGCCTCCTATCTTGTCGCTAGTCGTGCTGCTCTCGGGTGCGGCCATCGCCGCAGTTTAAGGAATTTACGACACCAAGGAGGTCTAACGATGCGCGATCCCGCACTGGCAGCGGTTCTCAGTGCGATCA
>Ga0126307_10001891_pt1 | contig 13988 bp, 14 predicted proteins | sample Plot28_FD_89955 | JGI IMG/M metagenome (GOLD analysis project Ga0126307, IMG submission 89955) | Serpentine soil microbial communities from UC McLaughlin Reserve, CA, USA - Plot28 | ecosystem: Environmental > Terrestrial > Soil > Grasslands | place: USA: UC McLaughlin Reserve, Lake County...
ACTCTGGGCAACATAGACTGGTTCAAGATGGGGGACGGCTGGACGTGGACCTCCAAGGACCTCGTGGAGAGCGCGGACAGAGCGCGCGAGGGCTGGGAGGAGGTCAAGCGGCGCCTCGCCGACGAGACCTACGACATGCTCCTCCTCGACGAGTTCACCTACCCGATGAGGTTCGGCTGGGTCGACACCGGGGAGGTGGTCGAGACCTTGAGCAACAGGCCCGGTTTCCAGCACGTCATCATCACGGGCCGCGACGCACCGCAGGAGCTCGTCGAAATCGCCGACCTCGTGAGCGAGGTCAGGAAGATAAAACACCCGTTCGACGAGGGCTACCGGGGCCAGAAGGGGATAGAGTGGTAGGAGCCTCCTTACCCCGCATCGTCGTCGCGGGCACCCACTCGGGGGTGGGCAAGACCACCGTCGCCTCCGGCCTCATGGCCGCCCTGGCGCGAAAGGGCCTCCGGGTCGCCCCATTCAAGGTCGGCCCGGACTTCATCGACCCTTCCTACCACGCTCTGGCGGCGGGCCGCCCCGGACGCAACCTCGACTCCTTCCTCTCCGGCCCGGAGCTCGTCCCCCCGCTCTTTGTCCACGGCGCAAGCGGCGCCGACGTCGCGGTGGTAGAGGGGGCCATGGGCCTCTTCGACGGCAAGAGCGGGGCCGGGGAGTACGCTTCGACCGCTCATGTCGCGAAGCTGCTCGGGGCCCCGGTTGTGCTCGTGGTTGACGCCTCGGCGATGGCGCGCTCGGCGGCGGCCGTCGTGCACGGCTACGCGACCTTCGACCCGGAGGTGCGACTCGGGGGCGTGATCCTAAACCGCGCCGGCTCGGAGGCGCACGAGAAGACGCTCCGCGAGGCCATAGCTACGTTAGGCGTCCCCGTCCTCGGCGTCCTGCGCCGCGACGCCAGGGTCCGCACCCCCGATAGGCACCTCGGCCTCGTGCCCGCGGCCGAACGCCGCGCCGCCGCCCGCGCCGCCCTCGACGCGGCAGGAGCGACGATATCCCGTTCCTGCGGCCTCGGGGCCATCCTGCGCCTCGCAGGCTCCGCCGAGCGCCTGAACGTGGAACCCTGGAACCCCGAGGCCCCAGAGCCGGGGGCGCCGGCGCGCGTCGCGGTCGCGGCCGGTCCCTCCTTCAGCTTCCTCTACGAGGAGAACCTGGAGCTGCTGCGGGGCGCGGGGGCGGAGGTCCTGTTCTTCGACCCCACCTCCGACGGGGACCTCCACGAGGACACCGACGCCCTCTACCTTGGCGGCGGCTTCCCGGAGACCTACGCCGAGGCCCTCGCGGCGAACGAGCCGCTCAAAACGAGGGTGCGCCGGTTCGCGGCAGAGGGGAGACCCATAGTCGCCGAGTGCGGCGGCCTCCTGTACCTGGTTGAGGAACTGGACGGGCACCGGATGTGCGGCGTACTCGGCGCAAACGCCCGGATGACGGACCGCCTGAAGCTCGGCTACCGGGAGGCACGCTCCCCCCACGATTCGCCGCTCGCGCGCGCGGAGACCCGCGTGCGCGGGCACGAGTTTCATTACTCGGCCGTCGAGCCGGGGGCGGGGGAGAGGCCGGCCTGGGAGCTCGAGGGCCGGGGGCCGGAGGGGTTCGCCACGGGCGGCGTGCACGCGAGCTACCTGCACCTGCACTGGGCGGCGACGCCGGAGGTCCCGAGAAGGCTCGTGCGGACCGCCTCGAGGCGCGCAGGGGTCAGGGCGTGAGCGGGCGCCTGATCGGGGTGGGCGTCGGCCCCGGCGACCCGGAGCTCCTGACGATGAAGGGCCTGCGCGCGCTGCGCGAGGCGGATCAGGTCTTCGTCCCCGTCGGCGACACCGGGGAGACCGGCCGCGCCGAGAGGGTCGTGCAGGCCCACCTCGACCCCGGGCGGACGCGCCGCCTCCTCTTCGCCCTCTCCGACGACGCCTCCGCGCGCGCCGAGAACTGGGAACGGGCCGCGAGGGAGGTCTCCGAACCCATCCGGCGTGGCGAGACCTGCGCCTTCGCTACCATCGGCGACCCGAACGTGTACTCCACCTTCACCTACCTCGCCCGCACGGTTAGGCGGTATGTACCTGAAGTGGTCGTAGAGACGGTGCCCGGCATCACGGCGATGCAGGATCTGGCCGCGCGGGGCGGCACAGTGCTCCTGGAGGGCGACGAGCGGCTGGCACTCCTGCCTTTCACTGCGGGAGAGGACGCCTTGCGCAGCGCGTTATCCGGGTTCGAGACGGTCGTGTGCTACAAGGGCGGCAGCCGGCTGCGGGAGGTGCTAGAGATCGGCGGCGAGACGGGGCGGCTCGAGGATGCGGTCTACGGTTCACGGTTGGGGATGGAAGGCGAAGAGGTGGTGCCAGCCTCGGAGGTTATAGGACGGGAGGGCCCTTATCTCTCCTCCTTAATCTTCACGGCTAGGGGGCGCGAGTTTGGGTAAGGTCTGGTTTATCGGGGCGGGGCCGGGGGCGCCGGATCTGCTGACGGTCCGAGGGGCACGGCTCATAGGCGAGGCGGATGTCGTGATCTGGGCGAGGAGCCTCGTGAACGAGGGCGTGCTGGAGCACGCCCGGCCCGGCGCGCAGATCGTCGAGTCCACCACGATCCCGCTCGAGGGCGTGCGCGAGCCCTACGAGAGGGCCGTGGCGGAAGACCTGAGGGTGGCCCGCATCCACTCCGGCGACCCGAGCATCTACGGCGCGGTGATGGAGCAGGTGGACCTCTGCGAGGAGATAGGGCTCCCTTGGGAGATCGTGCCTGGCGTCTCCTCGCTCGGGGCGGCTGCGGCGGCCATCGGGCGGGAGCTCACCGTGCCGGAGGTCTCCCAGTCTGTGATCCTGACGCGCAGGGCCAGCCGCACGCCGATGCCCGAGGGGGAGGACATAAAACGATTCGCCTCCCACGGGACGACGATGGCGATCTTCCTCTCCGCCGCCCGCCCGCGCGCCCTGCAAGACGAGCTGTTAGAAGGCGGCTACGCCCCCGACACCCCCTGCGCGGTCGTCCACAAGGCGAGCTGGCCGGACGAGCTGGTCATCGAGTGCCCGCTGGGGGAGCTCGCCGACCGCGTCCGGGAGGCGGGCTTCACGCGCCAGGCGCTAATCCTCGTCGGGCCGGGCCTCGCGGCGGGCGGCACCCGTTCCCACCTCTACAGCCCGCAGTTCTCCCACATGTTCCGCAAGGCCGCCGAGGAGGGGGACGATGCCCCCTAACCGGAAGCTGCGCGAGCCCTCCATGCCCCCGAGCATGGCGCGGGTCAGGGACGAGAAGCTCAGGACCGGCTGGACCACCGGGACCTGCGCCGCCGCCGCCGCCAAGGCCGCCGCCAAGGCCCTCCTCATCGGGGAGCCGCAAGAAAACGTCGAGGTGAGGCTTCCGAAAAAGGGGGAGGAACGACGCGTCTCCTTCGAGGTCGAGCGGTGCGAGGTGGGGGACGGCGGAGCCTGGGCCGAAGCCGTCGTCGTCAAGGACGCCGGCGACGACCCGGACGTGACCCACGGGGCGCATCTTACGGCCCGCGTCTCGTGGCGAGAGGGGCCGGGGATCGAGCTGGATCGGGGCGAGGGGGTCGGTGTCGTTACGAAGCCGGGCCTCGGGCTCTCGGCCGGTGGCCCCGCGATAAACGAGGTTCCCCGACGCATGATCTCCTACTCGATCGAGGAGGTCCTGGACCCCGACGAGTGCGGCGTGCGCGTCGTGGTGAGCGTCCCCGGCGGCGAGGAGATGGCCGAGAAGACCACCAACGCCCGGCTCGGCATCGTCGGTGGCATCTCCATCCTCGGGACGACCGGCGTCGTCCGTCCCTTCTCGACCGCCGCGTGGGCGGCGAGCGTGGTGCAGGCGGTGAACGTAATGGGGGCGCAGGGCCACGAGACCTTCGTCCTCTCTACCGGTGGCCTGACCGAGAGGGCGGCGATGCGCCTCCTTCCCGACCTCGAGGAGGTCTGCTTTATAGAGGTCGGGGATTTCACCGGGCAGGCCATAAAAGGGGCGGTAAAGAACGGGCTCCGACACGGCTTCTTCGTCGGGATGGCGGGCAAGCTGGCGAAACTGGCGGCGGGCGTCATGATGACCCACTGGACCCGCTCCAAAGTGGACAACGAGCTCCTAGCGGAGATCACCGCCCAGGCCGGCGGCTCGCCCGCACTGATCCAGGAGGTAAGAGGCGCCAACTCCGCTCGCCACGCCTACGAGCTGTGGTGGGCGTCGGGGTTGGAGAAGGCCCCACACCTCCTCTGCGGGCGGGTGGCCGAGAACCTCCGCGAGTACGCAGGGGGCGGCCTCGAGATGCACGCCATAATGGTGGACTTCGACACCCTGGAGCCGGTCGGCGCGAGTCCCGGCGCGCTGGAGTCGACGACGTGGGTCAAGCGGTGAGCCGCATAACCGTCATCGGGCTCGACGGCGGCCCCCTGGGCGCGGAGGCCGAAACCCTGCTCGGGGAGGCCGCGCTCGTGGTCGGGGGGAGGCGGCACCTGGCGGCGCTCGGCGTCGAAGGGGAGCGGTCCGCCGTCCTCGAGGGCGACCTCTCGGGAGCGCTCGCGAGCATCGGGCGGGCCGAGGGATCGGTCGTGGTGCTTGCCTCCGGGGATCCCGGCTTCTTCGGCATCGTGCGCCTGCTTAAGGAGAGGTTCGGCGGCGGGAACCTGCTTATCCTCCCCGGCGTCTCCTCCGTCGCGCTCGCCTTCGCCCGCGCCGGGCTCTCCTGGGAAGACGCCGTCACGGTGAGCGCCCACGGTCGCGACCCGCGCCGCGCCGTGAACGTCTGCCGGGCGCACCCCAAGGTCGCGGTCCTCACCTCCCTAGAGTTCGGCCCCGCCGAGCTCTCGCGGGAGATAGAGGGGTGGGGGCGCCACTTCTTCGTCGCCGAGAGGCTCGGCGAGCCGGACGAGCGCACCTTCTCCGGTGACGCGGCCGCCGTCGTGGGGGAGGAGTGGGGGCACCCTAACGTCGTCCTGGTCCTCGACAAAGAGCGGCCGGCTTCGGAGCGGGGTTGGATCTCCTCCGGCTTCGAGGGCGCTGGCTGTTGGGCGCTGCCCGAAGACGGCTTCGAGCACCGGTCGGGCATGATCACCAAACCCGAGACCCGCGCCCTCGTCCTCGCCCGTCTCGGTCCCGGACCCGGGAACCTGATCTGGGACGTCGGCGCCGGCAGCGGCTCCATCGCCATCGAGTGCGTCCGCCTCGGTGCCGCCGCGATAGCCGTAGAGCGAGATCCTGAGAGCTGCGCCCGCATCCGCGACAACGCCGCCCGCCACGGCGCCCGCGTGCGGGTCGTCGAGGGCGAGGCCCCGGGCGCGCTCCACGACCTGCCGGAGCCGGACGCGGTGTTCGTCGGGGGTTCGGGCAGGAACTTCGAGGATATCGTCAAGCTCTGCGCCGTTCGGGCGCGGCGCGCGGTAGTCCTGACCCTTATCACCCTCGAGAGGGTGGTCCCGGCGGGGAGGATCCTCGAGGGCTGCGGCCTGGAGGTCGAGACTACCTTTCTGCAGGCCTCCCGCGTAAAGGGCGTCGGGGAACTGCACCGCCTCGCCACCGAAACCCCCGTCTTCGTCGTCTCGGGGAGGAGGCCGTGATCGGGCTCGTCGCCGCGACCGCGAACGGCCGCAGGAACGCCGCGCATCTCGAACAGGCGTGGCCCGACACCCGCCTCTACGACGAGAAGCCGAAGGACGCGCTGCGACGAGCTTGGAAAGAGTGCGACGCGCTAGTCCTCTTCCTAGCGTTGGGCGCCGCCGTGCGCCTCGTCGCGCCCCTGCTCGAGGACAAACGCCGCGACCCCGGCGTGGTCTGCGTGGACGACGCCGCGAGGTTCGCCGTCGCGCTCGTCGGGGGACACGGGGGCGGCGCGAACGCGCTCGCGGGGCGCGTCGCGGACGCCCTTGGCGCAGCACTCGTGGCGACCACGGCGAGCGACGTCACCCACGCCCAGGCGCTCGGCTCGCTCGGCGCGCAGCTTGGTTTCGCGGTCGAAGACGATTCGGACCTCGCGGCGGTGGGCGCGGCGCTCGTCTCAGGGAAGCGAGTCAACCTGGTCTTCGACGTCCGGTGGCCTCTCGGACCGCTGCCGGAGAACGTGGTGCGCGCAGAGGACCCCGAGCCGCCCCTGATCCTGGTCTCCGACCGGACGGTGGACGTGCCGCGTCCGGCCGCCGTCTACCGTCCGCCCTCGCTCGTCGTCGGCGTCGGGTGCAGCCGCGGCGCGAGTGCTGGGGAGCTCGTGGGTCTCCTCGACCGGTCCCTAGGAGAGGCCGGCCTCTCAAAGAAGAGCGTCGTCTCGCTGGCGAGCGTGGAGGCGAAGTCGGACGAGGCCGGGTTGCTGGAGGCGGCGGGGGAGCTCGGCGTGCCGCTCCGGTTCCACGCTGCTGAGGTGCTCTCGGGGCTGGAGGTACCGAACCCTTCGGCCGTCGTGAAGGACGTCGTCGGGACGTCGAGCGTCGCGGAGGCGTCGGTGCTCGCGAGCGGGGCGGAGCTTCTCCTGGAGAAGCGCAAGTCGGAGATGGCGACCGTCGCCGTGGGGAGGCTGCCGGCGCGGGGCAGGCTCTCTCTCGTCGGGCTCGGGCCTGGGGACGACGGCCTGATCCCAACGCTCGCTCGCGAGGCGCTCGCCGCCTCCGAGCTGGTGGTCGGGCTCGAACAGTACGTGGACCGCGTGAGGCACCTCTTGCGCCCGGGGACGCGCCTTTCGACGCCGCCGCTCGGGAGCGAGGTCGAGCGCGCGAAGGAGGCGCTCGCCGAGGCTCGCGTCGGAGGTAGCGTGGCGCTGGTCTCGAGCGGGGACGCGGGCGTCTACGCGATGGCCTCCCCGGCGCTGGAGCTCGCGGGCGAGGACGTCGAGGTCATCGTCGTCCCGGGGATCACGGCGGCGCAGGCGGCGGCGGCGTTGCTCGGCTCGCCGTTGGGGCACGATCACTGCTCGATCAGCCTCTCGGACCTCCTCACCCCCTGGGAGGTCATCCAGGAGCGGGTGCGGGCCGCCGCCGAAGCCGACTTCGTGGTCTCGCTGTACAACCCGCGCTCGAAGGGCCGCGACTGGCAGCTCGGGAAGGCGCGCGAGATCCTGCTGGAACACCGCCCCCCCGATACCCCGGTAGGCGTCGTGAGAGACGCCTACCGCGAGGGGCAGGAGGTGAGGCTGACCGACCTCGGCTCCCTGCGGCCCGAAGACGTGGACATGCTCACCGTGGTGATCGTTGGCAGTTCAAGGACGGAGGTCCGGGCGGGACGCATGGTGACGCCCCGGGGGTACGAAGTATGAGGGTCTTCGCCGTCACGGACCTCTGCGCGGGCTGCGGGAACTGCGTAAGGACCTGCCCGGAAAAGGCGATCCGTCCCGCCCCCAGAGGTCATCCCTCGCCCCTCGCCGTGCTGGAGGACCGCTGCACGGGCTGCGCTGAGTGCGCCGAGGTCTGCCCGGTCGCGGCGTGCGTCGAGGTAATAGTGGCGGAAGAGACGTGAGGCGCGTCCACCGCATAGAGGATGAGAGCTACCGCATCCTGCGGGAGAGGGTGGACCTCTCGCACCTCGGACCGCTCTCGCGCGCCGTGACCGAGCGCGTGATCCACGCCGCCGCCGACCTGGAGTACGCCGAGGACCTCGTCCTCGACGAGGCGGCCCTGGAGCGCGGTCTGGAGGCCCTGCGCCGGGGAGCCCCGATCGTCGCGGATGTCGGGATGGTCGCCGCGGGCATCACGGCGCGCGAGGTCCTCTGCTTCGTCTCCGACCCGCGCGCGCGGCCGCTCTCCGAGCACCTCGACATAACGCGCTCCGCGGCGGGGTTCAGGCTTGCGCAGAGAGAGGCTGGTCTCGAAGCCGTCTGGGTCGTGGGGAACGCGCCGACGGCGCTCTTCGAGTTGCTAGAGCTGGAGGCCAGGCCGGCGCTCGTCGTCGGGCTGCCGGTCGGGTTCGTCGGCGCGGCAGAATCCAAGGAGCGCTTGATCGGGAGCGGGCTGCCGGCGGTGGCGAACCGCGGTCCCAAGGGTGGGTCCGCGGTCGCGGCGGCGGCCCTGAACGCGCTGTTGTACTTCGAGGAGGAATGAATTGAGTGAACTGCCCGTGGCAACGAACGGTAAGAGGGTCGGAGGCAGCGCGGACCCCGCGCTTCTCATCGTCGGCCACGGGAGCCGCGACCCGCGCGGCGCCAAGGAGTTCCACGAACTCGTCTCCCTGGTACGCGACCACGCCCCGGTGCCCGTGGAGGGTGGGTTTATCGAGCTCTCGCGCCCCCCGATCTCCGAGGGCGTGGGCCGTTTAGCAGCCGGAGGGGCGCGAGAGATCTCCGCCGTCCCTCTCATGCTCCTCGCCGCCGGCCACGCCAAGGACGACATCCCGGCGACCCTGGTGCGCGAGAAGATGAGCCACCCCGACCTGGACTTCCACTACGGCCGCGCTTTGGGCCTCCGACCCGAGCTCCTCGAGCTCATGGACGAGCGCATCTCGGCCGTCGTCCTGGAAGAGGAGAAGGAGGAGACCGCCGTCCTCATGGCCGGTCGCGGCTCCTCCGACCCGGACGCGAACAGCGACCTCGCGAAGATGGCCCGCCTCTTCTTCGAGGGCCGGCCCCACCCCCTCGTCGAGACCGCCTTCGTGAGCCTCGCCCCCCCGAGCGTGCCCGAGGCGCTGGAGCGTTGCAGGAGGCTCGGCGTCCGGCGCGTCGCCGTCTTCTCCTACTTCCTCTTCACCGGCGTCCTGGAGGTACGCATCCGGGATCAGAGCGAGAGTTTCGCCGGGGATAACCACGACATTGAGGTACGCTACGCGGGCTACTTCGGGCCCGATTCAAGGGTGGCCGATCTGATACTGGAACGCTACCGCGAGTCTTTGGAGGGCGACATCCGCATGAACTGCGACGTCTGCGTCCACCGGGTCGCCCTACCCGGCTTCGAGGGGAAGGTCGGCGCCCCCGCGACCCCCCACTACCACCCCGACGAGCCAGGCCACCCCCACGACCACGGTCATCACCACTAGCCGTGGCGCTCGAGGACCGGGTAAGGGAGCTCGCCGGGGAGGTCGAGCCCGCAGACGCGGCAGAGGGGGCACGCGAGCTGCACCGGCGCCTCCTCAAGCCGCCGGGTAGCCTTGGCCGGCTCGAGGACCTCGGGGTCCGGCTCGCGGGGATGGCGGGGGAGTCCCCGCCGCCGGTGCCGGAGAACCCTGCGGTCGTCATCTGCGCCGGCGACCACGGCGTGCTCGACCAGAACGTCTCTCCGTGGCCGAGAGAGGTGACGGCGGCGATGGTCCAGAACTTCTGCGTCGGGGGCGCGGCCGTCAACGCCCTCGCCAAAACGGTGGGGGCACGGGTCAGCGTGCTCGACGTCGGCGTCGCCTCGGGGCTGGAGCGCCACCCGCTCCTCCGGGGCGCGAAGGTCAGGCCCGGGACCGGCGACCTGAGCGAGGGACCGGCAATGAACCGGAAGGAGGCCGCGCGGGCGGTGCTCGCCGGGGCCGGCGTCGCCGAGGAGCTTGTCGAGAGCGGCGGCGCGGACCTGATCTTGACCGGGGACATGGGCATCGGGAACACCACCCCCGCCGCCTGCCTCGTCGCCGCCTTCACCGGGCGTCCGGCCGGGGAGGTGACGGGTCGAGGCACCGGCATAGACGACGCGACCCTGGAGCTAAAAACCAGCGTGGTCGAGAAGGCGCTGGAGCTCCACGACCCAGATCCCGGCGATCCTATAGGTGCCCTCGCCGCCCTCGGCGGCCTGGAGCACGCGGCGCTCGTGGGCGTGATTTTGATGGGCGCCGTCTACGGCGTCCCCGTCCTCCTCGACGGGGTGGTCTCGAACGCGGCGGCGCTCGTCGCCCGGACGCTCGCGCCCCATTCGATCGACTACGCGATAGCCGGACACCTCGCGGCCGAGCCCGGGGCACGGGTCGCTTTGGAGAAACTCGGCCTCCAGCCTCTACTGGACCTGGAGATGCGCCTCGGCGAGGGGACCGGCGGGCTGCTCGCCGTGCCCCTCGTGCAGTGCGCGGCACGGGTGCTGGGCGAGATGACGACCCTGGAGGAGGCGGGTATAGCCTGAGCGAGTTGAACCGGGAGGGGATAGAGGGCCTGGGGAGCCCGCTGGCGGCGAGGGTCGAGCTGCACGAGGAGCTCGGCTCGACGCAGCAGCGCGCCCGCGAGCTCGTCCGCGCCGGCGCCCCGCACGGGACGCTCGTCATCTCCAGGGTGCAGACCGGCGGCCGGGGCCGCCTCGGGCGGAGGTGGGGCTCGCCGGCCGGGGGCTTGTGGATGTCGCTCGTGCTGCGGCCGGGGATCTCGACCGAGGTCACGCCCCGCGTCACGCAGGCCGCGGCGGTGGGGGTGGCGAAGGCCCTGTGGGAGCTCGGGGTGGAGGCGCGCATCAAGTGGCCCAACGACCTGCTAGTAAAAGGACGTAAGATCTGCGGCATCCTCGCCGAGTCGAGCGTCGAGAGCGTCTCCGCGGCGACGAAGAAGGTCGAGACCCGAGAGGGACGCCGGGTGGACTTTGTCGTCCTCGGGGTTGGCCTGAACGCCAACCTGGACGCGAAAAGCCTCGGGATCCCCGAAGGGAAGGCCGCAACTATACGCTCCGAGCTGGGGCGCGACGTGGACCTGCTCGCGCTGCTCGGTTCGCTGCTCTCCCACCTCGACTTCGAGCTGGGGAGGATAGACGACTTCTTGGCCATCCTCGACGACTGGCGGGCGCTCGACTGCACCCTAGGAGAGCGGATTCGGGTCCGCAGGTTCGGCGAGGTGCTGGAAGGGGTGGCCCTGGATCTCGGCCCCGAGGGGGCGCTGCTACTCAAGACGCGCGACGGCGCAGTCGAGCTGTTCGAAGGCGAGATCGAACGGCTCCGCCGCCAGGGAGCCCCATGATGCGCGTAGCCTGCGCCCAGTACGCCTTCCGCGACGGAGACCCCCACCACAACCTCGAGCGCTCTCTCCACTTCATCCGGCAAGCGGCAGCAGAGAGCGCGGACCTCGTGGTCCTGCCGGAGCTCGCGAACTCGGGCTGCAACCTCGGCTCTCGCGACGTAGCCTTGGATCTCGCGGAAGAGATCCCCGACGGCCCGACCGTCGAAGAGTGGAAGAAAGAAGCGGGAGGGTCCGGCATCTACGTCGCCGGCGGGCTCTTAGAGAGGGAGGGAGACACCCTGCACAACTCCGCCGTCTTGCTCGGACCCGAAGCGTTCGGAGGCTACCGCAAGACGCATCTCTGGGACAGGGAGAAGCTCTTGTACGAGCCGGGCCGGGAGCTACCGGTCTTCGCCACGCCGCTGGGCAGGATCGGGTTGCTCGTCTGCTACGACGCCTGGTTCCCCGAAGCCGTCCGCGCCCTCGCCGTAAAGGGCGCGCGGATCATTTGCGTCCCGTCCAACGCCCCAAACGACTGGGTTCCCGAGCACCAGCGCCGGGGAGACCTCGCGATGCTCAACGTCCACTGCATCGCTGCCGCCAACGCCAACCGCGTCTTCGTCGCCGCCACCAACCGGGTCGGGAACGGCTACCTCGGACGGAGCTGCATAGTGGACGTCACGGGCGGCGTCCTGGCGCTCGCGGGGGCGACGGCAGAGGGCTTGGTCAGCGCCGAGGCGGAACTAGACAGAGCCCAGCGCGAGAAGCGGCTAACGGATCTCTCACACACTTTCGAGGACCGGAACCCAGGGGTCTACGAAGGCAAGAGCCAGGACGACCATTGACTGGGACGACCGCGGTTACTCCACCTCTTCGGTTTCTTCGGTTTCTTCTACTTCTTCTATCGCCGCCGCCGAGGTCGCCCTGAAGATCAAGACTTTGCCTCGCTCGGGGTAGTCCACGATCTCGACCTCCCCGGTGACGGCCACCTGCTCGCCCACGATCTCCTGCGCGTTCTGGACCGCCGACATATCAACCTCGACCTCGAGGACGTAGCCGGTGTGTTCGCCACCGGCCCCGACCATATCCCCTCGAAGCTGTCCTTCCAGATATGCCATGCTTCGCCTCTCTTTCGGGTTCTTCGTATGGTGGCCATGGTACCGGAAGTCTGGCCCCCAGCTCGCCCCTACTAGCGTTGTCCACGATCTTCGTCCTCGCCCGCCGGCGCTCTCCTGCACGTGGGGTAGCACCGACTGGTATACGGCGAGCGTGATTGCCACATCACCGGAACCCAGCATCTCCGACGCCACCTTCACCGGGACGCCCCTCGATAGCAGCAGGATCACGCACGTATTGTGAAGGTCGGAGAACCTCGCGGAGCAGGGGAGTCCCGCACACTTCAGTAGGGGCTTCCATGAGTGATTGCGTAGGTTCTGATAGCCGATGTAGGCCAACCCTGCGGAGTACGCCCGGAAGGATTCGAACTTCCGACATACGGTTTAGGAATGCGCCCCAAACGTGTTTCCCATTGCGGCTGTAGATTACAAATTTGCTGCAAATACATCATTTTTTCGTAGGAGCAACAGTGTGCAATGTTTAGCTACAGAGTCAGGTTAGTGTCAACCAGTGTCGCAGAGGAGGCAGGCAAGACTCGTACCTCAGGATAGTAAAGACGCCCTACACTGTGTGGGACAGGAGGACGCGTGGCTATGGACCGAATGGATTAGACGAGACCACGACATGTGGGGTTACAGTGGAGGCTCAGACTCCGTATCGTGCGGTCAAGCACGAACCTGTGCTCTACGGTTTATTCTGTGTACCCGAACGGCGACCAGTTGGAGGTTAGCGCACCACGAGTCAGCGACCAACCGTCCAGGAGGCAACGGTGGTTCTGGGGGCCTTAAGTGCCGCGGTGAGGATACCCGTCATAAAGGGTAGCCTAAGGCCTGGGAAGGACCTCGACCGTCGAGCATACGTTCGGGTGAGCGATTTGTCGGAGACTGAACCTCGACCTAAGGGCGAGTCTGCCGCCCTCATATCCGACAGAGACGACATGAGTCCCCTCCTAGGGGAGCGCAAGGGGCCGTGGTTGGGGCGATGGTTCGGGCAGGGGTGAAGCCGACCTACCGCGTCCGGCTGTACGCCTGGTTGCTGCTGCGGGCGGCGATCCGGTACCGGTTCGAGGGCCGAGCCCGTCGTCGCCCTGAGGCCGCTCGTCGTCCTGCGACACCCGGGCGTTGCGCGCCGCGTGGGGCTCGAGTCCGGCTCACCGGGGCTCGCAGCCGCCGAGCGCTTCCTCGAGCGTCGGGGCTACGTCAGGCCGGTCGCGGCCGGCACGGAGCCCAAGGCGTTCCTCACCACGGACGCGGGAAGAACGTGGCTAGGCCACGACTTGTGAGCTCGCCCCTGGTGGTGGAGGGTGTTCGGGTGATGGGCGTGGCGGACTACCTCGCCTGGTCCTTGCTCGCCGCCTTGTGCGCCGCCGGGAGCGTACAACTTTTCGTGGCGGCCGAGCGCCATGAGGCGCTCGCCCAGGCGTGGCTCGCCGCTATGGCCTTCGGGCTGTGGTCGACCCTGACCACCGTGTGCTTCTGGAGGGCGGCGTGAGCGCCGAGGCGATGATCGTGGGCGTCCTGATCGGCGGCGCGGTCGGTGGGACGATCGGCGCCGCCGGGGCACTCGTCGGTCTGGTCGTGAGCCGGCGCTTCAGGGAGATGCCGAGGGTTAAGTGCGTCGCCTCGGACTGGAACGTGACGGTCTACGAGGGGGCGGGACCAATAGGGCGGGCGGTCTGCTCGTTCGAGGTGGATCTGTTCAACCAGGGGGCGTTGGCCACGGGGCTGCGCAGCCCCTACGTGGCGTTCGACGGGGAGGACGGTGCCCGCGTGGCGGTCGTGCGCCTGAAGGAGACGGCCACGAAGCGGGACCTCTGGGCGCTCAACCTGCCTTCGAGGAAGTGGGCGCACGCGAGCGTGTACGCTCTCTTGGAGGGAGAGGAGGCCCAAGACGCCCTGAGCTTCCGCCGCGTCCACCTCGTAGGCGAGTTCCCCGACGGCAACGCCTTCGAGACCAAGATGGTAGAGAGAGTGGACTACGTCGCCACCCGCAAGAGGGCCGCCGACGCTCGCAAGGACTACGTCGCCAGCCGCAACCTTCGCGCCCGCTTTCTCGAGCGCAAAAG
>Ga0126307_10001892_pt1 | contig 13986 bp, 15 predicted proteins | sample Plot28_FD_89955 | JGI IMG/M metagenome (GOLD analysis project Ga0126307, IMG submission 89955) | Serpentine soil microbial communities from UC McLaughlin Reserve, CA, USA - Plot28 | ecosystem: Environmental > Terrestrial > Soil > Grasslands | place: USA: UC McLaughlin Reserve, Lake County...
CTCGAAACCTAACTTGCTGGTACGGCTTGCTGGACGTACTCTACAGCTTTCTTCGTGGGGGTTCCGGGGGTGAAGATCTCGCCCACGCCCATCTCTTTGAGCCTGGCTATATCGTCTTTCGGGATGGTCCCCCCGCAGAAGACCAGGATGTCCTCGGCCTCGTTCTTCTTGAGGAGGTCGATTATGCGGGGTATCAGGGTCATGTGGGCGCCGGAGAGGATAGAGATGCCGATGGCGTCGGCGTCCTCTTGGATGGCGGTCTCGACGACCTGCTCCGGGGTCTGGTGAAGGCCGGTGTAGATGACCTCCATGCCGGCGTCACGGAGGGCGCGGGCTATGATCTTGGCCCCCCGATCGTGCCCGTCGAGGCCCACCTTCGCCACCACGACCCTTACCGTGCGCGCCATGATGCCCCCATTCTAGCGAGATCCCGCCCCCGACTCACCTTCGGAGCTCGCGCAGGTTGTCCCACAGGACGTAGAGGCCGACGCCGAGGACCGTGGTGACTACCAGTTGCCAGAAGAACTCGTATATGAGGATCAGAGCCGCAATCACCGCCAGCCCGATGTTGACGCTGCTGACCAGGTTGACGAGCCGTCCCCTGAAGCCTGCCTCGACGAACGCGAACAGGGCGATGCTGACGACGAGCATGGATATCAGGTGCTCCCGCTCGAAGAGGGCTATCGCCACGAAGCTTATGAGCATGAGGCTCACGCTGGCGGCGGCCCACGCCTCGGCCATGCGGCTCCCCCGCAGCTCGGCCTCCGAGGCCGGCCGGTGGGCTCGGGAGATGTGGGAGCGCGCGGGGTCCCGCTCCCCGGCCTGCAAACGCTCCGCGTACTCCTCGAGCGAGGCCGAGACGGTCTCGTCGGTGGCGAGCCGGGCCCGGAGCCGGTCTACCTCCCCTGAGAGCTCCGCGAGGCGCCTCGCTCCCTCCTCGTACGGCGCGTCGAGGTGAGACCTGTCGCGCAGGGCCGCGACCTCCACGCCCAGCTTCTTGAGCAAGCGGCTCTTCTCGGAGATCTCGATCCGGAGCGCGGCGCACCGCGACTCGAGGTCCGAGCGCCGGTCGAGCGCCGCCGCGAGCGCCTCGTCCGGGGGCGGCACCTTGTCGAGGCCGGCCCACCCCACGGGGTCGTACCACACGCGGTTGGCGCTCTTGTCGCGGTTGTACATGGGACCGGCGGGGGCGTCCTCGCCCTCGAAGGGGTCGCGGGCGTAGAGCCCCCACAAGCCGCGGTACCCGGAGACCCACCGCGGGGGCGGGTCGAGCATGAGCCGCGGGGGATCCCACTCCCTGTCGCCGCCCGTCCCGATCGAGAGCCCGTCCCCGCGAGCGTAGTCGACGAACGGGATGTGGAGGTAGCCGGGTCCCCCTCCCCCCTCCCCGGCGTACTGGCCGAGTCTCTCCTTCCAGAAGCCCCGCACGGTGTTAGCCGTCCTGGCGAGGGGGGACGGCAGGGGTATGTTCAGCTCGGTCAGGTACTCGCCGGGGGCGTAGTAGCTAGCGTGGGAGCCGGCACCGACGTAGATCACCGGGTGCTCGCCCACCTTCTCGACCTCCGGGTCGTCCCACCGGCGCCTGAGGTTGTCGCCGGCGTAGTTGTGGGCGGCGTAGGCCACCCACTCCGGGCGGACCTCGCCCCCGGCGGACTCGGAGAGGTAGACGCAGATCTTCTCCCAGTCGGCCTCGTGGTCGTTGGCGCCGAAGAAGCCGCTCCTCCAGTCGTTGAACGGGTAGAACAGCCAGTACTGCAACACCACCCAGCCGTTCCCACGCGTCACCCGACCGTGGTAGCGGTAGTGCTCCCCCTCGGCCATGATGCGCTCGTAGGAGACCGACGCCGCGGCAGCCGACTCCCCCGGCACCCGCCCCCTGGCCAGGAGCGTTATGGAGTAGAGGGCGTCCACGAAGCGGGAGAAGTACCCGACGCGCGCCAGCCGGCCTCGCCCGGCGCGGAAGGCCTCGCGCGACTCCTTGAAACTCCTGGCGGCGCGCCGGCCGAACATCCGGAAGCGCCCCGTACGAGAACCCGGTTCTGCGATGTCGTGAGGGTCCATGAACTTGAGGAAGTGAACCGCCCCGGCCTCGTCGAGGGGCTGCTGCGGGAGCCTATCGAGGTCCAGCTTGCCCTCGGGCACGACGCAGACGGCCTCTTCGCCGGGCCGCTGGACCCACAGGCTGCAGGCCCGCACGTACGGCTCGACGTCCATGGGGAAGAACTTGTCCCCCTTGGTCGAGCGGACGACGGGCTCGAAGCGCCGGAGCAGGGCTTCGGCCTCGGGATGCTCGATGCTCACGCGGAGCCCCCCGGCTCCTGCTGCGTCGAAGTGCGCCATTGTGCGTGGAAGACGACCCGCACGTCCTGGGAGTTGAGGTAGAGGATCATGAGGATGCAGTAGGCCATGATCGGGTAGATGTACCACGGCTGGGTTTGGGAGTAGAGCCACAGGCAGACCCCTAGGCTCAAACCCTGCGAGATCGCCGCCAGGAGCCACCCTTTGCGGCGCAAGAGGAGGAAGCTCAGGGCCGACATCAGCGTCATAACCGCCGGCGGGACGAAGAGGATCAGGGTCACCGCCTCGATCACCTGCCGCGACCGCGGCATCGCCTCGATACCGACCCCTCGCCAGTCTACCTGCAAGAACTCGTGGGCGCCGAGACCCGCCAGGCAGACCACCTGGAACGCCAGCAGCAGACCGATCGCCCTCATCGGCCGGTAGGATATGTTGCCGGGTCCCGCCATGAGTTCCGGCTACGCCGTATCGTCCCCGGCGGTCACTACTCCGCCTCGACGGGGTTGGTGAGGGTGCCCAGGCCCTCGATCTCGATGCTCACCTCGTCGCCCGGCTTCAACCACAGCTGCGGGTCGCGGGCCATCCCGACGCCCGGCGGCGTGCCGGTGATGATGATGTCGCCCGGCTCGAGCGTCATGCCTCGGCTGAGGAAGGAGACGAGCTCGGCGACAGAGAAGATCATCTTCGCAGTGGTCCCGTCCTGCACGGTCTCGCCGTTGAGGATCGCGCGGATAAAGAGGTTCTGCGGGTCGGGGATCTCGTCGCGGGTCGCTACGTAGGGCCCGATTGGGCAGAAGGTGTCTATGGACTTGCTCCGCGTCCACTGCCCGCCCTCGGAGAACTGCAGGTCGCGGCTGGAGACGTCGTTGGCGTTCGTGTACCCGTAGACGTAGTCGAGGGCCTCGGCCTCGGAGACGTTCTTCGCCGGGCTGCCGATCACGACCGCCAGCTCGGCCTCGTAGTCCACCTGCTCGGTTATGGGGGGTATCCGGATCGGGGCCCCGGGACCGATGATCGTGTTCGGGTACTTGGCGAAGACGACGGGCTTCTCGGGGATCTCCGCGCCCGTCTCGGCGGCGTGGTCCTCGTAGTTGAGCCCGATCGCGATGACCTTGCCGGGCCGCGCTATCGGGGGGTGGATGCTCGCCTCCTCAACCGCGACCGCCTCGCCCCCGGGTTGCCTGTCGGGGCTGCGGCCGTGCAGGATGTACTCCAGCAGACTCCCGCCCCCGAGCGGCTGGATCAGACCGTCCTCCACCTGCCCCACCCTCGGCGTCCCACCACCCGTCGAATACGTGACCAGCTTCAAAAGCGTCTCCTTTCCCAGACCACAAGACCGGCGAAACGCATCTTAGCAACGGCGCTCCCCACGCTCCAACCGGGTCTCCTCAGGGCTGCAGGCGTTCCCGCCTCCATCCCTCCCTACCCGGGCGGCGATAGACCAGCCGGTCGTGCAACCTGTTCTCGCGCCCCTGCCAGAACTCGATGACCTCCGGCTCCACCCGGTAACCGCCCCAGAACGGCGGCCGCGGCACCTCGCGCCCCTCGTACTCCGTCTCGAGCCCGCGCAACCGTTCCTCCAGCGCTCTCCGGTCAGCTACCGGCCTGCTCTGCTTGGAGGCCCAGGCCCCGAGTCTGCTTCCCCGGGGCCGTACTCCGAAGTACTCGTCGGACTCCCCCTCCGGGACGCGGGAGGCGCGCCCCTCTACCCTCACCTGCCGCTCCAGCTCGCCCCAGTAGAAGACGAGCGCGCAGTACGGGTTCGCCTCGAGCTCTCCGCTCTTGCGACCCTCGTAGTTGGTGTAGAAGACGAAACCCCGCTCGTCGAAGCCTTTGAGGAGGACCACGCGCGCGGAGGGGCGGCCGTCGGGGGTGGCGGTGGCGAGGGTCATCGCGTTGGGCTCGTGCAGGTCTGCGGCGAGGGCCTCGTCGAACCAGCGTCGGAACTGCACGATGGGGTCGGAGGAGGCGTCGGACTCTCTTAGCCCGGCGCGGGTGTACTCTTTGCGAAGACGGGCCACGCGGTCCAAGCGAGCGCTCCTACCAGCCCCAGGTGCCGGGTCCGCCTTTAAACGGGCCGACGATCTCGGCGGTGATCCAACCCCCGTAGAAGTCCCCCGGCTGCGCCTCGACCTTCTCGCCGTCTACCCAGCAAGCGTCCATCTTCGACGGGTAGAACGCCACGTGGTCCTTGAGGTCTCGGTATGCCGGAACGGGGTCGGGGTAATACCAGGCCGCCCGCTCCTCGCTGCGCTCGTCGGTGAGGATGTCGTAGTAGCGTGCCCGGCCCTTCCACTCGCAGAACGAGGACCCGTCCGAAGGTCTCAGGTGCTCCGCCTTGATGTCCTCCGGCGGGACGTAGTAGACCGGCGGATGGCTGGTCTCGAGCACCCGATTGGCACGCCTCGTGTAGGCGAGCGTCACCCCACCGAAGACCACCTTGACGCGCCTCTGGGAGTCCTCCAACCGCGGCGGGCGCGGGTAGTCCCACACGGACTCCTGGCCGGGACCGGGCTCGATGCGTTGTCGGGCCATCCAACACCTCCGCAACAAGTACTCGACAGGGGATTATACGGGCACCTCCCGGGAGGTTGGATCACGCGCGTCTCAAGCCCCCAAGCAAGCTGCGCAGGGCTGCGATGATGCGCCCGCGCTGTATGCCACCCTTGGGACCAGCAACGGCCGCGCTCCTTGCCCGTCAAACGAGGTTCCTTAGGCTCGGAGAGCTCCTTCCCGCTCGGCTCGGTTCTTTCCGGGCGAGGACCCTCGGGCCCCGCCGGTCGCCCTGTCTCGCGACCTGCTTGCTCCAGGAGTGCTGCATCTACATAACTATGTGTGGGCGCCGGAAAGCACCGACGACCGGCTCCCGGGGCTCGCTCTTGAGGATGGGCCGGTCCCGACTACAACGTCTCTTAGCTCACAAGCAACAACCGCGGAAAGGCGGAACCGTGACGAGCGACAAACAAACCCGAGCGAATCGACGAAACGCCCTCAAGAGCGCCGGGCCCAGGACGCCGGAAGGTAAGGCCGCCGTCCGCCTGAACGCCCTAAGGCACGGCCTGCTCTCGCGGGAAATCCTACTTCGCGGGAAGGACGGCGAGGCGCTGCGAGAGTTGGGAGAAAGCCTACGAACCGAGCTGCAGCCGGTCGGGGAGCTCGAGCACCTACTCGTCGACCGGATCATCGCCTCGGTCTGGAGGCTTCGACGCGTGGGCCGGGTCGAGGCGAGCATCTTCGCTTGGGAGCGCTACGACGAGCTCGCCGAGCGGGCGGAGCGAGAGGCCCGCGAATACGAGGAGGAGTACTACCCCGGCTACGGGCTATCCCGGAGCCCGTGACAACAGATGAACAGAAGCACGAAGAGGCTCTGGAGAGGGCACGGCGTATGAGGGACGAGCAGAAGATCGAAGCCACCACGCTTGGGCGGACCTTCGCTCGCGACGCCGACCGGGCCGACGCATTCTCGAAGCTCTCCCGCTATGAGACCACCATAGAGCGAAGCCTCTACAAGGCCCTGCACGAGCTTCAGCGCCTCCAGAGCGCCCGCGGCGCTGGGAGTAGGGAGAGCAGCATCCCGCCACCCGTGGCCGTGGACGTGGACGTCTCCGGGTCTCCGGAGAGGGCACCTAGAAATGGGTTCGTTTCGCAAAAACGGATCTGATAGAAGACGCTAGACCATTCGCGGTTCTTGACGACGGATAACCTCATGCCGCACGCGGGCAAGCAACTTACCGGAAGATCGCTGCGTCGAGTTCTACACTCATCCTGACCGTCACGGTCTTCGAAGCTAGAGGGAGCCGGCTCTCCAGCGCGATCTCCGCGCGCTCTGACCATTCACGAGCGCGTTCGCCCTCCCCTTCTGGCGCGTAGTTGCAGCTGCACAGCCTGAAGGCCTCCTCGAAGCCCCCATCTAGCATCTCAGAGAAGTACCGAACCCAACGCGTACCGCCGCACTTCGAGCAGGTCGGGGCAGCCCGAGCTCTACGCCAACGCGGGCAACAGGATAGACTTGGCCGTCATCAACACGCGGGTCCTGGCCCGCGGCGCGGCCAACGCGCTCAGGCGCGGGGATCCCGTCCCGTCGCTGCTGCCGGAGGCCGTGCAGGACCTCGCGCGGGCGGTGACGGCCCTGACCACCTTCCTGGCGGAGTCCAAAGGTCCGGACGAAACGAGGAGGTTCGCCCTCGAGGCCGCCCGCAAGGCAACCGAGATACTCAAGGAGCGGCACGCCCTCGCCATCAGCGTGCTCGTCGGCCAGATCCGGTCCGCGGCGGGGGACCTGCTGAGGAGCACGGGCATGGACCAGGCCTCCGCCCTCCAGGCGCTAGAGGACACCGCCGGCCGCGCCTCGGAGATCGGCTGAGACGTCCCCTCTCACGTCGCGAGCTCCCGGTCCAGAAAAGCGTCGGCCTCGATCTCGACGAGCACCTCCGGCGCGATAAGGCGCCGGACCTCGACCATGCTGGTGGCGGGCCTTATCTGCCCGAAGAACTCGCCGTGGGCGGCCCCGATCTTCTCCCAGTTGTCTATGTTCACCACGTAGATCCTGGTCCGCACCACGTCCGAGAGCCCGGCCCCCGCCGCCTGCAGCGCGACCTTTATGTTGTTCAGGGTCTGGATCGTCTGCGCGTAGGGGTCCCCCACCCCGACGAAGCCGCCGCTCCCGTCGGTCGCGGTGGTGCCGGAGACGTACACGAAGGGGCCGCGACGAACCGCCCGCGAGTACCCCACCTCCCGCTCCCACACCGTGCCGCTGGTAACGTTCTCTCGCCTCATGCAAAGCCCCCAGACGGAGGGAAACGCTACGGCACATTCTAGCGCGGACGCGGACGCCGCCCCGCGAGTGCCACCCTGCGGGTGCGGTCCGGCTCCGATAGAGAGAAGGTTCGTCGTTCAGCGCGTGGGGATCGCGAGGGGCTCACCCATGAGGGCTGCCACGAACTCCTTTTTGTCCGCGCTGCGCGGCTGCGCGTCTCCGGCGGCGGGATCCAGCGCGACCCGGTCCACGCGCGGGAGGCAGCCCAGGAGGAGCGAGACCAGCTCGCCGGCCGTCGATTCCCTTACCCGCCAACCGCCGCCGAGACCGCCGCGCCGCAGAAAGTCCCGGGCCGCACCCGCGCCGCCGAAGACGGGCAAGATCTCCCCAGAGGGTTGCGCGACCAGGGTCAACGGCTCCAGCCGGTTGCTCTTCCGGCGCGTGATGAGGTGCCACAGCCGCGAAGAGCCCCCGCGGTGGACAGCCTCTTGCGGCGACGCCTCCGCCACGCTAATCATGGCTCCTGTCCTCCATGAAGGCGAAGTACTCGTGCCGCAGGCCGTTGGCCTCCCTCACCCTGCGCCATTCCTCGTACTCTTCGAGCCAAGGATGGTGGGTTTCCTCGTCCGGCCGCTTCCCCTCGGGTTCTCGCGCGACGTCGGCGTGGACGGTCCCGCACGCGCACACGATGGCGGAACCGGACGACGCGTGTCTCTTCCCACAATCGCACTCGAAGACGACGCGTTCGGGACGCCAGCCGTACACCTTACCGTAGGGGATTTCGCGGACCTCGTAGTGCCCGCGCTCGTGCTCGATCACCCGCACCCCACAACCTCCTCCCGACGGCCGGCGAACCGCTTGGAGGCTATCCGCAGCCCGCCAGCAACCGTGGTCGCATCCACTCCTACTTTACCCCCGGCTCGGGCAAACCGGAACATCTTGGGTAGTCCTTGGGCCAAATTACCTAAGCCGTGCCGGAGCAGGTCCGCGGACGTCCCCCACGCGTGTGAGGTCTGCGGATGAGCTAATATGGTGCCGCTGGTTGCGACGCGGAGGGCACGGACGTGAGCCTGACGGAGGAACCAGGTACGTCGAGAACCCGGCGGCTGGGCCCGGAAGAGATGCTGGGCGAGAGCGCCGAACTCTACCGGCTTCTGGCCGAGCACTCGACCGACATGATCTCGAAGCACACGCCCGAAGGCTTCTACACCTACGCCTCGCCCGCCTGCCGCTCCCTGCTCGGCTACGACCCCGAAGAGCTCGTCGGACGAGACGCCTACGAGTTCTTCCACCCCAACGACCTCGAGGAGATAAAGCGGACCCATTCGGCGATACTCGAACGTCCCGACACCTACGCGGTCGGCTACCGCATCCGGCGCAAGGACGGCTCTTACACCTGGTTCGAGACGACCAGCCGGACGGTCCGGAACCCGGACACCGGCGAGGTGCTGGAGATAGTAACCGTCTCGCGCGACATCACGGAGCGGAAGAGGGTCGAGGCGAAGCTCCGGGAGGCCGAGGCGCGGTACCGCACGCTGGTCGAGCAGATTCCGGCCGTCACCTACGTGGCCGCGCTCGACGAGGTGGGCTCCACGATATACATAAGCCCGCAGGCCGAGAGCTTGCTCGGCGGCTCGCCGGAGGAGTGGCTCGCCGATCCCGAGCTCTTCGTTAAGCTCCTGCACCCCGACGACCGCGAAAGGGTGCTCTCCGAGCACGTGCGCGCCAACGAGACGGATGCTCCGCTCAAGCTCGAGTACCGCCTGGCGACCCGCGACGGGCGCGTCGTGTGGGTGCGGGACGAGTCGGTGGTCGTCAGGGGCGAAGGGGGACGTCACCCGTTCCGACAGGGTGTGCTGCTCGACATAACGGACCGCAAAGAGGCCGAGGAGCGGGTGCTTTTCCAGGCACAACTGCCCGAGCAGGTGAAGGCCGCCGTCATCGCCACCGACCTGGAGGGTAGGGTGACACACTGGAACGAGCACGCAGAGCGGCTCTACGGCTGGAGCCGCGAGGAGGCCCAAAGCCGCGGCATCACGGAGCTCACCGTCGGCCCCGACGGGGCCGCGGCCGCGGAGGAGATCATGGAGGTTCTCAGGGCCGGGGGTACGTGGGAGGGGGAGTTCGCCGTGAGGCGCAGGGACGGCTCTACGTTCCCGGCCCACGTCACCGACTCCCTGATCCGGGACGCTGAGGGGCGTCCGGTGGGGATAGTGGGCGTCTCGACCGACATAACGGAGCGCAAGCGAACCGAAGAAGAGCTCAGGGAGAGCGAGGAGCGGTTCCGGGCGTTCTTCGAGACGGCGGCCGTGGGGGCAGCCCACGCCGATCCCGCTACCGGGGGCTTTTTGCAGGTCAATGAGAAGCTCTGCCGCTTTCTCGGGTACGACAGAGAAGAGCTACTCTCCATGACGTTCTCGGATATCACGCACCCGGACGACCGGACTCGCGGTCTGGAGGGCCTCTCACGGATGCTCCGCGGCGAGATCCGCGAGTACGTCGCCGAGAAGAGGTACGTGAGGAAAGACGGACAGACGGTTTGGGGCCAGCTCGCGGTCTCTCTGGTGCGCGACGGGGACGGTCGGGCGCTGCACACCGTCGCGATCACCCAGGACACAACCGAGCGCAAGCGGCTTGAGGAGGGCCTGCGTGAGATCCGGGAGGCCGAGCGCCGGCGCATAGCCCGCGACCTGCACGACGTTGTGCTCCAGGACCTCGCGGGCGCCCTGCAGGGCATGCAAGCCGCCCAGATAGAGCCCGGGGGGGATCTGGGGTCCGGGTTGGAGGAGGAGATAGCCGCCCTCCGCAGGGCGGTCAGGAGCCTGCGCAACGCGATCTACGACCTGCGCCTCGAGAAGGATCAGCCGTTCGTCCGGGCCGTCGAGTCCCTCGTGGAGCTCAACCGCCAGCTGACGCCGGAGCGCGAGATCCGTCTCACCGTGCGCGACGGCTTCCCACCCCAGCTCCCGGGCGTCACGGACGTGGAGCTGCTGCGCGTGCTGCAGGAGGCGCTCGTCAACGCCCGCCGCCACTCCGACGCGCGGTGCGTGGACGTCGTCCTCTGCGGGGGTCACGGCGAGGTTCGCGCCGAGGTCGCCGACGACGGGCTGGGCTTCGATCCGGCGTCGGTCCGGAGAGGCGTGGGGATCTCCGGGATGCGCGAGCGCGCCACCGCGCTCGGGGGCAGGCTGGAGATAGAGAGCACGCCCGGCGAAGGGACCAGCGTCAGGGTCGAGGTCCCCTTCTCGGGTCCGCGCTAGCTGGGTCCCAACTCCTCGATGTCCACGAGCCCGCGCCGGATCGCGTAGATCACCGCCTGGGTGCGGTCGAAGATGTGCAGCTTCTTGTAGATGTTGGAGGCGTGGTTGCGCACGGTCTTCTCCGAGATCCCCAGTGCCCTCGCTATCTCCTTGTTGCTCTTGCCGTGGGCCAGAGCCTTGACCACCTCGAGTTCCCGCTCGGTCAGGCGCGGGGCAAACTCCGCGTCGGAGCGGATGCCCTCGAAGGTGGTGAGCATCTTCTTCGCGATGTCCTGGGCCATGATGGTGTCCCCGGCGTGCACGGTCCTGATGGCGCGCGTGAGATCCTCGGGGGTGCAGTCCTTGAGGATGTAGCCCTGGGCGCCGGCCTTTATGCCCTGGAAGACGTGCGCGTCGTCGGTGTGGACCGTCAGGATCAGGACCCGCGTCCTGGGCAAGAAGCCCAGGATCTTGCGCGTCGCGCTCACCCCGTCCATCACCGGCATCGAGAGGTCCATCAAAACCACGTCGGGCTCGACCTCGAGGCACAAAGAGACGGCCTCCTCGCCCGTGTGCGCCTCCCCGACGACTTCCAAGTCGGGCTGGACGTCGATGATCCTCGCGAGCCCGTCGACGAAGAGCCGCTGGTCATCTGCGATGGCCACCTGGATGGTTTCCTCTACGCCCAACCAAACCTCCCCTCTACCAACATTTAACCCTACCGTCCGGCCCCGCACAAAAGGAAGCCGGCGGCGCCCCGGGAGGGGGATCAGCGAGACGCCAGCCCGACACGCCACTAATCATGGTCTAAAGTTGCCGCCCTGTCTCCGGGCTTTTGGCCCCACCCGCTTTGGGCCAATCGGCCTATAATAACCCACACCGTCCGAGTTCCTTCCGGAACCGGCGTCCCGCGTCCGAACCCTCTTTGTAGAAGACGGCCGGCTCCCCGATCGGGACCGAAACGGTCTCGTAGACGCCCTCCTCCGCGGAGCCGTACTCGTCCCCGGACCACAGGTGCACCCACTGGCCGGCTGGCAGGTAGACGTTCACGGCCCGTTCGCCAGGGTCGAGGACCGGCGCCACCAGGAGTTCCGGCCCGACCATGAACTGGTATTCCAGTCCGTACACCTCGGGGTCGTCGGGGTAGTGGATAAAGGGGTGCCGGACGACGGGGAGACCGGTCCCGGCGGCTTCCCTTACCAGCTCCAGCCTGTACGGCTTCCAGGCTGCGTAGACCTCGGCGAGGCGGGCGAAGTGCCTGAGGGTCTCCGCGTCGGAGTAGATCTGGTGGTTCACCTCGGGCCGGTTGCCCTCGTGGGTGCGGAACACCACCGTGAAGGCGGCGAGCTCGGTCCAGCGCATGAGCAACTCTTTAGAGCGGTGGTACGTAAGCAGGGGGCCGTCTATCGCGGTGTAGCCGCCGACGTCCGAGTGCTGCAGGCTGTAGCCGGATAGGCCGCTCGACAACAGGCCAGTGACGGCGCTCTTGATGCCGTCATGTTCATCCCAACTAACAATTTGGTCACCTAGCCAGAAGAGGGTGCTCTCTCCGGGGCTCTTGGTGTACCCGGAACGGCTGAAGAACACGGCGTCGTCCTCCAGGCCGGCCTCGCGGATCGCCTCGCGGTTCACCTCCGCCCACTCCTCGGCGTAGCGGTTGTGGTAGCTCTTTGGGTCGGCGCCGGAGTACAACACGGCGTCGTAGGGGAGACCTTCGCCGAAGTCCGCCATCCATCCTGAGGCGCCGGTGCCGATGAGTTCCTCCTTTATGACCTCCTTGATCCAGGTCCGCGCTTGCGGGTTCGTCAGGTCCACGAAGGCGGCGGAGAAGTCGGTGGTCCGGACACTGTAGGGCTTACCCTCTTCGTTTCGGATTAGATAATCCTTATTGGCTGCCTCCTTGAAGAGGTTGCGGCGATAGCTCTTCTTTTTTGCGATGTCGGTAGCGACCCACGGGCCCACGTAGGTCATGAGCCTTACATCTCCTTCCGCCAGTCGCTCTCTGAGCGAGTTCCAATCTGGATAATGACCCCGGTCCAACTCCCAGTTCCACCACAGCTGCGTCCCGAAGCTGGTCTCTCTTTGTCCCACCCAGTCCTGAAGCCAGAAGGCGGCGACGGGCGTATCGAGTGCCGCGAGTCTTTCGGAGATATCGGCCACCTCCTGGGTGCCTCCCTGAAGACCGACGACCGCGCCGCCCAGTATCCACTCCGGCAACGGCCGCATCCTGCCCGAGTACTCGGTGTATTGCTCTATCAGCTCGGCCGGATTATCTCCACTGAGGATCTGACCCCTCATCCGCGAGGAGAAGACCTCGACCTGGACCCTGTCTTTCTCGGTCAGGTCGAAGGAGGAATACTCGTAGTTCTCCAGGAAGAGGGAGCGCATCTCGCTCGTAACGTAGTGCGGCACGCTAGCGCCACTGGTGAACGGGCTCCCGCCGGCGTCGGCTTGCCAGTCTGCCGCCCACGTTATGGGCTGCTCGCCCCTTCCTATACCCTGCTCTTGGATGAAGATGGGGACCCTGCGCCCCTTCAAGTCGAAGTGCGTGTACTGCACCCCGAAGCCGAAAAACCGCTCTTCGGGTTCGGAAGCGTAGGTCAGGTAAAGGCGGTCGTAGGGCTCCTCCACCTCCGCCACGAAGCGCAGCCTCCCGTCGGTCACCGGCGAGAAGGCGACCGTGTAGTCGACGTCTCCGGTACCATCCAGAAGACGTCCCGCGACGACGAGCGCCCTCCCCTGCTTCTCGACGCGGTCTATCGTCTGGTCCGGGTGGATGTCCTCCACCTCGTCCTCGATAAAGAAGTGGGCGCTCGACTGGCGCACCGTCTCTTCGCCCCGAGCGGCGGCGACGAAGCTCTCGCCGGGGATGGTGGCCCACAGGATCCGGTCCGGGCTAGAGTGGTGCGTGATCTCCAGATGATCGTCCGAAGGGTCCCCGCTCTGTCCGGCCTCCAGGGCGACCGCGAACTCGCCCACCCGGTAAGGCCCGAGATCAGAACCTCGCCCCACCCCGGCAAGGGAACCGGAGACTTGGCCAGGTTCTCCCCAAACGAAGTAGACCGCCAGAGAAGCCAAGACGACCGTCAGGGCAACGGCGACGGCCGCCTTCGCATCACCCCCGAGCCGCCCCGGTCTCGCCACAGACCCCATCCAAACCCCGCGCTTTCTCACCCGCCGTGCGCCGCGCTCACCGCATGATACCTATCGATCGCATAGAATCACCAGGCCCGGTTTCGCGCCTCTGGATACCGTTGAACCAACGGAAAGGTAGCGTCACCCGGTGTTTCGGGGACGCACAACCTCGTCTCCGTACCGACCCGGAACATCCTCAAATTAATTGACTGAAGCAAATAAACAGTACACAATAGCAGATGCTTTAAGGAGGTGGCGCATGCGGGAAGACGGTTTGGAGGCGAGGATCGACGCTGTGCGGCGCTTCAACCGGTTCTTCACCCGGCGGATCGGGGTTCTGCGCGAGGGCTTGCTGCACACCCCCTACTCCCTGGCCGAGGCTCGCGTCCTGTTCGAGATCGCGCACCGCGACGACCCGACAGCTTCCGACCTGTCGCGGGAACTGGGCCTCGACCCTGGCTACCTCAGTCGTATCCTGACCCGCTTAGAGCAGCGAGGCTTGGTCGACAAGGTGCGCTCGCAGACCGACCGTCGCCGGCGCCTCCTCGCGCTCACCCA
>Ga0126307_10001893_pt1 | contig 13984 bp, 9 predicted proteins | sample Plot28_FD_89955 | JGI IMG/M metagenome (GOLD analysis project Ga0126307, IMG submission 89955) | Serpentine soil microbial communities from UC McLaughlin Reserve, CA, USA - Plot28 | ecosystem: Environmental > Terrestrial > Soil > Grasslands | place: USA: UC McLaughlin Reserve, Lake County...
ATGTCCCGGGCGCCACCGTGAACCGGCTGTGCGGCTCGGGCATGGAGGCGGCCGTGGCCGCCAACCGCGCGATCGCCGTGGGCGACGCCTCGATCTGCGTCGCGGGCGGCGTTGAGTCGATGAGCCGTGCGCCGTGGGTGGTGCAAAAGCCCGAGGCGGGCTTCCAGCGCACCGACCAGCCGATGGTTTCCACCACCCTCGGGTGGCGTCTGGTCAACAGCGAGATGCCCGCCGAGTGGACCGTATCGCTGGGCGAAGGCGCGGAGCTGCTCGCGCGCGAGTACGACATCAGCCGCGACGCCCAGGACCGGTTCGCCGTCGAGAGCCACCGCCGCGCGGCCGCTGCGTGGGAACGAGGCGCCTACGACGACGAGACGATCGAGGTGGGCGGAGTCGAGCTCGAGCGCGACGAGCCTATCCGCCCCGATACTTCGGTGGAGAAGCTGGCCAAGCTGAAGCCCGCGTTCCGCTCGGACGGCAGCGTCACCGCCGGCAACTCCTCGCCGCTGAACGACGGAGCGGCCGCGCTCTTGCTGGCCGACGAGGCCGGCGTCGAGGCGATCGGGCGCGACCCGTTGGCGCGCATCGTCTCCCGTGGGCTGCACGCGGTCGATCCGCCGCACTACGGCGTCGCCCCGGTGGAGGCGGCCAACCAGGCGCTGAAGCGCGCCGGGATCGGCTGGGGTGACATCGAGGTCACGGAGCTCAACGAGGCCTTCGCCGCCCAGGCGCTGGCGTGCGTGTCGGCTTGGGGCGAGGTCGACACCGAGCGACTGAACGTCAACGGCGGCGCTGTCGCGCTGGGGCACCCGATCGGGTGCTCGGGCGCGCGCATCCTGGCCACGTTGAGCTGGGAGCTGCGACGCCGGGGCGGGATGGGCCTGGGCGCGCTGTGCATCGGCGTGGGCCAGGGCATCGCGATGGTGCTGGAGGCCGCGTAGTGGCGGGCTATCGGCGCGAGAACGCAGACCCGGCGCTGTTGTTCGAGAACTACCTGGCCACGCGCACGCGGGCGCCGAGGGAGCCGCTGGTCTTCATCCCGCACACGCTGTCGGAGCTGTCGGGGCCCGTGTACGGCGACGCGAGGGTCGGAGAGCTCGACCACGACCTCACCCGCCAGCACGAGGGCGAGCCGCAGGGCGAGCGGATCATCCTCCACGGCCGAGTGCTGGACGGCGACCGGCGGCCGGTGCCGCACTCGCTGATCGAGGTGTGGCAGGCCAACGCGGCCGGGCGCTACCAGCACGTGGTCGACCGCCACCCCGCGCCGCTGGACCCGAACTTCACCGGGGCGGGGCGCTGCATGACCGACTCCGAGGGCCGCTACCGCTTCGTCACGATCAAGCCGGGCGCCTACCCGTGGCGTAATCACGACAACGCCTGGCGTGCGGCCCACATCCACCTGTCGCTGTTCGGCCCCGCCTTCGCCACCCGTCTGGTGACCCAGATGTACTTCCCCGGCGACCCGCTGTTCAGCCAGGACCCGATCTTCAACTCCGTCCGCGAGCCGCGCGACCGCTCACGCATGGTGTCCGCGTTCGACCTGACCGAGACGGTGCCCGAGTGGGCGCTGGCGTATCACTTCGACATCGTGCTGCGCGGACCCGAGGCCACCCCGCCCGATGCCTGAGCTGCCCACGCCCTCCCAGACCGTTGGCCCGTTCTTCAACATCGGGATGCCCGGCGAGCCGGCCGGCGACGGCCCCTTCCGCATCACCGGCACGGTGTACGACGGCGAGGGCCAGCCGGTGGCCGACGCGCTCATCGAGAGCTGGCAGGCCGACTCCGGCACCTTCCACCGAGTGGAGACCGACGCCCAGGGGCGCTACGAGCTGGCGACCGCGGCTCCGGGCGCGCTCGACGGTCAAGCGCCGCACATCGTGCTCGCGGTGTTCGCCCGGGGGCTGCTCAAGCACCTGGTGACGCGGGTCTACTTCGCCGCCGAGGCGGAGGCCAACGCGGGCGACCCGGTGTTGAACGCGGTGCCGAGCGACCGGCGCGACACGCTCATCGCCGGCGACGACGGCGTGTTCGACATCCGCCTCCAGGGCGAGGGCGAGACGGTCTTCTTCGACGTCTGAGTCGCCAGATCAGATCGGGTAGTGGCGCGAGCCGCTCTGGACCGTGATCCAGCGCAGCTCGGTGAACTCCTCGATCGCCGCCTTGCCGCCGAAGCGGCCGAAGCCGCTGGCCTTCACGCCGCCGAAGGGCATCTGCGGCTCGTCGTGCACGGTGGAGCCGTTCACGTGGCAGATCCCGCTCTCGATCCGGCGGGCCACGTCCAGCGCGGACGGCACGTCGGCGCCGAACACCGAGGCCGCCAACCCGTACTCGGTGTCGTTGGCCAGGCGCACGGCGTCGTCGGCGTCGTCGGCACCCAGGACGCCGACCACCGGGCCGAACGACTCCTCGCCATACAGGCGCATCTCCGAGCTCACGCCCTTGAGGACGGTGGGCGGGAACAGCTCGCCATCGGGCTCGCCGCCCGTCACCACCTCGGCGCCGTGGGACACCGCGTCCTCGACCATCTCCCCCACGCGCTGCGCGGACTCGGCGCTGACCATCGGGCCGATCTGAGTATCGGGGTCGCGGGGGTCGCCCACCTTCAGCGCGGCGGCCCGCTCGCCCAGCTTCTCGGCGAAGGGGTCCAGTACCGACCGGTCGACCACCACCCGCTCGGTGGACATGCAGATCTGGCCCTGGTGCATGAAGGCGCCGAACTTGGCGGCCGCCACGGCCTCGTCGAGGTCGGCGTCGGGCAGCACCACCATCGGCGCCTTGCCACCGAGCTCGAGCAGCACCCGCTTGAGGTGGCGGGCGGCCTGCTCGGCGATCAGCCGCCCGACGCGGGTGGAGCCGGTGAAGTTCACCCGGCGCACGGCAGGGTGGGCGATCAGCTCGTTCGCCACCTCGGCAGCGGCCTCGGGCTCGTGGGTCACGAGGTTGATCACGCCCTCGGGCGCACCGGCGTCCTGGATCGCTCGCACGATCTCGCCGTGCGTGCGCGGGCAGACCTCCGAGGCCTTGAGGATCACGGTGTTGCCGCACGCGAGCGGGGTCGCCACCGCGCGGGTGCCCAGGATCACGGGCGCGTTCCACGGGGCGATGCCCAGCACCACCCCAGCGGGCTGACGCACGCCCACCGCGGTGAGGCCGGGCACGTTCGAGGGGATGACCTCGCCGGTGATCGAGGTGGTCAGCGCCGCGGCCTCCTCCAGCATCCCGGCGGCCAGGTCCACGTTGAACATCCCCCAGCCGAGGGTGCCGTTGGTCTCGTCGGTGACGGTCCCCGCTATGTCCTCGCTGCGCTCCCGCAGAATGGCCGCTGCCTCGTTCAACAGCTGGCGGCGCGCGGCCGGCGGCGTGTTCGACCACTCCTCGAACGCGCCCGCGGCGGCTTCGGCGACCTCGACGCTCATACCCACACCTCCTCGGCTGTCTCCACGATCAGCCGCAGCTTGGCGACCTCCTGCTCGTAGGTCAGTTCGTTGCCCTCCAGCGTGGAGGAGAAGCCGCACTGCGGCGACAGGCACAGCTGGTCGACGTCCATGTGCTGCGAAGCCTCCTCGATCCGGCGCTTGAGCGTGTCCTTGCTCTCCAGCTCGCCGCGCTTGGTGGTCACCAGCCCCAGCACCACCAGCTTGTCCTTCGGGACGAAGCGCAGCGGCTCGAACCCACCTGAGCGGTCGTCGTCGTACTCCAGGAAGAAGCCGTCCACGTCGAGGCCGGTGAACAGCGCCTCGGCCACGAAGTCGTAGCCACCCTCGGCGGCCCAGGACGAGCGGAAGTTGCCGCGGCACATGTGCGTGGTCACCGCCATGCCGTCGGGCCGGCCCGCGAGCGCCTCGTTGAGGTGCTTGATGTAGCTCTCGTGCAGGTGCTCGGCATCCTCGCCGCGGGAGGCCATCTGCTCGCGCTGCTTGGGGTCGTTGAGGTAGGCGAGGCTCGTGTCGTCGAGCTGGAGGTAGGTGCAGCCCAGGTCGGCCATGCGACGCACCTCCTCGGCGTAGGCGGAAGTGAGGTCGGCCCAGAACTCGTCCTGGTCGGCGTAGACATCGGGGTCGATCGCCGCCGCCCCGCCGCGGTAGTGGACCATGCTCGGCGACGGGATCGTCTGCTTGGGCACTGCAGTGTCCACCGTCTCGGACAGGAAGCGGAAGTCCTCGCCGAAGATCGTCTGCGAGACGCCGAGCTGGCCGTCGACCTTCAGGGCCGCGGAGGTGAACTCGATACCACCCTCCTCGTTGCGCATCTTCACGGTCAGCTCTTCGTCGGCCTTGTTGATGCCGTCGATCTCGTAGATGAAGTCCATGTGCCACGAGGCGCGGCGGAACTCGCCGTCGGTGGCGGACTGCAGGCCCACGCCCTCCTGCATGCGGACCACGTCGCGGATGGCCTCGTCCTCGATCGCGCGCAGCTCGTCGAGCGGCGTCCCGTTGGCCCGCGCCTCGAGCAGGTGCGCCGGTCTCAGGAGGCTGCCTACGTGGTCGGCTCGGAAGGGGGGCGTGTCGCGCAGGGACATGCCTTTGATGTACCCCTCAGGCGCCGGGCTGACTCGCCGGCGCGAGCGTGCGCTCGGGCGGCCAGGAGCACAGGGCCGGCTGCCCAGGGCAACCGGCGCACAGCTCCAGGTGTGGCTCGTCGCTGGGCACGAAGCGGCTGTCCACCACGCCGCCGGCGAGCTCGAGCAGGCGGCGCTCGAGGTCCGGCCCGTCGGCTGCTTCCCAGGTGACCGCGGCGGGCTCCCCGGGACGCTCGAGGAACTGGTGCACCACCTCCACGCGGCCGGCCCCCTCGCGCAGGGCGGCGAGGGCGTAGACCAAGCGTTGGGTGCCGTAGTCGCGCTCGGCCATCTCCGCCGGGTCGCCGTCGGGGTCGAGCCGGTCGCTCTTGTAGTCCACGATCAGCGTGCGGTCGTCCTCGAGCGCGTACACGTCCACGAACCCGTTCACGAGCAGGCTGCGGCCCCCCGCGCGCGACGGCTCGAGCGTGAAGCAGAACGGCAGCTCCGCGCGCGCCCGCCGCGCCGCCGCCAGGCGGGCACGCAGCTCGGAGTCCCAGAAGCGCTCGACCATGTCGCGCAGGTCAGCCACGTCGGCCTCGCGCACGGGCTCGCCGTGCTGCTCGATCAGGGCCTCGACATCGCGCCGGGTGGGCAGGGGCCCGCGCCGCGTGTCGAGGCGCTCCAGCAGCTGGTGGACCAGGCTGCCGCGCAGGAGGGGCGGGAGCGCGTCGATCGGCTCGGCCTCGGGGACGACGGTGTCCGACGCGGGCAGCCTCAGCGCCCGCTCGAGGTAGAAGCGGTAGCCGCAGCGGCGGTAGCTCTCGAGGCTCGAGTAGCTCAGCCGGGCTACCGGCAGGGCCCGCGGCGCCGCCATCATCCCCAGCTCCAGCGACGGGGTCTCGCCCGCCGGCTCGGGCTCCGGCTCGGGCCGAGCCGGGGCGCGGTCGGCGGGCGGCAGCAGCTCGTCGAGGGTGCCGGGGTCCAGCCGCTCCCAGCGCACGGCGACCTCGCGGCAGTCGTAGGTCTCCACCCCCACTCCCCGCGCGCCCTCGGCCGGCAGGTCGGGCACGAGGTGGCGCCACATCCAGCGCAGCGGCTCGGTCAGGGCCTCGGGCTCCTTACGCTTCTCCAGGTCGGTCGCGCCGCTGAGCACCAGGTGCTCGCGCGCGCGGGTGAGGGCGACGTACATGATGCGCCGCTCCTCCTCCTCGTCGTCCTCGTTCTGCTGGGCCTTGACCGCGTCGAGGGTGTCGCTGCGCACCGCGTCGGCGCCCAGCGAGGCCAGGCGCAGCCCCACGCGGCCGTCGCGGGAGATCTGCAGCGGCCCGTTCTCCTCGCGCCCCTCCTTGCCCAGATCGGCGACGAACACCACCGGGAACTCCAGCCCCTTGGCACGGTGGATGGTCATCAGCCGCACGCGCTGAAGCTCTTCGGCCTCCAGAGGCGCCTCGCCCTCACGCGACTGGATCAGGTCGCGCTCGGCCACGAAGTCGATGAAGCGGCGCAGGTCGCGGCCCTCCTCGGCCTCGAACTCGCGCGCCATTCGCATCAGCTTGCGCACGTTGGCCATGCGCCGGTCGCCGGCGGGGCGGGCCAGGACGTGCTTGTCGTAGCCCGTGCGCGTGACCGCTCGGTCGATCAGCCGCTCCAGCGACACGCGCGGGGCGGCGGCGCGCTCCTCGGCGAACAGGCGGGCGAACCCGCGAAGGCGCCGCTCGTCGCTGTCGGGCATGCCTTCGAACAGTCCCTCGGGCGGATCACCGAGCGCCCACCACGGGTCGGCCCCCGCCTTTTCGGCGCGCAGCGCGAGCAGCGCCACGCCGTCGAGCGACACGCCCACCAGTGGCGAGGCCAGCACCGACAGCAGCGACAGCTCGTCGCGGGGGTTGGCCAGCGCGGCCAGCCAGTTGCGCAGGTCGCCCACCTGCTGCTGGCTCCAGTAGCCGCGGCCGCCGACCACATGAGTGGGGATGCCCCGCTCCTCCAGTGCGCGCTCGTAGAGCGTCATGTGGGTGGTGGCGCGCAGCAGCACGACGATGTCGCCCCAGCCGAGGTCGCCCTCGCTCGCCACCTCCTCCAGGCGCCGCGCGAGCAGGCGTGCCTCGGCCGCGCGCCAGGGCGTCGCGGAGCGCATCGAGCTGCCGAAGGGCGCCTCCTCGTCCTCGCCGAAGCACGCATCCCAGCGGCGCTTCTCGCGATCGGTGACCAGCAGCTCGATACGCGGCTCGTGCGCCGCGCCGCCGTCGCGGCCGATCCGCAACGGCTCGAACTCCTCCCCCCACAGGCGCGAGAAGGCGAGGTCGATGCCGTCCAGCACTTCCGGGCGGCTGCGGAAGTTGACGGTCACGCTCTGGGCGCGCCCCTCGGCGTCGGCCGCGGCGTGGTGGCCGGTGAACACGTCGACGTCGGCGTTGCGGAAGCCGTAGATGGACTGGCGCTCGTCGCCGACGCGGAACAGGTTGCCGCGGTCGAGCTGGGCCAGCAACTGGTTCTGCAACGGGTTGACGTCCTGGAACTCGTCGACCAGCACGTGGTCGAAGCGCTCGGCGTAGGACCGCCGGATGCCCTCGTTGCCCTCCAGCAGGTCGCGGGTGATCAGCTCGAGGTCCTCGAAGTCGAGACCCGAGCGCTCCCGCTTCAGGCGGTCGAGATGGGCGCCGTAGCCCTCCACCAGCGCCGCCAACAGCTCCTGGGTGCGGCGCTCGTCGCGGGCCATCACCACGCTGCGGTAGGCGCCCACCGCCTCGAGGTACTCGCCGCACGGGCCCGACTGCAGCGCCTTGACCCGGCCCGGCTTGAACTCGAGCCCGCTCAGGGCGCCCAGCTCGGGCAGAGCGCCGCCGGCGGTCGCCTCGCGGCAGCGCTCCAGCTTCTCGATCGCGCGGTCGACGGTGGTCGCGCCCGCCGAGGGCTCCAGGTCCGCCGCGGCCGCCAGGGCCGCGGCCGCCAGGCGCGCGGCCTCGGCCTTCCCGTCGGGCGGCTCGGGCGGCAGCTCCATGCGGGGGTGGCGCACACCCCGGCTGCGCTGCCAGGAGAAGGCAGTGCGCACCATGTCGCGCAGGCGGTCCGGCGTGTAGGAGGCCACCTGCTCCAGGTGCTCGCCAGCCGCCTCGCGGAGGTGTTCGTCGATCGCGCGGTCGAAGGCGTCGAGCCCCAGGCGCTCGGACTCGAGCTCGTCCAGCACCCGGTACTCGGGGTCGATCCCGGCGCTCAGCGCGTGGGTGCGCAGCACGCGGGCGCAGAAGCGGTGGATGGTCGAGATCCACGCTCCTTCTGCGGCCCGGGCCTCCTTGCGCATGCCGAGCTCGACCAGCCGCACCCGCACCCTCTCCTTCATCTCGGCTGCGGCCTTCTCGGTGAAGGTGATGGCGAGGATCCGCTCGACCTCGACGTCGTCCTCGCGCACCGCCTGCACGAAGCGCTCCACCAGCACCGAGGTCTTGCCGGTGCCCGCCCCCGCGCGCACCAGCAGCGACACGTCGCGGCGCTCGATCGCCGTCCGCTGCTCGGGGGTGAACTCGGGCGCCATCAGTCCTCGGACCGGCAGATCGAGGGGTAGGAGCAGGTGCCGTCGTAGGCGCAGTGATCGGGGTCACAGCCGAGCTCGCCCGCGCGCAGTCGCCGCGCCGTCTTCAGGATGCGCTCGCGCGCGCCGGCCAGTGCCTCCTCGAACTCCTCCCGCGGCAGCCGGTCCGGGTCCTTGTACACCGAGCCCACCTCGGCGACGTCGGCCGACACGAGCCCGCGCGGGGCGCGCTGGTTGGCCCCCAGCGGCTCGTACACGCCGCCCACCGGCTCGAGGCCGAGGGTCTGGCGCGCGGCCAGCATGTAGAGCGCCGCCTGAAAGCGGTTCTCGCGCTCCCAGCTGGCGACCTTATAGGAATCGGCCTTCTTCGAGGTCTTGTAGTCGCGGACCAGCGCGTAGCCGTTCCACACGTCGACGCGATCGATCGAGCCGCGCACCTCGACGCCCTCCCCCACCTCGACCGGGTCGTCGAAGCCGAAGCGGTGCTCGAGGTACTCGGGCTCGAAGCGGGTGTCGGACTCCGCCTCCCAGGCGAGGAAGCGCAGCAGGTCGAACTCCAGCTTGCGCACCGCCGCGCGAACTCGGGTCTGGTTGGGCGACAGGCGGAACTCGCCGCGGTGCTCGTCCAGCTTGGCCAACAGGATGCGCTTGGCGGCGGGCAGAGTCTCCGGGGTCACCCGCCTGCTCCCGGTCTCCTCCGCCAGCGCCGCGAAGGTCCGCTCCAGCACCCGGTGGGCATAGGCGCCGCGCACCATCTGCTCGGGGTCGGGCTCCAGCGCCTCGGGGTTCAGCAGGCTGTCCACCAGCCACTTCACCGGGCAGTCCGCGTAGCGCTCCAGCGCGCTGGCCGACAGCGGCCCGCGCGAGGAGAGCAGCTCGAGCAGGGCGTCGGCGGTCAGCGCCGGGGCCTCCGCCTCGTCGACCCGACGGCCACGGGCGGCGAGCGAGCGCTCGAGCTCCACCGCCGTCGGCGCCTGGTCGGGCGTCCAGGTGACCTCGGACAGCGAGCGCCGGCGCTCGGGCAGGTCCGCGAACAGCTCGGCCACGTCGGCGACGAAGAAAGAGCGCGCCTGAGGGTCGCCCTCCTCGTCGCAGTAGCGCGAGCTCAGCACCAGTCGCCGCTCGGCGCGCGACGCACAGACGTAGAACAGGTAGCGCTCGCGCTGCAGCTGGTCCTCGCGCAGCGGCAGCAGCAGGCCGCTCGCCTTGGCCAGCGCCCGGCGGTCCTCGTCGGGCAGGAACGGCTCGGGGGCCCCGGCCTTGGGAAACTCGCCCTCCTGCAGGCCGCAGACGAACACGGCCTCGAACCGCCGCGCCCGCGCGTCCTCGGGCTTGGTCACCTGAACGCGGTCGGGCGCCGGCTCCTCCCCGGCGGCAACCGGCAGCTCCGACAGCCGATCGTGGATGCGGCGCGCGCTCAGCGACACCTTCGGGTCGGCGCTCACCACCGCGCGCAGCTCGCGCAGCGCCTTGTGGGCCGCCCGGTAGGCCCGCGCGTCGTCCAGCTCGGGCCCGGTGAGCAGCGGCGCCCGGCGCTTATAGGGCGCCGCGAACAGACGCCCCAGCTCCCCGTCGAGCGCGTCGAGCAGCGCGCCCGACTCCCTGGCGCCGGCCAGCCGGTCGATCTCCTCCAGCGCCCAGCGCCTGTCCTCCCACACCGCACGCGCCGCCGCGGCGCTGTCGTCGCCGCTCTGGCGCACCACGGCCTCGAGGTCGTCGGCCAGGTGCGGCTCCCGCAGCTTGCCCGGGGTGCGCAGCCAGCTCAGCAGGTCCTCGGCCGAGCCCTCCAGCAGCGCGCAGCGCAGTAGGGCCAGCAGACCCCGTCCCAACGCGGTCTGGCGCAGCGGCACGGCGCGGTCGATCGAGAAGGGGATCTCGTAGGCCTCGAAGACCTGCTCGACCAGCGAGGCGTACCGGCCGGGGTCGCGGAACACCACCGCCACGTCGCCGGGGCGCGTGCCCTCCCGCAGCAGCTCCAGCACCTCGGCGCCCACCAGCTCGACTTCGGCCCGCTCGCCGCCGGCAGCGTGCAGGCGGACCGCTTCGCCGGGGTCGACCCGCTCGGGCTGCTCGGTGGCGAACAGCCCGCGCTCGAGGTGGTGCAAGGCCGGACGCGAGCCGGGGCTGTAGTGATCGTCGAGCGGCTCGAGCTCGACCTCCTCGTCGGCCAGCTCCAACAGGCGACCGTGGCTCTCGGCCACCGCCTTGAACGCCTCCCGGCCGGCCTCGAAGGGGAGGGAGACGACGACGTCGGCGCCGCAGCGTCCCGACAGGGTCTCCAGCGCGTCGAGCTGGAGGGGGTCGAAGTCGTCGAAGCCGTAGACGAACAACGGCGTCCCGCGCCAGCGCAGCGGGTTCTCGCGCAGCTCGTTGAGCGCACGCCACGCGAACAGGTCCTCGTCCACCAGGCCCGCGGCGTCCAGGCCCTCGCGGTAGCGCCGGTAGACCGTCGCCACCTCGTCCGCGTAGGCGCGGCGCGAGCCGTCGCCTGCCCAGCGCCTCAAGGCCTCGGTGAAGCGAGCCGGCTCGACCATCGAGCGCTCCAGCTCGGTGGCGAACCGCCGCGCCGCGCGGGCGAAACCCGGCTGGGCCGCGCTGGCCGCCAGCACCTTCAGGTCCGAGCGCCGTACCGCCTCCTCGGCGATCAGCTCGCACTGCACGTCCGACGCCGCCCGGCCGGACAGCCCGACCCGGTGAGCGATCAGCTGAAGCAGCCAGTCGAAGGCCACCACCTCGGCGCCGAAGATGGCGCCGCGCTCGGCCAGCTCGCGCTGCGCGTGCTCCACGTCCTTGGCCGTGGGAACCACCAGCACCGGCTCCTCGGCCAGGCGGTCGCGCAGGCCGCCCAGCACCTCGCCCGCCTTGGCGGCGTTGGCCGGACCGGTGACGAGCTTCAGGGGCACTGACCCCGATGGTGTCGCAGGCTCACGACGTCAAGGTCGTGCGGGTGCCGAGGCAACCTGACGCCGCGCCCGCCTAGCGCCGGAGCGCAGGCCGATCGTCGTTCGGCCGAGCACCGCCGCTCGATCCGCTCAAGGCCTCGGCGAAGCGCGCGGCCGGCAGCATGACCGGCGTCTCCTGGCGCTCCCAGCCGCTGCCGGGGCGCTCGATCCAGCGGGCGATGCGCACCCGGCCGGCCTCGAGCTGCTCCACCCGCAGCTCCTCCCAGAAGTCGCCCGAGCGCCCGCTGCTGACGCCCTTGCCGGTCTCGGCGGCCACGGCGGCAGTGAGCTTCTCGGCCTCGGCGCCACTCACCACGCCCTTCTCCACGGCGCGCTCGATCAGCCCGGGAAGGTCCCCGGCTTCCATGACCGGCGCGCGGCGGCGAAGCTGGTCGTTCGCCAGCGGCCACTCGGCCAGACGCAGGCCGCCCGGCACGCGCTCGAGGCGCACCTCGTAGCGGCCGACGTCGGTGTCGTCGTACGGGCCGGCGGCCCCGTAACGCCCGCTGACCGTGCGAGCCCCCACCGGGGTCTGCTTCTTCGTCCTCGCCCCTGCCGGCCTGCGGGCGGGCTCCCGGCGTGCCGGCTGGTGCGGAAGCTGCTCCTTGGAGCAGATCGGGCAGTCCGCGGTGTAGCGGTTGTGGCGGCAGAAGAGGGACACGCGGGCGGCCGAGAATATCCGGGTTGCCAAGATTCGCCGCCGTGCTGACGGCTGTCCTCTCCGACCTCCACCTGGGTGCGGTCTCCGGTCGCGACGTGCTTCGCCTGTCCGCGGCGCGCGGGCGCCTGCAGGGCGCGCTCGCCGACGCCGACCGGGTAGTGGTCCTGGGCGACCTCCTCGAGCTGCGCGAGCAACCCGTCGCCCGCGTGCTGGAGGCGGCGGAGCCCGCGCTGGCGGCGCTCGGCGAGGCTTGCCGGGGCAAGGAGGTGCTGGTTGTCCCCGGCAACCACGACCACCACCTGGCCGACGCCTTCCTCGACCGGCTGCGGCTCGAGGACGCGAAGCTGGGCCTCGAGCAGCGCGCGGAAGCCGGCGGGCACCCAGGGCTGCTCGGGCGCCTGGCCGAGCTGCTGGGCGATGCCGCGCTGAGCCTCGCCTACCCCGGCGTGTGGCTGCGCGACGACGTCTATGCCACCCACGGCCACCAGGTCGACGTCCACATGACCGTTCCACGGCCCGAGGCGATCATGGCCTCCGCCATGCGCCGCGTGACGCTGCGCCGGGCCCCCGGCTCCCCCGCGGACTACGAGGCCATTCTCGACCCGCTCTACTCGCTCTTTCACGGGATCGCCCAGGCCTCTTCGCACACGACGATGGAGAAGACCAGCGGCGCCTCGCGCACCGCGTGGCGCATGCTGCAGGCAGGTGGCCTCGGCGGCTTCGCAGTCGGCCGCATGGCGGTGCCGGCGGGCGTGCTCGCCCTCAACGCGGCGGGCTTCGGCCCCTTCCGCTCGCACATCAGCGGCGCCGAGCTGCGCGACTCGGGGCTGCGGGCCATGGCCGAGGCGGTGGAGCGCATGGGGATCGAGGCCTCCCACGTGCTCTTCGGGCACACCCACCGGCCTTGGCCGCTGTCGGGCCGCGATCACGACTGGCGAGCCCAGACCGGAGCCCTCCTGCACAACACCGGCTCGTGGTACCACGAGGGCTCGCTGATCTCGGACGCCGGCCCGAGCAGTCCCTACTGGCCGGGCTGGGTCACCTGGCTCGGCGACGAGGGGCCGCCCCACCTGGAGAACGTCCTGGGGGACGTGGAGCTCTAGCACCGGCCGGGAGCGCCGGTTAGGGTGCGCCATGGCCACCGACTACTCCGACCTCAGCGCCGTCTTCATCAACTGCACGCTGAAGCGCTCTCCGGAGGTCTCGCATACGCGGGCCCTCGGGGATCGCTCGATAGGGGTGCTCGAGGAGCAGGGCATGAGCGTCGAGGTGATCCGCGCGATCGACCACGACATCGCCACCGGGGTGCGGCCCGACATGACGGAGTTCGCCTGGGCGCGCGACGACTGGCCCGAGATCTTCGACAAGGTCATGGCCGCCGACATCCTCGTGCTGCTCTCACCGATCTGGCTGGGCGAGAAGTCGTCCGTGTGCACTCGGGTGATCGAGCGCCTGTACGGCAACAGCCACCTGCTCAACGAGGCCGGCCAGTACGCGTACTACGGCCGCGTCGGCGGCTGCCTCATCACCGGCAACGAGGACGGCGCCAAGCACTGCGCGATGAACATCCTCTACTCACTGCAGCACCTGGGCTTCACGATCCCGCCGCAGGCGGACTCGGGCTGGATGGGCGAGGCCGGGCCCGGACCCAGCTACCTCGACCCGGGCTCGGGCGGTCCCGAAAACGACTTCACCAACCGCAACGCCCATTTCATGACCTGGAACCTGATGCACATCGCCCGCATGCTCAAGGACGCGGGCGGCATTCCCGCTCACGGCAACCGCCGCGACGAATGGGACGCCGGCTGCTCGCTCGAGCAGGAGAACCCCGAGCACCGGTGACCGGGGGCTAGGAACGCCCGGCCGAGGCGGGCTCGCGCTCTTCGTCGCCGGCGCCGTTGGACGCCTCGGCGCCATCCGCCGCCTTCGGGGAGGGCGCGGCGCCCTCGGCGCCATCCCCCTCCGGGGGACGGGCCCGCGGTGACGTGGCCCACTCCTCGTCGAAGTCCACCCGCCACTTGCCCTCGTCGTCCTGCTCGAGCTTGAGCTTGGCCCGGAACGACCGCCCCGAGCGCCCCTTGAAGCCGGTCACGGCCTTCGCGGTGCGGCCGACGCCGGGATCCTCGCCGCGCTCGCGGGAGGCCCGCAGCGACTCGATCAGCTCCTTGGCCACCGAGACCGGCAGCGACTTGCCCGCCTTGCGCTTCCAGATCACGAAGCCGCAGCCGGGGTCCTCGCGCGACCAGCACGAGTAGCCCTTGCGGTTCTCGACCACGTCGCGCCCGCTCACCGCGCACGGGCCCAGCTTGGCCCGCTCGATGCGCACGCCCTTGAGCTTGTCCAGCTCGGCG
>Ga0126307_10001894_pt1 | contig 13980 bp, 14 predicted proteins | sample Plot28_FD_89955 | JGI IMG/M metagenome (GOLD analysis project Ga0126307, IMG submission 89955) | Serpentine soil microbial communities from UC McLaughlin Reserve, CA, USA - Plot28 | ecosystem: Environmental > Terrestrial > Soil > Grasslands | place: USA: UC McLaughlin Reserve, Lake County...
CAGCGCCGCCCGCTCGTCGACCGCCGCGGCGTACGCCTCCGGATCCGGTTCGACCTGGACGACCTCGGCGCCGCGCAGCTCCTGCGCGTGCGCGATCTGACCGACCGTCGGGAACTCGTTCTCCGAGATGACGATCCTGTTTCGCTCGCCGCCGAAGTCGAGTGCGGAGACGAGAGCGCTCACCGCCGCGGAGACGGAGGTCTGGATCGCGACCTCGTCCGCGTGCACCGACAGCAGGTCGGCAAAGCGGCCGCGGATCGCCTCGGAGCGCTCGACCCAGTGATCCCATTCCGCGCCATTCGCGTCCCAGCCGTCCAGGTACTCCTCGTAGGCGGCGCGCACGGCGACCGAAAGGGCGCCCTGCGAGCAGGAATTGACGTAGACCTTGTCGCGGAAGACCGGGAACCGCCGGCGGATCGCCTCGCCGACCGCCGGCTCAACGGCCAAGGTACGCCTTCCGGAGATCCTCGTTCTCGAGCAGTTCGGCCGCTTTGCCCTCGAGCACGACGCGGCCGGTGGAGAGGACGTAGCCGCGGTCGGCGATGGAGAGCGACACGTTCGCGTTCTGCTCGACGATCAGCATCGCGACGCCGGCGTCGTGCACCTGCTTGATGATCTCGAAGCTCCGCTCGACGAGGATCGGCGCGAGTCCCATCGAGGGCTCGTCCATCAGCAGCAGCTTTGGCTTCGACATCAGCGCCCGTCCCATCGCGAGCATCTGCTGCTCGCCGCCCGAGAGTGTCCCCGCAAGCTGCTTCCGCCGCTCGTACAGGAGCGGGAAGAGCCCGTAGACGCGCTCGAACTCCTCCTTCAGGTCCGCCTTCGGCCGCAGGTAGGCGCCCATCTCGAGGTTCTCGAGCACCGTCATCGGCGCGAACACGCGCCGGTTCTCGGGCACGATCGCAAGGCCGCGTGCGATCCGGTGCGCCGTCGGCCGCCCGGTCATTTCCTCGCCGTCGAAGCGCACCGACCCGTTGCGCGGCGCCACGATCCCGAGGATCGTCTTCAGCGTCGTCGACTTGCCCGACGCGTTCCCGCCGAGCAGGCAGACGAGCTCGCCCTGCCCGACGACGAGGTCGACGCCCTGGAGGATGTGGATCTGGCCGTAGAAGGTGTCGACACCCTCCAGCTGGAGCAGCGACCTCGGCACACCGTTCACGTCGTCGCCGCCGTCTTCGTCCCGAGGTACGCCTCGACGACGCGCGGATCGGTCGCGACCGCCTCGAACGTCCCCTCGGCGATCTTGATTCCATGGTCGAGCGCGACGACCCGGTCGGAGATGCCCTCGACGACGTGCATGTCGTGCTCGATCACGAGGATCGTGTAGCCGCCCTCGGTGCGCAGCTTCCCGATCAGCTCCGTGATCTCGTGCGTCTCCTTCGGGTTCATCCCCGCAGCGGGCTCGTCGAGCAGCAGCACCCGCGGCGCCGTCGCCGTCGCGCGCGCGATCTCGAGCCGGCGCCGGTTCGCGTACGACAACGAGTAGGCCGGCTGGTCCCAGCGGTAGCCCATCAGGCGCTGCCCGAAGAACGCGAGCTTCTGCTCCGCCAGCGCGGCGATCTCCCGCTCCTCGCGCCGCATCCCTGGCGTGCGCAGGATCGACCGCACGACTCCCGCCCTGGTGCGGCCGAACGCCGCCGCCATCACGTTCTCCTTCACGGTCATGTTCAGGAACAGCCGCAGCGTCTGGAACGTCCGGGCGACTCCGCGCTGCGTGATCACGTGCGGCGGCAGGCCGAGCAGCGAGCCGCCGTCGAGCAGGATCTCGCCGCGATCCGGTCGGTAGACGCCCGTGATCAGGTTGAAGAGCGTCGTCTTGCCCGCGCCGTTCGGGCCGATCACGCTCACGATCTCGCCCTCGTCGACGTGGAGGTCGAGCCCGTCGATCACCTGCAGGCCGCCGAAAGCCTTCGAGATCCCCTTCAGCTCGAGGATCCCCGGAGCCGCGCTCATACGATCTCCACCCTGGCGGTGCCGAGCAGGCCCTGCGGGCGCCAGCTCATCAGCACGATCAGGAGCGCGCCGAGCAGCAGGATCCGAGTCACACTCGGCTCGGTTACGAGCCTGTTCTCCCAGACGAAGGCGGCAAGGTAGAGCGTCGGCACGAGCAGGATCATTCGCCGCACTCCGCGCAGCTCGGTCAGTGCGAGCACGGCGATGATCAGGAGCACGAAGCCGATGTTGCCGAGGCGCGTCGGGTTCGCGGGGTGAATCACCCAGCCGTCGAGGAGGTCGGAGAAGCGGCCGCCCTCGATCGTGCCCGAGACCCAGGCGGGCCGCAGCCACTCGGCCAGCTGGTAGACGAGGATCCCGAAGACGACGACGCCCGCGCCCACGGCCGCCAGCCTCCGCCACGGCCGCACGAGGGCGACGAGGCCGAGCACGATCGCGCTGTAGAAGAGCGCGCGCGCGTTGCTCGGGTCACGGAGCAGCTCCAGCGAGACGTTGATGGTGATCGCGCCGATGACGACGCCCGGGATGCTGCCGGCGCCGCCCAGAATCACCATCGCGTAGACCGTGATCAGCAGCGGCAGGTCGAAGTTCTGCGGGAAGACGCCCAGCTGGACGGAGGCGAAGATCGTCCCGGTCAGGCCGGCGGTCGCGGCGCCGAACATGAATGCGAGCAGCTTCAGGCGGTTCACGGGCATGCTCATGAGCTCAGCCGCGAGCGGATCCTCGCGCAGCGCCCGCCAGGCGCGGCCCGTGCGGGAGTGGTTGACGAACTGGAGCGCGACCACGACGACCGTGAAGACGCCGAGCGAGAGCCAGAGGTAGCTGCGGGTCGAGCCGAACTCGTAGCCGAAGACGCTGATCGGGTCGATGTCCGTGATCCCGTTGGGGCCGCCGGTGAAGTCGGTCGGGCCGTCGTTCCAGGGCAGCGTGATCCGGTCCGCATTCGTGGCCAGAACGACGTAGATCTGCGCAAAGAAGAGAGTGACGATCGCGAGGTAGTCCCCGAGCAGCCTGCGCGAGGGCAGGCCGAGCAGCAGCCCGAGCAGCGCCGAGGAGACGATCACGATCGCGACCGAGAGCAGGGCCGGGAAGTGCAGGTCGAACTGGGACGACGAGAGCAGGGCGTACAGGTAGGCGCCGAAGCCGTAGAAGGCGATGAAGCCGAGGTCGAGCAGGCCCGCCCAGCCGACGACGACGTTCAGGCCGAGCGCGAGCAGCGCGAAGAGGACGGTGTTGACCGCGACGCGGATCACGTAGTCCGAGCTGGAGATGAAGGGGACGAGCGCCGAGGCCGAGACGGCTGCGGCGAGCAGCAGCCACCACGGCAGCTGCTCGCCCCGTGCGATCAGCGGCCCGAGAGGGCCGCCGCGCAGGCCGGCGCGCTCGCCGTGACGGGCAACCCACTCGTCGACGCCGATGCGCGGCCCGTCGGGCGCGACCTCGGGCGGATTGGGAAGGTCGGTGCTCATACCTTCTGCACGTCCGCCTTCCCGAGCAGACCGCTCGGCCGGAGGAGCAGCAGCACGATCAGGATCGAGAAGACGAAGACGTCCTGGAACGTCGAGGAGACGTAGCCGGTGATGAACGCCTCGGAGAGGCCGATCACGAGCCCGCCGAGCATGGCGCCGGGGATGGAGCCGATGCCGCCGACGACCGCGGCGGTGAAGCCCTTCAGCCCCGCCACGAAGCCCATCAGGTGGTAGACCTTGTAGAAGACGAGGCCGACCATCACCCCTGCAGCCCCGGCGAGGGCGGAGCCGATGAAGAAGGTGGCCACGATCACGCGGTCGACGTCGATCCCCTGCATCGCCGCCGCCTCCCGGTCGAAGGCCGTCGCCCGCATCGCCTTGCCGAGCCGCGTGCGCGCCACGAGCAGCGTCAGCGCGAGCATCAGCGCGAAGGCGGTGAGGATCACGGCGATCCGGACGACCGAGATGTTGAGCGGGCCCCAATGGATGCCCGAGGCAAGGTCGATGTACTCGTACGTCTCGTAGCTGCGGAAGTCGGCGCCGAAGAGGAGGAGCGCGCTCGACTGGAGAAAGAACGCGACGCCGAGCGCGCTGATCAGCGGCGCGATCCGCGGCGCGTTGCGCAGGGGGCGGTAGGCGAAGCGCTCGATCGCGACGCCGAGCAGGCCGGAGCCGAGCATCGCCACACCCAGCATCAGGCCGATCAGGACGATCACGTTCAGCGTCACCTCGAGGGCGCCGCCGAAGACGGTCAGGACGCCGAAGCCCGCGAAGGCACCGATCATGTAGACCTCGCCGTGGGCGAAGTTGAGCAGCTTCAGGATCCCGTACACCATCGTGTAGCCGAGCGCGATGAGGGCGTAGACGCTCCCGAGCGTGAGGCCGTTCACGAGCTGCTGGACGAAGAAGTCCCAGTCCACGGGCGAGACCCTCTCAGAATTCGATTCTGTGGTTTTGGGAGGCGGGCCGACCCTTCTAGGGATTTTGGGCGGAGGGGGATCTGCTCCCGCAGATCCCCCTCCTTACGCGGTGAGTCAGCCGACCAGCGTCTTCTTGCCGCCGGAGCCGAGCTTGAAGATGTAGAACTTCGCGCCCTTGACGTCGCCCCGGGCGGTGAACTGCAGGTTGCCGCCGAGCACGGTCTTCGGCAGGAACGTCGTCCGCAGCGCCTTCGTGACCTCTTCACGGGTCGCGTTGCCGTCGGCGCACGCCTTCTTGATCGCGGCAATTGCGGCCTGCGTCGCCACATACGTGGGCGGGCCGAAGTTCGAGACGAACTTCTTGCCGTAGCCCTTGATGAACGCAGCGTTGCCCGGGATCCCGCGGATGTCCGGAGCGAACGCCACGACGTAGGAGCCGGCGATCTTGAAGTCGCCGGAGTCCATCCCGTCCGAGCCCACGATGATGGCGCTCTTGCCCTGCTCCTTCATCTGCTGGCCGAAGATCTGACCGTTGGCCGCGATCTGCCAGGGCAGATAGACGACATCGACGCCGTCGCCGATCTTGGAGACGAGCGACGAGAAGTCGGTCACCTTCTGGTTGACCGAGTTCCGCGTCACCTTGACGCCCCCGGCACGCAGGTTCGCCTGGACGCCGTTCGCCAGCGGCTTCGAGTACGCCGTCTGGTCGTCGACGATGAAGACCTCCTTGGCCTTCAGGACCTGGCGGATGTACTTCGCCGTCGTGGGACCCTGGACGCTGTCGTTCGGGACGACCCGGAAGAAGTTCGGGATCGAACCGTTGGTCAGCGACGTGCGCGTGGCCGAGCCGGAGATGAACGGCAGCCGCGAGGCCTTGCGGTAGATCGGCGCGACCGCCAGGACTTCCTGGCTGCCGGCCGGGCCGACCACCGCGAGCACGCTCGAGTCGGCGTGCAGCTTCGTGCCGGTCGTCGACGCCTGCGCCGGATCGAGCTGCGTGTCCTGCTGGAGGAGCTTGATCTTGCCGCCGCCGAGCTTCTTGATCGCGTACTGCGAGAAGCCGAGCTGCTCCTTGCCGATGAACGCCGCGTCACCGGTGATCGGCCCCTGGAAGCCGATCTTGGGGCTGTCACAGCCAACGTTCGGCGCCGCTACCGCAGCCGGGCCATCGACCCGCGCGATCGCCGACGCGGCGACCGCGAGCGCTGCAAGCGCGACGAGCGCGACCGCAACTACTCCCTTGCGTTTCCTACCGTGCATTCCATGCCCTCCTGTTGTTGGCACCGACTAAGACGCCGGAACGACGTCCGAGTTGTCCTCGTACGCGCGTGAGGCGGGATCGCCAGAGGGGTGGAAGACGCCCTGGATCCGCATCACGCCCGGACCGGTGTTCTCGATGCAGTGCACCTGCTCCGGCGGGAGGTGGAAGCTCGAGCCAGCCTTGAGCGGGATCGACTCGCCCTCGATGTGGGCGAAGCCCTCGCCCTCGACGATGTAGCCGAGCTCGTCGTAGCTGTGGCTGTGGTCCGGCGCGCGGCAGGGCTCGACGATCCCGACGAACTGGGTCGCGTCCATGCAGCCGGCGTCCTGGTTGACGAGATAGCGGAAGGTACGCTTGGCGTCGGCTCGCAGCTCCGGTTGGTCGGCGAAACGGACGACCACCTCCCGGGGCGAGCGGTAGACCTGCTCCACCGGGACAGTCGTACAGACGACGAGGAGCTCGTCCGGGCCTCTGTTCTCGATCGTGTACCTCTCGCCCGCGCGGACATAGACACCGGTGTCGGGCTCGAGCTCGTGCGGCTCACCCTCCAGCTCGAGGGTGCCCGAGCCGGAGGCGACGTAGAGGAGCTCGTCACGATCCTCGGAGCCGCGCGGCAGCGAGCGCCCCGGCGCGAAGCGCGTGACACGCTGCTCGAGCAGCTTTGAGCCGGTGTGAGCGCCGAGCACGACCTTCTCGAGGGCGGTGTCGCCCTCGGTGCGCCGTCCTTCGACGTCCTCCTCGGCGACCACGAACGTGTGCCGCATTGGCGCAATCTCACCTGCTCGCTGGTGTCATGTCAACCGCACGAAAAGGGTGCCGGTTGTCGGCACTCCTGTCTGCGCGCGACAACCTCGGCGACACTGTCGCGCAGGCGCTGCCCGCGACCTACGCAGTCGAAGCGGGGCGCAAGGTCATGGACGGGCTCTTGTGCGCGGACGTGGCCGGGCTGCTCGGCACCCACGTGGCGAGCGGCGCCGCGTAGCTCGTGCTTGGCAGCGCGCTGCTCAGCCTCTACGAGCACGTCACCAGGCCACGCTCGACGTGAGTGACAACCCGGGTTACCAGGGTCAGACGCTGGTTACTCGAGTTGTCTAGAGCTCGAAGAGCTCGAAGTCCTTGCCAATCACGTGCACGGCCACGTTCCGCACCGGCACCGGCCCGAGCTCGCCGGCGAACGTGCCGCGGTGCGCATGGCCGTGGAGAACGAGATCCGGGCGGTGCGCACCGATCGGCGCCGCCAGCCGCGAGGAGCCGAGGAATGCCCAAATCGTTTCCGGTTCGCCGACGAGCGTCTCGGGGATCGGGGCGTAGTGGAGCAGGACGACACGGCGGTGGCAGCCGGACACTTGCTCCAGCCCGGCTTCGAGCGCATCCACCTCGCGGCTCGTCTCGGCGTAGACCTCCCGCAGGAGCGGCTCGCCGAAGTCCGGCAGCTCCGCGCCCGGGAAGCCGCCGACGAAGCCCTTGCCGCCGACGAGCCCGAGCTCGAGCCCCGCGATCTCGTGGACTGCGAAGTCGCGCTGGAGCACAGTGATGCCCGCCTCCTCGAGCACCTCGATCACCTCGTCGCAGCGGTTGAGGTGGAAGTCGTGGTTGCCGAGGACGGCGTACACGGGCAGGCTGAGCGAGCGGCAGGCGTCCGCGAGCACCGCCGCCTCGTCCGGGTCGCCGTGCGTCGTCAGGTCGCCGGCGAGGAGCGCGACATCGGCCCTCCCTTCCAGGTCGGCGAACGCCCGCGCGATCCGCTCGCGCAGGGGCTCGGCGCAGTGGATGTCGCCCGCCGCGGCGACACGGATCGTCTCGGCCATCGAGCGCCATGTGCACGGGCGGGGGCTTTCACAAACGAAGAGCTGGGTATAGCGGCGAGACCATGGCCTACACGCCCGGCGAGAACTTCCCCGAACTGCTCGAGTCGATGAAGCGGGCGGCGGCCGCGCTGCGTGACGCCGAGGTCCCATACATGCTCGGCGGCGGCCTCGCCGCCTGGGCGCGGGGCGGCCCGCCGACCGAGCACGACGTCGACTTCTTCGTCTTCCCCGCCGACGCGGAGCGGGCGCTCGAGGCGCTCGTCGCCGCCGGCCTCAAGGCGGATCGCCCGCCGGAGGGCTGGCTGCTGAAGGCCTGGGACGGTGACACGCTGATCGACCTCATCTACAGCCCTGCCGGCGGGAACGTCGATCACGGCTACTTCGACCGCGCCGAGGTGATGGAGGTCGCCGCCCAGCGCCTCCCGGTCGCGTCCCTCGGTGACGTGCTGGCGACGAAGCTGCTGGCGCTGAACGAGCAGGAGCCCGACATGGCGTCCGTGCTCGAGATCGCACGCTCACTGCGGGAGCAGATCGACTGGGACTTCGTCCGCGCTCGGACCGACTCGTCCCCGTTCGCGCGGGCGTTCTTCACCCTCGTCGAGGAGCTCGGGATCGTCGACCCGGCCGAGGCTGCCTAGGTCTCGAAGAAGAAGAGCTTCCAGGCGTCCCACCACGTGGGCGCCTCGACACGGATCGTGCGGCCGTCGAGCCGCTCGACGCCGGAGTGAAAGCGGAGCCGGTCGGCCGGCTGCGTGCGCTTGAACTCGACCTTGATCTCGCAGGGGCTGCCGGGGTCGTAGGGCGGCACTGCCTTGAGGTCGGCGAGGGCCTTCTTCGCGCCCTCCTCGACCATCGTGCGCGCCCGCACCGGCGGGATCTGACGGGCGGCGCCCGAGCCTGAGGCGCGCTTCACCGCCACGGTCGTGAGCCCCTCGCCGAGCAGCGCCTTGCCCTCGCGGCACGAGGCCTCGTCGCCGCTGACGAGGAGCACCGGGCAGCCCCACGTACCGCAGAGCGCCGCGTTGATGCCTGTCTCGCCGACCTCCGTGCCGTTGAACCAGAGCCGCTGGTAGTCGCGGCCGGACACGGTGTGGTTCATGTTCCCGTCCCGCGTGCCGGCCATCGCGTGCATGCCGACGAAGAGCGCTGCGTCGCACCCCTGCTCGAGGAACTCCGTGTAGCCCGTCCACTCCTCCTGCACGACCCACTCGCAGTCCTCGTGCAGCAGTTCGGGAATCAGCGAATTGAACGTCCAGCCGCCGCCGGCGCCGTGGCAGTCCATGACGACGATCTCGGTCGCGCCGGCGCTCTTCGCCCCGCGGACTGCGGCGTTGATCTCCTCGGTGTAGAGCTTGCGCCCCTCCTCGTACATCGGGTCGCCGCCGCTCGTCTGCTCGGGCTTGACGATCCCGGAGACGCCCTCCATGTCGCTGATGATGTGAACGCGCACGGCGGGAGGCTAGCCGCGCGCGGCGACCACGGGTACGCCGAGTGCGACCAGCACTGTCACCGTGACCACCTCGCAGCCGGCCAGCTCGGCCATGCGCGAGAGCATACGCTTGCCCCGTGGAGACCGGGCTCTCGGGAAAGGCCGTGCTCGTCACCGGCGCGTCCGGTGGGATCGGAGCCGCCTGCGCCCGCGCCTTCGCCGCCGAGGGCGCACGCGTCGCCGTCCACTACCACCGCGGTGAGGAGCGCGCGCGCGAGGTGGCGGCAGCGCTCGACGGCGCACCGACGATCCAGGCCGACCTGACCGACGAGCTCGAGGTCGACCGCCTCTTCGAGGAGGCGCGCGCGGCGCTCGGCCGGATCGACGTCTGCGCCGCAGTCGCCGGCGTCTGGCCCGCTGAGGACCTGCCCGTGTGGAAGCTGCCGCTCGAGCGCTGGGAGCAGACGCTGCGCCAGAACCTCACCTCCGCCTTCCTCACGTCGCGCGGCTTCCTGCGCGAGGTGGAGCGCAACGGCCACGGCTCCCTCGTCCTGATCGGCTCGACCGCCGGGGTCGTCGGCGAGGCCGGCCACGCCGACTACGCGGCGGCGAAGTCGGGCGTCCTGGACGGGCTCCTGCTCAGCCTGAAAAACGAGATCGTCCGGATCGCGCCGAGCGGGCGGGTGAACGCCGTCGCGCCCGGCTGGACGGAGAGCCCGATGACCCGCGGCCACGTCGACCCTGACGCTGTCCGCCGCGTCTCGCGCACGATGGCGCTGCGGAAGGTCGCACAGCCGGAGGACGTCGCGCGCCAGGTGGTCGTACTTGCCTCGGACGATCTCTCGGGCCACGTGACCGGCCAGGTGATCACCGTCGCCGGCGGGATGGAGGGCCGGGTCCTCCACGACGACTGACCGGGAACGAGAAACGGCGGGCCGGAACCCGCCGTTTCGAAACTCACCGCGCCGCAGGATGATTGCCGTCAGTCCCTCGGACTCGGAGAGCCGTCTCCCATATCGGCAACGGCGGACGCGGGCTTGAGGCCCACAGAAGGCCAGAGGAGCCCCCCGCCGCCAGGGGGCTCCTCTGTGGTGGTGAGGAGGGTGCCGCCGCCAGGCTCCCTCCTCATGGCTCCCACAGGTGGTCGGAAGCCGGACTGCCCTCCCGATCTGCACCCGCCACATCGGTGCGCTCAGGAGACCTCCGGAGTATGGGCGGGGGCCTGCGGTCCTGGAATCACCCTTCCGGAGTTGACTCGTCCCTCGAACGGGGTTGACCGGCGCTACTTCACTACGCTGGGCTGATGCCGAGCCGGTTCGAGGAACGCCTCCGGGACGGGCCGCCGATCGTCGCCGACGGCGGGATGGGCGCGCTCATCTCCGGAGCAGTGCCGCGCCTCCGCTGCCCGGAGGAGGCAAATCTGCGCGCGCCGGAGAGTGTGGTCGCGCTGCACGCGAGCTTCATCCGCGCCGGCGCCGAGCTGATCGAGACGAACACCTTCGGCGCCAACCGGCGCAAGCTGGCGGGCCACTACCTCGAGGACGAGTTCGAGCGGATCAACTCGACGGCAGTGCGGCTGGCACGCGAGGCGCGCGAGGTCGCGGGCGCGGACGCGTGGATCGGCGGCTCGATCGGCCCGATCGGGGACGTCGAGCGCTTCGACCCCGCCGAGCAGGCGCCGCAATTCGGCGAGCAGGCCCGGATCCTCGAGGGCCGCGGCGTCGACCTGCTCGTGCTCGAGACGTTCTTCGACCTGGAGGAGCTCGTGGGCGCGATCGGCGCTGTCCGCGAAGTCTCGGCGCTCCCGATCGTGGCTCTGATGACGTTCGACGCGGACGGCCAGACGCTCGGCGGTGTGTCAGCCGAGACCGCCGCCGAGCGGCTCGCGGGGCTGGACCTCGCCGCGGTCGGCGCCAATCACAGTGCAGGCCCCGCGGCCGCCCTGAACGCGCTCGCCTCGATGCAGCGCGACGGTCTCGTCCTCGCGGCACTCCCGAACGTCGGCCTTGCGAGCCTCGCCGGCCAGCGCGTGATCTTCCCGCACGCCACGCCGGACTACTTCGCGGAGTTCGCCGCACAGGCACGCCGGCTCGGCGCCGGCATCATCGGCGGCTGCTGCGGCACGACACCGGCGCAGATCCAGGCGATCCGGTCGGCTGTCGACGAGGATCGCGCCCCTGCCGCACCGCTGCTCGTCCGCGAGCGCGAGCTCGCCGATGCCGCCGAGGCGGCACCGGAGGAGACGCAGCTGGCACGGATGCTGCGCGAGCAGGAGTTCGTGGTCTCGGTTCAGCTCGACCCGCCACTCGGCGCGAACAACGCGGCGCTCGTGGAAGCGGGGCGCGCGCTGCAGCAGTCGGGCAAGGCGCACTTCGTCGACGTCAACGACAACCCGCGCGCCCGCGCGCGCATGAGCGGCGTGATGGCCTCCGTCGCGATCGAGCGCGCGTGCGGAATCGAGACGATCCCCCACCTGACGACGCGCGACATGACAGTGGCGGGGCTCGAGTCGCTCCTGCTCGGCGCGCACGCGGAGGGCGTGCACAACATCCTCGCCGTCACGGGCGACCCGCCCGAAGAGGGCGACTATCCGGGGGCGCGCGGCGTCTACGAAGTGGATGCGATCGGGCTGACGCGGCTGATCACGAACCTGAACCGGGGCGAGGACTACCACGGCCGCGGCATCGACGCGCCCACGTCCTTCTTCTGCGGCGTCGCCGTCAACCCGTCTGCGGACGACCTCGAGCTCGAGCTGGAGCGGTTCGAGCGCAAGCTCGAAGCCGGCGCCCAGTTCGCGATGACCCAGATCCTCTTCGACCTCGACTACCTGGACTCGTTCCTCGCGCACTTCGGCGGCCGGTCGCCGATCCCGCTGCTCGTCGGCGTGTGGCCGATGCCCAGCCTGCAGCTGGCGGTGCGGATCCACAACGAAGTGCCGGGGATCGTCGTCCCCGAGCCGGTGCAGGAGCGACTGCGCGCCGCTGGGACGGACGCGGCCGCGGAGGGGCGCCGGCTCGCCCGCGAGCTGATCGGGGAGGCGCGAGAGAAGGCAGCGGGCGTGTACCTGGTGGCCCCGTTCCGGCGCCCGCTCGGCATTCTCGACGTCTTCGACGTCTAACCGACGCAGGCGCCGGTCGAGACGGACCGGGATCCGGCGGCGGCAAGCCGCTGCTCGACGAGCTGCGTCGGGACGCCGAAGCCCTGATCGTCGGCGCCGATGCGCGCCGCGAAGATCGTCGTCTGCACACGACCGCGGGCGTCGATGGCGGGGCCGCCGGAGTTGCCGTGACGCACCGCGCCCCGCAGCGTCGTGATCAGGCGCCGGACCGGGCCCTTCCCGTACGCGTCCTCGGTGAGCACGTCCGCGGTCTGGCCGATCCGGCCGGGCGTGGCGGTGAAGGGGCCGCTGTTCGGATAACCGAGTATCGCGACCGACCTGCCTTCCTCCGGTGCAACCGCGTGGAGCGGCTTCGCGCCGAGCCCAGCGACGCGGAGGACGGCGATGTCGTCGTGGACGTCGAAGGCGACGACGACGGCGTCCCGGTAGTCGCCGTCGCGGCGGTCGACGCGGGGATCCTTCATGCCCGCGACGACGTGGGCGTTCGTGACGACGAGGTTCGGGGCAGCCGCCCACCCCGAGCCGGCGACGCCGAGCCCGCACGCGGTCCCAGTGACGCGGAAGACGCTGTCGCGCGCGGCGCGCACACCGGGACTGGCGAGGAGGGCGGGATCGGGCGGCGCGACATTCGCCTCGGGGCCATTGATGACGAGGAACGGGTCGACGCGCTCGATCGCGTCCAGGAGCCGCGACGGCGGCACGCGCTTGTTGATCTCACCCAGGATCCGCGACCGCTGCACTTCCTCCCGCAGTTGCGTCTGTCCCGGCAGGTGGAGCGCCACCGCGCCGGCGACCCAGATGAGGGCCGCGCCCATCGCCGCCCCGAGCACGAGCCCGCCGAGGGAGTCGAGAAGGCGCAGGGGCGGCACCGCGAAGAGAGAGGTGCGGATGGCGCTGCCGGCCGTCGACGCGACGCTCTGGAGCAGAATCACGAGCACGAGGGCGCCGGCCAGCGCGACGAGCGGCGTGTAGGGCGACTCCCTGCCGGACAGGAACTCCGGCGCGAGCTTGGCGCCGAGATAGGCGCCGACGGCGATACCTGCGAGTCCGAGCACGCCTCCGACCAGCCCCCGCCGCAGCCCCATCAGCGCGACGACGGCGATCACGCCGGCGGCAATCCAGTCGAGGCTCGTCACAGCCGCTTCTCGTAGAGCACGTCGTCGTGGACACGCCCGTAGCGCTGCCTGATCTCGTCCGGACGGTTGCCCGTGTAGTGCGCGAATGCCTTGACCAGCCTCAGCTCGCCGTCGTACTGGCGCAGGTCCTCCCGCTCCAGGTAGACGTGCAGGTACCGGTCGACCTGTGCGAAGCCGTGCGCCTCGTACCACCGCTGCACGTGGGCGTCGTCGCGGGTCCAGGCCTCGAGCCGCGCCAGGCCCTGCTCCCGTGCGCGCCCCTCGGCCTCATCCAGCAGCGCAGCGGCGATGCCCCGGCGCTGGTGGTCGGGATGCACCGCCAGATGCCAAATCATCCCGCCGGTGCCGGCCGGGTCGGCGAGCGCGGGCGTTCCGCACTCTACGTCGAGCAGACCGAGGATTTCACCATCGCCCTCCGCCACGAGCTCGATTGCCGGATGCTCGTACCGCTCCTTCTCACGCTCGACGGCATCCCAGAATGCGGAGCCAAGGAATGACAGGACGCGACAGCGAACCCACCCGACCTCGTCCCTCGCCTCGTAGGTGCGCACGGTGTACACCGCCGCCACCCTACTGACGCTCCCGGCTACACTGTCCGTCGCCCTGGGGGCGTAGTTCAGTTGGTTAGAACGCCGGCCTGTCACGCCGGAGGTCGCGGGTTCGAGTCCCGTCGCTCCCGTCTCAGATCTCCTGCAAATAGCCATTTTTGTTGCCTGTCTTGGCGCAGTCGACCGCCGGCTTTCCGACCGCTCACGCGCTCATCCCGCACTGGGATCCCGAACCCGTTCCGGCCGCGTAAGCGCTGCAAATCGCAACGTTCTGTGGCCCGGCAAGGGCCAAAGTCTTCGGGCATCCCGCGAACATCCCGCAAGCGGATGGCCAGTTC
>Ga0126307_10001897_pt1 | contig 13965 bp, 9 predicted proteins | sample Plot28_FD_89955 | JGI IMG/M metagenome (GOLD analysis project Ga0126307, IMG submission 89955) | Serpentine soil microbial communities from UC McLaughlin Reserve, CA, USA - Plot28 | ecosystem: Environmental > Terrestrial > Soil > Grasslands | place: USA: UC McLaughlin Reserve, Lake County...
GTTCGCCCGCCGCTCGAGGTCGCAGTCGATTCCAAACTCCTTCGCGAGCCCGGTCACGAGCTGGATGGCCGCCTCGTTCGACTCCGCGTAGCCTCGCGCGCCTTCCGGGCCGAAGGTCTTCGCAAGCTCCGTGTAGATCAGGCCATGACCGGATGTGAGCTTGGCCGTCGTGTGCCCGGTAACCCCGCGCACGACCCGCTTGCTGTCGACGAGCGCGACCGTCTTGCCTGCTCGCTTCAGGAGCGTGGCAGCCGTGACGCCCGTGATTCCCGCTCCGAGGACGGCCACGTCGACGTCAACCGTTCCCTGCAGGGGTGGGTAATCGGTCTCCGCGGTCGATTCGATCCAGAGGGAGGAAGACATTGCTCGAGGGCTACGTTCACCGTTCCAACTTCGCGTAAACACCGCGCGCTTCCGGCCGCCCGCCGAACCGGGCTCTAGGGTGAAACGATGGATCCTGAGCGCATCCTCGCCGGGCTGAATCCGGAGCAGCGCCGGGCAGTCGAGGCGGTTCGAGGGCCGGTGTGCATCCTCGCCGGCGCCGGCTCGGGAAAGACGACTACGATCACGCGCCGAATCGCGAACCAGGTCGCGAGCGGCGCGTTCCGGGCGAGCCAGATCCTCGCCGTCACCTTTACCGACAAGGCCGCGGGGGAGATGCGCGCCCGGCTAGAGACGCTTGGCGTCGCGGGCGTCCAGGCCAGGACCTTCCACTCGGCCGCTCTGGCCCAGCTTCGCGCATTCGGCAACGGTTTTGTCGGCGACGTGCTGCCGTCGAAAGCCTTGATCCTGCGGCAGATCGGCAACGGCCTCCCGGCTCCCTTCCGGTTTCGGCCGGCGGGCGACCTCGCGACGGAGGTCGAGTGGGCCAAGAACCGGCGCCTGACTCCTGACGCGTACCGGGGGGGCCTGGGTGACCACGAGCCGCCGATTCCCGGCGACTTGATGGAGCGCGTCTTCAGGGAGTACGAGCGGCGAAAAGAAGCCTCCGGCAAGCTCGACTACGAAGACTTGCTCGAGCGTGCGATCCGGCTCCTGGACGACGATGCCGACGCGCGCGAAACCTTTCGGTCTCGCTTCGCCGCCTTCACGGTGGACGAGTACCAGGACGTCAACCTGTTGCAGCAATCGCTACTCGAGCACTGGCTCGGTGCACGCGATGACCTCTGCGCGGTCGGCGACGACTACCAGTCGATCTACGCATTCGTCGGCGCGACTCCACAGCATCTGATTGGGATGCCCCGCCGGTTCGGGCAGGCTACGGTCATCCGACTCGAGACGAACTACCGATCGACGCCAGAGGTGCTCGAGTTTGCGAACAGGCTCGTTCCGGTTCTCGGCGGAGTCGAGAAGCGCCTCGAGGCGGTGAAGGCGAGCGGGCCCGAGCCCGTGGCGCGAAGCGTGGAGGGCTCGGAGGAGACGGCCTTGGTGATTGAGCGAATTCGCGAGCTGGCGGCGTCCGGCGTCCCGTTTCACGACGTTGCTGTTCTCTACCGAACGAACGCTCGCTCCGATGGCTTCGAAGAGGCTTTATCGGCTGCCGGAATCCCATTCGAGGTGCGGGGCACCGCCTTCCTCGCGCGCCAGGCGGCGAGGCGGCTTCTGGCCAGCGTGCGCGGATCGGAGTCGACCCGGGTCGAGGAGACCGTTCGCGAGCTCGCAGCTGCTCAAGGATGGATCGAAGGATCGACCGATCGCCTCGGCGAACAGGAGGCCGTGCGCCAGGCCGACCTTCGGCGACTGGTCGACCTTGCGTCGGAGTTGAACGACGGCACGCGGACGCTCGCTCGCTTCGTCAAGGAACTCGAGACCCGATTCGGGCCCGCGCGGGAGGGGCGTGGCGTCAACCTGCTCACCTACCACGCCGCGAAGGGCCTCGAGTTCGAGGCCGTCTTCCTCCCCCGGCTCGAGGAGAAGGAGCTTCCGGGCCGCCAGGCGAAGCGCCCGGCGGCGCTGGCCTACGAGAGGCGTCTGCTCTACGTCGGGATCACACGGGCCAAGCGCTACCTCTACCTCAGCTGGTCGGACAGCGCCAAGCCGTCTCGGTTCCTCGCCGAGCTTGGCGTCAGCTCCCCTGGACGCACGCGTCGTTCCCCAGTCCCGGCAGCGGAACGCGAGCAGCCGGCATTTCGCGCGCTTCGAGAGTGGCGGCGTGAGCGGGCGCTCGCCGATGGGGTCCCCGCCTACGTCGTCCTACACGACGCGACCCTCGCAGAGATCGTGCGGCGGACACCGCGAACGGAGGATGAGCTCGCAGCGATCCCGGGCATCGGCCCGACGAAGCTCGACCGGTACGGCACGGACATGCTGGCTGCACTGGCCGAGGTCGCCTAGGAGGCCGAGGGGGGTTGCTCGTCGTCGTGCGGTCGCGGCAGGACGAGTTCGAAGCGGGCACCGTGGGGATGCGCGCTCTCGTACACGAGTTCGCCGCCATGCGCCTGGGCATATGACTTCGCGATCGAGAGGCCGAGGCCGCTGCCATCCCCCGAGCGCTCGTCGCCGCGGCTGAACGGGTCGAACAGGCGCGGCACGAACTCGCGCGCGACGCCGCTGCCCCGGTCTTCCACCGTCAGCCGGAAGTGACGGTCCCGCTGTCGTGCTGTGATCGTGATGGGAGCGCGTCCATAGCGAACCGCGTTGATGACCAGGTTCGCGAGGATTCGGTCGAAAGCCTTCGGATCGGCCTCCACCACGAGATCCGGCGGCACGTCGATCTCGACTTCGGCCTTTCGTTCGCCGACAACCGTCTCGACGAGCTCTTCGACCCGTGGCCGGATCGAGAAACGATTGCGCTCGATCGGGATCGCGTTCGCGTCCAGCCGGGAGAGGTCAAGGAGCTGTTCCAGCAGCCGGCCCGTGCGCTCGCTCTGCTTGTAGAGCCCATTGCGGAGACGGGCCAGCTGTTCCTCGGGCAGCGTGTCGGCCCGGTACTGGAGCGTCGCGATGATCCCGTGCATGACCGCGAAGGGCGCGCGAAGCTCGTGGGCGGCTAGGGCGATGAAGTGGCTCTTCAGATCGCTCAGGCGCCGAGCGTGCTCCTGTTGGCACGCTGCCTCGAGAAGGACGCCACCGAGTGCGCCGACTGCGGTCAGGCGCTCGAGCACCGCTTCGGAGAGCTCGAGCGTGCGAGAGCGCCGGTCGGCGACGACGAATCCTGTCAATTCGCCGGCCACGCCTACCGGCACGACGACCAGTTCGCCCGCATCGAGCTCGGACGCAGCCTCCGCAGGGAGCGCGGGGCCGGACATGCCTCCAGCGAGGGTGGCCTGGCGGGAGTTCGCTGCCCGCACCAACGCCGGCCAGTCAGAAAGGGTGAGCCAGCGCCCGGAGAGGACTTCGTCCTCATGGCTTCCCGGCACGGCCACGGGGGTCAGCTCCTCGCTGCTGGCGAGAAAGCGAAACCCGAAGGCCCGGTCGAGCGCAAATCCTTCGCGGATCGCGTCGCAGAGGCCGAGCAGGACGGCAGTCGCGTCGCCGGCCGTCCCGGCGGTCCGCTCGCCAACCAACCGCAGGACTGTACCTGCGGGCGGAGTGGTGCCCGACGTATTTGTCCAACCCCCCGAGGGCATGCTGGAGTCCTCCTTGAGACTCAAAGGGCACCTGCCCATTTGGCCGGCGCTCTAACCTCTTTTGGCTGCGCCAAGGTGGTGAAGTAGAGCGGTCAACCCAGCAAGGGGGAAAGAATCAACTCCCCGGGAGGGGGGACGGTCAGCTCGATCACAGGCAGAGTGGAGCTACCGAGGAAGAAAGAACCGTGAGGCCCCGATGCGGCGGGGGCTTTCGGTGAAAGATTCAGAAACGAGACGGGGTCTGCGGCGGCCCCGTCTTCGTATTTGTGGGGCGGGGCTGCTGCCCGGCTAGTCGCCGACGACCTGGACCATCCAGCGCCGGTCGCGCGAGCGGTCGAGCTCCATGAAGAGCACGCGCTGCCAAGTGCCGAGGCAGAGCTCTCCATCGCGAACCGGGATCGACTCGCCTGCCGGACCGAGCAGCATTGCCATGCAGTGTGAGTGGCCGTTCCCCGTCTCCATGTCCTCGGGACAGACATTCTCGGTGCGGCGGTCCCAGTCGTCGTGTGCGTAGTACTTCTCCGTCGGGACGAGTCGCCGGAGCATCCGGGCGAAGTCCTCGAGGAACCCCGTCTCGAACTCGTTCACGCGCACGCAGCAGGTCGTATGAGGCGAATAGACGCACGCGATGCCGTTCTCCACACCGCTCTCCTCGACCGCCTGGCGCACCTCGTCCGTGATGTCTTTGATCTCGAGGCCGCCCTTCGTCCTCAAGCTCCGCTCTAGCTGGAACACCTTCACGTCGAGCTTTACCTCCCGTGGATTGTCGAGTCCAGAAAAGCGGTCTCGTATTCTGTCGTACCCGCGCCTCAGAAATCTACCGTCAGGGCGAGCAACCCGGTCGAGAGGCTACGCTCGCGGTCGAGGGCCCGTAGCTCAGCGGTCAGAGCAGCGGACTCATAATCCGTCGGTCCCAGGTTCGAATCCTGGCGGGCCCACCCTGAAAGCCCCCGCGTACGGGGGCTTTCAATCGTCAGGTGTCCGCAGGCTCCTGCGAGCGTGTGAACTCAGCGCGACTGGTGGGGAGACACCGCGAGCGCAATTAGAGCCTCTGGGTCTCGATACCCCTCGATGGGGGGAGCGACAAACCCGGACCGATGACTAATAGTCAAGATAGATCGACGGGCGTGGGGGCCGCAGCCACCGTCCGTCGGCTGAATCAAGCGCTCGAGGGCGGTCTCTAGGGGCCGCTCTTAGCCTTTAATCGGCCCGCACCGGCGGGTTCCTCGGTCATTAGCTAGACGGCAGGGTCGTCGCCGCCGACGCCGTCGCGGCTCGCCTGTAGCCGCTTCGCTCGGGGCCATGTGGTCAAGGGTGGGGGCACTCGCGCCGATACTGGGATCGTGGCCCCCGCTAATCGGCTCCAAGCCCTGCTCGATCTCTCCCACAGGCTCTCATCCAGCCTGGATTTGAACGACGTCTTGCGGGACTTCTCCGAGCGGGCGGCAGAGCTCACAGGCGCCACAGCGGCCGAGATCTCGCGCTGGAAGCGAGACGAAAACAACTTGGTCATGCTCGTTGAATACCTGCAGGGAAAGGACGAGATCACTGTAGGGGGCGGCCAGGTCTATCCACTTGACGATTACCCGGCTACCAAGCTCGTGCTCGAGACGCAGGAGCCCAAGCAGATTCGCTTCTCAGACGAAACCGCGGATCCTTCCGAGCGCGGATTCCTCGCGCGTCGCGGCTTGAACGCGCTCCTCATGCTGCCGCTCGTCGCGCGCGGCGAGACCATCGGCCTGATGGAGGTCATCGACACCGAAGACCGTGACTTCGATGACGCAGATGTGGATTTCTGCCGTGCGCTCTGCGACGTCGTCGCCACGGCGGTCCGAAACGCCATGCTCTACTCGGAGGTGGAGGAGCTGGCTGCCCGCGACCGGCTCACCGGTCTCTACAACCGGCGGCTCTTCGAGGAGCAGCTCGAGGTGGCCGTGGCTCGCAGCGTCCGAACCGGCGAAGAGCTCAGCCTGCTCGTCGTGGATTTGGACGGGCTCAAGCGCATCAACGACCTTGGTGGGCATCCGGCAGGCGACGAAGCCCTTTGCGCTCTCGCCGAAGCTCTTCGGACGAGCACCCGTACGACCGACGTTTGCTGCCGGCTGGGCGGTGACGAGTTCGCCGTCATCCTGTCGGCGTCGCTTTCCGACGCTGCGCTTGGCGTGGCCGAGCGAGCCCAGGACCGGCTCGCAGAGCTCGGCCGCGGGCAATACAGCTTCTCCGGCGGAGTCGCCCGGCTCGTGGAAGCTCATGCAGGCGCGTACGACCTCTACCGTGCCGCTGACATTGCCGCGTACCGTGCCAAGGCCGCGGGTGGCGCTCAAACACTGATGGGGATCGAGACGCACTTCCAGGCCGAAGCCACGACCTAGAGTCGGGCCTAGAGAACCTCCGAGAGCGGTCGAGTATTGACCGCGTCTGCCACAGTCGCGCCGCCGCGACGCGCCGTGGCGACTGCGAGCTGCATGTTGGAGAGCCCCTGGACCGAGTGCGCGTCGGTCGAAATCACGATCCGGACTCCGGCGCCGACCGCACGCCGCACGTTTTCCCCGTTCAGGTCGAGCCGATCCGGGAGGCCGTTGACTTCGAGTGCGGTTCCCGTCTCCAGCGCGGCCGCAAAAACCTCGTCGAGGTCGAGCGCGTTCGGAGGTCGATGGTTGATGAGACGGCCAGTCGGGTGGCTGAGCGCCGACGTAAAGGGGTTTCGCACCGCCTCGACAACCTGCTGGGTCAGCTCGCTCCGCGGCCGCCGCTGACCTGCGTGCAGACTCGCCATCACCCACTCGAGCTCAGAGAGAACGTCGTCAGGGAGGTCGAGCGATCCGTCGGGGAGGATGTCGCACTCAGCTCCCCGGAGAACGCGGAAGGGGGCAAGTAACTCGTTCGCGGCCGCGATTTCCTCGCCCTGCCGGCGGATCGCATCCGCGTCCAGGCCAGGGACGACTCGGACGGCCAGCGTATGGTCGCAGATGGCGAGGTACTCGTAGCCCCGATCGCGTGCGGCCGTGCCCATCTCGACCACGCTGGCGCGGCCGTCGGACCAGGTCGTGTGGCAGTGCAGGTCTCCGCGGATGTCCGAAAGCTCCAGCAGCTCGGGCGGCTGGCCCGAAAAAGCCGCTTCCCGAAGCTCCGGCGGGCAGAAGGGAACCCCGAGAGCGCGGTAGACGCCGGCTTCGTCTGGTGCAGCGGGGAGAGGCTCGAGCGCGTCGACGTAGGTCCTCGAGCCGGTGGCGCGGAGGAGCTCCGTCCCGAAGCGCTCCGGGGGAGCGACCACGAGCTCGATCGGGATCCCGTCGACGGTGACCCCGAGTGCACCCTGATCGGTCCGTTCGACGATCGCCACGATGGAGGGGTGCTCCTCGAAATTTGCCGTGACGGCATCCGCGTCGTTACCCGGGCACACAACGGCGAGCCGCTCGGAGGCGTCGCGCCAGCGCCGGGGGTCGCCGGCCGCCGTGCCGCCGAGCGCTTCGGCAACCGCTTCCACGAGCGGACGGCTGCGATTCAGAAGCAGGCTCCTGGGCGGCCTTACGCCAGGGGCACGCTCGAGTGCGGCGCTGATCCGCTCAGCCGTCTTCGGTCCGATCCCGGGGACCTCGGTGAGCCGGCCGTCTTGCGCCGCCTGGCGAAGCTCGTCGGCAGTGCGGATCCCTAGCACCCGGCCGATCTCTGCCGCTCGCTTGGCGCTGAGGCCCAACAGCCGCCCGAGGCCGACGAGTTGCGGGGAGACAGTGCGCTCGAGCTCTACAAGCTCCGCTATCTCGCCCGTCAGGACGAGCTCACGGAGCTTCCCTTCGATGCCGCGCCCTATACCCCGGAGCTCGCGGGCCCGGCCTGAGCGGACGAGCGCAGCTACCGGCGCCGGGGTCGCTCTGACGAGAGCGGCCGCGCGGCGGTATGCACGCACGCCATATGGGTTCGCCCCGGCCAGGTCGAGAAGGGCTGCGAACGCCTCGAGCCGATCGGCGAGCTCCGGGTTTTCAAGGTCTCGCGGAGGGCTCACTTGGCCCGTATCAGCTGGTCCGAGTCACCCATCCGAGTGATACGAGGGACCGGTTCCGTTGACATGCTGCAATCGGACGCCTTCCATGGAGGAACCTGCTGCCGTGACACTCAATGGCGACCCTGCCCGGCCGCTTCGTTTTCCCCCTGGGGGCGATCAGCCTGCGAGCGAGCAACCACCTCCGTTGACTCTCGCCGTGCCCCCGGACGAGCACGAGGACGCGCTTGTCACATCCTATCGTCGACTTTCCGACGTCTTTCACCATCTCCTGTCGGAGCAGAGCCTCGACACTCTGCTCGACCGTATCTTCGACGCGGTCAGCGACCTCGTTCCGTGCGACACGCTCACGATCTACCAAGCCGACGAGGCACGGCGCCTGCTCGTGCCCCTGACCGCCCGGGACCGCTGGGCGGCGGAGATCATGGACTCCAACCTCCCGTACGGCCAGGGCATCACCGGCTGGGCGGTCGAGAACGGTGAGCCGGCTCTGGTCAACCACGCTCATCTCGATCCGAGGCTCGATGTGGTGCCCGGTACGCCTGCGGACGAGAAGGAGTCCCTGATCGTCGTCCCGCTCGTCAGCCGCGGAGTGATCATGGGTGCCCTGAACGTCTACCGTCTTGGCGAGCATGCGTCGTTCAGCGAGCGTGAGTTCGAGCTCGTGCAGCGCTGCGGCGATGCTGCCGCCCTCGCGCTCGACAATGCCCAGATCCGCGAGAAGCTCGAGCGGCAGGCCCAGACAGACTCTCTGACCCGGCTCTACAACCACAGATTTTTTCACGAGCGCCTGCGCGCTGAGCTGAACCGCTCGGGCCGCGCGCACGAGTCCCTGGCAGTGGTCATGCTCGACATCGACGACTTCAAGAAGGTCAACGACGTCTTCGGCCACGGCACGGGCGACCAGATTCTGGTCGGCCTCGCGGACGTGCTCCGCTCGAGCATCCGGGCCTCGGACATCGTCTGCAGGATCGGAGGCGAGGAGTTTGCTGTGATCATGCCGGTCTGCACGGCAGCCGACGCTCGGGGCTTCGCGGAGCGGGTGACCGAGCGCCTCGCTACGACGGAGTTCGAGGGAGCGGGCACGATCACCGTCTCGGTCGGCGTTTCGCAGGGACCCGAAGACGCCATGAATCCCCGGGAGCTCGTTGCCTATGCGGAGACAGCGATGATGACCGCGAAGACGCGGGGAAAGAACGCGGTGGTCCTCTTCGACGAGCTGACCGACGGGCGGCCCGTGACACACGAGCCGGGCCGGCAGGATGTTCGCTCGATTGCGCACCTCAAGATGCTGCAGAGCCTCGCCGGAAAGCTCAACCGCCTGAACGACGTGACCCGCATCGGCGAGGTGATCGTCAGCGAGCTTCGAGGGCTAATCGACTATCACAACTGCCGCGTCTACGTCCACGAGGGCGAAGACCTGATCCCGATCGCCTTTCGCGGCGATCTCGGTGAGTACAGCGACGAGAACGTCGAAGAGTTGAAGTGCAGGGTGGGTGAAGGAATCACCGGCTGGGTCGCCGAGACGGGGGAGTCGCTGCTGCTCGCGAATGCGATGGAGTGCGAGTTCGCGGTCACGATCGAGGGGACGGACGACATCGACGAGTCGATGGTTGCGGTCCCGTTGCGCTACGGCTCGCGGATCAACGGGGTCATCGTTCTCTCGAAGCTTGGCGTCGGGCAATTCGACCAGGATGACGTCCGGCTCCTCGAGGTGCTGGGCGGCCACGCGTCGGTCGCGATCGAGAACGCACGCCTGTACGAAGCGCAGCGGCGTGAAGCTGACAGCGCCAAGCAGAGCGCAGAGATCGCAAATGCACTGCTGGACCTGGGCCGCGAGCTCGCGGCTGCGGAGGATCTCGATGCCGTGCTCGACCGCCTCGTCGGCCTCTCGACGAAGATTCTTGGCTCCTCCCTCACGTCCGTCTGGCTCCAGGAGCCGGCGACAGGGGACTTGGTCGTCCGAGCTATGTGGGGATACGGCGACACCGACCGCGAGCGCCTGACTGCCCTCAAATTCGCGCCGGAGGTCGCGCAGCGCTTCCTCGAGCTGGACGAGCCATTCGTCCTGACGGCCGACCAGCTGAGCCACCTTCCCGGGGTCGGAGAGACGAGTCCAGGCTCGGACGAGAATCGTATGTTCGCGGTTGCCCCCATTCAGGTCGATGTGATGCGCAAGGGCTTCCTCGTGTCGGTCCTGACGGGGGCGGCCAAGCCGCGGTTCGCGGAGCGAAAGATGAAGCTTCTCGCGGGCGTTGCCCACCAGGCGAAGCTCGCAATCACGAATGCAATGAGCTTCGAGAGTCTGGAGCAGACGTTTCTCTCCACCGTCGAGGCGCTCGCGAATGCGCTCGAGGCCAACGACGAGTACACGTCCTCACACGCCCGCGCGATCACGGACATGGCGCTCGAGGTCGGAACCCAGCTCGGCCTCGACCCGAAGTCGCTGAAGCGCCTCGAGCTCGGAGCGCTCTTCCACGACATCGGGAAGATCGGCATCCCGTCCGAGGTGCTCCTGAAACCCGGGTCGCTCACGCCCGACGAGCGGAACGTGATCGAGCAGCACCCCGAGCTCGGCGAGCGTATTCTCGCTCCGATCGTGCGGCTTTCCGACGTACGCCCGATCGTGCGCCATTGTCACGAGCGGTTCGACGGAGCCGGCTATCCCGACCGGCTCGCGGCGGAGGACATTCCGCTCGAGTCGCGCATCATTCTCGTCTGCGATGCGTTCCATGCGATGACGACGGACCGGCCCTACCGCGGTCGCCTACCCCTGGAAGAGGCCTGCAAGCGACTTCGTGACGGGGCTGGAACACAGTTCGATCCGGACGTGGTCGGTGTCTTCCTCGACGTGTTGGGCGGCCGGCCCGTACCGGCCCCGCTGCCGCAATAACCCGCAGGTAGTCCGGGCCTCAGGCCTGGGCCGACCGCTGCCCTCATTAGTCTGAACGCATGGATACCGCCTTTCGCTTGGCGGTCGCCGCCGTGCTCCTGGGCGCCGCCCTCGCGAAGATTCGCGCCCGCCGCGAATTCATTCGCGGCCTCGAGGCCTATGGCGTTCCCGGGCGCGCCCGCCCGGCTGTTTGGGCGCTCGTCGTCACGGTTGAAGGAACACTCGGGGCACTCCTTGCCATCGGCGTCTTCACGCGGCCCGCCGCCTACGGGGCGATCGCGCTCGGCCTGGTCTTCGTCGCGGCGCTCGCGCGGGCTCGTCTCTCGGGAGCGCGGCGGCTTCCATGCGGATGCTTCGGCGGGCGCCGCGAGCGCTCGACGTGGTTCCTGCTAACCCGCGCAGGGCTCTTCACTGTGCTCGCCGTGGTCGCCGCTGCGGTCCAGGAGGGAAAAATTGCCAGGCCATCCGCTGAAGCCACAATGCTCGCTTCTCTGGCTCTCGTGGCGCTCGCGGTCGTCGGGCTCGGCCTCCTTGTACTGGCTCTCTACCGCCAGGTCGGCGTCCTGAGTGCCCGACTGGCCCCGCGAGGTGCGCTCGAGCTCGCGGCAGAAGGCCCGGAGATCGGCCGTCCGGCGCCCGAGCTCGAGGATCTGGCCCGAACAGGATCGGCGCTCGTCGCGTTCTTCTCACCAACCTGTCCGCTCTGCCGTGACCTGGCGCCTGGCGTCGGCGCGCTTCGGAGAGATGGCATTCAGGTCAGAGTCGTCGACGAGGCGGCCGACCAGAAGGCGTTCGAGCGGTGGAACGTTCCGGGTAGCCCGTTCGCCGTCCACATCCTCGACGGCGCGGTGATGGCGAAGGGCCTTGTGAACACGCTCGAGCAGCTCGACGGGCTCGTCTCGCTCGGATACGCCAGGAGCCGCGCTGCGGCCTGACACCGCTCTCGACCGCGCGGCCGAGGCCCTGGCAAACGGGCTCGCAGCGGGCATGACGCGCCGGTCGTTTCTCGGCCGGCTCGGGGCCACCGTGCTCGGAGCGGTGGGAGGAGGCGCCGTTGCCGCCGCTGTTGCTCCGGAGGAGGCGGAGGCTTTCCATTTCTGCGGTCACATCTTCACGACCGATTCCTGTCCGTCGCCGTATCGCCTGCCGCGCATCAACCGCGCGGGCTATCCGCTTCGCCCGCGCGACGGGAGGCCGATCGACAATCTGGGGCGGCTGGTGAACGGCAGCGGCTACCCGATCAACGAAGCAGGAGCCCGGCTGATTGGACCGGACGGGAGGCCGCTTCCGAAGGGGCCGCGGACCCGGATCTGCCAGGACTGGGTTGCGGAGCGCTTCCACATCGATGCCCGCATCCAGGGCTCCTGGTACCGGTGCTGCAACAACCAGATCCGAAAGCTCGTCGACTGCTGCTCGCGGTCGAGACGGAGGATCAACGGGGACGCTGCGCTTCGCGGGTACTGCTACGCGCCCCGGAACGTGTTCTGCGTCATGTACTACGACACAGGGATCCCGTGCTGATCGAGGCCGCGGTCGTGACGGCGGCCCTCGTCGCCGGGATGTCGGGCGCCTGGTCGCCCTGAGGATTGTCCATGATCGAGACGATCACTCCCGACGTGTGCGGGAGCAGGAAACGGCAAGCCTGGGCACTTCTCTTCTTCGCCCTGGGAGCGCTTGTCGCGTCTGCGTGCGTGGGTGCCCTCCTCGGTCTGGCTGGATCGCGAGTCGCCGCCTGGGCCCTTCCCGTCGCGGCGCTTCTCGCTCTCGTTGGCGCGGCACGGGAGGGAGGGCTCGCGCGCGTACCGCTCCCGCAGTCCCGGCGCCAGGTTCCTGAGCCCTGGCGATTCAAGTTGCCGCTTCCGGCCTGGGCGGCGGGCTACGGCGCGGGGCTCGGGCTCGGCTTCCTGACCTACCAGCCTGTGGCGACGTTCTGGGTCGCCTGCGCGGCAGCCGTCGCGCTCGGCCGGCCGCTGGCAGGCGCCGTTTGCTTCGCGGCCTACGGGGCCGGTCGATCGCTGCTGCTCCTCCTGCCGCTCCGGCGGGGCTCAGAGGCGACCGCGATCGTCGAGGCGCTCTCCGGCCGCAGGGGCGGCGTCCTCCGCGTGAACGCCGTCGCTCTGCTCGCCTGTGCAGCGCTACTGGCCGCACCCTCAGCCGCCGCGGAGCCCATCCCGCTTGGGCCCGGGAGCCACTTCGATCCGTCCGCGATCGGGCCCGCCTTCGCGTACACGCAACGAAACCTCGGAGTCTCGAGCGTGATCGTTCTCCCGTCCGCCGGGGGCGCCCTACAGTATCCGGACGCCGAGTCTCCGAGTCTGGACGGCGAACTGCTCGCGTACCAGTACGCGGCCGGCATCCGCATCGTGCGCTGGGCGACGGGCGAAGAGGTCGGGCGCGTCGACGGCGTCACCTCGAAGCCCGCCCTGGACTGGCCGTGGCTTGCGTATCGCCGGGCGCTTCCCGACCGGACCCTACTCGAGCTCAGAGACCTCACGACCGGCGAGGTTCGGCGGCTCGGAAGCGTCCCAGTTGGAGCCGATCTCGGGCGCCCCTCAATCGCCGCCGGGCGCGTCGCCTGGCACGCCGCGGGCTCGCGCGGCTCTCGCATCCTGCTCTATCAGATCGGCAGTGGGAACAAACAGGTGGTGATGGCAACGACCATCGCTCTCCTCTCGAATCCGTCGCTCAGCTCGACCCGGATCCTCTGGATCAAGCAGCGGCAGGGGATCTCTACCGCTTTCGTCCGCAAGCTTCGGAGGACGCGGGCCCGCGTGCTCGCGCGAGTCAGTAGCCAGCGCACGTTCTACTGGACGACGGATCTGTACGGGCTGACTGCGTATGTGACGCGCTGGACCGTGGTCGGTGGCGCAGCGCGGATCCTGCGCATCGAGCTCTAGCTTCTCCCAAGAGCGCTGAATTGCGGGATCTCGGCTGATCGAGTAGGTTCCAGAGCCTGCGGCGCACCCTGGGGAAAAGGCAATGGACATAGAGGCAGGCGACACCGCGCAAGAGCAGCAGGACGAGCGACTTCGGCCGGCCGACGTCGGAAGCCGGGTCTCTGCGATTCTTGCGGCAGCCGAGCGCGCCGCCGAGGAGCTGAGAGCGGAGGCGAAGCGGGAGGTCAGTGTGCTCCTCGGACGTGTGGAGTCCGACGCGGCGGCTCGGATCAGCAAGCTCACTACCGAGGCGGAGCGCACCCGCGGCGACGCGGATGAATATGCCTCCGACGTCAGGCTCGCCGTTGACTCCTATGCGTCTCAGCATCGTCGCGAGGCGGAGGAGGAGGGACGTCGCGCGGTCGCGGAGGCCGAGGAGCAGGCACGTGCGATGCGCGAAACGGCCGAAGACATGGCCCGTCAGATCGACGGCGACTCACGCCGCCGGGTCGATGAGCTCCGGCAGGAGATCAAGCTGCTCGAGGACCGCCGCGAGCGGACATTTCAGAGCCTTCGCGACGTCGCTGCCCAGCTCGAGGACGTCTTGCTCCACCCGCGGGGCGGGGA
>Ga0126307_10001898_pt1 | contig 13965 bp, 11 predicted proteins | sample Plot28_FD_89955 | JGI IMG/M metagenome (GOLD analysis project Ga0126307, IMG submission 89955) | Serpentine soil microbial communities from UC McLaughlin Reserve, CA, USA - Plot28 | ecosystem: Environmental > Terrestrial > Soil > Grasslands | place: USA: UC McLaughlin Reserve, Lake County...
ACGATCTGCACGATGCCCGAGGACGTGCCGGACCGCTGCCCCGAGTGCGGCGGCGCGCTCGAGCGCGACCCCGATGTCCTCGACACGTGGTTCAGCTCGGCGCTGTGGCCGTTCGCCACGCTCGGCTGGCCGGACGCCACGCCCGAGTTGCGCGCGTTCTACCCGACCGACGTCAACTCGACGGCGCGCGACATCATCTTCCTCTGGGTCGCCCGGATGGTGATGATGGGCATCCGCTTCACCGAGCAGCTGCCGTTCACCGACGTGAACATCCACTCGGTGATCCAGGCGCCCGACGGGCGACGGATGTCGAAGTCGCTCGGCACCGGCATCGACCCGATCGACGAGATCGACGAGCACGGCGCCGACGCAGTGCGCTTCGGGCTGCTGGCGATGTCGTCGTCGCAGGACGTGCGGTACTCCGCCGAGAAGGTCAAACAGGGGCGCGACCTGGCCAACAAGCTGTGGAACGCGTCGCGCCTGATCCTGCTGCGCGTCGACGACGTGGCCGCCGAGCCAAAGCCCGAGACCGTCGAGGACCGGTGGATCGTCTCCCGCCTGGAGCGCGCCACCCAGCAGGCGAGCGGCGCGATCGACGGCTTCACGATGTCGCGCGCCGCGCTCGACCTCTACGACTTCTTCTGGAACGAGGTCTGCGACTGGTACCTGGAGCTGGTCAAGCCGCGCCTGTACGACGAGGGCGCCGACAAGGCCGCGCTGTCGGCCACGCTGCTGCACGTGCTCGAGCGCACGCTGACGCTGCTCCACCCGTTGATGCCGTTCGTCACCGAGGAGGTGTGGGCGCACCTGCCCGGCGAGCGTGGGCTCCTGGCCGCCGAGGCCTGGCCCGCCGTGGACCAGAAGCTGATCGACGAGGACGCCGAGGCGGTCGTCGGCCGCGTGAAGACCGCCGTCACCGCGCTGCGCCGCTACCGCGACGACGTGGGCGCGCCGGCCGGCGCCCGGATCCCCGCGCGCCTGGAGGCCGATGGCTACGAGCACACGGCCGAGCATGTGGCGCGGCTCGCGCGCTTCGAGTTCACGCCGAACGGCGACGAGGCCGCCGCGGCGGTGGCGGTGCCGGGCGGCGCCGTGCAGGTGCTGGCCACGGGTGACATCGACCCTGAGGAGGCCGCCCGACGCGTCGCCCAGCAGCGCATACAGATCGAGGGCGAGATCAAGCGCGCCGAGGGCAAGCTGGCCAACGAGAAGTTCGTCTCGAAGGCGCCGCCGCACGTCGTCGAGGCCGAGCGCGAGAAGCTCGATCGCTACCGGGCCGAGCTCGAGCGCCTGTCGGCGGGCGACCGGTCGTGAACGTCCGCCAGGCCGAGGCCTACCTGCTCGACCTCGAGCTGTTCGGCATGCGGTTCGGGCTCGACCGCATGCACAAGCTGATGACCGCGCTGGGCATGCCGCAGCGGCGGTTCGCGTCGCTGCACGTCGTCGGGTCGAACGGCAAGTCGTCGACCGTGCGCTTCACCGCGGCGATCCTGCGCGAGCACGGTCTGCGGGCCGGCGCGTACACGTCGCCGCACCTGCGCTCGTTCGCCGAGCGGATCGAGGTCGACGGCCAGGCCGTGCCGGACGCGGACTTCGGCGCCGCGGTGGCGCGCGTAGCACAGGCCGCCGAGATGGTCAACCGCACGCTCTCGGACGACGACGACCGCGTCACGCAGTTCGAGGCGCTGACCGCCGCCGCCTACCACGAGCTCGCGCGGCGCGGGGTGGAGGTCGCCGTGATCGAGGCCGGACTCGGCGGTCGCTACGACGCCACCAACGTCATCCCGTCGGCGGTGCAGGTCCTGACCAGCGTCGGCCTGGAGCACACGCGCTGGCTGGGCGGCACCGTCCGGGACATCGCCGAGGAGAAGCTGGCGGTCGTGCGCGATCACGCGACCCTCGTCGTCGCCCACGACCTGCACCCCGACGCGATGGAGGTGGCTACACGCGTCGCGCGCGAGCGCCACGCCGCGCTGGTGCGCGCACCCGAGGCCGCCGAGCAGCCGCTGCGTGCGCGCGGCGCCTTCCAGCGCCGGAACTTCGCCGTCGCCCGCACGGCCGCGGCGGCGTTCCTGGGCGAGCGGCTGGACGACGACGCGGTGCGCCGCGCCGCCGCGAGCGCCGAGGTGCCCGGGCGGATGCAGGTGGTCGACGAGACCCCACTCACGATCTACGACGGCGCCCACAACCACGAGGGCGCGGCCGCGCTGGCCGAGGCGCTCCCCGAGGTGGTTGGGGAGCGGCCGCTCACCGGCGTCGTCGCGATCCTCGACGACAAGGACGCCCGCGGGATGCTGAGCGCGCTGCTGCCCCGCTTCGAGCGCGTCGTCTTCACGCGCGCGTCAAACCCGCGGTCGCTGTCGCCGGGGACGCTCGAGTCGCTCGCCCGGCAGCTGGACGGGCCGCCGGCCGAGACCGTGGCCGACCAGCGCCGTGCGGTCGCGCGCGCGCAGGAGCTCGCGGGTCCCGGCGGCGCGGTCGTCGCGACCGGATCCATCTACCTGATCGCCGACCTGGTCCGCGAGCCCGGCGCCGCGCGCGCCTCGACGTTGTGAACGACCAGGGCCCGACCTTCATCTTCATGATCGGTCTCGTCGCCGTGTTGGTGGCGAGTGTGATCTTGGTCTTCTTCGGGGTCGGGTATTTGCTGGGACGGCTGTTCCTCTGAGTCGACGGTCGACAGTCGACAGTCGACAGTGGGGGCGAGCTTCGTGACGTCGCAGGCTTCTACTGGTGTGGCCGATGCCGCTCTCGCCCACCTCAAGCGCCTTGCGGGTCCCGACGCCGAGTTCCGCGAGGGCCAGCTGGAGGCGATCTCGTTCCTCGTCGAGCAGCGTCGGCGCGTGCTGTGCGTCCAGCGCACGGGGTGGGGCAAGAGCGCCGTGTACTTCGTGGCCACCGCGCTCCTGCGCGAGCAGGGGAGCGGGCCGACGCTGCTGGTCTCGCCGCTGCTCGCGCTGATGCGCAACCAGGTGCTGGCTGCCGACGCGCTGGGGTTGCGCGCGCGCACGATCAACTCGTCGAACCGCGACGAGTGGGACCCGATCGCCCAGGAGCTCGCGCGCGACGAGGTCGACCTGCTGATGATCTCGCCCGAGCGGCTGAACAACCCCGGCTTCCGCTCCGAGGTGCTGCCGGACTTCGTCGACCGCGTGGGCCTGCTCGTGGTCGACGAGGCGCACTGCATCTCCGACTGGGGCCACGACTTCCGGCCCGACTACCGGCGTATCGCGGCGCTGCTGCCCACACTCAGCGCCGACGTCGGCGTGCTCTGCACAACCGCGACCGCCAACGATCGCGTGGTCGCCGATGTCGAGGCCCAGCTGCAGACCGACGCCGGCGCGCTGCTGACGCTGCGGGGCCCGCTCGAACGCGAGTCGCTGCGGCTCGAGGTCGTGAACCTGCCGGGCAGCGCCGAGCGCCTCTCCTGGCTCGCCACCCACGTGCCGGCGCTCCCAGGCAGCGGCATCGTCTACTGCCTGACGATCAGAGACGTCGACCTGGTCACCGACTGGCTGCGCAAGCAGGGGATCGCGGCCGAGCCCTACAGCGGCGAGTCGGACCCCGAATCGCGGCCCGAGGTCGAGCGGCGCCTGCTGGCCAACGAGCTCAAATGCGTGGTGGCGACGAGCGCGCTCGGCATGGGCTACGACAAGCCGGACCTGGGGTTCGTCGTCCACTACCAGTCGCCCGGGTCGCCGATCGCCTACTACCAGCAGGTGGGTCGCGCCGGGCGCAAGCTCGATGAATCCGACGCCGTCCTGCTGCGCGGCATCGAGGACCGCCAGATTCAGGACTACTTCATCAACGTCGCCTTCCCGCCGGAGCAGCGAGTCCGCGACGTCCTCGAGGTGTTGGAGACGAGCGCCGAGCCGCAGTCGCTGCCCGCCATCGAGCAGCAGGTCAACGTGCGCCGCGGCCGACTCGAGGCGATGCTGAAGGTCCTCGAGGTCGAGGGCGCCGTCGCGCGTACCGGAGCGAAGTGGTCGCGGACCGACATGGCGTGGGAGTACGACGCCGAGCGCGTCGAGCGGGTCACCGCGGTGCGCCGCCAGGAGCAGAAGGCGATGGAGGACTACGCGCGCGGGGAAACGTGCCTGATGCAGGTCCTGCGCGCCGAGCTGGACGATCCCGGCGCCGAGCCCTGCGGCCGCTGCGCCGTGTGCACCGAACCGAGGTTCGCGGACCCAGGCCCGCCGGAGCTCGTGCGGGAGGCAGTTGCCTTCGTGCGCGGGCGCCCCGTCCGGTTCGAGCCGCGCAAGCGCTGGATCGGCGGCCGCCGGGGGAACGTCAAGCAGGACGAGCGGCCCGAGGAGGGGCGGGCGCTCTCGTACGCGAACGACCCAGGCTGGGGGCGGCGCGTCGTTGCCCAGCGCGAGGAGGGCGCGTTCGACGACGAGCTCGTAGAGGCGAGCCGCGAGCTGATCGCGAACTGGCCGACCGGCGCCGGCTGGGTCACTGCGGTGCCGTCGCTCCGGACGCCGGAGCGGGTGCACGATTTCGCCGAGCGGCTGGCGCGGGCGCTCGAGCTGCCGTTTCGTCCGGTGGTCGTCAAGCGCCGCGAGGCGCCGCCCCAGGCCGAGATGGAGAACTCGGCCCAGCAGGCCGACAACGTCGACGGCGTCTTCGCGATCGAGCCGGGTGCGTCAGTGGGCGACGAGCCGGTGATCCTGGTCGACGACATACGCGCCTCGGGCTGGACCGTCACCGAGGTCAGCGCGGTCCTCCGGCGCGCCGGCTCCGGCCCGGTCTACCCGTTCGTTCTAGCCGTTTCCTGACCCCGGCGGGAGGGGATACCTCGATCAGGGCGAACCTCCACCTGCGTCGACCCCCGCCTTTACAGCGGTTATCCCAGCTAAGATCAGCGACCCCATGGGCCCCCTCGCCATTTTCGGCATCACAAATGACGGTCTGAACCTGGCCGTCAAGCTGCTCATCCTGTTCCTCGCGGCGATCTGGCTGGCGCTCGTCTTCTGGACGTTCGCCGACGCCCGCCGGCGCATCGCAGACCCCCTGCTCGTGGCTTGCGCGACGGCCGCGTCGCTGTTCTTCCCCTTCCTGGGCACGATCGTCTACGCGATCGTCCGGCCGCCCGAGTTCCTCGCGGACGTGCACGAGCGCGAGCTGGAGATCGCCGCGGCCGAGGCCCGGCTGCACCAGGCCGAGGGCATGCACTGCCCCCACTGCGACTTCGAGGTCGAGAAGACCTTCCTCCGCTGCCCCAGCTGCCTGCGCCGGTTGAAGGAGCCGTGCACGACCTGCGGCCGCCCGCTCGACCCGCGCTGGAAGATCTGCCCGTACTGCGAGGCCGAGGTGGGCCAGGCGCCCGCCGCCCGGCAGCCGCGGCGACCAGCATCCGGCGCGCGCCGTACCGCGTCGTCGGGTGCGCAGCAGCGCCCATCCGGCGCCCAGCCCAGGCCGTCCGGGGCGCAGCCCCGGCCGTCCACCGCGGCCGCGCAGCAGCCGCGACCGCCGCAGCAGGCCCAGCGCGGCCCGAACACTCCGCCGCGCGGCACCCCGCGCCCCTCGGGCGTGAACCAGCAGCCCGTGCAGCAGCCGCAGCAGCCGACGCAGGAATTTCCTGCGCCGACACCGCGGCCGCAGGGCCGCTAGAAGTACCGCCCCGCAGTCGACGGCACTGTCGACTGTCGACCGTCGACTGTCGACCCGAAGGACGCAATGGAACGCACCCTGATCCTGGTAAAGCCCGACGCTTTCGAGCGCCGCTTGACGGGCGAAATCATCCGTCGCCTCGAGGCCAAGGGCCTCACGATCGTCGCCGCCAAGCACATGACGACGCAGCGCGACCTGGCCGAGGAGCACTACGCCGAGCACAGGGAGAAGCCGTTCTTCGGCGAGCTCGTGGACTTCATCACCGGCGGGCCGCTGGTCGCCCTGGTGCTCGAGGGGATCGACGCCGTCAAGGCCGCCCGCCAGCTGATCGGCGCGACCAACCCGCTCGAGGCGGCGCCGGGCTCGATCCGCGGCGACTACGGCCTCGAGGTGCAGACCAACCTGGTCCACGGCTCCGACTCCCCCGAGTCGGCCGAGCGTGAGATCGGGCTGTGGTTCCCCGAAGCCGGCTAGTCCTCGCCAGCGCGTCGCCGCAGCGCAAGGCGATCCTCGAGCAGCTGGGGATCGCCTTCACCGTCCAGCCGGCCGACGTGGAGGAGCTGACCGAGGGAGACCCGGCCGAGGTCGTGGTCGAGAACGCGAGGCGCAAGGTCGAGGCGGTGGACGGCGAGCTGGTACTGGGCTGCGACACCGAGGTCTACCTGGACGGTGCGATCTTCGGGAAGGCGGAGCTCGAAGTACAGGCTGACGCCTACCTGCGCCGGCTCAGTGGCCGGACCCACGAGGTCCACAGCGGGCTTGTCCTGCGAACCGCCAACCGTCAGCTGCGAACGGCGCACGCCGTGACGCTTGTCACGTTCCGCGCCCTCAGCGACAGCGTGCGCAAGTGGTACCTCGGCACGAACGAGTGGCGCGACCGGGCCGGCGCGTACGCCATCCAGGGCCGCGGGAGCGCGCTCGTGGAGCGGATCGAGGGCGATTTCTGGAACGTCGTCGGCCTGCCGGTGCCGAAGCTCCTCGAACTGGCCCCGGATCTTGTGACAAGCGGCGGTTAGCAGCGCTAACGCGCCTAGACGCTCGTTCTTCAGCCGATACACTGCTCGTCCGGAACGGGGGCCCGGACCGCGCTCGATCGCCCCGCTCCGGATTCGGTCGCTAGCGGGGCCGGCCTCTCCGCCCCGCTCTGTTCACATGGGTCTTTTCTCGTACGTAACCGGTTTCGGTGGCCGCGACATGGCGGTTGACCTCGGCACCGCCAACACGCTCGTATACGTGCGCGGGCGCGGCATCGTGCTGAGCGAGCCGTCGGTGGTGGCGATCGACTCGCGCACCGGCGAGGTCCACGCCGTGGGCATCGAGGCCAAGCGCATGCTGGGCCGCACGCCCGGCACGATCAGCGCGATCCGGCCCCTCAAGGACGGCGTCATCGCCGACTTCGACGTGACCGAGCAGATGCTCCGCCACTTCATCCAGAAGGTTCACCAGAACCGCTGGGCGCACCCGCGCGTGGTGGTCTGCGTGCCGTCCGGCGTCACCGGCGTGGAGAAGCGCGCCGTGGAGGAGGCCTGCCTGTCCGCCGGCGCCCGCCAGGCCTACCTGATCGAGGAGCCGATGGCCGCCGCGATCGGCGCCGGCCTGCCGGTCGGGGAGCCGACCGGGAACATGGTCGTCGACATCGGCGGCGGCACCAGCGAGGTCGCCGTGATCTCCCTGGGCGGCATCGTCGTCTCGCAGTCGATCCGCATCGGTGGCGACGAGCTCGACGAGGCGATCATCAACTACGTCAAGCGCGAGTACAAGCTGATGATCGGGCAGCAGACCGCCGAGGAGGTCAAGCTCGAGATCGGCTCAGCTTTCCCCCTTCACGAGGAGGTGCAGGCCGAGATCCGCGGCCGCGACCTCGTGTCGGGCCTGCCGAAGACCGTGGTCCTCACGAGCGAGGAAGTCAGGATGGCCCTCGAGGAGCCCCTGCAAGCGATCGTCGACGCCGTCAAGGAGACGCTCGACCGCACGCCTCCCGAGCTCGCTGCTGACATCATGGACCGCGGCATCATGCTTGCTGGAGGAGGAGCACTGCTGCAAGGCCTCGACGAGCGTCTGCGTGATGAGACGCAGATGCCCGCGCACCTGGCGGAATCACCGCTTACGTGCGTGGCTGTCGGATCCGGGAGGTCGCTCGAGGAGTTCGAGGCGATCCACCGCAGTAACCGCAACTCGTCCGGCCGGCGTCGGCGCTGACGGAGGGGTCTAGTCCGTGTACGACAAGCAAGTGGTCCGCAGAAGACGGGCAGCACTAGCCGTGCTGGTCGCGCTGTCGATCGTCCTGCTGACCGCGTACTTCGGCGAGGGCCCGAGCGGCCTGCTGCACGGGCTCCAGCGCGGCGCCCAGGAGGTCTTCCAGCCGATCGAGACCGGCGTCTCGCGCGCGACGAAGCCGTTCCGCGACCTCGTGGGCTGGGTCGGCGACAACGTCAACGCCAAGTCCGACAACGACAAGCTCAAGAAGGAGAACGCCGAGCTGCGCGAGCAGGTGGCGCGCACCGAGGCAGCGGAGAACGAGAACAGGAAGCTCCGCGGGCTGGTCAAGCTGCCCGAGAACCCGGCCTACCCCGACGGCGTCAAGCCGCTGACCGCGCGCGTGATCGCGCGCTCCCCCACTGTCTGGTCAGAGGCCGTGCAGATCGACGCCGGCTCCTCCGACGGCGTGCGCGTCGACCAGCCGGTCGTCACCGATGGCGGCCTGGTCGGCCGCGTCACGAGCGTGACCGGCGGGACCGCCACGATCACGCTGATCGTGGACGCCTCGAGCGCGGTGTCGGCCCAGGTCCTGCCGGACGGCAAGTTCGGCGTCGTCCGGCCCAAGGTCGGCAACCCGAACGACATGCGCCTCGAGTACCTGGACAAGAACACCAAGGTCGAGAAGGGCGATCTCGTCATCACCTCCGGGTCGACCGACGAGAAGCTCGAGTCGCTGTTCCCCAAGGGCATCCCGATCGGCCGCGTGAAGCGCGTCGACCCCGACGAGCTCGATGTCTACGAGCGCATCCACATCGAGCCGTTCGCCGACTTCAAGCGCATGGAGTTCGTGCAGGTCCTGCGCGCGAACCCGCAGCCCGACCCGCAGACCGAGCAGGCCCCGAACGGGTCGGCCGGCCAGGGGCAGGAGGCGCCGTGAACCTGACGCCGGGAACGGTGATCCGCACCGGGCTGCTCCTGCTGCTGGCGATGGTCCTGCAGGTATCGACCTTCTCGCAGCTCGACGTCCTGGGCGGCAACGCGGACATCACGATTCTCGCGGTGGCGGCGATCGGGCTCTACTCGGGCAGCGTGCCCGGGGCGGTCGCCGGCTTCAGCGCCGGGCTGCTGCTCGACCTGGCGCTGGGCGCGAACCTGGGGGCGACCTCGCTCGTCCTCACGGTCGTCGGCTACTTCGCCGGCCGCTTCATGGAGCTCCGCGACCCGGCCCACGGCCTGATCCCGCTGCCCGTCGCGCTGGTGGCGACCACGGCCACCGTCGTGGGTGTGGCCGCCGTGCAGTTCATGCTTGACATCGGAGCGACCGTGTCGGTCCTGGCGGTCCGCGAGATGGTGGCGACGATCCTGCTCAACACGATCCTGGCCCTGCCCGTCTTCGCCCTGGTGCGGCGGGTGCTGCGGCCGGTGCTGCTCTACGACCCGCTCGAGCGCCGCCGCCGGCGCGCCGCCCCGCAGGCGTCGGGCCCGATCGGCCTGCGCGGCCTCGACGTCAAGAGGACGCACCTGCCGTGATGTACCGCGACTCAGAGCGCAAGGGGCCGATGTCGCCGCAGCTCGCGCTGCGCGTGGCGATCATCGGCGGCGTCGCGCTCGTCATCTTCGGGATCATCTTCTTCCGCCTCTGGTACCTGCAGGTGCTGTCCGGTGACAAGTACCTGGCCGAGGCGAACAACAACCGCGTGCGCGAGATCAAGGTCGAGGCGCCGCGCGGCAAGATCGTCGACCGCAACGGCGAGATCATCGTCGACAACCGTCAGGGCAAGGCGGTGAAGATCGTCCCGGACAAGCTGCCCGAGGACGCGAAGCAGAAGGCGATCCTCTACTCGAAGCTGGCGCGCGTCCTGGACATGAACCGGCGCGAGCTCCGCCGCGACGTCAACCAGCAGTTCAAGATGCTGCCGTTCTCCTCGGCGATCGCCAAGCCCGACGTCGACATGGCCACCGTGGCCTACCTCCAGGAGCACCAGAAGGAGTTCCCGGGCGTGACCGTGGAGCAGGTCTTCCAGCGCTTCTACCCGCAGAAGGAGGTCGGCGCGCACCTGGTCGGCTACGTCGCCCAGGTCAGCGAGCAGGCCCTGAAGGACAAGATCTACGCGGGCGTCAAGCAGGGCGACCGGGTCGGCGTAGCCGGCATCGAGTCGTCCTACGACCGCTACCTGCGCGGCCGCAACGGCGCGAGCCGCGTGCAGGTCGACGCCCTCGGCAATCCGCGCGGCGAGCTGACGACGCGCGAGCCGGTCCCGGGCCGCCAGCTGCGGCTGACGCTCGACATGAACGTGCAGAAGGCCGGGCAGGACGCGCTCGGGCAGGCCAAGGGCGCTTTCGTCGTCATGGACGTGAAGACCGGCGCGGTGCGCGGGCTCGGCTCGACGCCGGCGTTCAACCCGAACGTCTTCTCCAAGCAGATCCGCCAGTCCGACTACAGGCGGCTGACCGATCCCGACAACGGCGCGCCGCTGTCCAACCGCGCGATGCAGGGCCTGTATCCGACCGGCTCGACGTTCAAGCTCATCACGTCGGTCGCGGGCCTGGAGAGCGGGCTGATCACGCCCGGCACCGTCGTCAACGACCCCGGGTCGGTCCGCATCGGCAACGTGACCTTCAAGAACGCCGGCAACGCGGTCCACGGAGCCGTCGCGCTGCGCCGGGCGCTGACCGTCTCGAGCGACGTCTTCTACTACCTGATCGGCCGTGACGACGAGGGCAAGCACAGCATCCAGAAGTGGGCACGCCGCCTGGGCCTGGGTCACAAGACCGGGATCGACCTGCCCGCCGAGTCCGACGGCCTCGTCCCGAACCCGAAGTGGCGCAACAAGCTGTTCAAGGACAAGCTGACCGACCGGCCCTGGTCCGTGGGCGACAACGTCAACCTGTCCGTCGGGCAGGGCGACCTCCAGGCCAACCCGCTCCAGCTGGGCGTGGCCTACGCGACGGTGGCCAACGGCGGCCGGGTAATCACCCCGCACCTGGCCCAGCGCACCGAGGACGCCGACGGCGCGGCCGTGCAGGAGTTCAACATCCCCGCGCGCCGGCGCGTGAAGATCGGCGCCGAGAACCGCAGGGCGATCCTCGATGGCCTCTACGGCGCCGCCAACTCGCCGGGCGGCACGTCGACCGGCGTCTTCGCCAACTTCCCGGTCGACATCGCGGGCAAGACGGGCACCGCGGAGAAGGGCCTCGGCCGCGCCGACCAGTCGTGGTACGCCGCGCTCGCGCCGTACCCAAATCCGCGCTACGTCGTCATCACGACCTTCGAGCAGGGCGGCTTCGGCGCCGAGACCGCGGCGCCCGCCACCTGCAAGATCCTGACGGTCCTCCTGAACGTCAAGAAGAAGGACGCCTGCGCCCCGAAGGCCACACCCGCGGCCGGGACGCCCACGGAGTAGGGTGGCTGACCGCTCGATGACCTCCGCGCCCCTGGGCACATCCGTGAAGGGCTTCGACGAGAAGCCGCGCAACGAGGCGGCGCCCGGGCTGCTGCGCCTGGACCCGTTGCTGCTGCTCGGCGTGATCGCGCTGATCGGGCTGTCCTGCTTCGTCGTGGGCACCGCGACGAAGGACGACATCCCCGGCCAGCCGAGCTACTACCTGTACCGCCAGATCACCTACGGCGTGATCGGCCTGGTGCTGCTGATCGGGATCTCGCAGTTCGACTACTCGCGCCTGCGCGAATGGCGGTTCGGGCTCTACGCCTTCCTGATCGGGACGATCCTGCTGACGTTCGCGATCGGCGGCGCGGCGAAGGGCTCGACGCGCTGGATCGACCTGGGCTTCTTCCAGTACCAGTCGTCGGAGATGGGCAAGCTGCTGCTCGTCGTCGCGATCGCCGGCTTCATGGTGGAGCGGGTCAGACGCTTGACGGACCGCGAGACGACCTCGCGCATGATGCTGCTGGCCGTGGTGCCGGCGATGCTGGTCATCGCGCAGCCGGACCTCGGGTCGGGCCTCGTCTACATCGCGATCGTCGCGTCGATCCTGTTCGTGGCCGGCACCAAGTGGACGCACTTCGTGGCGCTGGGGACGCTGGCGGTGACCGCGATCCTGGTCGTGCTGGTGGCCGCGCCGGCGATGGGCGTCGAGGTCCTGAAGCCGTACCAGGTCGACCGCCTGACGGCGTTCATGAACCCGACCGACGACCCGCGCGAGCAGGGCTACCAGCTCAAGCAGTCGGTCGCCGGCATCGGTGCGGGGCAGCGCACCGGCCGTGGCCCGGAGGGCGCGACGCAGACCCAGCTCAACTTCGTGCCCGAGCACCACACCGACTTCATCTTCTCCGTCGTCGGAGAGACCTTCGGCTTCGTCGGCTGCGCGCTGATCCTCGCGCTCTACGCGCTGATCATCTGGCGCGGCCTGCGGATCCTGACGATGGCGAAGAACCTGTTCGGAGCGCTGATAGCCGGCGGCATAGTCGGCATGCTGCTCTTCCAGATGTTCGTCAACGTCGGGATGACGATCGGGATCATGCCGATCACGGGCATCCCGCTGCCGCTCTTCTCGTACGGCGGCTCGAGCGTCCTGATGACGTTCATGGCGCTCGGCCTGCTGCAGTCGATTCATGTGCAGGGGAAGGGCAGCATGGCCGGGAAGAAGGCGCCGGCCGCGGTTTAGGGCTCAGCTCGCGGATGGCGGATGGCGGGGGCTCGCGGATGGCGGGGCCGGCCGCGCGGCACCGCCAACGCTCCCCGCCTTCCGCCAGCCTCCGCCATTCCGCCATTCCGCCATTCCGCCATCCTCATGCGCATGAGGAGAGCAGCGAAATGGGCTGGCACCGCCCTCCTCTGGCTCTTCATCGCCACCCTCGGCGCCCTCACCGGCCTTCGCCTGGCCGGCCCGATCGACCGCGACACCGCGATCGGGGACATCCGCCTGCGCATCCAGGCCTCGTGGCACGGTGAGGTCGATGCCTACGTGCCGCTCGCGGACTGGGGCATCCGGGCCAACGCGTTCAGCGCGCCGCTGACCGTCCGCGTCGAGCCGCGCGGCGTCGACCGCCAGGCGCTCCTGCGCGCCGCCGCCGGTGACCGCGACGTGCTGAACCGCGCGGAGGACGACGCGCGCGACGCGGCCACCACCGCGGTCGTCCGCGCGGTGATCTTCAGCGGCCTGGGCGTCCTGGCCGCGGGCATCCTCGGCGCGCTGCTGCGCGCCGCGCTGGCCCGCCACCGTCCCGTCCCGCTGCGCAACGTGGCGCTGTGGGGTCTCGCTCCCGTCGGCCTCGGCGCGATCGTCATCGCCATCGCGGTGCTGCGCGCGACGTCGACGTTCGACACCAACGCCTTCGCCCAGCCGAGCTTCTACGCCCGGGGCGCCGAGCTCTCCCAGCTCCTCCAGGTCTCCGAGAAGGTCGAGCAGACGAGCAAGGGATACTCGAACTCCGTGCAGCGCACGCTCGCGGGCTACGCGGCGCTGCTGAGCGCGGGCGGCGGCATCGACGTCGACGCCGCCGACGAGGCGCCCGCGGTCCTGATCTCCGACATGCACGGCAACACGCTGGCCTTCGACGCGCTCGAGCGGCTGTTCGCCGACCGCCCGGTGTTCTTCGCGGGCGACTTGGGGCAGGCAGGCACCGAGGCGGAGGCGAACCTGTTCGCGCGGCGCCTGGCGACGGTGGGCAAACCGGTCGTCGCGGTTTCGGGCAACCACGACTCGCGCCTGATCATGCGCCGGCTGGCGGGCGAGGGTGCGATCGTCCTGACCGACAGCGGCCGCCTGCGCGAGGACGGGACGACCGACGGGAAGCCGGTGCAGCGCGTGGGCGGCATGACGATCGCCGGGTGGCAGGACCCGCTCGAGTACCGCGGGCCGAACCCGGGCGACCCGCGCCGCATCTTCTCTTTCTCCGAGCTGCCCGACGGCGACACCCGGTACGCCGCCGCGCAGACCGGCGTCATCGCATGGTTCGACGGCCTGCCGGAGCGCCCGGACGTAGTGATGATCCACCAGAACGGGCTGGCCCACCACCTGGCGCAGGCGCTCCGCTCGCGCGGCGACCAGCTGCCGCTCCTGATCCTCACCGGCCACGACCACCGCCAGCACGTCGACCTGTACGGCAACGACGTCACCGTGGTGGACGCGGGAACGGGCGGCGCCGGCGGCGCCTTCGGCGTCGGGACGCAGTCGGTCGGCGTGGCCACC
>Ga0126307_10001899_pt1 | contig 13964 bp, 13 predicted proteins | sample Plot28_FD_89955 | JGI IMG/M metagenome (GOLD analysis project Ga0126307, IMG submission 89955) | Serpentine soil microbial communities from UC McLaughlin Reserve, CA, USA - Plot28 | ecosystem: Environmental > Terrestrial > Soil > Grasslands | place: USA: UC McLaughlin Reserve, Lake County...
CACGGCGTCGACCCGAGTGCGCAGGCAGACGAGCATCTCGGTATCCGTGTCGCTGCCGATCGACCCGGAGCGGCCGTGAAGCGTCGCCTTGCCGTCCACGGTGACGGCGAAGTTGGTGATCAGATACGGACGCTCGGCGGGCGGGCTCGAGATGAGATCCAGTTCGTGGATCTGATTGGGCACGGTCGTGGTCCCCGGATCGGGGAAGAGGCGACGCATTACTCGCCGGACTCCAGCTCCGCCAGATGCTCGACGTTCGCCCGGTCGTCGGCATCCTCGCTCGGCGCTGCAGAGAACCAGGCATCCAGGATCTCCGTCAGCTCCGCCGGGGAGGTGGCACGCAGGCTGAGCGCCAGGACGTTGGCGTCGTTCCACTTGCGCGCCCCCTCCGCGGTTTGCGCGTCCCCGCAGAGAGCGGCGCGGACTCCCGGGACCTTGTTGGCGGCGATGGATGCGCCGGTGCCGGTCCAGCAGCAGACGATCCCCTGCTGGGCACGTCCGGTGGCGACGTCGCGGGCAGCCGTCTCGCTGGCCCATGCCCAGTCGTCGCGCTCGGAGTCGTTGAGGACCCCGTGAGGGATCGGCTCATGGCCGCGCTTGCGCAGCTCCTCCAGCACCGCATCAGCGATGCCCACGCGCTCGTCAGCGGCGACCGAGATCAACATGGGCAAGAGCCTACGCTGTGGGCCGCAGCCAGCCGAAGCGCCGTCCGGCGAAATCCTCGAGCCTGGCCACGTCGTCGTGAAAGCGCTCGACCAGGTCCTCGCGAAGAGAGTCGGGCAGCTCGGGCTTCGGGGCCTCGCCGGCGTCGGGATCGTGGATCAGCCGCTCCGCCAGCCAGCGAAGCGACTCCGGCAGGCGATCGAAGTTGCGGTCGATCGCCCGCAGGCCCGGGAGGCGCACGGCCCTGTCCATGATGCGGAAGCGGCTGCCGCCCTTGGCGACGCCCGTCTCCCACTCGCGCTCGAATTGCTCCGAGGTGAAGCCGGAATCGACGTCAAGAAACTCGAAGGCGCGCCGCATGGTCCCGAGCCGATCGTCCCTCAGCTCCTCGCGCCCCACCACCGCGATGCGCTCGGCGCCGAACGCCTCGATGTAGGGCTCGAGCTGGAAGAAGTAGCGGCTGCGCGCCACATAGCTGGACGCTGGATCCGACAGGGCGTCGGTCAGCGTGCGATCGTCGTAGCCGCCCCCGACGTTGTGTAGGTAGTGCGAGAGCATCCGGTCGACCGGGTCGCGCACCACGTAGATCAGGCGGATGTCGCCGCCCAATACCTCGCGCATCCGCTTGGGAACGCCGTCGAAGCTGGGCCGGTTGCTGTAGTGGGGCGAGCTCTCGCCGCGCACCCGGGCGCCGCGGTCGAAGTGCCCCGCGTACCAGTCCCGTCCCAGCGGCCAGTTCAGCTCGGCGACGAAGAAGTTCAGCTCCTTCGGCCGTGACATTGCGATCTCGGGGTGGAGGCTCAGATAGTGGTGCAGGCTCGTCGTGCCGCACTTCAGACCGCCGATGATGATCAGGTTCGGCATCGCCCCCTCCTGCCGGTGCTTCCGCGCGTGGCGCCTGGCGCGCCGGCGCTCCGCGGCGAAGCGCTCGTGCGCCCGGGCCACCATCGCCCGATCCGCGCGATCGCTCGGGGTGATCTCAGCCGCCGGCGCCAAGCCGCTTCGCCGCGTCGCGAAGGTTCTTGACCGTGGCGGAGGGCGCCTTGCGGCCCTCGAGCTTCTCGCCCTTGCGGTTGACCCAGATCACCGGCACGTTCATCTTCAGGCAGGGGGCCACGTCGGTCTCATAGCCGCTCGCGATGTGCAGCCAGCCTTTCTTCCCACCGATGCGACGGGCGCACTCCTTGAAGTGCGCCGGGTCGGGCTTGTAGCTTCGAACCTGCTGGGCAGTCACCACGAGGTCGAGCTCGGTTCGAAGATGGCGGCGAGAGACGCCGAGCAGCTTGTCGTCGATGTTGGAGACGATCCCGACCTCGTAGCGCTTGCCGAGGCGGTCCATGGCGGCGTTCGCCTCACGGAACGGAAGCCATCGCGGGACGCTGTCGGGAAGGAACTGCGCCCGGGACGGCTCCAGCTCCCAGCCGATCTCCTTGGCGGCGCGCACCGTCGCGCGGCGAAGTACCTCGGCGTACAGCTCGTAGGAGCCGCGGATGATGTCCGCCTGGATCTCGAAGAACCGATTCAGGAGCGGCTCCTCCTCGAAGCTGAACCCATCGCGGTCGGCCTCCTTGCGGAACGACTCGAGAATCCCCTTCTCCCAATCGATCAGAGTTCCGTAGCAATCGGTCGTGACCCAGGTGATGTCTTTGAGCTTCGGGAGCGCCATGAGCCGCGGGATTATGCCAAGCGGCACATTTCGGCCCCATCCCGGCCTCGCTCTCGGCTCGGATAGGCTGCCCCGCCTATGAAAAACGACACATGCTTCTGCCGGCACCCTACGGCGCCGGCCTCCCACCCAACAACCGGCACATGCTGCTGCCGGCGCCGTACGGCACCGGCCTAGAACCACCGGGATGGATCTACTCGAGTATCAGGGCAAGCAGCTGTTCGCCGCGCACGGCGTTCCGGTCCCCGAGGGGCGGCAGGCGGACACCGTGCCCGCTGCGGTCGAGGCCGCCGAGGAGCTGGGCTATCCGTGCGTGATCAAGGCCCAGGTGCGCATCGGCAAGCGCGGCAAGGCGGGCGGGATCAAGATCGCGAACGACCGCGAGGAGGCCGTGAAGCACGACGAGGCTATCATCGGCATGGACATCCGGGGATTCAAGGTCCACGAGGTGTGGGTAGAACAGGCATCGAGGATCGACGCCGAGTACTACGCCTCGCTCATCCTGGACCGCTCCGAGAAGAAGCTCCTGGCGATCCTCTCCCGCATGGGCGGGATGGACGTCGAGGAGGTGGCGGAGACCGATCCCGGGGCCCTGATCCAGCGACACATCGAGCCAGACGACGAATTCACAGCCGATGTCGTCCGCCAGATGGCGATCGATGCTCGCATCGACGAGGACGTGACCGACGGCGTCGCAGAGCTCCTCGTGAAGCTTCATGCGGTGGCGCTGGCCGAGGACGCCACCCTGATCGAGGTGAATCCGATGATCGTCACCTCGGATCGCGCGGTTGTCGCTCTCGACTCCAAGGTCACGATCGACAACAACGCGATGTTCCGGCATGCCGAGCTCGCGGACCTCCGCGACCTCTCCGCCGAGGACCCGCAGGAGCGGATGGCCAAGGAGAAGGGCCTCACCTACGTCAAGCTCGGCGGCAACATCGGGATCCTGGGCAACGGCGCGGGCCTTTGCATGTCGACCCTCGACGTCGTGGCCCAGGCGGGTGGCAAGCCCGCGAACTTCCTGGATGCCGGCGGCGGCTCGAAGGCGGACGCCATCGTCGACGCGCTCGAGGTGATCACCTCCGACGAGAACGTCAACGCCATCCTCTTCAACATCTTCGGCGGCATCACCCGCTGCGACGAGATCGCCAAGGGGATCATCGAGGCGTCGCGGAGGACCGACATCGGCGTGCCCATGGTCGTGCGGCTGGACGGGACGAACTCCGAGGAGGGGCTTGGCCTCCTGGCCGACGCGGACCTCCCCGATCTGCACGTGGAGAAGACGATGCTCGGTGGCGCCGAGCGCGTCGTGGAGATCTCGCGGAACTGATGTCGATCATCGTCGACACCGACACCAAGCTCGTGATCTCGGGCCTCACGGGCCGGGAGGGCTCATTCCACGGGCTGCGAAACCGCGCCTACGGCACCGATGTCGTGGCCGGGGTGACGCCCGGCAAGGGGGGCCAGGACGTCGAGGGCATCCCGATCTACGACGAGATCGCCCAGGCCGTTGCCGAGCGAGGCGCCAACACGTCAATGATCTTCGTTCCCGCTCGCTTCGCGGCGGCGGCGATCGACGAGGCGATCGACGCGGGCGTCCACACGGTGATTGCGATCACCGAGGGGATCCCCGTCCTCGACATGCTTCGGGTCTACTGGAAGGCCAAGGAGGCCGGGGTACGCTTGATCGGCCCCAATTGCCCGGGCGTCCTGTCACCGGAGAAGTCGAACGTGGGGATCATCCCGGCGCAGTTCTTCGATCCCGGCTCGATCGGAGTGGTCTCGAAGTCGGGCACGCTCACCTACCAGATCGGCAACGAGCTGAAGCAGGCGGGGATGGGCAACTCCTCGATCGTGGGGATCGGCGGCGACCCGATCGTCGGGTCGGACTTCATCGACGTACTCGCCCTCTTCGAGGCCGATGACGAGACGGAGCTGATCGTGATGGTGGGCGAGATCGGCGGCGACGCCGAGGAGCGCGCCGCGGACTTCATCGCCGAGCAGGTCTCGAAGCCGGTCGTCGCCTACATCGCCGGCTTCACGGCCCCGCCCGGCAAGCAGATGGGCCACGCCGGGGCGATCATCTCCGGCTCCTCCGGAACCGCCGAGGCCAAGAAGGAGGCGCTGGAGGCCCGCGGCGTCCGCGTGGGCCGCTCACCGACCGAGACGGCGCAGCTGGCCGTCGAGGCGATCGGCACCCGGGCCTAGGCAGCGGCAGCAAGCAGCTTGCGAGTGGTGTTCGCGACTCGCGCTGGTTCGTCTCGGAGCTGGCGGTAGGTGATCCGGACCACGCGGTAGCCAGCGACCAGAAGCGGCGTCGCGCGCCCGGTCCCGCTCGAACGCGGCGCGAGCGCGGTGGAATTTGAAGCTGTCCAGCTCTACGACGAGGCGATGCGCCGGCCAGAGGGCGTCGACCTCGAATTCCAGGCCAAAACATGTTGCGTATGGCCGGCAAATGTGTCGGCTTCGGGTAGACCTATACTCGGGCCGCGATGGCACCCGAGCTGATCAGCTTCGCTCGCGGCGCTCCCAGCGCCGACATCCTGCCTGTCGACGCGGTTCGCGAGGCCGCGCAGCGGGCGCTCACCGACGACTGGAAGCGCGCTCTCTCCTACGGCACCGGCATCGGGCATCCCGGCCTCTGCGAGTGGATCGCCGAGCGCCACGGGCTGGCCGATCCGGCGCAGGTGATGGTCACCAACGGATCGCTCGAGGCGGGGGCGATGCTGTTTCAGCATCTCGTTGCCCCAAGCGACAGAGTCGTCGTCGAGCAGCCCTCCTACGACCGGACGCTGCTGCTCCTGGAGCGGCTCGGTGCCGAGCGGATCGGTGTGCCGCTCGAGGCCGACGGCATCGACGTCGAGGAGCTTGAGCGCGTGGTTGCCGAGGGCCCGCCGGTGAAGCTGGTCCACGTGATTCCGAACTTCCACAACCCAGCCGGGTGCACGCTCTCGTCCGCCAAGCGCCGGCGCCTCGTCGAGCTGGCTGCCGAGCACGACTTCTGGATCCTCGAGGACGATCCCTATCGCGAGCTGCCGTTCGACGAGGACCCGCCACCGACCATGCTCACGCCCGAGCCCGGCGGCCGGGTGATCCATGCGTCCTCGTTCTCGAAGACCGTCAGCCCGGGCGTGCGGGTGGGGTACCTGGCCGGGCCCGAGGATGAGATCGCGAAGCTCGCCAAGCGCGCAAACGAGATCTACATCTCCCCAAACATGCTCGCCGAGTCCATCGTCTTCGAGCTCTGCCGCTCGGGCGGGCTCGACGAGAACATCGCGTTTGTGAAAGGGGCCCTTCGGGAGCGGCGCGACAGGCTGGTCCGCGCCCTCCGCGAGCACATACCGGAAGCGGACTTCGTCGAGCCGGGTGGCGGCTACTTCCTGTGGCTGACGCTGGACGACGACGTGGACACCACGGAGCTGCACGCCGCCGCGCTGGAGGAGAAGGTGGCCTTCATCGCCGGCCCGGATTTCATGCTCGATGGCGGCAGGTCGAGCCTGCGACTCTCATTCGCGAGCGTCCCTCCGGATCGGATCGAGGAGGGCGTCGCGCGGGTCGCTCGGTCCCTGGACCGAGTTCGAGCCGCCAGCCCGGCTTGAGCCGGCGAACCGGGCCTTCGACCTCGCGGACAGTACGCGGGGCGAAACGTTGGCCCGTGGTCCATGGCGACTGCCGAAGTACGCAGCGATTATTTACTCGGTCGTTACATGGTGCTTAGTCGGTGGACCTAACCTGGCCCGGCCCGACAGAAAACACACAGAGGAGGTGACTCACCGATGACTCCGATCACCGTGGTCGAAGGAACTCGAAAGCTGGATCCGGTAAGCGAGCGAAACGTCGCGGAGCGGCGCTTCTCGGCGCTGGCGTCGGCCGTCCGCGAGCACGAGGCGTTGGTGCGCCGCCGCCAGGTCGCGATCCGGCCGCAGGACCAGGCGCTGTACCGCCGGCTTCGCCAGATCTGCGGCGAGCTCTAGGGGCGGGCGCGTTGCCCGGGCGGCGTCGGCTCTCCGAGCGGCCGCGGCTGAGACCGCCGGCCCTAGCGGCCGTACCGGTCGCTCGAGAGTTCGAGCTGCTCCGGCAACGGCGCCCGCGGCGGGGGGGACGGGTCGGCGCGAACAGACACGGTCTCCGCAACGCTCCGCGACACCACGTGCGAGCCATCGGCGGACGCGAGGACGACCTCGTCGTCGCCGGAGCTCTCGAGCGTCCCGTCCAGACCCGGTCGCATGCCGGCCTCCTTCAGGTAGTGAAGGAGCTCCTCGGCCTCGTTCTCGAACCTAAGCACGTGAACGCTCGCACCCGGCTCGACGTCCGCCAGTAGAGCCCCCTGCTCCCGGACTCCCTCCACGAGCGGATGGCCGTGAGGGCAGGTCTTCGCGTCGCCGATCGCGGCGAGCATCCGCTTCTCCAGCACCGGCGACATCGCGTGCTCGAGCCGCTCGGCCTCCTCGTGGACCTCGTCCCAGGGGATGCCCAGCACGTCGGTTAGAAAGCGCTCGATCAGCCGGTGGCGGCGGACGATCGCCTGCGCGTGCTCGCGGCCGCTCGTCGTGAATGCCAGCGACTTGTCGGCGAGCCGATCGACGTAGCCGTCACGCTCGAGGCGGCCGATCATCTCGTGGACCGTGGGTGCCGAGAGCTGCATCGCGCGCGCGATGTTGGCGCCGGTGATCGGAAGGCCCGCCTCCTCCAGCCAGAACATGATCTGGAGGTACTCCTCCTCGGCGACCGTTGCGTGATCGTCGGTCATCCCCTCCGATAGTACGCGGCCCGTGAAAGGATCTCGGGGTGCGCATCCAACGGGGCACACGGGCGGTCGTCACGGGGGCCTCGCGCGGCATCGGGCGGGCGCTCTCGGTCGAGTTGGCCCGTCGCGGCGCGCGCTTGGGACTGATGGCGCGAGGGAAGGAGGGGCTCGAGGCGGCGGCGGCGGAGCTCCCGGCGGGCGACCACGTGACGGCGGCTGCCGATGTCTCGAAGTGGGGACAGACGAGCCGCGCGATCGACCGGCTGGCGAAGCGCCTGGATGGGATCGACCTGCTCGTCGTGAACGCCGGGGTCCTGCACTACTCCCCGCTGATGGAGCAGGAGCTCTCCGACGCCGAGCAGATGGTGAAGACGAACGTCTTCGGGACGCTCTACACGGTCAAGGCTGCGCTACCTCACATGGTGGCGAGTGGACCGGGCCACGTCATCGTCCTCTCGTCCGCCGCCGGGCTGCGGTCATTTCCCTGGGGCGCCGTCTACGGCGGCACGAAGGCGTTCGACCGTGGGTTCGCGGAGGCGCTCCGCCACGAGCTCGCGGGCACGGGAATCTCGGTGACGACCGTCTATCCGGGCGAGTACGGGACGACCATCCTCGCCCACCAGCGAGACCGGCTGCCGGCGTGGCGCACCAACGACGAGGAGCGCCCCGTCTCCGAGCTGGTCGACGCGATCGTCAAGGGCGTGGAGAAGGATGCTCGTGCGGTCTACGCCCCGCGCGTGGTCCGGATCCTCGGCCTCAGCGGCATCGCGCCACGCCTCATGGACCGCCTGCTCGTGAGGATCCGAGGCCGTGCCGCCGCCCCGCGGCTGGACTAGCGAGCCCTCCTCGCGGCAGACCCGGGCTCGGTGGGTGGGCTTGGAGACCCCGAGCGGGTTGCGGTGACCCGCCATCACCGGGAACGCTCGGGTAGGTTGCCTGCCCCGTGACCACCGTTCGCGAGGCCGTCTACGAGCTCTTCCGTGCCCGCGGGATGACGACCATGTTCGGCAACCCGGGGTCCACCGAGCTGCCGATGCTCCACGACTTCCCGGAGGACTTCCGGTACGTCCTGGGGCTTCAGGAGGCGGTCGTGGTGGGAATGGCCGATGGCTACGCGCAGGCATCCGGCAAGCCGACCCTGGTCAACCTCCACACGGCCCCAGGGATCGGGAACGCGATGGGGGCGATCTTCAACGCGCAGGCGAACAAGTCACCGCTCGTGATCACGGCCGGGCAGCAGGTTCGGGCCATGATCACCCTGCAGGCGAACCTCACCGACCGCGACGCGACCCGGGTCCCGCATCCATTCGTCAAGTGGAGCTACGAGCCGCCGCGCGCCCAGGACGTGCCGCTGGCGCTCGCCCGGGCTACGCACGTTGCGTCGCTTCCGCCGCGGGGCCCCGCGTTCGTCTCGATCCCGATGGACGACTGGCGTGCTGAGGTGGACGACGGCGATGTCGGCCACGCGATCGCGCGCTCCGTGACCGGCAGAGCTGCCGCGGATCCCGAGGCGGTGCGATCGCTGGCCGATCGCTTGGCGGCGGCGAAGGACCCGGCGATGGTCGCCGGCCCGGACGTCGACGCAAGTGGGGCGTGGGAGGCGGTCGTCGCGCTCGCCGAGCGACAGCGCGTGCCGGTCTGGGCGACCCCGGCGCCCGGTGGCGGCCGGATCGGCTTTCCGGAGGGCCACCCGCACTTTCGGGGCACGCTTCCGCCCGCGATCGGGCCGCTCGGCCAGATGCTCGAGGGCCACGACCTGGTGCTGGTCCTGGGCACGTCGATCTTCCCCTACTACCCGTACATCCCCGGGCCGCTGCTTCCCGAGGGAACCGAGCTCGTGGCGGTGACAAGCGATCCGGACGAGGCCGCTCGCGCCCCGATGGGCGATGCGATCGTCGCCGACGTGAAGCTCACCGCCGAGGCGCTGCTGGCCGCCGTTCCAGAGGCCGATCGCCCCGCGCCGGAGCCGCTGGGCGAGCCACAGGCGCCACCCGAGTCCGATCCGCTCAGCCCGTCGACGGTGCACGCGGCCCTCGGCGAGGCGCTGCCCGACGACGCCATCATCGTCCTCGAGTCGCCGTCGAGCACGATGGCCCTTCGCAACCAGCTGCGCCTCTCGCGCCCGGGGAGCTACTACTTCGGCGCCGGCGGCGGGCTCGGCTTCGGTCTCGCGGCCGCCGTGGGGGTGCAGCTCGCCCAGCCGAGCCGGCCCGTGGTGTGCGTGATGGGCGAGGGCTCCGTGCAGTACGCCGTGACCGCGTTCTGGTCCGCCGTCGCGTACGAGGTCCCGGTGACGTTCCTCGTGCTCAGAAACGAGGAGTACTCGATCCTCAAGTGGTTCGCCGACACCGAGCAGGTCACCGACCCGCCCGGCCTGCAGCTGCCCGCGCTCGACACGGCTGAGATCGCCGCCGGCTACAGGCTGAAATCACGCCGCGTCGCCGGCCTCGAGGAGCTTCGCTCCGAGCTCTCCGCCGCCATCCCCTCGAGTCAGCCCGAGCTGATCGAGGTCGGGGTCGCGCCGGGGATGGCGCTCTTCTAACGTCCACAACCAATGAACGACACCCACCAGTCGCCGAGCCCTACGGCTCGGCGCTAACTGCCGTGGCGCTCCTACAGCCAGATGTCCAGCGGATCGCGCCGGAGGCGACGGATCCGGCAACTGGCCCCGCGCCCGAGTGGATCGCCTCGGGGACGCCGGAGCCGCTCCGCACGGATCTCGAGACGCTGCTCGGCTCCGACCGCGTCCTCAGCCGGGCGCTGGATCTGATCCGCTACGCCTCCGACGCGAGTCCGTACCGCCTGTTTCCCAAGGCGATCGTCGAGGCGCGCGACGCCGGCGATGTGGCGAAGGTGCTCAGCTTCGGGCGCGAGCGCGGGGTCCCGGTCACGCTGCGCTCGGCGGGCACCAGCCTGAACGGTCAGAGCCAAAGCAACGGGATCATGGTCGATGTCCGCCGCCACTTCGCGGGGGTGAAGGTGGAGGAGGACGGCGCCACGGCGAGGGTGCGGCCGGGGACGGCCCTCGGACACGCCAACCGCGTCCTGCTCCCCTTCAGCCGCCGCCTTGGGCCGGATCCGGCGAGCACGGACTTCGCGACCGTCGGCGGCGTCATCGCCAACAACTCGGGTGGCATGCGATGCGGGGTCACCCAGGACTCGTACTCAACGGTTCGCTCCCTGAAGCTGGTCCTGCCGTCGGGCACGACGATCGACACTGCCGAGCCAGGCGCGGAGGAGCGCTTCGCGCAGCTGGAGCCGGAGCTTGCCCAGGGGCTCGCCGGGATCCGCGACGAGATCCGCGCCGACGACGAGCTCGCCGAGCGCATTCGCCGCAAGTTCCGAATCAAGAACACGATGGGCTACCGCCTGTGCGCGTTCCTGGACGCCGACGCGCCGCTGGAGATCTTCCGCCGCCTGGTCGTGGGCTCCGAGGGAACGCTTGCGTTCGTCGCGGAGGCGGTTTTCGACACCGTCCCCCTGCTCCCGCACACGTCGACGACCTGGGTCCACTTCGCCGACATCCACAAGACCGTCGAGCCGGTCCCGGACCTGGTCGCCGCGGGGGCGACGGCCGTGGAGATGATGGTCGCGCCGGCGCTCATCGCGGCGAGCTATTCGATTCCCGGCACGCCCGAGTACTGGCGCGAGCTGCCGCCGGAGTCCGCCGCGCTCCTGATCGAGTACCGGTCCGACGATCCCGCGGACCTCGACGGCATGGAGCAGCAGGCCATCGACGCGCTCGCCGACCGGGAGACTCTGCGCGGCCCCGAGTTCACGCGGGACGAGGAGCTGACCGAGGTCTACTGGCGCACTCGCGAGGGCCTTCACGGGATCGTGGGGCGCATGCGGCCTCAGGGGACCGCGCTCATCGTCGAGGACGTATGCGTGCCGCCGGAGCGGATCGCGCAATCGGCCACCGACATCCAGGCGATCCTCGGCAAGCACGGGTTCCTCCCCGGAGTCGCCGGCCACACGTCGGCCGGGAACCTCCACTTCATGCTCACGCCGAACTTCGCGCTGGCCGAGGACCGGGAGCGCTACGAGGCGTTCATGAGCGACCTGGTCGACCTGATCGTCGACAAGTACGACGGCTCGCTCAAGGCCGAGCACGGGACGGGGATCAACATGGCGCCCTACGTCGAGAAGGAGTGGGGCCCCAAGGCCACGGAGTTCATGTGGCGGATCAAGCGGCTTGCCGATCCGGATGGCGTACTGGGTCCGGGCGTCATCCTGAACCGCGATCCCGACGCGCACCTCCAGAACCTGAAGTCCACGCCTCCGATCGAGGACGTCGCCGACACCTGCGTCGAGTGCGGGTTCTGCGAGCCGGTCTGCCCGAGTCGCCTGCTGACCACCACGCCGCGTCAGCGAATCGTGCTGCGCCGCGAGATGGCCCGCCAGCCCCAGGGCTCGCCCCTCCAGCAGGCGCTCATCGAGCAATACGAGTACGACGGCATCGAGACCTGCGCGGCCGACGGGAGCTGCGTCCTGTCCTGCCCCGTCGGGATCGACACCGGCAAGATGATCAAGGACTTCCGAAACCGTGAGCACGACCAGGGGGCGCAGCGGTCGGCGCTGAAGGCGGCGAAGCGATGGGCTGGGGTCGAGCGCGCGGCTCGTGGCGCGCTGCGGGTGGGGGGCGGCGTCTCAAAGACGCTCGGCGACGCCCCGCTTCGAGCGGCGACAAGGGCACAGCGGCACCTGGTGAGCGCCGAGCTCATGCCCGAGTGGGGTCCGGCGATGCCCCGGGCGGCCTCGTCGCACCTGCCCGAGACCGCCCGCCGTGACGCCGCCGCCGCGTACGTGCCCTCGTGCGTGAACCGGATCTTCGGCGTCTCGCGGCAGGCCAACGGAGCCGGGCCGGGCTTGAGCGTGGTCGAGGCGATGGTGCGGGTGTCGGCCCGGGCGGGACTACCGGTGTGGATCCCGCCCGACGTCGCCGGTCACTGCTGCGCGGTTCCGTGGGGATCGAAGGGCTACAGCGACGGTCACGCCTGGATGGCGAACAAGATGGTCGAGAGCCTGTGGCGCTGGACCGACGAGGGTGAGCTATCGGTGATCGTCGATGCCAGCTCGTGCACCCATGGGATCGTGAGCGAGCTGGGCAGCGCGCTCACCGAGGAGAACGCCGAGCGTCACGGCAAGCTCGAGATCCTGGACGCCACCGACTGGGCCCGCGATCGGCTGCTGCCGAAGCTCGACATCTCCAAGGCCGGTGCGATCGCCGTTCACCCGACCTGCTCGGGCCGCCACCTGGGGATGGACCGCCGGCTGCGAAAGCTCGCGGTTGAGCTCGCCGATGACGTCTTCGTGCCGCCGTCGGCCGCCTGCTGCGGGTTCGCCGGCGACCGCGGATTCCTGCACCCGGAGCTGACGGCGTCGGCGACGCAGGAGGAGGCGGCGGAGGTGAAGGGACGTACCTTCGACGCCCACATCTCCACAAACCGCACCTGCGAGATCGGCATGGAGCGGGCCACGGGTAGGCGCTACGTGCACGTGGTTCAGCTCCTCGAGGTGCTGACGCGCCCCGCCTCAGCCGCCTAGCGAGGGCGGGCTCGTCACCCGTTCGGCGAGGCGCTTCGGAGCGATCAGGCAGTAGCTGGTCGCGATCAGCTCGGCGAGCTCCTCCCAGTCTGTTCGGACATCGTCGAGCTGGACACCGATCCAGCCCTTCGTTCCGACGTAGGCCGGCATATAGAAGGGATCGCCCTGCTCGAGCAGCGCCTCGCGCTCGATCGGATCGGCCTTGACCCTGATCGAGGACCCGTCGTCGGCGGCGATGCAGAACATCTTTCCGCGGCCGCTTCCGACTCGGAACGTGGGGTGCTCCCAGGCCTCGATCTCGAACGCCTCCGGAAGCGCGAGGCAGAGCTTCCGTACCCGGTCGATGAGCGCTGTGTCGCCCAGCCGACCTAGCCCCGTTCGGCGAGTGTCGAGACCACGGCCTCGTACACGCCGTCGCCGCTCTTGCCCTCGGTGATGGTCACATTGACGCGACCGGCGATCGCCTCGCGAAGGCCAGGATCGCGCTCCGGGCCGTTCGCGACCACGAAGAACCTGCCGACGAACTCGGAGGCGTCCAGGTCCTCCAGCGAGTCGCCCACCGCGATGCACTCCTCCGGCGCGTAGGCCCGGGCGCGCCTGTGAAAGCCGACCGCCTTCGCCTTGCTCGCTCCGCCGGGGACCAGGTGGTACGCGTGCGCGACCTCGTCCAGGCCCCGCACGGGCCTGGTGATCGCCCCGTTGTCCAGGAAGCGCAGATCCTCGTGGCCCGACTCGGCGAGGAGCTCGTTGGCAGCCGCCACGTCCACCTTGCCCCGAAACAGATGCGAGAGCCTTCGGTCGTGGTGCCATGGGTGATGCCATTCGAGCCGGCCCGGAAAGCGCTCGAACAGAAGATCCGGGATTCCGGCGGCGAGCATCTTCTCCGAGGGGGTGCCGTCGTCGTCCGGGACCCAGTCGCCGGTCAGGAACGTGCGCTCGCCGTCGATGAACACGCCGCAGCCCGCCTCGTAGATGTACGAGGTTTGGGCCAGGAGCCGGGCGTCGGCCATCACCTGAGCCTCGCGACGGCCGGACATGATCACCACCTCGACGCCGGCGCGATCGCACGCTTCGAGCATGCGCGCCTGGCGCAGCGAAAAGTTTCCCTCCCAGTCGCGAAACAGCGACCCATTGCGACCGAGGAGAGTTCCGTCGAGGTCGGTGTACAGACAACGCAGCGGCACGGCAGCGCACCGTACAGGCCCCGCCGAGCCCTCGCCCGCTCCGGCACCGGACTAAGTTAGACGGCGGTGACCCGCTGGCGTCTGTCCGACCGCGTGCTCGAGTTCCCGCCGCCCCTTGCGGCGGGGATCGTGAACGTCACTCACGACTCATTCTTCG
>Ga0126307_10001900_pt1 | contig 13963 bp, 13 predicted proteins | sample Plot28_FD_89955 | JGI IMG/M metagenome (GOLD analysis project Ga0126307, IMG submission 89955) | Serpentine soil microbial communities from UC McLaughlin Reserve, CA, USA - Plot28 | ecosystem: Environmental > Terrestrial > Soil > Grasslands | place: USA: UC McLaughlin Reserve, Lake County...
CGTCGAGCATCTCGCGCGCAGTGGCGTGGTGCACTTCGCGGCCGGCGACGGTGATCGAGCCGCTCGCGACGGGCCGGAGTCCGGTGATCGCGTCGATCAGCTCCGTCTGCCCGTTCCCGTCGACGCCCGCGATCCCGACGATCTCGCCGGCCCGGACCTGGAGCGACAGCCCGTGCAGCGCGGGCAGCTCGCGGTCGTCGAGCGCCTCCAGCCCGTCGACCTCGAGCAGCGGGTCGCCGGCCGGGTGCGCCTCCTTCTCCACGCGGAAGAGGACGTCGCGGCCGACCATCAGCTTGGCCAGGCTCGCCTCCGTGGCCCCTGCGGTCGGGACCGTGTCGATCTTCCGGCCGCGCCGCAGCACCGTCACGCGGTCGGCGATCTCGAGCACCTCGCGCAGCTTGTGCGAGATGAAGATCACGGAGACGCCCTCGGCGGTGAGCGCGCGCAGGACGCCGAACAGCTCCTCGATCTCCTGCGCCGTGAGGACCGCGGTCGGCTCGTCGAGGATCAGGACGTCGGCGCCGCGGTGGAGGACGCGGAGGATCTCCACGCGCTGCTGCTGCCCGACGCCGATGTCCTCGACGTACGCGCGGGGATCGACCGAGAGCCCGAAGCGGTCGGACAGCTCGCGTACGCGCCGCTCGGCCGTGGACCGGTCGAGCATCGCGCCCTTGCGCGGCTCGGACGCCAGCACGACGTTCTCGGCGACCGTCATGACCGGGATCAGCATGAAGTGCTGGTGCACCATGCCGATCCGCAGCCCGATCGCCTCCCGTGGCGAGCCGATGTGCACCGGCTCGCCCCGGAGGCGGACCTCGCCCTCGTCGGGCTGCAGCAGCCCGTAGAGGACGTTCATGAGCGTCGACTTCCCCGCCCCGTTCTCCCCGAGCAGGGCGTGCACCTCACCGCGACGCAGGTCGAAGTCGACGCTGTCGTTCGCGGTGAGGGCGCCGAAGCGCTTGGTGACGCCCTTCAGCTCGAGGGCGAGCGGGGTGGTTTCTGCGGTCAGTTGCCCGAGACCTCGGCCGGGATGTCGATCTCGCCTGCCTTGATCTTGTCCAGCTGCTCGCTGACCTGGTCCTTGTACTTGCCGCCGGCCGCGTTCGTCTTGCCGAACCCGACGCCGTCGGACTTCGCGTCGAAGATCGTGTCGGTCCCCGCCTTGAACGAGCCGTCCTGGACCTCCTTGACGGTCGTGAAGACGGCCTCGTCGATCTTCTTCAGCGCCGAGGTCATGACGAAGTCGCCGAGGTAGGCCTGGTCGGCGTCGACGCCGATGCCCTGGACGTCCTTCTCCTTCGCCGCGTCGAGCGCGCCGAGACCGCACGCGCCGGCGACCTGGAAGACGACCTGCGAGCCCTCCGCGATCTGGTTGAGCGCCAGCTCCTTGCACTTGGCCTGGTCGACGAAGTCCTGGGAGTACGCGTTGAGCGTCTTGATGTCCGGGTTCGCCGCCTTGGCGCCGGCCTGGTAGCCGGCGATGTAGCCGTCGACCGGCGGGATCTTCTGGCCGCCGACCGAGGAGATCACCTGGTCGCCGCCCTGGTCCTTCGTGTACAGGCCGGCCATGTAGCCGACGAGGTACCCCGCCTCGTTCTCCTTGAACAGGAGGCCCTCGACATTCTTGGGCTGCGACTTCATCGCCTGCTGGGACGAGTCGATGATCGCGAAGTTCGTGTCGGGGAACGCGTCGGAGACCTTCTCCATCGCCTCGGCCATGAGGAAGCCGACGCCGATCACGAGGTCGTACTTCTGGCGCGCCAGCGACGTCAGGTTCGGCACGTAGTCGGCGTTGGACTTCGACGTGACCGCGCGGACGTCGACGCCCAGATCGGACTGGGCGCGCTTGAGGCCGTTGTAGGCCGACTCGTTGAACGAGCGGTCGTTGAGCCCGCCGATGTCGGTCACCATCCCGACCTTGATCTTCTTGGCCGCGTCCGCCGTGGCGGCCGGCTGGTTGTCCGAGCTCGAGCTCTCGTCGTCGTCGCCGCACGCGGCCACAGTGCCCATGCACAGCGCCAGGACGGCGATCAGCACGAGCCGCATCCATTTCGTATTCACGGAACGCAACCCTCCATTGGTCATGGTGTTCCACCCCACTCCAGAATCGGGGGCCAGCCTAGTGGACGGTCCGGCCGCTCAATGCTGAATTCGCGCTAAGAGCGCGTTTCGGAGCTCGTCCGGTATGAAGGCCGCCCTGACCGCTGTGGCGGTGACCTCGCGCAGCGCGTCGTCGGGGAGGCCCCACTCGCGCCGGGCGACCTCGTACTCGCCGCCGATCGTCGCACCCCAGTAGGGCGGATCGTCCGAGCCGAGCGTGACCTGCACGCCCGCGTCGCGGAGCCTGGGGAACGGGTGCTCCGCGTAGCCGGGGTAGGCGTCGAGGACGACGTTCGAGGTCGGGCAGACCTCCAGCACGGTGCCGCGCTCGGCCAGCTCCGCGACGAGCGCGGGATCCTCGATCGCGCGCACGCCATGGCCGAGCCGGGTCACCGGCACGGGCAGCGCGAGCGCGCCGCGGACGGATTCCGGGCCGGCCCACTCCCCCGCGTGGCAGGTGATGCCCAGGCCGGCGTCGTGGGCGATCGCGAACGCCCGCCCGAACGGCCCGGGCGGGAAGCCGGCCTCGTCGCCGGCCATCCCGAACCCGGTCACGTACGGATGCGGCTGCTCGGCCGCGGTCCGCGCGACCCGCTCCGCCCGCTCCACCCCGAAGTTGCGCACCGTGGTGACGATCATCCGGCTCTCCACGCCGCTCGCCGCGCGCGCGTCGTCGATCCCCTGGGCGACGCCGGCGAGCATGTCCGCGTAGCCGAGCCCGGCCTGGTCGGCGTGGTCGGGCGACACGGTGAGCTCGACGTAGATCGCGCCCTCGGCGGCGCACGCCTGCAGGTACTCGAAGGTGATGTCGCGGTAGTCCTCGGCGGTCCGGATGACCGTCACGGCGCGGTCGAAGGTCTGCAGGAAGTCGAGGAAGTCGTGCCAGACGTAGCGGTCGCCCTCGATCGTGCCGGGCGGGATCGTCATGCCGTTGCGCGCGGCGAGCCGGCGGACGAGGTCCGGCGTCGCGGTCGCCTCGAGGTGCACGTGCAGCTCGGCGAGCGCGACGGTCACGGCAGGTCCGCGACGAAGCGCTCGATCAGCGGGCCGAGCCGCTCGGCGCCCTGCCGCGCGACGCGCAGCGTCTGCTCGTGGCTGAGCGCCTCGCCGCCCATCCCCTCCGCCAGGTTGGTGACCGCGGAGATCGCCGCCACGCGCAGGCCCGCGTGCCGCGCCGCGATCACCTCGGGCACCGTGCTCATGCCGACGAGGTCGGCGCCCAGCGTGCGGAAGGCGCGGATCTCGGCCGGCGTCTCGAAGCTCGGTCCGGCGACGGCCAGGTAGACGCCGTCGTGCAACTCGGCGCCGATGGCGCGGGACGCGGCGTGCAGGCGCTCCCGCAGCTCCGGGTCGTACGCGCCGGCGAGGCTGGGAAAGCGCGGGCCGACGCTCTCGTCGTTCGGGCCCGTGAGCGGGTTGAAGCCGAGCAGGTTGATGTGGTCGCTGATGGCCGCGAGGCTGCCCGGCCCGACCTCCGGCCGCAGCGAGCCGGCCGCGTTCGTGAGCACGAGCAGCTCCGCGCCGAGCGCCTTCAGGGTCCGCACCGGCGTGGTGATCGCGCTCGCCTCGATCCGCTCGTAGACGTGCGAGCGGCCGGCGAAGATGGCCACGTCCTGACCGCCGAGCCGGCCCAGCACGAGTGCGCCGGCGTGGCCGGCCACCGAGCCGCGGCGAAAGCCGGGGAGGTCGCCGTAGGGGATGTCGATCCGGTCCGCGAGCTGCTCGGCGAGCGCGCCGAGCCCCGAACCGAGCATCAGCCCGAGCCGCGGTCGGATCCCGGGCGCGCGCTCGGCGATCTCGTGCGCCGCGGCGGTCATCCGGCGAGATGCTCGGGGCCGAACGAGAGCGGCAGCAGCTCGGCGAGCGACGTCGTGCGGCGCACGCGGTCGTAGTCGACGAGGTGGATCGGCACGTCGAGCGCCGCGAACTCGCGCAGCCGCTGGCGGCAGCCGCCGCACGGCGTGCACAGCTCCTCGCTCGGCGCGGCGACCACGACCTCCGCGATCTGCCCGCCCCCGCCGGTGGCCAGCGCGCCGATCGCCGACGCCTCGGCGCACTGCCCCTGCGGGTAGGCGGCGTTCTCGACGTTGGCGCCGGCGAAGCGGCGGCCGTCCGCCGTCCGCACGGCGGCGCCGACCGGGAAGTTCGAGTACGGGGCGTAGGCGTTGCGGGCCGCGTCCCGCGCCATGGCCACCAGCGCGGGGTCGGGCGCGCCGGCGAGGACGGCGTCGGCGTAGGAGCCCTCGACCAGCGCCGCGTCGGCGATCGCGAGCGCATCACGCAGGCGCGCGACCTGGTCGTGCTCGCGGGCCAGATCGGACCCGGGCGCGGCGACCGCCTCCAGCTCGAGGAACGTCCCGAGCCCCTCGACGGCGTCCAGGTGGATCCGCACGCTGTCCTCCCACAGCAGCAGCCGGCGCGCCTTGGCCACCACGGCGAGGACCCCGTCGGTCGCCTCGAGCGCCGCCCGCAGCGCGGCGGGGTCCGTGACGGGGACGAGCCGGTAGTCCGAGACGCGCTCGGCGGCCGTGTCGGGCCGCTCGTAGGCGATCAGCGTCGCGCCGCCGGGCTCCTCCTCGCGCAGCTTCAGGCGCCCGTGCCGGACCGCGAAGTAGGTGTCGCGCTGGTGCAGGATCCCGTGCTCCCGCGCGCCGGCGGCGAGCGCGCGCTCCAGCGTCCGGGCGGGATCGGGGTCGCGCGCCTTGAGCTCGACGTTGCGACTCGACTCCGTCACGGGCGCCCAGGCTATAGCGTCCCGGCGGATGACCTCGGTCACCGTCGTCGACCACCCGCTGGTCGCCCGCCACCTGTCCGTCCTCCGCGACCGGGCCACCCCGTCGAGCGACTTCCGCCGCCGGATGTCGGACATCTCCATGCTGCTGCTGTACGAGGCGCTGCGCGATCTCCGCGTGCGCGAGGACAGCATCGAGACGCCGCTCGAGACGACGGGCGGGATGCGGCTGGCCGACGAGATCGTCGTCGTGGCCATCCTCCGCGCCGGCCTGGGCATGACCGACGGCGCGCTGCGGCTAATCCCCGAGGCGCGCGTCGGCCACCTCGGCCTCTACCGCGACGAGGTGTCGCTCCAGCCGGTCGGCTACTACGAGTCGATCCCGCGCCACGCCCCGGACGCCGAGATCGTCGTCGCCGACCCGATGCTCGCGACCGGCGGGTCGGCGGTCAGCGCGCTGGAGCGGATCAAGCAGGACGTCCACGGCACCCTGCGCTTCGTCTGCCTCGTCGCCGCGCCCGAGGGGCTCGCGGCGATGGCGGAGGCCCATCCGGACGTGCCGGTCTGGTGTGCGGCGGTCGACCGCCAGCTCGACGAGCGCGGCTACATCCGCCCGGGACTGGGCGACGCGGGCGACCGGATCTTCGGGACCGACTAGCCCGCGTACTGCGCGGGCGAGGCGCCGATCAGCGCCTTGAAATCGCGGATGAAGTGCGCCTGGTCGGCGTAGCCGAGCTCGAGCGCGGTCGCCGCCCAGTCGCGGTCGCGTCCCTCGGCGATCCGCTCCGCCGCCTCGTGCAGCCGGTAGCGCTGCAGCACCCACTTCGGGCTGACGCCGACGTAGCGGCGGAACAGCCGCTGAAGCGTCCGCGGCGACATCGCGTGGCGTGCGGCAAGGTCGTCCACCCGGACGACCGCGGGGTCCTCCAGCATCGTCCGGACGATGTCGGCGATGACGTCGAGGTGCGGGTCCGGCGGCGGGCGGCGGGCGCGCAGGAACGTCTCCATCACGGCGAACGGCGTGTCCGCCCCGGCACGGACCTCCGCCGCCAGCCGGTCGCCGTCCGGGCCGAACACCGCGGTCAGCGGCAGGACGTGGTCGGTCAGGGTGTGGACGGAGCGGCCGAGCCACGGCTGGAAGCCTCCGGGCCGGAACTTGACGCCGACGACGCGACCCGAGCCGTCGATGGTCCGCCGGTCGCGCGCGGTGCGGATGCCGAACACGGCGGCCTGCTCCGCCTCCACGGCCAGGTTCACCGTCGGGTGGTTGAGCAGCTCCTGGGTGAACGGCGCGTCGAGCTCCCACTCGACCATCCACAGCCGCTCGACCCACGGAGCGAGGTCGGGGGACGGCCACTCGCGGGAGAGCCGGTAGTGCCGGCGGCCCTCGTGCGGGTTGAGGATGCCCTTCGTGCTGGCGGTCTCCATGCCCTGTCGCATTTTGACAATACGCGGCCCGCGCCGAAGCCTACGTTCGGGGTCATGACCAAGGTCGACCCCATACCCCAGGGCTTCTCGACCGTGACCCCGAACCTCGTCGTGGACGACGGTGCCGCGGCGATCGACTTCTATGAGCGCGCGTTCGGCGCCGAGGTGCTGGCGCGGCTCGAGGCGGGCGGCATGCTCATGCACGCGACCCTGCGGATCGGCGACGCCGTGATCACGTTGAGCGACGCGATGTCGCCGCACGGACTGGAGGCGCCGGCACGCGGCGCGGGCGTCTCCGTGTTCCTGACGCTCTACGTCGAGGACGCCGACGCCTGGCACCGGCGCGCGCTCGATGCGGGCGCGGAGGAGATCAGCCCGGTCTCCGCGCACGTCCACGGCGACCGTGCGGGCTCGCTGCGCGACCCGTTCGGCCACCGCTGGGCGATGGCCACCCACGTGGAGGACGTCTCCGCCGACGAGATCGAGCGGCGGCTCGCGGGGTCGGCGTGACCAGCGCCGCCGGGACGTTCGCCATCATCGGCTGGGACGCCGAGCCGCCCTACGACGCCCCGGGGGAGGACCCGCCGCTCGCGCGGATCACGGTCCGCAAGGTGTTCAGCGGAGCGCTCGAGGGCACTAGCGAGGCGCAGCTGCTCGTCTGTGGCGAGGCCGGCTACCTGGCCAGCGAACGGGTGTCCGGGATGCTCGACGGGCGCGCGGGGACGTTCGTTCTCCAGCACGGCGCGACCGCCGCGCCCGACGGCTCGCCGTTCATGTTCGGCAACGTGGTCCCGGGCTCGGGCACGGGCGAGCTGACCGGGCTGCGCGGCACGGTGCGGATGGAGCACGAGCGGTACGGGCTCGAGTTCGCGCTCAGCTAGCGGACCGGCGGCAGCCCGCTCAGGTCAACAGCGCGCGGGCGAACTCGTCGGCGTCGAACGGGCGCAGGTCCTCGAGCTGCTCGCCGATGCCGATCAGCTTGACGGGGATGCCCAGCTCGTTGGCGATGGCGAGCGCGATGCCGCCCTTGGCGGTCCCGTCGAGCTTGGTCAGGACGATCCCGGTGACGCCCACCGCCTCCCCGAACAGCTTGGCCTGGCGGACGCCGTTCTGGCCCGTCGTGGCGTCGACGGTCATCAGCGTCTCGTGCGGCGCGTCGGCCATCTGCTTGCCGATCACGCGGCGGACCTTCTCCAGCTCGGCCATCAGCTCGCGCTGGGTGTGGAGCCGGCCCGCCGTGTCGACGATGACCACGTCGGCGCCGCGCTCGCGGCCGCGGGCCACGGCGTCGAAGGCGACGGCGCCGGGGTCCGAGCCCTCCGGGCCCTTGACCACGTCGACGCCGGCGCGCTCGCCCCAGCGCTCGAGCTGCTCGACGGCGGCGGCGCGGAACGTGTCCGCCGCGCCGATCACCACGGTGAGACCGAGCGTGTTGCGCAGGTGCCAGGCGAGCTTGCCGATGCTCGTGGTCTTGCCGGTGCCGTTGACGCCGACGACGAGGATGACGGCCGGCTCGTGCCGCAGGTCGATCGTCTCGTCCCCGGTGCGGGCGAGCTTCGCCAGCAGCTCGGCCAGGCGGCCCGTGAGCGCCTCGCCGCCCACGAGGTCGCCCTCGTCGGCCTCCTGCTCGAGCTGCGAGACGACCTGGGCGGTGGTGCGGGCGCCGACGTCGGCGTAGATCAGCGCCTCTTCGAGGCGCTCCCAGGTCTCCTCGTCGAGGTCGCCCTCGAACAGCGTGGCCTGGACCTCGGCGCTGAGGGCCTCGCGCGTCTTGCGCATGTTCTCCCGCATGCGGCGGAAGAAGCCGCGGCGGGCCTCCTCGCGCTCGGGCTCGGGCGCCGTCGCGACCGGCCCCGGCCGGCCCGTGAGGAAGAGATCGTCCCAATCGCGCGCCACGGGGCGGGCAGGATAGGGCACGATGGGGCACATGGCCGTCGTCATCGATCCGCGCTTCAACGGGCCACCGACCACCGGGCACGGCGGCTACTCCGCGGGCCGCGCCGCCGCGCTGCTCGACGCGCCCGCCGTCGAGGTCACCCTGCGCAAGCCGCCGCCGCTCGGCGTGCCGCTCGCCGTGGGGCGCGACGGGGACGGCGCCTCGCTCTACGACGGCCATGAGCTGATCGCCGATGCGCGTCCGGTCGAGCTCGCCGTGGACGGTCCCGGACCGGTCGCCCACGGCGTCGCCGCGGCGGCCTCGGCGCGCTTCGAGTGGCAGGACGACCACCCGTTCCCGACGTGCTTCGGCTGTGGCCCGGACCGCGACCCCGCCGACGCGCTCTGCCTCTACACCGGCCCCGTCGGCGACGGGCGCTTCGCGGTGCCCTGGACGCCGCCGGCGTGGAGCGGCGAGGCGACCGTCGACCCGGTGTTCGTGTGGGCGGCGCTCGACTGCCCGAGCTCCGCCCCCGTCCACATGACGATCTCCGCGCCGATCGTCCTCGGGCGCTTCACGGTGGCGATCGAGGGGCCGGTGGAGGTCGGCGCGCCGCACGTCATCCAGAGCTGGCTCGAGCACCTCGAGGGGCGCAAGTACCAGACGGCGGTGGAGTTGTGGACGACGGGCGGCGAGCGCCGCGCGATCGGCCGGTCGGTGTGGATCGAGTTGGCCAAGCCGCGGTGAGCCGTGAGGTGCGCGTCGGCGCGGGCACCGATCCGATCGCAGGCGAGCTGATCGCCGCGATGGTCGCCGAGATCGAGGCGATGTACGGCAGTGCCGTCGCAGCGCGGCCGGAGGACCTCTCGCCGCCGGGCGGCGCCTACGTGACGCTGTGGGAGGACGGCCGCGCCGTGGCCGGCGGGGGGCTCCTGCGCCTGGACGACGCGACGTGCGAGATCAAGCGGATGTACGTCGTGCCGGAGGCGCGCGGCGGCGGCGCGGGGCGGGAGCTGCTGGAGGCGCTTGAGGCGCTCGGCCGCGAGCGCGGCTACACGCGGGCGCGGCTCGACACCGGCGCCAAGCAGCCGCGGGCCCAGCGCATCTACGAGCGTGCCGGCTACCGGCCGGTCGCCGACTACAACGACAACCCGCTCGCCGCCTTCTGGGGCGAGAAGGCGCTCTAGGCCCCGTAGTCCAGCGTCCAGCGGTGCGCGCCGCGCACCGCGGTCGCCGGGCGGCCGCCGTGACGCGCGGGCAGGCTCCAGCCCGTGCGCTCCGCCGCGGGCTCCACGGTCAGCGAGAGCGCCCCCGGCCCGGGCGACCCGGCCGCGCGCCAGGCGGCGACGCTCGCCGCGCAGGTGCGCAGCGCGCCGTCGCCGCCGTGCAGCGTGGTCGCGTCGACCTGATGGAAGCGGGTCGCGAAGGAGAACACGAGCAACGAGGCGGGCAGGACGTCGAGGGCGACCGTCCAGCCGGCGCGGCGCTCGCCTCGTTGCAGCAGCGTGATGAGGGGGTCGCCGTCCAGCCCGAGCCACAGCAGGACGTCGAGCGCGCGCTCGTCCTCGGCGAGGCCGAGCGGATCGCCCGCGTCGCGCCCGGGCGCGGCCAGCAGGCGGTCGAGCGCGCCGCGGCCCTCGACGCCGAGGTCGGCGTCGGCGATCGCCGCGCCGCCCGCGCCGAGCGGCCAGCGCCACGGGCGCTCGTCGCCGCCGCGGCCCGCGCCGTCGTCGGCGCGCATCGGCAGGAACCCGCACGGGAGCCCACCCGTGCCGCGCAGCGCGGGGCCGTCGCGGCGCAGCGTCATCAGGAGCTCGACCCCGTTGATCCGCAGCGGCGCGACCAGCACGCCGTCGCCGGAGAGCCCGTCGACGACCGCCGCGGGCAGCGACCAGCAGCCGGCCGTGAAGATCACGCGGTCGTAGGGGCCGGGCGGCGGGGCGGCGCCGTCGCCGGCGACCACCTGGACCGCCCCGGGGCCAGCCGCGCCGATCTCGATCCCCGCCGCACGGAGATGGCGCCGCGCGGCGGCCGCGACCTCCGGCAGCAGCTCCACCGTGGTGACCGCGGCGCCGAGCTCGGCGAGCACCGCGGCGTTGTAGCCCGTGCCGGCGCCGATCTCGAGCACGCGGTCGCCGTGCCGGACGTCGAGCAGGTCGACCATCCGCGCCATCAGGCTCGGCTGGGTCGACGAGCTGGTGGGCACGCCGTCCTCGTCGTGGGTGACGATCGCGTCGTCGTCGTACACGAGGTCGAGCGGGACCCCAGGGAGGAAGACGTGGCGCGGGACGCGCGCGAAGGCGTCGAGCACCGGGGCCGGCGCGGCCGCCGTGCGTCGCTGCTGCGCGACGAAGGCGGCGTGGCGCTCGGCCGCTTCGCTCATGTGGGGGGTGGATCGTCCTCGAGGCGCGAGAGCAGGTCCTCGGCCTCGGCGGCGGCGCCGTGCAGGATCGCCTGCTCGACGATCCCGCGGTGGGCGAGGGCGTCGATCGCCTCGGCCGCCTCGTGCCGGCCGAGCAGCCCCTCGTCGACCAGCGCGCCGACCACCGCGGCGGCGGCCGCGGAGCGCGGCTGCGGCGCGCCGTCGAGTGAATCGCCCGCGAGCGTCTGGATCGCCTCGATCAGCGCGGCCCCGCGCGCCGCCTCGGCCAGCTCGATCGCCGCCTCGGCGTCGGCCTTCGCCTGCAGCTCCGCGCCGACGATCATCATCACCTCGGGCGTCAGCAGACCCTGGCCGATCAGCAGGCCGTTCGCCGCGCGGATGCCCGCCTGCAGCGTGCCGACCCAGACGTGCTCGATGAGCACCACCGCCGCGTGCTCGCCCGCCGGGATCTCGTCGGTCAGGCGGCGCAGGTCCTCGACCGCGAAGCCGGCCGTGCGGGCGAACGTCTCCGGGGTCATGCCGTTGTCCGCGCCGTTGACGTCGGCGTGGCCGTTGAGCCCGAACAGGTGGGCGACCGGGCGGTAGGCCGAGCCGGCCTCCTCGCCGATGACCGCGTTGAGGTCGGTCTCGGTCAGCGTCCCGTCGGGATGGCGGGAGAGCATCCGCGCGTCGACCACGCGGATCATGCCGCGGCCGCGCAGCGAGGCCATCTCGCGGGCGATCCGGCCGGTGAAGTGGTCGAGGTCGGGGAACCCGACCACCAGCAGCTGCAGGGGGCCGAAGCTCAGCTCGTCAGGCTCCATGCCCGCAGGCTACCGGTGCCGCGACCGGCGGTCAGGCTGCGGCCTCGCCCGCCGCGCGCGGGGCCGGGAGCCGGCGGGAGACGACCTTGGAGACCCCGTTGCCCGCCATCGAGACGCCGTAGAGGCAGTCGGCCGCCTCCATCGTGCGCTTCTGGTGGGTCACGACGATGAACTGCGCGCGGTCGGAGAAGCGGCGCAGGAGGGTCAGGAAGCGGTCGATGTTGAGGTCGTCGAGGGCGGCCTCGACCTCGTCGAGGATGTAGAACGGGCACGGCCGCGCGAGGAACACGGCGAAGAGGAACGCGAGCGCGGTCATCGACTTCTCCCCGCCGGACAGCAGCGTCAGCCGCTTCGTGGCCTTGCCCGCCGGGGTGATCTCGATCTCGACCCCCACGCCGTCCTCGGGCGCGGCGTCCTCCTCCGCCTCCGCGAGCGCCTCGTCCGCCCGCTCCTCGGGCGCCGGCGCCTCGTCGTCGGGCTCGGCGCCGCCGCCCAGCACCGGACGCGGCCCGGCGTCCTCGCGCACCAGCCGCAGCCGGCCGCGACCGCCGGGGAACAGCTGCGCGGCCACCTCCTCGAAGTTCTTCGCCGCCGCGGTGAACGTCTCCTCGAACGCCTCGCGGATCCGCTGGTCCGTGTCCCGGATCAGCCCCTGCAACTCGCGCATCGCCGCCTCGAGGTCCTCGCGCCGCTGCTCGAGCTCCTCGACGTGCTCGACCGCTTCCGCGTACTCCCGCTGGGCGAGCGGGTTGACCGGGCCGAGCTGCTCGCGCCGGCGGGCCAGCCGCTCGATCCGCGCGGTCAGGTCGTCCCGCTCGGCTTCCGGTAGCGCCGCCTCGGCCGGCTCCGGCTGCAACCCGAGCCGCGCCGCCAGGCGGCCGAGCTCGGTGCGCGCCTCGGCGCCGGCGTCGCGCGCCTGCTGCGCGCGGACCTCCTCGCGGGTGACGTCCTCCCCCGCCGCCTTCAGCCGGGTCTGCACGCCGGCCTCCTGCTGTGCGCAGGCACGCAGCTCGCCCGCGAGCTGCTCGCCGGCGTGGCGGTCGGCGACGAGCTCGGCGTCGAGCCCCGCGACGCGGGTGCGCACGGCGCCCTGCGCGCCGGTCAGCGCGGTCGCGAGTCGCTCGGCGACTGGGATCAGCGCTGCGTCGTGGGCGAGACACTCGCGCTCGTGCGCGACACGGCGGGCGCGCTCCTCGCGTTCGCGCTCGGCGCGGTCGGCGAGCCGCCGCTCGGCGGCGAGCGCGGCGCCGATCTGCGCGCGGCGGGTGGCGAGCGGACCTTCGTCGGGTGCCTTCCGGCGCTGCTCGATCAGGTGGCCCGCGTGGCGCTCGGCCTCGCGCGCGCCGTCGTGGGCGCGGGCCGCGGCGCGCGCGGTCCGGTCCACCCCGTCGCGCGCGACGTCGGCGGCCTGGACGTCGTCGGCGGCGGCCTCGACGGCGGCGAGGGCGGCGTGCTCGGCCTGCGCGGCGGCCTCGACCTGCGCGACGAGCGCCTCGCGCCGGTTCCGCTCGGCCAGGATGCGGTCCTCGCCGCCCGCGGGGACCTGGCGGAGCTCGCCCGCGACGGGCGACCACACGCGGCCGTCGCGGGTCACGGCGACGCCGGCGAAGCCGGCGGCGAGGGCGGCGAGGTCGTCGACGACCCAGACGCCGGCGAGCAGGGCGCCGGCGAGCCGCGCGGCGGGGCCGTCGCCGGTGTGGACGTGATCGGCGAGCCGCTCGGCGCCGGGCGCGGGCGGCGCCGGTTCGTGGGTGCCGCCGTCCGTGGCCGCGGGCGCCACGAGCGCCGCGCCGCCGTCGCGGCCCGCCGCGTCCAGCAGCCGCACCGCCTCGCCGAGGTCCGCAGCGACCGCGGCCCGGAGCCGCGGGCCGAGCGCCGCGGCGAGCGCGAGCTCGTAGCCGGCGTCTGCCCCGAGCGCGTCGGCCAGCGCGGGCGCCCCGCCCGGCGCCCCGGCCTGCGCGCGCAGGAACTGGTTGACCTTGGCGAGCTCGGCGCCCACGCGGGCGGCCTCGCGGCGCGCGGCCTCTGCCGCGCGCTCGAGTTCGCGCCGCGTCGTCCGGGCCGCCTCGGCTGCCTCGTCGGCAGCCCGGCAGGCGGCGGCGGTCCGCTCCGCTGCCTGGGCAAGCCGGGTGACCTCGGCCGCCGCGCCGGCACGGCGCGCCTCGAGCCCGGCGATCTCCTCCCGCAGCCGCTCGGCCCGATCCTGGGCGAGCTGCTCGAGCTCCGCCTCGAGGCCGGCGACCCGCTCCGCGGCGCCGTCGTCGCCGGGGTCCGCCTCCGTCTCCGCGTCGAGCGCCGCGAGCAGCGCACGCCGCCGCGCGGCGCGCTCCGACAGCGTGGTGACCGCGTGGCGCGCCGCCTCGAGCCGCATGGTGATGCGCTCCTGCGCGGAGCGGGCGGCGTGGAAGCGGTTGCCGAGCGCCTCGCGCTCGTCGCTGCGGGCGGCGAGCGCGCGCTCCGCCGCGTCCCGCCGCTGCGCGACCGCGTGCAGCTCCGCCTCGGTCGCCCCGGCGGTCGCCCGCGCGGCGGCCACGCGGGCCTCGGCGCCGGCGAGCGCTGCGATCGCGGAGCGCGAGGCGTCGCGCACGAGCGTCCAGCGCGCCTCGTCGGACTGGCGGGCGAGCCGCTCGTGCAGCTCGGCC
>Ga0126307_10001901_pt1 | contig 13963 bp, 12 predicted proteins | sample Plot28_FD_89955 | JGI IMG/M metagenome (GOLD analysis project Ga0126307, IMG submission 89955) | Serpentine soil microbial communities from UC McLaughlin Reserve, CA, USA - Plot28 | ecosystem: Environmental > Terrestrial > Soil > Grasslands | place: USA: UC McLaughlin Reserve, Lake County...
CGCCGAAGTTGACCTTGCCGTTCGAGCGCGCGCGGGCCTGCGCACGCTCGACGAAGTCCAGCCGCTTGATCGCCCCGCGAAACAGGCGTGTGACCAGCCGCAGCCGGGCGGTCTCGGAGCGCAGGTCGAGCAGGCCCTGCTTGGCGTCCATCCCGAACTCGACGGTCGCCGCCATCTCGTAGGCCGACATCGCCGCGATCTCGTCGCGGTCGGGCGTCCGGTCGGTCGCCTGCTCGACCAGCTCGGCGTAGATCGCATGCGCCTCGGCGGCCGCCTCGGCGTCGACGTCCTCGGGGCGGTCGTCCAGGAACTCGACCGTCCCCGCCGGGTAGGCGAGCTCGTCCTGGCGCGCCTCGATCCGGAACACGCGCGTGCCGCGCGCGACCAGGTTGAGCCGGCCGTCGGGCATGCGCTCGAGCACCTCGGCGATCTCGCACGCGCAGCCGACCGGGCGCAGGCCGTCGTCGGACACCCAGACGATCCCGAACTCGCCCTCCTCCTCGAGCACGCGGGCCATCATCGTCTTGTAGCGCTCCTCGAAGATGTGCAGGGGGATCAGCTCGCTCGGGAGCGCGACGAGACCGAGCGGGAACAGCGGGAAGTCGCGCACCAGCGCCATCGCCCAGAGCGTACCGCCGGCCGGTACGGTTCCCGGCCCGGATGGCACCCGACCTCTACGTCCAGCGCGACCAGCCGCCCGGCGTCCCGCCGCTGCACCTGACCGGCGAGCGAACGCTGCCCGACGTGCCGGAGGAGAACTACTGGTTCCGGCGCCATCTCGCCGTCTACGAGTGGATCGCGGCGCGCGTGCACGGGCGGCGCGTCGTCGACCTGGCCTGCGGCGAGGGCTACGGCAGCGCCGTGCTCGGCCGCACGGCGGCGTCCGTCGTCGGCGTCGACGCCAACCCCGAGGCGTTCGAGCACGCCCGCTGCAAGTACACGTCCGCGACCGTCGCGTTCGAGCGCAACATGATCGAGACGTGGAGCGGCGACGTCGACTGCGTCGTGTTCCTGCAGACGATCGAGCACGTGCAGGACCCCGATGCGGTGCTCGACCGGCTGCGCGGGCTGATCGGGCCGCGCGGCGTCGCCTACGTCTCGACGCCGAACCTGCTGACGCTGGCGCCCGCGGGCGCGCCGCGCTCGGGCAACCCGTGGCACGTGCGCGAGTACCGGCCCGCGGAGTACCGAGCGCTGTGCGAGCGCCACTTCGCGCACGTCGACCTGCTGGGGCTGTTCCATGCGCGCAAGCTGCGCCTGCACGAGCTCGCGATCGAGCACGCGGGGTGGGACGCGCTCCACCCGCGGCTGCGGCTGACGAAGCCGTTCTACGACCGCTTCACGCCGGCGATCTCGGCGCGCGACTTCCGCCTGCGGCGCGGCGCGCTGGACGGCGCGCTCGACCTGCTGGCCGTGTTGCGGCCGTGACGCGCAACCCGCGCGCCGGGCGGTTCGCCGCCGCCGGCGCGCGGGAACGAACCGAGCTTGTCCCGCGCTCCCGGCCTGACCCGCCGATCCGCCCTGATCCTGCTCTGTGCGGCCGACCTGCTGGTGATGCTCGACGGCATGGTCGTGACCGTCGCGCTGCCCGCGATCGAGCGCGACCTCGGCACGCCGCACGCGGATCTGCAGTGGGTCGTCACCGCCTACACGCTCTCGCTCGGCGCGCTCCTGCTCGTCGGCGGGCGCGCCGGAGACCTGTACGGCAGGCGGCGCATGCTGGTGGCGGGACTGGTGGTGTTCACGCTGGCCTCGCTCGCGGCGGGGCTGGCGCGTGCGACCGGGCCGCTGCTGATCGCGCGCGCCGTCCAGGGCGCAGGCGCTGCGCTCGCGGTGCCGGCCGCGCTCGCTCTGCTGACGGCGACCTACCGGCAGGAGCGCGAGCGCGAGCGGGCGCTCGGCATCCTCTCGGCGACGCTCGATGGCGGCATGGTCGCCGGCCTCGTGCTGGGCAGGATCCTGACGGCGTCGCTCGGGTGGCCGTGGTGCTTCTTCGTCGTAGTCCCGTTCGGGCTCGCGGCTGCGGCGCTCGCGCCGGCGACGCTCGAGGAGAGTCGCGACGAGCACGCTCCGCCGCTCGATCTCGCCGGGGCGGTGCTGGCCGCGGCCGGCTTCGGTCTGCTCGCGTTCGGCACGGCGCGCGTCGAGCAGGCGGGCCCGGCCGGCGCCGCGATCGTTGTCGCCGCGCTGGCGCTGCTCGGCGCCTTCGTGGCGGTCGAGTGCCGCGTCCGCGCGCCGATGGTCCGCCTCGCGGTGTTTCGCCACCGGCCGCTCACCGGCGCCAACCTCTCGATCGCGGCCAACGCCGGCGGCTTCGTCGGCACGACGTTCATGGCGACGCTCTACATGCAGCAGGTGGTCGGCTTCTCCGCGATGGAGGCCGGACTCGGCTTCGTCCCGCTCGCGCTGTCGGCGGCCGCGGGCGGTCTGATGGCGCCGCGAATCATCGAGCGCGCCGGGCCGCGCCAGACGGCCACCGCGAGCCTGGTCGCGACCGCTGCCGCGTTCGTGCTGCTGGCGCGCGTGCCCGAGCGCGACGGCTACGTCGCGGTGGTCTTGCCCGCATTCGTGGTCGCTGGCTTCGCATTCGCGACGGCGTTCGTGCCGCTCACCGCGCAGGGCATGACCGGCGTGCGCGACGGGGAGAAGGGGCTCGCGTCGGGTCTCTTCCAGACGTCGACGCACCTGGGCGGCGCGATCGTGCTGGCGCTGCTCGCGACCGCCGCTGCGGCCCGCACCGCCGCAGTCGCCGACGCCGGGGGGCGCCATCCGCCGCCGCGCGCACGTCGGGCTTCGCGGCTGCGTTCCTGGTCGCCGCCGGGATTCTCGCGCTCGGGGCGCTGAGCGCAGTGCGTACGCTGCCGGCGCGCGGTTGACTCGGGCCGCGGCCGATCATTCCGTCGGCGAGATCCCTATGCTGTCGGGCCTGAATCAGAACCAGCCGAGTCCCTGCCGCCGTCGGCGGAGGGGAGCGGGGGACCCACTGGAGCCAGGACGGCTCATGGGGCGAATCGCCGCCCGAGAGCGGCGTAGCGCAGGTCATTTCGCGCGAGCCCGACAGCTAACCCCGTAAGCGTGATGACCAGCGAGGTTCATTCGTGCCCACAACCGATCTCTCAAGTCCCCATCCCTGGCTCGCGTCCAGGCGGCGCTCGCGCACGCGGCGGGCCGAGGCGATGCGGCGCCTGCGCCGCATGCGCGGCCGCCGCGCCGGCATCGCCGTGCTGGGCGCCTCGCTCGCGCTCGCGGGCGGCGCGCTGGCCGCGTCGTCGTCGAGCTCCGGCGGCACCGCCGCGTCGTCCGCGCGCGGCTCGGGCGTCGCGGCGCTGCAGCGCGCGCTCGGCATTCCGGCCGACGGCATCTATGGCCCCCAGACCCGCGGCGCCGTACGCGCGTTCCAGCGCGCTCACGGCCTGATCGTCGACGGCATCGCCGGACCGCAGACGCTCGGAGCGCTCGGGCTCGGCGCCGCGGGAACGACGGTGAGCACGAGGTCGACGTCCAGCGCCGGCTCGGTCCTCGAGCGGATCGCGGTATGCGAGTCGGGCGGCAACCCGAGCGCCGTCTCGCGTGACGGCCGCTACCGCGGCAAGTACCAGTTCTCGCGCGCGACGTGGCGGGCGCTGGGCGGCAGCGGCGATCCCGCCGGCGCGCCCGAGTCGGTGCAGGACGCGATGGCGGCGAAGCTGCTCGCGGCGCGCGGCACGTCGCCGTGGCCGAGCTGCGCTTAGACGGCTGCCCGCAACGACGAGTGTCGCCTCGTGCTCCCAGTGGGAGCATGAGGCGACACTCGTGCGCTCAGCCCCACCGCATGCGGGCCGGCGCCTCGCGCGTCCGCAGCACCCGCGCGGGGGCGCCGGCGACGACGGCGTTGTCGGGCACGTCCTTCGTCACGACGGTGTTCGTGCCGACGATGCAGTTGTCGCCGACCGTGACGCCGCGCAGGATGCACGCGCCGTAGCCGATCCAGCAGTTGTTGCCGACGGCGACGTCGCGCTTGTAGATCCCCTGCAAGCGGATCGGGCGCTCGACCTCGACGACGCCGTGGTCGAAGTCGATCAGCATCACGCGGTCGGCGACGATGCACTCGCGCCCGATCGACACGTGCTGGAAGGCGGAGATCGTGCACTCCTGGCCGAGCACCGACTTCGCGCCGATCGACGCCTCGCCCTCGTGCACGCGCACCTTCGTGCGGTGGCCGATCCAGCACCAGCGGCCGAGGTGGAGCGTCGCCTCACGACCGATCTCGAGCTTCACGCCCGGTCCGACGAAGCACAGCCCGTCGGTGCGCAGCCGGCCGCGCCAGCGCAGCTTCAGCCACGCCCAGCGCAGCGCCAGCAGCGCGTACTTCGGCGTCACCATCCCGTTGCGGCGCGCGAAGCGCCACAACGCGAGCGGCCCGCCGTGCGGCGGCATCGGCGCGGCGCGGACGAGGGTGGCCTCGGGTGGCTCCGTCACGGCGACCATGTGTCTCGGACAAGCCTAGTGGCCCCCCCATGCGGGTCCTGACGCCCTCGGATCGATCGCTGATCACCGCCTGGCAGTGTCCTCGACCACTTGAAATCCCGGAGGATTCCTGCGCGTCTGCGTCCTCGCCAGGCGGCGCCGGCGACCGCCCGAGGACGCCACGACCTACATGAGGAACCACTAACGCCTGCCATGATCCACGCCCCGATGGCGGACGAGCGGTCTCTTGCGGAACGGCTCATGGCAGGCGACAAGCGCGCGCTGGCGCGCGGGATCTCGCTCGTGGAGGACGACGACCCCGAGGGCTGGGCGCTCGTGCGCGAGGTCTACCCCCACACCGGCGACGCCGCCGTCGTCGGCTTCACCGGCCCGCCGGGAGCCGGCAAGTCGACGCTGATCGGCGCGCTCGTCAAGCACCAGCGCGCGTTGGAGCGGACCGTCGCGGTGCTGTCGATCGACCCGAGCTCGCCGTTCCGCGGCGGCGCGCTCCTGGGGGACCGGATCCGGCTGGCGGACCACTTCCTCGACCCGGGCGTCTTCATCCGCTCGATGGCAACGCGCGGCGCCCTCGGCGGGCTCGCCGAGGCGGCGCTGCAGGCCGCGCTGCTGATGGACGCGGCGGGCAAGGACGACGTGTTCCTCGAGACGGTCGGCGTCGGCCAGGCCGAGGTCGACGTGATCGACCACGCCGACTCGATCGTGCTCGTGCTGATGCCCGGCTCGGGCGACTCGATCCAGGCGCTCAAGGCGGGCGTGATGGAGATCCCCGACATCATCGTCGTCAACAAGGCCGACCATCCCCTCACCGACACGATGGTGCGCGAGATCCGCGGCGTGCTCTCGCTCGCGCCGGTCGAGGGCGGCTGGAACGTGCCGATCGTCAAGGCCGAGGCCGTCCACGGGCGCGGGGCGGAGGAGCTGGCGGCGAGGCTGGCCGAGCACCGCGCGTTCGTCGAGTCCGAGGGGCTGCTGTCCGAGCGCCGCCGGCGCAACCTGATGAACGAGGTGCTCGGCCTGGCCACGGTGCGGCTGCGGCGGGCATTGGAGGCCTCGCTGCGCGAGGACCCCGAGGTGCAGGAGCTGCTCGACGAGGTCGTCGCACGCCGGCTCGACCCGGCGAGCGCCGCCAGCGCGGTGCTGGAGCGCGGAGCGGTCGATGCGTCGGGGGCGGCGCGCGGTTAGGCGCACCGCCCGCGGCAGACCGAACCCACTCCCCGTCAAAGCCGCAGTCCACGACGCGCTCGCCACCAGACGACGCCGGCCACGACCCCCAGCGCCACGGCCGCCCCGCCAGGGAACCCCGCCACCAACGGCCCCCACGGCGCGTCCGAGTCCGGCGGCGCCCAGCTCGCCGTCAGCACGAGCCACAGGCTCGCCGCCAGCGTCAGCGCGCCCAGGACCCAGCCGGTGCGGGGGGCTCGCCGCAGGCCCCAGGCCACGAGCGGGACGGCGCACGGGAGCGCGGCGGCGAGCTGCGTGCCCGGGAACCACGGGCCGTCGAGCCGCGGCACGAGAAACGCCGCGACGGTGACCTGACCCGCGCACGCCGCCAGCGCGATGAACGCCGCGTGCTCGGCGTCGCGGTGCTCGGCGACCAGCCGGCCGAGCCGCTCGCGGCGCGAGCGCCAGAGCAGCCACGCGCCGAGGAACGCGAGCGCCAGCACCGGCACCCAGCGCAGCAGCCCGACGTCGCGGTCGAGCCAGAGCGAGGCCAGCCGCTCGGCGCGGCCGGCGTAGTCGCCCGGCGAGCCGGCGCCGGTGACCGGTTGCTGCGCCACCGCCAGCGGGGTGAAACCGTCGTAGAGGCGCTCGTTGAGCGACACGTAGAAGACCAGCGACGCCAGCTGGACCTCGAGCGTCCCGATCGCCACGAGCCGGCGACCGCGCCGCGCCGTCCAGCGCGCGAGCAGCGCCGCGACCGGCGCCGCGGGAACGAGCAGCCAGGGGTGCAGCCAGGGGAGCGCCGCGAGCATCGCAGCACCGCCGTACGCGTAGCGCATCAGCGGGCGGTCGCGCACATGCAGCGCGCACAGGATCGCGCCCGCGAGCAGCGCCCCGGCGGTCAGCGCCGGCAGCACCGCGGTGGAGAGCGCCAGCGCCGGCGGCGACAGGCCGACGAGCAGCGCGGCCCACGTCGCCCACGGGTCGGGCACGACCCGCCGCGCGAGCGCGGCGGCGAGCACGAAAGCGAGCGCCGCCAGCGCGGCGAGCAGCACGACGGCGAGCGTGGCGCCGCCGAGCGCGTAGGCCGGAGCGATCAGCAGCGGGAACCCGATCCCGTGCGGCTCGACGAGCCGCCCGTCGATGCGCCGGCCGTCGCTGACGAGCTGCCGGCCACCGGCCCGCGACTCCGCAAACCGAAGCTCGTCGCGCCGCCCCGCGTACTCGTCGGCGAGATCCAGGTCCCCGCCGTCCGCGAGCGACGCCGCCGCCACCAGGAAGTGCGGCTCGTCCCCCGCGTACCTGTGGCCGTCCGCCGCGTCGACCCCGAGCGTCGCCGCGTAGGCGGCGAAGAGCGCCGCCCACAGTGCAACCGAGCGCAGCGGCTACGCCCCCAGCGCCCGCGCGATGACCATCTGCTGGACCTCGTCGGTCCCTTCGCCGATCGTGAGGATCTTGGCGTCGCGGTAGAAGCGGCACACCGGGTACTCCTCGATGTATCCGTAGCCGCCGTGGATCTGGACCGCCTCCTCGGCGCAGCGCACCGCCAGCCGGCCGGTCTTGAGCTTCGCCTGCGCGGCGGTCAATGTGAAGGAGCGCTCGGCGTCCTTCAGCAGCGCCGCCTTGTACGTCAGCAGGCGCGCCGCCTCGATCTCCGTCGCCATGTCGGCGAGCTTGGCCTGGATCGCCTGGAACTTCGCGATCGGCTGCCCGAAGGCGCGCCGTTCCTTCGCATAGGCCAGCGCCTGGTCGAGCGCGCCCTGCGCGAGCCCGACGCCCATCGCCGCGACGCCGATCCGCCCGATGTCGAGGATCCGCAGGAACTGGCGGAAGCCCGCGCCGCGCGGTCCGAGCAGGTTCTGCTCGGGCACGCGGCAGCCCTCGAACATCAGCGGCCGCGTGTCGGACGCGTTCCAGCCCATCTTGCGATACGGCTCACCCTGCTCGTAGCCCGGCGTGCCGTTCGGCACGATCAGGTTCGAGATCTCGCCGTCGCCGGTTCGCGCCGTGATGCAGACGACGCCCGAGATGTCCGTGCCGGCGTTGGTGATGAACTGCTTGGCGCCGTCGATCACCCACTCGGCGCCGTCCAGCCGCGCCCGCGTGCGCACGTTGCCGGCGTCGGAGCCGGCCTCCGGCTCGGTCAGCCCGAACGCCCCCAGCCGCCGCCCCGACGTCAGCTCCGGCAGCCACTCCGACTGCTGCTCGGCGTTCCCGAACAGGTAGATCGGCTGCGTCCCCAGCGACGTGTGCGCGCACATCGTGATCGCGACCGACGAGTCGACCCGCGCGAGCTCCTCGACCGCGATCGCGTAGGCGAGCGAGTCGCCGCCGGCGCCGCCGACCTCCTCCGGGAACGGGATGCCCATCAGCCCGAGCTCGCCCAGCTTGGCGACGATCTCGTACGGAAACCGCTTCTCGCGATCGAGCTCCTCCGCGACCGGCGCGATCTCGCCCTCGGCAAAATCGCGGACGGTGCTGCGGATCAGCTCGTGGTCGGGCGAAAGATCGAAGTCCATCCGGCCATCAAAGCACCGAGGGCGCCGCGCGGGCCGCCCTCGGCGCACGATGGCGTCACGGCCGCGTCGGCTGCCTGCGCTGAACGCTCCGTGAACGGTCAAGCCGTGAGCGAGCGCGCGAGCTCCAGCAGCAGCCGCACGCCCCAGCCCGACGCACCCTTGCTCGCGTACGGGCGCCCGAGGTCGTCCGCCACGCCGGCGATGTCGAGGTGCGCCCACGGCACGTCGCCGGCGAAGCGCTGCAGGAACGCCGCGGCCGTGATCGACAGCGCCTTGCGCGCCTCGCCGACGTTGGCGACGTCGGCGTAGCGGCCCTTGATCATGTCGTCGTAGAGCGGGTCGAGCGGGAGCCGCCAGACGCGCTCCCCGCTGGCCTCACCCGCAGCCGCCACCGCCTCGCACCAGTCGTCGTCGTTGCCGAGGAGACCGGCGTGGACGGAGCCGAACGTGGTCACGATCCCACCGGTCAGCGTGGCGATGTCGAGCAGCCGCGCGGCACCCTGGTCGCGCGCGTGCGTGATGCAGTCGGCCAGCACCAGGCGGCCCTCGGCATCGGTGTTGTTCAGCTCGATCGTGATGCCGGCGCGCGAGCGGACGATGTCGCCCGGCCGTGCGGCGCGCGACGACACCATGTTCTCCGTCGCGCCGATCACGCTCACGAGCCGCAGCGCCAGGCCGAGCTGCGCGATCGCCGCGGTCGCCTCGATCACGGCGGCGCCGCCGCACATGTCGAACTTCATCTCGTGCATCCGCGCGGCCGGCTTGATCGAGTAGCCGCCGCTGTCGAACGTCACCGCCTTGCCGACCAGCCCGAGCAGCGGGCCGCTCGCGTCCGCCGGCTCGTGGCGGAGCGTGATCAGCTGCGGCTCGTGCCCCGCGCCCTGCGCGATCGCGGCGAACGCGCCCATGCCGGCGGCCTCTATCTCGGCCCGGCCGATCACGTCGATGGTGACGCCGGCGACCTCGCGGGCGCGGGCGGTCAGCGCCTCCGGCGTCAGCGCGTTCGCCGGCGCGTTGCCCAGATCGCGCGCGCGGTTGGCCGCCTCGGCGCCGACCCGTGCCGCCTCGACCGCCGCCGCGACGTCGTGGTGGGCGGAGACGACGAGCTCCTCGGGTCCGCGCTCGTCGCCGGGGTCCGACTTGAACTCCGTGTAGCGGTAGGCCGCCAGCACCGTGCCCTCCACCAGCGCGCCCGGGACCGCGTCGGGCACCTTGTGCGGCAGCTCCCAGCACAGCGAGCGCGCGCCCAGCTCGCGCGCGCGGCCGAGCGCGACGGCCGCCGCGATGCGGGCGCGCTCGGCGTCGAACTCGTCGCGATCGCCGAGCCCGATCAGGATCCAGCGCCGGCCGGCGGCATGGGTGTGCGTCAGCTTGCGGAGCTCCGAGCGCGCCTCGCCGGACTCCACCAGCGCGCCGAGCGCGCCGTCCGGGACGTCGTGCGGAACGCCCTTGCCTGCGAACACGCCGACCACGATCGTGTCCGCGCCGGTGTCCGGGGGATCGTCCGTGGTGGCCCGGATCTCCATTGCCGGAGGCTATCGTCCGTTCCATGCCCAAGACCGTGATCCTCGGCGCCGCCCGCACCCCCGTCGGCAAGCTCGGCGGCGGACTCTCGTCACTGAAGGCGACCGACCTGGGAGGCATCGCCATCCAGGCCGCGCTCGAGCGCGCCGCCGTCGAGCCCGAGCAGGTGCAGCACGTGGTCATGGGGCAGGTGCTGCAGGCCGGCGCCGGGCAGATCCCGTCGCGCCAGGCGCAGATCAACGCGGGCATCCCGAAGGAGGTCTCCTCCGAGACGATCAACAAGGTCTGCGCCTCCGGCATCCGCGCCGCGGGCGTGCTGGACACGGCGATCCGCGCGGGCGAGGTCGACGTCGCCGTCGCGGGCGGGATGGAGTCGATGTCGCAGGCGCCGTACCTGCTGCCGCAGGGCCGCTTCGGCGCGCGCATGGGCGACATGAAGGCGCTCGACGCGATGGTCCAGGACGGGCTCACGAATCCGTTCAGCGGGAAGCAGATGTTCGTCGAGGCGACCGAGGTCGGCGAGGAGCTCGAGATGACGCGCGCCGACATGGACCGCTGGGCCCTGCGCTCGCACGAGCGGGTGATCGCCGCAACCGACGACGGCCGGCTGCCCGAGGAGCTCGTCCGCGTCACGGTCAAGGGCCGCAAAGGCGACACCGTGGTCGAGGTCGACGAGGCACCGCGGCGCGACACGTCGCTGGAGTCGCTCGCCAAGCTGCCGGGCCTGGCGCACAAGGACGGCTCGCACACGGCCGGCAACTCGCCCGGCGTCAACGACGGCGCCGGCGCGCTCGTGGTCTCGTCCGAGGAGTGGGCCGAGCGCGAGGGCAAGGAGGTGCTCGCCGAGATCATCGCCCAGGCACAGGTCGCGGACGACTTCCCGTACCTCGCCCGCACGCCCGCGAACGCGGCGATCAAGGCGCTCGAGAAGGCCGGGCTGCAGCCGGGCGACATCGACCTGTGGGAGATCAACGAGGCGTTCGCCTCGGTCACGCTGAACTCGATCCGGATGCTCGGGATCGACGAGGAGCGCGTCAACGTCAACGGCGGCGCCGTCGCGATCGGCCATCCGATCGGCGCGTCCGGCGCCCGCATCCTCGGCACGCTGGTGCACGAGCTGCGCCGGCGCGGCGGCGGCTACGGCTGCGCCGCGATCTGCTCGGGCGGCGGGCAGGGCGACGCCGTGATCGTGCGCGTGTGACCGAGCGCCCGCACATCCTCCCGCCGCCGCCGGGAGGCGGCGCGCTGCGGCGTCCCGAGGAGAAGGGCGCCGCGTTCTTCGACCTCGACCGCACGCTGATGGCGGGCTCGTCGGCGTTCCAGTTCGGCCGCGCGGCGTACAAGGCGGGGCTCGCGTCGCGCCGCCGGCTCGCGAGCGACGCGTGGGAGAACTTCAGGTTCCGGCTGCGCGGGTCGACCGACGCGGGCACCGACGCGCTGCGCGACCGGATCGGGCAGCTGCTCGAGGGCGTGCGCGTGCGCGAGCTGCAGCGGCTCGCGCCGGACGTGCTCGCGGGCGTGCTGCCGCGGCTCTACCCGCAGATGCTCGCGATCGCGTACGAGCACCAGGACGCGGGGCGACCGATCTTCATCTGCACCGCCGCCGCGCAGGAGATGGCGGAGCTGATGGCGATCGTGCTGACGTTCGACGGCGCGGTCGGCTCGGTCTCCGAGGTCGTCGACGGCCACTACACCGGCCGCGCGGGCGGGCCGTTCACCTACCGCGAGGGCAAGGCGGAGGCGATCCGCGACCTCGCCGTCCGCGAGGGAATCGACCTCGGCGCCTCGTGGGCGTACTCGGACTCGGAGTCCGACCTGCCGATGCTGCGGCTCGTCGGCCATCCCGTCGCCGTCAATCCGGACAGCGAGCTGACGCGCGTCGCGGCGGTCGAGGGCTGGGAGGTGATGCGCTTCGAGCGGCTCGGCCGGCGGCTGCGCGTCGCCGGCGCGGCGACCGTCGCGGCCGGGCTCGGCGGGCTGGGCTCCGTCGTGCTCTCGCGCCGCTCCGTGCCGGCGCGGCGGCGGGCGAACGTCGTCCCGCTGCGGCGCCGATGAGCCTGCACGAGCTGACGCCCGACCAGCGCGAGATCCGCGACCTGGCCGCGCGCGTCGCCGACGAGCGGATCGCGCCGCGGGCGGCCGAGTGGGACCGGGCGCACAGGTTCCCGCGTGAGCTGTTCACGGAGCTGGGCGAGCTCGGGCTGATGGGCGTCTGCGTACCCGACGAGCACGGCGGCGCCGGCGCCGACTTCCTGTCCTACGTGCTCGTGCTCGAGGAGCTGGCGCGCGCCGACGCCGGCGTCGGCGTGACGGTCGCCGTCCACACGAGCGCCTGCGCGCTGCCGCTGCTCGCGCACGGCACTCCCGAGCAGGTCGAGCGGCTCGTGCCGCCGCTCGCGAGCGGCGCGGAGATCGGCGCGTTCGCGCTGACCGAGGCGGGGGCGGGGTCGGACGCCGGCGCGCTCCGCAGCCGCGCCGTCGACGACCGGATCTCCGGCGCCAAGCAGTGGATCACCAACGGCTCGCACGCCGCGACGTTCATCGTGTTCGCGCGCGACGGCGACGGAATCAGCGCGTTCGTCGTCCGCGCCGGCGCCGAGGGCTTCGCGGTCACCCGCGAGGAGGAGAAGATGGGTCTGAACTCCTCCTCCACGGCCGACCTCGCGCTCGACGAGACGCCGGCCGAGCTGCTCGGCCAGCGCGGCCGCGGAATGTCGATCGCGCTGCGCACGCTCGACGGCGGGCGGATCGGGATCGCCGCCCAGGCGGTCGGCATCGCACAGGCGGCGCTCGAGCTGGCGAGCGACTACGCGAAGCAGCGGATCGCGTTCGGCGGCCCGATCGCGCGGATGCAGGCGATCCAGCACAAGCTGGCCGACATGCAGACCGAGATCGAGGCGGCGCGCGCGCTGGTGTGGCGCGCGGCCCGGCTCAAGCAGGCCGGCCACCCGCACACGGTCGAGGGAGCGCAGGCGAAGCTGTTCGCGTCGGCCGTCGCACGGCGCCAGACCGGCGAGGCGATCCAGGTGCTCGGCGGCTACGGCTACACGAAGGAGTTCCCGGCCGAGCGCTACTACCGCGACGCCAAGGTGACCGAGATCTACGAGGGCACGAGTGAGATCCAGAGGCTCGTGATCGCCCGCGCGCTGCTCGGCGACGCGATGCGCGGCACCTAGCGCACGAAGCGCGGGCGCCCGGCGTCGAGCCGCATGTCGCGCTCGAACCGCTCCCGCACGGCGCTCGCCAGCGGGCCGGCGTTGCCGTGCAGCGTCACCATCAGCGGGCTCCCGCAGTGGCGGCAGTCGAGCTCACGCTCGTCGGTCGCCTCCAACAGGGTGGTGCGGCGGCAGCCGGGGCAGTGCAGGTACGGCATGGCGCCGGGCGTACCCGGAAGCCGCGCCCGCCGAACTAGACTGCGGCCCATGGCCACCGAGGAACGGGCGCTGACGGAGCTCGAGCGCTGGTACCGCGAGCGCTACGCATCCGTTCCCGAGCGCGACGCGCTGTTCACCACCCTCTCGGGCGAGCCGGTGCGGCCGCTCTACACCGAGGCCGACCTGCCCGACCGGGAGCGGATCGGGCTGCCCGGGGAGTATCCGTTCACCCGCGGCGTGTACCCGAGCATGTACCGCGGCCGGCTTTGGACGATGCGCCAGTTCGCCGGCTTCGGAACCGCCGAGGAGACGAACGAGCGCTTCCACTACCTGCTCGACCACGGGCAGACCGGTCTGAGCACGGCGTTCGACATGCCATCGCTGATGGGCCATGACTCCGACTCCGCACGCTCCGAGGGCGAGGTCGGCCGCGAGGGCGTCGCGATCGACACGCTCGACGACATGGAGACGCTGTTCGACGGGATCGACCTCGGCGAGGTCACCGTGTCGATGACGATCAACGCGCCCGCGGCGATCATGCTGGCGTTCTACGTCGTCGCCGCCGAGGACCACGGCGTGCCGGCGGCTCGGCTGGGCGGCACGATCCAGGCCGACATCCTCAAGGAGTACATCGCCCAGAAGGAGTGGTGCTTCCCGGTCGACCCGGCGATGCGGCTGCTCGGGGACATGATCCAGTGGTGCGCGCGAGAGATGCCGCGCTGGCACCCGGTGAGCATCAGCGGCTACCACATCCGCGAGGCCGGCTCGACGGCGGCGCAGGAGCTCGCGTTCACGCTCAAGGACGGGCTCACCTACGTCGAGCAGGCGGTCGAGCGCGGCCTCGACGTCGACGATTTCGCGCCGCGGCTGAGCTTCTTCTTCAACGCGCAGATCGACTTCTTCGAGGAGATCGCGAAG